>JAABUZ0100004575.1_pt1 | contig 18955 bp, 17 predicted proteins | sample 5562091 | NCBI WGS metagenome assembly JAABUZ01 (sample SAMN12813069, study PRJNA571459) | rock metagenome | isolation source: Antarctica rocks | place: Antarctica: Victoria Land, Linnaeus Terrace sud | collected 2015-12-21 | reverse complement strand
AGCCGCGTAACGACAATCCCTTGCGGTTGTCGTTGGTCGCCTAATGAGAAGCATACAATCGTTCACCCACGACAACCGCAAGGGATTGTCGTTACGCGGCTGTGAGAGGTCAAAGGTTCCAATACCTGGACTTATACATGTTTTCTAAGCTATTTTTAAGAAAAGGGGGTAATTATGGAAGTATACTTTGTGTATGGCCTGGTGGTTCTATTCTTTATAGGGATGGTCGGCATCGTTGCTTTTGTAATCATACCGAACAATCAGCAAATAGCTACTCAGAGTCAAGAGAGCGCGCAGACTCAGCTAGATGGGAAGCAGAACAACGTAGTAAATTATGGTATTGTCGCCGTATTGTTTCTTCTGCTCATCGCATTTACCTTTGTCGCAAAGAAGGCGCAACCTGCGAGCTAGAAGGTACTGGAAAAAGGAGCTTGTATCTTGTATCATTCTCCTAAGGAGGTATCAGACGCTTTTTGCCATCGCCTTCTCGCGCCTTCAGCGCTCGTTACTTATTTTATTGTCTATTTTTGCTTTTTCTCTTCTTTCGGGCATTGCCCGAAAGAAGAGAAAAAGCAAAAATAGACAATAAAGCCTTATTTTCTTAATCATTTTCCTTTTTTACACTATTTGGGCTAAGCCCAAATAGTGTAAAAAAGGAAAATGATTAAGAAGACTTGTAAAGAGGCACGCCTTCGGTGTGCACAGGGAAAGATATGAAGATCAAGCGTCTTGGAAAAACAGGGTTGAAGGTGAGCGAAGTATGCCTGGGGACCATGACCTTTGGCAATCAGGCTGACCTGGAAGCCTCCTTTGAGATTATGGATGTCGCGGATGAGGCGGGCGTTACTTTCTTTGATACGGCCGATGCGTATCCGCTGGGCGGCGATCTAGATGTGCTTGGAACTACCGAGGAGATCGTTGGACGCTGGCTGCGTGAGCGCAATGCCCGCGAACGAATCGTGCTCGCCACCAAGTGCCGGGGCAGGATGGGAAGAAATCCCAATGACGAGGGCCTGAGCCGTAAGCATATTCTCGATGCCTGCGAACAGAGCCTGCGCCGCCTTCAGACCGACTATATCGACCTCTACCAAATCCACTGGCCCGATCCTGAGACGCCGATCGAGGAGACGCTACACGCCCTTGACGATCTGGTGCACACTGGAAAAGTACGCTACATCGGCTGCTCCAATTTCCCTGCCTGGCAATTGTCCGACGCCCTCTGGACAAGCAAATTGGAAGGGATTGCCAGCTTTGTGAGCGTGCAGCCGCGCTACAACCTTGTATTTCGCATGATCGAGGACGAATTGTTGCCTCTCTGCCAGGCGCATGGCCTGGGTGCTATCGTCTACAATCCTCTGGCAGGAGGCGTGTTGACCGGGCGCTACGGTCCTGGTGCCAGCGTCGAAGAAGGCAGCCGCTTTGGCCTGAAGCGCAGTGGCGAGATCTATCAGAAGCGCTATTGGAACGATACGCTTTTTGAAGAGGTGGCGCGCCTCTCAAATTTCTTTGCTCCACGTGGGAAGAGCCTGACACATGTAGCCCTGGCCTGGGTTCTGGCCCAGCCAGCGATTACCAGCGCTATCCTCGGCGCGAGCAAGCCTGACCAGCTCCGCGACAGCATCCGGGGCGTCGATCTCAAGCTAGATGACGAAGAGCTGCTGGCTTGTGACGAGGTCTGGTACAACCTGCCCCGTATCCGCGACCGAGAAATCGCGCGGCGCTAGAGAGTGTTTGATTTCCTGTGTGATGGACTTCTCTCCTCACCCACGTATCTGCATGCCTTCGGCATGCCCGATTCATTTCATATTTTTTGCTTTTTTGCATCATTTCGGCATAGCCCAAATGATGCAAAAAAAGCAAAAAATATGAAATGAATCGTAAAGAGCAGCGAAGCTGCGAAAACACCGGGCGCTAGAAGGCGGAGAGGATGCGGATTAAATACTCTCTCCAAGTATGAGCTTAGCACAGAAGGATGACAGAGAATTGTTTAATTCCAAACATTGCAATCAAAGGGCATGTTCAGTCCAGTAATGATATGTCTTTGCCACCACAGTGATGACGTTCTTGATCTCTTTTTCGAGCTGAAAAGCCGGGCCAGCGGGCAGCCACAACGCGCATCCTTCACGGCGCACACACACATTTTCGACGATAATCGCACGCAGGAGCCAGAGCGCCATCTCCTCGTCGGTGCATTGTAAACCTATCCATCCCGGCTGCTTGCTAGAGAGTACAGGCAGGTCCGTGACCATTGTGAGGCCACGCTTGAGTTCGGCAATCACGCGCTTATACTCTTCCGGGTGGGCCAGGATCTCTTCGGATGAGACCGGTTCCAACAATGTGCCACGATGGGGTGGTCCTCCAGCCAGAGCCAGGTCGCAGAAGGTTGTCCACATCTGGTCCCAGGCTACCTGGCCTGCCTCGTCATACTGCATAGGAGCGGTACCCATAGGAGAAGCACTGACCTCTTTCCCGGTGCGATAACGCAGCGGAAGAAGATCTGATGATGGGGAAGAGGTCGAGAGCGTGGCAGGAGTAGAAAAAAGCACCTCGGGAAGCAGATGATGCCAATCAACCTCAGCCACCTGCCCGCCTGTGATGGTAATCTCTCCGACAGGTCGCGCGCCCGCGCCCCAGATGATGTAATCATCCGCTAGCAAGGAGAGAAAGAGGGCAGCAAACACTGAGGACCCATTGACCCGGCGTTCCAGGATATCAGTGTGTATACGTTGCCATGTACGTTCTTGTGGGCTTACATCGATCTGCCGACCACACAACTCATGTCTGGAATAGATAATCAGTGCTCCAATATCATCCCCAATATCGAGTACTGCATGCTCAGTATGTACTCGTGTGGCAGGTTTTTCAGGCATCTTCTCTTCGCTCCTTTTTCTTGTTGACAAAGAGATAGGCTCCAAGCCTATCTCTCTCTACTAAGCCGATGGTGTATCGAAGCCGCTCATTGGCGTGCCAAGATAGGGGAAGTGGGGTAGGTATCGTGCAGTAAGGTTGGGATTCTGGATGTCCGTGACCGCCGATGCAGCCGCATCAGCGGTGAAGGTAGAATCAACGAGCGGAAGGGTAACACCAGCGATGGCCCGCAATTCAATAGTGAAGACATCATCGAAGACGCGGCGTCCATTCGGGAAACCAGCCAGGTCGCCACCTAGAATACCAAGCAGGCTTGGATTTGTGGCAGGTGCGATCGCAATATTCAAGCGCAGTATATCAGCTTGTCTTGGCCCGGTATAGTTCTGGAAGCCAGGAATAACCCCCCAGGGAAGGCCGGTAAGCAGAATGGCAACCAGATCAGCGCGTGCATTTTTATAAGCCGCTAGATTTGGAAACACGCCTGGATAGAGTACGGGCAACAATCTTGCCAGTTCCGGGTATTGCACATATTGAAGGAATTGATGGTCGTCAGAAGGCGACAAAGAGTTCCACAAATCTTTCTTGCCCATCGGGATGAGCGCCTCGTTGATCAGAGGATTGCCCAGACGCGAAACCTGCTCCCACGGGCCAGATGACTGTATTTGACCATTCTCCAGGATAATGCGTGCTTTGGACCGACTGGCAGAAGCATAGAAGCCCAGAACGGCATGCGGGTCTTGCGGATCTGTAGGGCTTGTGTGATCCTTTGTCAAGGAGAACTTAGGAACTTGAATTGCAATAGTGTGAACATTCACGTTTTTGGTCGAATCAACGCCAGGAACAGCAGGGGTGGGGATCAAGTGGAGTTCCTGGAATGGTCGCAGATCGGCAAGGTCAAAGACAGCACCAAGATCGACATAGAAGCCTTCAAGCCGTTGCCCCACAAAGACGCGCTCACCGCTGTGAAGCGTATAGATAGCTTGTTCAGCGAGCGCTTCATAGTTGGGTGTGGAGCGTGGTCCGACGTTACAGGGTGGGCAGAGAAGCTTCTCTGCCAGAAGCGTTTCGTGCCCACGATGATCTACTTTGCTTACCGAGTAATATTGCCGACGATTAAAGGTCGGGTTTCTGAGTATAGTAATGGGACCGGTGTTGTAGAGAAAGGTCTGAGGGTTTTGTACCACGACATAGAAGCGGAAACGGTAAGTGATCTCAGCATTTCCATCCCCATCATTATCAATGTGGATATCATAGAGAACATCGTCGCCGAACTCGTAAAAGTTCGGTCCGCCATCAGGAGCTTCTAAGGGGATAAAATTGGCGATGATGGTGACAGTGCCAGGGTCATCAGGACTAAGGAAGGCATAAACGTCAGTATTATCTGCTACTGGATCTTTAGAAATCTCAGGAGCCTCACGATGTGATGACATTAGGATTACCTCATAAATCACGAAACAGAGAACCTCTCGTTGAGAAAAAGAGAGGTATTTCCACTAAAGAGAGAAGAGATGGTGAACAAGAGCAGTATCAGTGATGGTAGTTGCTCGTTCGCCACGTAAGACGGTAAGGGTGCCGGTGGAAGCATTGGTAACGTAAACCACGAGAGCTTCACTGGAGGCGAGTACAGACTTTCCCGCTACTTTTTTGCTGGAAGAGTGCTCAAAGTGCGCTTTTGATGCGACACCTGCAATGAGCATGCCAACCGCTCCAGTGCCGATAGAAACCTGTTTGATAAGTCCACGCCGTGTCAGTTTCAGCATAGTGATGTTCCTCCAGAATAGATATGCGTCAGCATCTCAAGGGATTTGCTGGCATAATGATGTTCTAAACAATGGAAAGGAGTTCTTTGTGCTACCAGATGATGCACAACCTGGGGCATAAACCTATCCCATAAGTAGTGTACTGAAGGTTACCAAAAAATCGCCTCGCGAAACGATGAGTTGACACCTGTGTATGCTGACGGGATATACTGGGAGGGGTAGCTGGACGATGGATAGCCAGTCATCCCTCTCAAGAGCTCGCCCCTCTGAGTAAAGTAGGCGAAAATCACGATGGACCCACTCTGAAAGGAGCCGCATGAGTACTCACAGTTGTGTGATCAGTCCTCATCTCAAGAATGAACTCTCACCGCATGCCAGCGGTGGCGATAGCAAGTATGGACGTATGTTTCCGCATTTACATGCGCCCGCGATTGACGACAAGATCTTGCGTAGCCTGGGGCGGGCGGGATCAGCTATGGATATAAGCGATGCGGAAGAGGAAAGCACGAGTCGTGACAACCCGCGCATCCCAGCCGGTTTTACCTTCTTCGGCCAATTCATCGCGCACGATATAACCGCCGACCGTAGCCTGCTTGCGCATCACACCCGGCTCAAAGAACTCCGCAATTTCCGGCAGCCGCGCCTGGACCTGGAATGCGTCTACGGATCAGGGCCAGGCGGAGATCCTTTTTTTTATGATCTGGACGATCCCGACAAGCTCTTGCTCGGCGTCAACGATATCAAAGAACCCAACGACGTGCCGCGCAATCAGCAGGGACTCGCCCTCGTCGCCGACAAGCGCAACGACGTGCATCTCTTTATCTCCCAGCTCCATCTTGCTTTTCTGAAATTCCATAACCGCGTGCTAGATGAGGTCAGGAGGCAGGGTGTCGCTCCCGACGACGTTTTCCGCGAGGCACAACGCATCGTCCGCTGGCATTATCAATGGATTGTCGTCAACGAATTTCTGCCTCTGACAGTAGGTGAGAAGACGATGCACGATATCCTGGATCACGGCCCGCGCTACTTTGTATTCAAACCGGGTCAACAGCCCTACATCCCGGTCGAATTTGCCGATGCCGCGTACCGCTTTGGACATAGCCAGATCAGGCCGCGCTACACTCTTAACGAGCAAGGAGTGAAAGGAAACGTCTTTCCTGATTTCGCAGGAACCAACCCGGTCGAACACGGTCGCGTCATCGACTGGACCTACTTCTTCACCATCCCTGGCCGCAGCACTCCGCAGGCCAGCAAGCTCATCGACACAACTATGGCTCATTCCCTGATGGACCTGCCCGAACGCGTCGTCGGTATTACCGATACTCCAGAAGAGAAATCGCTGGCCTATCGAGATCTTGGCCGTGGCTCCGCCCTCGACCTTCCATCAGGCGAAGCTGTCGCTCGCTTTATCGGTGCTCAGCCTCTAAGTAGAGAAGAGGTCGGACTCAATGCGCAGGGCTGGCACGGTGATACACCACTCTGGTACTACCTGCTTAAAGAGGCCGAAGTGCAGAATAACGGCGAGTTCATGGGCGAAGTGGGCGGCAGAATCATCGCCGAAGTCCTGCTCGGACTCATAACCGCTGATCCCACCTCGTACTGGCACGCAGACGACGACTGGAAGCCAACCCTACCCGCAACTCAGGAAGGCCAATTTACCATCGCCGATCTTCTGAGCTGTGCGGGCGCAGTCTAATCGAGTAAGAGGAGAATGACTAAGATGAGATGGATGGCAGATATTACATTTAAGCCTGGAAGTGGACCCGAAATGGCTCCCCTGGTGCCTAAAGAGCAGGAACACATCAAAGAACTCAGAGAGCGAGGCGTGGTAGATCAGCTCTACATGATCGAGAAGCGCGACCACGTCTGGATTATTATGGAGGGCGAGTCGCAAGACGCTGTAGAGCAAGAACTGCGGGCATTTCCGTTGTACCCATATATGAACCTTCAAGTATTGTCGTTATTGAGCTGAACCACAATTGGCAGCAAGAGAAAAGGCTCTTGCTGCCAGAGAACATGCCCGACGATCATCTCGAGCATAATCTTGTACCTTTGGCACTTAACTCCTATTATTTATTTTTGCTTTTGCACAATTTCGGGCGGAGCCCGAAATTGTGCAAAAGCAAAAATAAATAATAGGAGTTACTCAAGCAGCGAAGCTGCATAGGAGCTTAGGGATTTCAAACAGGTTTTTCGGCGACGAGCGTAAAGGTTTTGGGGAGCCCGATATCGTCGATTTTGCTGTTTGGCTCTTCGTCGAGGCGGCGGATGACGAGTCCGGCCTGCGCGATTGCTGTTACCACCTCGCCGAGCGTCCACTTGCGGAGATAGACCTGGCGGGCGATATCCTGTTTGTCGGTAGGCAAGTGTTTGCTGAAGGCCACATCCGTCACAGTAAGAGACTTGTCGAAGTAGTTGCCTGCTACCTTGTGTTTCTTGCCTTTCGAACTAATAAGCTTCGTTGAGATTGGATGGAAGTCTTGCAGAATCAGACATCCACCAGGACGCAGGAGCTGAGCGATCACACTCGCCAGCGGCTCAAGATCGACGAAGTAGTGAAGAATGCCTAACTCCATAAGTACCAGATCATAGCTCGTATTCAGTTCATTCTCTGGTAAATTGAGTACATCTGAGATAAGATAGTGTATGTTGACGCCAGCAGCTTGAGCGACCTCGCTTGCATAGTGCGCATTCTCCCGCGAAATATCGACCACCGTCACCTTCGCTCCCAGCAGGGCCATTGCGATCGCCTTCGTTCCATGAGAACCAAGCAGGTTGATAACAGTCTTGCCCGTGAGTGGCTCAAGATAAGAATAGAGCGAGCCCAGGCGTGCCTCGGGATCTTTTTTGATGCGCGAACCGGCTTCTTGAGGTGTGCCGAAGCGCTGCACCCACGCATCATAGGCATCCTGATTCCAGGCAAGTTCATTGAGCTGGCTATTATGTGCCTGTAACGTGTGCAGATGTGTCTTGACCACAGAAAACAAAGGATCATCGGCGCTGAGCGTACGCGTAAAATAGTCCAGCGCCTTTACCCAGATGCGCTGACCTCTATACAGAACAAGCAAGCGGTCGGGATCGGTAACAATCACTGTATTGTAATAGCAGAAGCAGGATATGCTCAGTGGGCCGCGCGCGAAGGAAAAGCGGGCCCAGTGCCCGTGATGCTCAATTGGACCCTCGGCCTGGAGGAGAGCGTAGGAGCGCTCGAACAGATCCCATTGGAGAGCAATATCCAGGGTCTGGAGTTGCGGCACGGTCACGCCCTGAACAAAGAGCGCGGATGTGTGCAGCAGAATATAGTCAATGGTCGCAGCTTCTAGATCGGTGATGATCGAAGATAGAGTCTGTAACCACAAAGCATCCGTAATCAAAGCAGAGCACCTCGCAACGTTTCTTATTATTCTACGTCATAAGAGGAGAGCATGTCGTCGGCAAATTCTCCACGAAAAGGAGAGGAAGATAGACGTACGTAAATCCAGGATTCACATTGGTGTGATGGCTACCCATTATGGTAGAATTAAGTATCTTATGAATATAGAAACCAGACGGTCTTTTTTCAGCTTTTTGTTTCTTAAAAAAATTCTCTCCAGGATAGCTGGAAGCGCGATAAAAATATGTCAAAGGGATAGATAGATGATCGCTCTTATTGAAGACACACCCACAGTCGCCCAGTTAATAACATTCATATTGGAGAAGCAAGGCTATTCCATAAAGCACTTTCTCGATGGATCTGCATTCTTTGGCACGCTGCAAGATACCGCATACGACCTTGTGCTTGTGGACCTCAACCTGCCCGGCAACGTATCGGGCTTGCAGGTCATCATGTCCCTACGCGAAATGATGCCGCACGTCCCAATCATCATCATCTCCGGAGCCAGCAAGGGCCTTCTGGCCAGCGTACACACCCTCTACCCCACAATCGTCATTATACGCAAACCCTTCAAAACCTATGAACTGGTACAGGAAGTGGCTGCCGCGTTGAAATCGCAGCTACCACTCTAGGGAATACTTAAGCTCTACTTCTCTATATATCAATTATTAAGAGAGAAAAGATATTTTACTATATCTTTTCTCTCTTTTTATGTCGCTTACTCCAAATGTCGCCTTCAGATATATAGTATATTGAGTGTGCCATTTGAAAAGAAGTAATAAATGTTTTATACTTACGTAAGATACAGAGTGGAATGTAACAAGCTAGATTCTTTCTCACAACTTTAGAGGAGTGCTATGGATGAACGTCAATCCTCAGAGCCAGCTTCCGCCAGAACGATCAGAATATTTATCTCTTACGCACGTGAAGATAGCGAACTGAGAGATGAACTTATAAAGCATCTCGGTAGTATGAAGCAGCAAGGATTGATTGAGAATTGGAACGACTGTGATATCAGCCCTGGAAGTGATTGGGAGCGCGTAATCGATGTTCAACTACATTCATCGCATATTATACTGCTGCTGGTTAGCGCGGATTTTTTGCGCTCAGAGTATAGTAGTGGTGGAGAGATGAAAAAAGCGATGAAAAGACATCATGCCGGCGACGCCTACGTCATTCCCATTATCTTACGCCCCGTCGATTGGGAAGGGCTTCTATTTGGTAAATTGCAACCTCTGCCATTAGGAGCAAAGGCCGTGACTCTATGGCAAAATAGGGACGACGCTTTTCTAAACATTGCCAGGGGAATCAAAAAAGTCGTCAACGAGCTCACCACAAAGTTTCTAGTTGAGTCGTCAGCATCTGTGGATACACAAGGAATAGATCTCCACAAACTTCCTTCTGTATGGAACGTTCCCTATCGGCGCAACCCATTTTTTACGGCACGCGAAGACATTCTTACTAATTTGCACAGGCTATTTGGAGAGCAAGGATCTGTAGAGGTACATGCGCAAGCGATAAGCGGGCTGGGCGGTGTGGGCAAGAGTCAGGTAGCGATCGAATATTGTTATCGCCATGCCCTCGACTATAACGCTGTTCTATGGATAAAGGCTGATTTATACGAGAACATTACAGCAGATTTTGTACAGGTCGCAAACTTATTAAATCTACCTGAGCGCAACGTCAGTGATCAGCATCTAGTCATCGCAGCAGTCAAACGCTGGCTACAAAACAACGAACGCTGGCTACTGGTGCTGGACAATGTCGAAGATGTTGCCGTGCTAGACGAGTTTATTCCATCCACCTATAGAGGTCATATTCTCATCACAACGCGCTCGCATGCAATGGGCGGGCTCGCCCGATCAGTTGAAATCGTGCAGATGCAGCCGCAAGAAGGAGCACTGCTGTTACTACGGCGGGCTAAATTAATTGTAGTTGATGCTGGCGCGCAGGATATCGTAGCACCCGAGAGTGACAGTGCACAAGAAATATCAGTGCGAGTAGACGGCCTTCCACTTGCACTAGATCAGGCGGGAGCCTATATAGAAGAGACAAAGACGAGTACGCCCGATTATTTGAAGATATATCGCAAAAGACAAACAGCACTCTTAAAAAGAAGAGGCAAATTTAACGCCGATCATCCTCTATCAGTCAGCGCCACATTTCAATTAGCACTTGAAAAGATTGAGAACACGAACACGAAAGCACTCGAGGTACTCAGGCTGTGCGCCTTTCTGCATCCAGACACCATAGCCGAAGAAATCTTCACCGACGAAGATGCAGAACTTGAGCCTCCGTTGCAGGCAATAGTGGAGGACATCTTCGAGCTAAATGAGGCCATAGAAGAACTGCTAAAATTCTCGCTCGTGCGTCGCAATTCTGAAACGAGAGTACTGAGTATCCACCGGATGGTGCAGACTGTGATGAAGGATCAGTTGAATCCAGATCAACAGAGGCAGCAAGCAGAACGCGTCGTAAAAGGCATCGCCCACCTCTTTCCCAGCGCCGATTTCGAGAACTGGGCTTTATGCAAGCGGTATCTGTCACAAGCGCTTGTATGTGACGAGTACGTCGAGCAGTGGAAAATAGAGACAAAAGAAGCTGCGCAACTTTTGAACCACGTTGGATTATACTTGGTACAACATGCTTTATATAGAGAAGCTGAAACGCTATTGCGACACTCTCTGACTATCCGGGAGCGTGTATTTGGGCCGAACGGCTCAGAAACAGCACGTACTTTGAATGATCTAGGAGAATTATATCGTATACGGGGTAAGTATGAAGAGTCCGAATCTTTGGCTTTAAGTGCTCTAAAGATTCGGAAAGATATATTGGGGACGGAACATCCGGATACAGCGGAAAGTTTAAACTATTTAGGCTTGGTGTATCGATTACAAGGAAAATATGAGCAGGCGGAGTCATTGTATATGCAGGCACTAGCAATCCGAGAAAAGGTGCTAGGGTTGGAGCATCCAGATACCGCACAAAGTCTGAATGATCTGGCATTGCTCTATGCAGACCAGGGGAAATATGAGCAAGCGGAACCTTTATATACGCGAGCATTAGCAATCCGAGAAAAGGTACTCGGGATGGAGCATCCGGTTACAGCTAGTAGCTTGAACAATCTAGCTCTGCTTCACCAATTACAGGGAAAATACGAGCAGGCGGAGCCGCTTTATGAAAGAGTACTAGCATTTCGAGAGCAATGGTTGGGCTCGGAGCATCCAGATACATCTCGTAGCTTAAACAATCTAGCACGGCTTCATCAATTACAGGGAAGATATGAACAGGCGGAACCTTTATATATGCGGGCATTAGCAATCCGAGAAAAAGTATTGGGGATGGAGCATCCGGATACAGCTCAGAGCCTAAATAATCTAGCTGTATTGCTCGGAGATCAGGGAAAATATAATCAGGCAGAACCTTTATCTCAGCGAGCGCTGATGATCCGTGAGCATGTGTTGGGGCCAGAGCACCCTGCTGTCCTTAATAGTCTGAATAATCTAGCGTTGCTCTACAAGAATCAAGGGAAATATGAAGAGGCGGAGCCGCTCTATCAACGAGCACTGACAGTTCGAGAAAAGGTGTTGGGGCCCGAGCATCCCAACACGGCTCTCAGTATGAACAATCTAGCTCAGCTTTATCAAGTTCAGGGGAAATATATAGAGGCAGAATCACTTTATAAGAAAGCGTTAGCAATTGAAGAGCGAGTATTAGGGGTAGAGCACCCTGGTACGGCGAGAAGTATGAATAATCTAGCTCAATGTTATCGTGTTCAAGGGAAATACGGAGAGGCGGAGCCGCTCTATCTACGTTCTTTAGCAGTTCGGGAGCGCATACTAGGAAGAGAGCATCCCTATATTGCACAAAGTCTTAACAATTTGGCACTACTTTATAAAGATCAAAGGAAGTATGTAGAGGCAGAACCACTTTTGAAGAGAGCACTGGCAATTCGAGAAAAGACGCTAGGGCTAGAGCACCCGGATACAGCACAAAGCCTAAATGATCTTGGAGAGCTGAATCTAGCTCAGGAGAGTTATGAAGAGGCAGAACCACTTTTGAGCAGGGCATTAGCAATTCGAGAAAAGATACTAGGACCAGATCACTCGGATACGGCACAAAGCCTGAACAATCTAGCTAGACTCCATAGTGAGCGAGGAGAATATTCAGAATCGGAATCTCTTTATCAACGTGCGCTTGCAATATATCGACGAGTGTTGGAAGTAGAAAATCCTAAAGTCACAGAGGTTTTAGATAATTATGTCACTTTGCTTCGGGCCATGAACAGGGAAGATGAAGTGAAAACTCTATCAGATTCTACACTTACAACAAGGTCTTCGTTAGATAAAATTGGAGAAAGATAGTTAACGTGATTTCCACTATTATCACATGCTCATCTTCTAACCGCCTTCACCACCCTCTGCGTCTTCGCCACCATCATCATCGCCACCATCGCCACCATCATCATCGCCACCATCGCATCGCAAACTATATGTCTTGTAAGTGAAGCGTTGATCCTTTGTGTTGCATCTCCCCTTAATTGGGTAAAGTTCATACACATATTTTCCTGCTTCTTGATTTAGTAAAATGAGTACGTCTAGCCTGAAGTTCGATGGCAGGAGCAAGAAAAATTGTGTACAGGGTGATGCGCCATTTGCAGCTTGCAGGAGGAGTTGCATTTTACTTTCGCCCCTTTTTGGATGGAAGAAGTGATATAAGAGTATGCTGCAATGGATATAAACAAATGTACTGTATTAAATATAATCTATTTTTGCTTTAAAAGTCAACTACATGTGAGTGGTAAGCTTTTGTGCGAGGTTAACTGTGCTGTGTTGCGCTGTGCTGAATAGCATATTGTATTCTATAGTCCTTGCTGGTATTATCGAAGGACGATATCGAGGATTGATAGAATGCTGCGAGACTTTTTTCTGGGGTTTATTAAGATTCATGTTTTGCATCACGCGGCGAAGGAGCCTGTGTATGGTGTGGCAATGATCGCAGAGTTGGCGCGGCATGGGTATGAGCTATCGCCGGGGACACTGTATCCGTTGCTGCATAATTTGGAAGAGCAGGGATATCTGGTACACGAGGAGCGAGTGGTTGAGGGGCGAGTGCGTAAGTATTATGTGATCACGACAGAGGGGCGGACGGCGCTGCGGGAGGCAAAGCAGAAGATCGCTGAACTGGTGCATGAGGTTTTGGAAGAAGATGACAAAGGGTAAAGTATGCCCTCATCCCTCTTTTCGGGTTGTCATTAAGATTGATAATAGCCGTATTTGTTAGAGCAAAGGCATAAAGAGAGAGCAAGGTATGACGCAGCGAGAGCAGAATGAGCGCGAGGTACAAGAGCAGGTACATAGCCCTGTTCCAATTAGAGAGGATGTTGTGTGGAAAGAAGGTGTGGCTATAGAGAATGAAGATGGGCATATCGCGCCGGAAGAGAAGGAAGTCGGGGAAGAGAAACGTGTGGATGTGATACAGGAAGAAGAGAGCGCAGTCAGGGAAGATGGAGCTGCGAGACCTGCGCAGGGGACGTTTTTAGAGGTGCTGAGCGCGTTTGCGCGGCTGGGTATTACGTCTTTTGGCGGTCCGGTCGCGCATCTGGGCTATTTTCGGCAGGAGATTGTGGTGCGGCGGAAGTGGCTGGACGAGCAGAATTATGCGGATCTGCTCGCTTTATGTCAGTTCTTGCCCGGTCCGTCCAGCAGTCAGATGGGGATTGCACTGGGAATTACGCGAGCTGGCTTGTGGGGAGGATTGGCCGCGTGGCTGGGCTTTACGCTGCCCTCGGCTCTTGCGCTGATTCTTTTCGCCTATGTTGCAAACAGTGTAGTGACAATCACGCAGGCGGGCTGGCTGCATGGGCTGCTTATCGTCGCCGTCGCCGTAGTAGCTCAGGCCGTGTGGGGCATGGCAACCACTCTCTGTCCTGATCGCCCGCGTGTTACCATCGCGCTGCTCGCGGCCATCACGATCTTAATTTGGCCGGTTGCGACTGCGCAGATACTTATCCTTGCGATCGGCGGTATGGTTGGCTGGCGCTTGCTGCGGAGTGGAGAAGTGGGCAAGATCTCTATACTGCCGCTGGCGGTGCCGCGCCGCTTAGCAATTGCCTGCTGGATAGTCTTTTTCACTCTACTCCTGGGACTGCCGCTGCTGCGGTTGGTGGTGCACACGCAGACGCTGGCCCTCTTCGATACTTTCTTTCGCGTCGGCTCTCTCGTCTTTGGCGGTGGACATGTTGTCTTGCCGCTCCTGCAAAGCGAGGTTGTTCCTGCTGGCTGGGTGAGCAATGATCAGTTTATTGCGGGCTATGCCGCCGCCCAGGCCGTACCGGGTCCTCTTTTCACCTTCTCCGCCTATCTCGGCGCGATCAGCAAGCCCGCTCCCAATGGTTGGCTGGGGGGACTGATCGCCCTCGTCGCCATCTTCCTGCCCTCGTTCCTCTTTGTAATTGGCATTCTTCCATTCTGGAATCGTCTGCGCGCAATAGAATCGTTCCAGGCCGCCCTGCGTGGTATTAATGCAGCCGTCGTCGGCATTCTGCTGGCGGCGCTCTATCAGCCCATCTGGACCGCTGCGATTCATGCACCCGTCGATTTCGCCCTGGGCCTGCTAGCCTTCGGGCTCCTTGTGATCTGGAAGGTACCGCCCTGGATCGTCGTCGTGGTCTCGGCCTTGCTCGGAAGTGGACTGAGCCTCTTGTAATGCAAACTTTCTTTGTGAGAGTGTCGGACGCCCATTGTTCATCCACGTCCTGAGCAGAAAGTAATGTCCAGCTTCGCTGCCTGAAACAGTTCTTAGGGATGGTTTTACATTTTTCGCTGCCTGAAACAGTTCTTAGGGATGGTTTTACATTTTTTCATTGTTCATACTTTTTTGTGCAGAGCACAAAAAAGTATGAACAATGAAAAAATGTAAAACCATCCCTAAGAAGAGGGGCATGCCGAAGGCATGCATGGGCTGGAAAGAGAAGAAAGCGAAGGCGATGGGCGTCCGACACTACCAGGCTTCTCCCGCGTCGCGACGCGGAAGGGGTTTGATGTCCGTACCACATTTGTTGGAAGTACGTCTCAATTCTTGTATACTATACACGGGTGGATGCTGCACTATTTATTCTATACTAGTACAGAGAGAAAAAAGGCTGTGGAAGAATTATATCTAGCTATTCCGGGAGAAGAGAAGAATGAGAGTATGCTCACGCGTGACGAGCGTATAGAGGCTGGCCGAGCCCTGCGCAAGGATATTCCACGCTCGGCGCACGCGGAATGGAGAAGCGCGAGTGATCGTCCTGATCCGATCGACCTGTTGCAGCAAGGGGATCAGTACCGGCTGGCGGAGCTTGTACCCATTCGTTATGGGCGTATGCTCGTCAATCCATTCACCTTTCTGCGCGGCTCAGCGATGATCATGGCGAACGACCTTGCCAGTACCGCGACAACGGGTATCCGCGTTCAGGTGTGTGGAGATGCGCATCTCTCCAACTTCGGCACGTATGCGACTCCTGAGCGGAACCGAGTCTTCGATGTCAACGACTTTGATGAGACTCTGCCGGGTCCGTGGGAATGGGATATCAAGCGGCTCGCCACCAGCTTTGTCGTTGCTGGCCGCTCTCTGAGCTTTCCCGAAAGTGTGAATAGACAGGCCGCTCTCCGTTGTGTGCAATCCTATCGAGAACATATGTGGATGTTCGCTGGCATGTCGAATCTGGATCTCTGGTACACGCGCATCGATATTGAGAGCACTCTGCTGCGCATCCATCCTGATAGCCGGGCGTATCTGCATCGCGAGCTGGAAAGAGCGCGGCGGCGAACTAACAATCACGTCTTTCCCAAACTTGCCCGCGAAGATCAAGGCAAATATACGATCAAAGACGATCCACCTCTCATCTCGCACATAGAGGATGGTGTATGGATTGATCAAGTACCTGATATGATCGAACGATATATTGAATCGCTGCCCGACGACCGACGAGTGTTGCTGAGCCGCTACCGACTGATAGATATAGCGCTTAAGGTCGTAGGTGTGGGCAGTGTGGGAACGCGTTGCTACATCGCCCTGCTGCTAGGAGATCAGGACGATGATCCACTCTTTCTACAAATCAAGCAGGCGCAGGCTTCGGTACTGGAGCCGTATGTAGGCATAAGCCGTTATGGAAACCACGCTCGCCGTATCGTCTATGGCCAGAGACTCATGCAAGCAGCCAGCGACATCTTCTTAGGCTGGACTCGATATGACAACATCAACTTCTACGTGCGACAACTCCGGGATATGTCTTTATCGCCTAACATAGACCGCATGGGCACCAACGATCTCATCACCTACGCCGGACTCTGCGGCTGGGTGCTTGCTCGTGGCCACGCTCGCTCCGGCGACTCTGTGCGCATAAGCAGTTATCTGGGCAAAAGCGACACGTTCGACCAGGCCATCACGGCCTTTGCCGAAACCTATGCCGACCAGGTCGAACGTGATCACACTGCCCTCGTCACCGCCGTTGAAAGCGGGCGGATCACCGCCGAAGTTGGCGTGTGAACCGCCCGTCAGAAAGCTTGTCTAGTGGATGGACATACGCGTTAACGATTTTTCGAACGAGAAATCTATCGTGTCATCTCCGCTCACATAGCGCCAGAGCATTGCGCGTAGTACATGCTCCAGGCGCTTCTCGTTGCCCTGCCACTCCTGCGAGCCGTGAGCAATGATGTTCTCCACCTCTTCACTATCATAGCCTTCGGTATTGAACAGGTTGCGCTGCACCTGACCGGGGCGCATACGCAGCTTGAAGACGTAGCGCGTTGTGTCCGTATGATTAGGCTGGGCACAGTGCCAGATGCCGTGGTGCATAAAGACGATCGTCCCCGCCGTGGCTGCGAGCTGACGCTGACCAATAATATTTTTATAGCGCCCAATGCTAGCTGTATTGGCCTTGCGCAAGTGTGAACCTGGCAGGACCAGGGTCGGACCCATCTCGGCTGGAGCATCATGCGAAAAGTAGAATGCCTGTATATCGAAGGCATAGGGGCGCGTATCGATAATAGAGTCTGCGTGCCAATCCTGGGCGGTGAGCTTGTGTGGGCCAACGATATGCAAGAACGAATGATCGTAGCTCGGCCGCACGCCCACAAAGCTCTGCAAAGCGCCCTTCACCTGTGGAAGATCAAAGACCTCGCGAATGCGATCGGATGTGGTCCAGAAGTTATAGCCCGCCCCCTCCCAGGTCTTCTGCTCGGCCAGGACCGCCTGATTCAGGTCGGCGGGCACCAGCCCCTCAAGTTTCAAGAAGCCGTCGGTTACAAACTGAGCCATCTGCCTCGCGGTGAGCAGATGCTGTTTCTCCACATTACTCATCGACAGTCACCATCCTTTCCAGCACATACTCATAGGGAAGATGTCCACTCTCGTGCTCATGACCTGGAACATAGAGGGGGAGCGGAGGTACCTGCATTACGCGCCAGCCATCGCGCATGGCGGCAATTACCGAAGGGTAGGTCGGCTGCGAAGAATCGCCCGGTTGCATAGGCAGATCCGAAGCGGAACTCGCACCATCGTACAGAGCCCACGCCACCGTGCGCGACTCTAGATTCGGAGTCGCCAGATGAAGAATGAGAATTTGCTGACGAAGCTTACTCATCGTTGCTATCTCCTGCATATCTACTGTTCTTTGCCCTCCCTTTATAAATAGTAGGGAAGAGCGTGCAACATTCTCTTCTCTAAAAGTACAATATGCATAGCCCGAATACTATATCTTTAGCCGCACTCCTTGTGTCCGATTCCGACCATTTCTTTCATCGCCTACTCTCATATTTGTCCTGTGTCCCCACCCGCGTAGCGACAATCCCTTCTTTAGTGGTAAGAGTTCATGTGAAGTGGTAGAATACCGAAGGATGCAGAAACGAAAAGAAACGACCCTTTCGAGCAATGACAGAAGCGAGCGCGAAAATTGGCAAGCATGCTGAATTGTCGCAGAGAATGCAAGGACGTTGACGGGGCATAGGAGCACCGTACAGATGAAAGGCAGTGTCGTGTTATGTTTAAGCGAATACTAGTTCCTCTAGATGGATCGAAGCGTGCGGAGCGAGCCCTGCCGGTTGCCGCACGTATTGCACGCCAGACAAACGGCTCACTCGTCCTGGTGCGAGTTGTGAGTATGGCAACCGAGCTGTGGCCCTATGTTGACCTCGAAACTGCGCATACCCAGGCGGTCGTCGAGATGGAACTGCGAGAGGCTGCACACTATCTCGATAGTCGGGCGACGATGCCGGAGCTGGAGGGTATCTCCATAGACACTGTCGTTCTGCATGGTCCAACCGCCACGACAATACTCAGCGTCGCCCTCTCGCATGGAGCTAACCTGATCATCATCTGCAGCCGCGGCTACACGGGAATGACGCGCTGGGTCATGGGCAGCATCGCTGACAAATTGGCTCGTCACTCATCGGTGCCCGTCCTGGTGTTGCGCGATAACGGATTGCAACCCTTGATGAGGAATGCTAGCGACTCTCAACCGCTACGTGTACTCGCCGCGCTGGATGGGTCTAGCCGCGCGATGGCATCGCTTCTACCTGCCTCAGCACTCATCTCCGCGTTGGCAGCTCCTGGAAGGGGCACGCTGCACCTGGCGCGTGTCGTAAAGCCCGTTCTGGGCGAATTGGAAGATGAGGAGTCGTACCCCTTTAACCTCTCCAATAGCAAACAGGAAGTCGTAGAGGCCATCCACTATCTCAGTAAAACAGTCGTGCATCTGCGTGACGGACATCTGAGTAAGATAGTAGATCTCACCTGGTCGGCTGTCATCGACACGGATATAGCGCGTGGCATCGTGCGTATGGCCGAATGCCTCGATAATCTAAAAGATGGCGAACGCTGTGACGAGTTTGATATTATCGCCATCTCGACGCACGGGCACGGCGGCGTCCAGAACTGGGTCACGGGGAGCACCTCGCAGCGCGTGCTCAAC
>JAABUZ0100004573.1_pt1 | contig 18973 bp, 22 predicted proteins | sample 5562091 | NCBI WGS metagenome assembly JAABUZ01 (sample SAMN12813069, study PRJNA571459) | rock metagenome | isolation source: Antarctica rocks | place: Antarctica: Victoria Land, Linnaeus Terrace sud | collected 2015-12-21 | reverse complement strand
GCAATCAATTGGCACCTCTGCAAGTTGAGAGTCCGTACGGAGAAAGAGGATTATTATACTCAGGAACATCTTCAATTTCTTGGACGTCCATCTCTGGTTTCAGTGATAAAAACACCTACTTGCGAGGATGATAGCGTGCACAATAGTATGGGACAAGAGTTACACGGATCATTGTAGGATACCGTCATTTTACCCCAATCCAGCGCAGGATTTTTTCGCCTGTACCTCATCGTGAGGCATGCACTCCGTCTCTGCTCTATCTCTTCGGGAGGTTTCGCGCATGTCATTTTTCTCAAATGTCTGGACCATGGGAGTCGAAGAGGAATACCAAATTATGGATCCTTCGACCCAGGCCCTCGCCGCCGATGCAGAACGTCTACTCTCCTCTGTAGAATCACCAATCGAAACAGGTATACATGTACAGCCTGAAATGCACAGCAGCCAGGTTGAGATTGCAACTCCAATCTGTTACGATCTAGCTGAAGTTCGCGACGCCCTCATCCGCGCCCGCCAGCTTGTCATTAACACAGCCGCCCAGTTCAATCGCCAGATCGCGGCAATGGGCACGCATCCCTTCTCGCATTGGAAGGATCAGTCCATCACCGCTAACGAACGTTATCAAAAGATAGAACAGCGCTATCAACAACTGACCTATGAACAGACTATTTCTGGCTGCCACGTGCATATTGGATGCGAAGATCGCAAGATTGCACTCCAGATCATTAACCGCGCGCGGCTCTGGATCGCGCCTCTGCTGGCCCTAAGCGCCAATTCGCCATTCTGGCTACAGGACGACACGGGCTACGACAGTTTCCGCACCGAGATATGGTGGCGCTGGCCGATGGCTGGTCCGCCGCCTTTTCTCTCATCTCTCGCCGAATATGATAGCTTGCTGCAACAGCTCATCAAAACTGATAGTATTACCGACAGTAGCCACCTCTACTGGGATGTGCGTCTCTCAGAGCACTTTCCCACCATCGAGTTTCGGGTAGCAGATGTGTGTATGACTGTTGATGAGGCGGTAATGATCACCGGCCTTATTCGCGCTCTGGTCCAAACCTGCTACGAGCAGGTTCTTCAGGAACAAGCATACCCGAACGCTTCACGCGATCTCTTACGCTCCGTCCACTGGCGCGCCGCCCGCTACGGCCTTAGCACACATCTGGTCGATGTTCAAGCCGAGCGCCTCGTGCCCGCACCCGAACTTATCGACCAGATGCTCGCCTTCCTCCGCCCCGCCCTCGAAAGCTCTGGAGCATGGGACGAGATCTCGACGCTGGTGAACACAACACTTCAAAATGGCAACGGTGCCACGCGGCAGCGGGCTATCTACCGCAACACAGGCAGCTAGCAGTGGTTGATTTCATCGTGGCGGAAACTGCGCGGGGCACAGTAGCTACAACGGCTGCTTAGCCAAGCCAGTGCTAGCCTCCAATCCAAGAGTCCACAGAGGCTAGCACTATCATGAATGTTCAGCATGAGTTTGCCGTCTATGACTGGGCTGAAAAGAATAGACCTGTAAAGAAAGCTCTGTTGTAGAAGGAAGGACACTATGCGAACAGCACCTCCCGTTTTCAGGGAAGACGAAGCGGATTCCGTTACCCTTGCCACTCATACACAGGCCGTTGAACGCGTTATTCAGGCTATGCATACTCATCTTGATGAGTTACTGACCCTTGAAGATCTGGCCTCGGTTGCCTATCTCAGCCCCTACTATTTCAATCGCATCTTTCGCCGGTTGATCGGCATTCCACCTGGTGAATTTCTTTCCGCCCTCCGCTTCCAGACGGCCCGACGCTTGCTTTTGACAACTTCGCTGAGCGTAACCGATATCTGCTTCGAGGTCGGCTATACCAGTACTGGCTCTTTCACCAGCCGTTTCACACAACTCGTCGGTCTCTCTCCACGCCTCTTGCGCCAACGAGCGCATGCATTCGAGCCACCTCTCATAGAGCCAACCGAGCCTGACACCACTACGTCGTCCTCTTCCATTCAAATGAAAAACGCTCTGTTGGGTCAGATTATTGCACCCACGACCTTTCGCGGCACGATTTATATTGGCCTGTTCACCAGCCCTATTCCACAGGGAGCACCCGCGCGTTGTACCAGACTGAGCTCGTCGGGCCTCTATCTATTTCATGGTGTTCCCGATGGTGTCTACCATCTCAGAGCCGCCGCTTTTCCCGCTTCCTCAGACCTTCAATCATCCCTGCTACCCGGCGAGAAAATATTGCTCGGCAACAATGCAGATACACTCGTCATGTGCAAAGGTCTTATCTCTGGCAATCCCAATCTAGTTCTGCATCCACCGCGCCTGACTGACCCTCCTCTCGTGATGGGCTTGCCTTTGCTTTGAGCACAACTTCAGACATTGTCCAATGAAGTCTTGACAGAATACGATACATCATCTATACTTCAAACGCGTTAACGATATATCGTATTGAACAACGGTTCTGTTTTTCTTCAGGAGAAAACCATGCGTGTAGGATTGCAAATAGGGCTCACAAATACACAACAGAAGTCCCCTGGCGACTCTCTCATTCACGTCGCAGAGCAGGCCGAGCAAGCAGGCTTTGCCACGCTGGTGCTGCCAGACCATTTTTCACTCCGGCCAGAGAGTGCGCCGTGGGTGAAAAGAGATGAGAACGCTTCCACTCCAGTCGTCACCGATTTCTTTGAGGCGTGGAGTATGCTGGCCTTTATCGCAGCTCGCACCAATCGCATCAAGCTGAGCACAATGGTTTCCGGGATCACTATGCGCTACCCTGCGGTTCTGATAAAAACGGCGGACACCCTGGATGCGCTTTCGAACGGTCGTGCGTATCTGGGAGTGGGGGCGAGTCCAGACTTTGGAGCCGATGAGCATCAACGCATGGGCCTGCCGTTTCCGCCTGCCGGTGAGCGAGTCGCACGCCTGGAAGAGGTTCTCCAGATGGCTCTGCAACTCTGGTCAGGCGAGGATAAGCCGTTTGAGGGGACCTACTACCAGCTTGCAAGCACCGTCGGAACTTCGTTATATATCCAGCAGCCACATCCTCCCATTTTGATTGCGGGCAGCGGCAACAAGATGATGCGTCTGATGGCTCAATACGCTGACGCAATCAGTATTGGTTTTGGTCGAAGCCTCGACGACCTGCGGACGAAACTGGAAGTGCTGCGCAAGTATTGCCAGGCACTGAACCGTCCGTACGAGCACATCGAGAAAACCACACTCTTTCTGGCTCCCGTTGCTCATAACGGTCACCTGGACCCGGCGGCGCTCGACTACATCAGAGCCCTGGCCGAGCTCGGTGTCGACGAAGTCATGGTCCGCTATTCCGACGATCCTGCGACCTTCGATCTACTCGCCACCGAACTGATTCCAACTGTTGGAAATTTTCCTGTCGCCGGACGCTGAAGATATGCAGAAACGGTGTTTCCTGCGGCGAGGTATATGCTGAGCATATACCTCGGTTTGTTCCTAATATTTATCTTAAAAAATATAGAAACAAACGGACGTTATGCATCAGGAATTGGAACAGGAGTTGATTGCCATGTACTCATTTGCCACGCATTCCCGTTCTTTATCCAAACCATTGTGAAGCGATTGACCGAAACGTACTGTTCATACTCTATCCACGCCAACAGGGTCCAAACCTGCACGATCAGATTTTGAGTTATTGCAAACAGGCGGGCTTTGTTCCACGCATTGTCCGAGAGACCAGCCCCGTTCATACTATACTGGCAATGGTAGCTGCGAATGCAGGTGTCTCTCTAGTTCCAGCTAGCCTTCAACAAGTACAGCACCATGAAGTCGTCTACCGTCCGTTGGAAGACCCGGCACTCCAGGTAGAGCTAGCTGTAGCATGGCAACGAGCAGACACTTCGCCACTACTTCATGACTTTCTGAATGTCGTGCGCAGAGTCTCTCAAGAGTTTCGTCATTCCTATTCCGCTCCTCCTTCAGGTAGTTATTTAAAAGACGCAAGATAGGAGAAGAAAATATGTCGTCGATGAACTATACTTTCTCTGGGAACAACAATCAACGCTATATGTAAGAAAGAAGGTATTCAATGTTCAAAGACACAAAAGCGTTTTCTGGCTTCTCGGCGAATGATCTGCAAAAAGCAAAGGAGTTCTATGGTCAGACGCTTGGTCTAGAGGTTTCCGATAGGAATGGTCTGTTAGAGCTTCATATCGCAGGTGGGACAAACATTCTGATCTATCCTAAGCCTGACCATACGCCAGCAACCTTCACCGTCCTGAATTTCCCTGTTCACAATATTGATCAGGCTGTAGACGAGCTTGCCAGGCGCGGTGTACGTTTCGAGTCGTATAACCAGGACCACCTGGTCACGGACGAAAAGGGCATTGCCAGGGCAGGGAATCCAAAGGTCGCATGGTTTAAAGACCCTGCCGGTAATATTCTATCCGTACTTGAAGAAGGATAAAAGAGGGAAGTTTTTCTTTCCCCAATATGTTACGTTTATAGAGTCTATATAAAGCTGAGTCAGTGGTACTTTCATGAGCGTTCCTACTATCTTACTGGCCTTCCGATTCAAAGAAGAAAACGAGATTTTATAGGCGATACTCAAAAAAGGCAAAAGAGGGACGAGGAGAGTCCTTTTTGCTCTTCCGTATACATACTCAGAAAGAATAGAATTTATGCAGACCACGCCATCTGATCATGAAATCATAAGCGAAATAGGAGAGGAGATACAGACGGATGGAGGAAGAATGAGCCTACCATCCACGCCCACAGAGCGGAAAACCGGGGCTCTGTTCATTCTGCCCGCCAGCCTGGCCCTGATTATGACGGGTTTTGGCATCATCATTCCTGTCTTCCCGCAGCGCTTGGAGGCGCTTGGGCTGGGGGCGGGGACGCTGGCTTTAATGGAAGGTGCATTCGGGCTGGGCACATTTCTCTTCAGCACACCGATGGGCGTGATGGCAAATCGCATTGGTCGCAAGCCCCTGATATTGTTTGCGCTGATGGGCTTTGTGCTGACCAATCTGACGCTTGCACTGGTCAACACTCCTCTGCTCTTCATCCTGGTGCGTTTTCTAGAGGGCATGTTTGTTGCGGGCTTTATGCCCGCTGCGATGGCTATGGTTGGTGACGCCGTTCCGTTAGAGAGACAGGGCCGATGGATGGGCATAATGACGACTGCCCAGGCTGGCGGTATTGCTTTGGGACCAGCTATTGGTGGCCTGCTCTATCAATCCTGGGGCTTCACCAGTCCATTCTTCCTGTCAGCGGGCTTCGCCCTGGCCGCCTCTCTGTTGGCCATATTCATGCTACCCGAAACCTTACCGGAACAGGTACGCTTGCAGGAGCTAAAGCGGAGAGCACAGAGATTGCGCGGAGAAAAGGGACGGGACGCGAATGCTCCCAACCTCCTGCTCCTGGCCTGGCTCTTTGCCGCGCTCCTCTTCATCGACTTTGGAACACTGTTTGTCTTTCCATTTTCGCTGCCACAGTACCCATTCTTTTTTGCGAACGTGCTGCATTATAGCACTACACAATATGGCCTGATCATCAGCGCCTATGGCTTAACAGTGGCCGTGTTCCCATTGCTCCTGGGCCGTCTTATCGATGCGCTACCAAAAAAGCTGCTCATTGTTATTGGTGCCCTGCTCGGCGCTGCCCTCAATCTAGCTATGCTTTTCTCGCATCAGTATTCGCTTCTGATTGCTGCCGCCGCTCTAGCCGGTGTAGGCAGCGCTTTGCTCATGCCAGGGCTTGGCACGATCTATCTGAATGCATCCAGCGACCAGAATCGCTCCCAGCTCATGGGCATACGCAGTACAGCCATCTCGCTTGCACTGCTAGTTGCTCCCCTCTCGCAGGCCGCCGCCGGCCCCTGGATCACACCGCAGATCACCTTCGCCATCGCAGCCGGCATTTCGATCGTCATGGCTCTTTTCGTCGTTGTTGCCTTAAAGAATTATCGATAAAACGCTACCCGTGTAACGACGATCCTCACAATCGTCGTTACCCCTCTTCTTAACAAAAACCATTTTTCCAGATCTAGCCGCTTTAGCTTGCGAATCCGTGCGTATACTCTTTGCCTATTCAATCCGTCCATGCCCCTATAGCTTGCTGATTGAATCAGCCAAATCCACGCTTTAGCACTGTATACTTCTGGCCGGATATATGTGTCAAAAGCATTAGCGCGCCGTGAGCTCCAAGAGCCAAAGGTCTCCCGAGAGCCCGCCGCTTTTTGCTGGGAAGAGGTCGTTGCTACGCGTCGGCTTTCAATGCGCGAAAGGCGCTGCTCCAATCTTGCAATGGCTGACCCGGCACATTATAAAGCTCAAACGTCTTCCCGCCTGCTTCGGGAATGAGCAGGGATTGAACGCAAGCTTCCGCGACATCCTCGCGGCAGACCTGGCCCTCACCCCTATCTCCCTGCTCAAAGCGCAGGGCTACGCGGCCGCCCGGCTCGTCGGTAAGCCAGCCTGGGCGTACGATGGTATAGAGTTGACCACTTGCGCGCAGGGCTTGCTCGGCCTGCCCACGCCAGTGGATCACATTGCGCACTTCCGGATAGCGCTCCGGGCGAGTAATGTAGATCTGGCTGACGAGGACAATATGGACAAGGTGCCCAGCAGAAGCGGTAAGAACATTGCGTGCCCCCTCATAGTGGACTCGCTCAGGGCTATTGGGAGCTTGATTAGAATCCGAGGACTCGACGACAACGACGCAACCCGCAACGCCCCGCATCGCAGCAGCAACGCCTGCTTCTTGCGTGATATCGCCCTCAACAACCTCGACGTCCGCGTCAAACCGCTTCCGTGCACTCTCGATATCACGTGCAAGTACACGAGCAGTATATTCATGCCGCTTAAGTTTCTGTACAATAGAATGACCGGTATGACCGGTTCCACCTATTACAAGTATGGATTGTGGCACTTCTATCTCTCTTTCTTTAAGCTTCAAGCTTTCCTCTACCAGGGTAGTGGCTTACGATCGCGGAAAAAGCCACCTGTCGGACCATTATCAGGCAAGGTGGCGGCCCAGACGATGCCCGCCGCCCCTTCTGCCACTGGCCGCCCGCCTGCGCCACCCATCTCGGTCGCAACCCACCCAGGACAGATTGCGTTGATGAGCACGCCGCTTCCTCTCTGCTCTGCTGCCAGGATGCGCGTCATGACATTGAGCGAGGCTTTGGAGACGCTATAGGCCGGAGTTCCACCTCCCATACTGGTCAGCGAACCACCTTCACTAGAGACATTGACGATACGACCCGCACGGCTGCTGCGTAGCAAAGGCAAAAACGTCTCGCACATACGCCAAGCTCCGAACAAATTCGTGTCCAGAGCTCTCCGAACGGTTTCCAGATCGGCTGTGCTGCCCTGCTGCCAGGTATCGTAGAGGATGGCCGCGTTGTTGACGAGCACATCCAGGCGACCAAATTGGGCGGTTACGTCGGCGAGCAGGCGATCGATGCTTTGCTGATCGCTAACATCAAGTTGATGTGGAGTGATGGTCAGGCTCTGGCTCGTTAGCAGTCGTGCAGCCGCCTCTCCCTTCGCCGCATCGCGCGCCCCCAGGATGACGCGCATCCCTCGCTGAGCGAGCTGGTGGACGACTTCCAGACCGATGCCGCGATTTGCACCTGTCACGATCGCTACTTTTGTATCTTGCGACATAGATAAATTCTCTTTTCTAGCCCTGATTCTTCAGAGCATCACGTACGGGTGCATCGTAGATGTTGGCGTTAAACCAATTAGGATAGGGGGCGCTGGGTTCGGTGAGTTTGTCCAGCGCCCCCAGCTCGTCTGCGCTCAGTTCTAGTTGGGCGGCTCCGACATTGTTGTCCAACTGCTCGATCTTACTTGCACCCACCAGGACCGATGCGACGTGTGGACGCGAGAGCAGCCAGGCCAGTGCGACCTGAGCAGGAGAGGCATGATGCTGTTCACCAATCTCACGCAGTCGATTCACTACGTCGTAGCCATGTTCGCGATCGAAGGGGATGAAATCGAAACCGGTGAGGCGACCACCATCACCGCCTGGATTCTCACGCGTATACTTTCCGCTCAGAAAGCCGCCAGCCAGCGGGCTCCAGACTGTAATGCCCACGCCAGCATCCTGCGCAAACGGCACAATCTCGTGTTCCAGATCGCGGCCAACCAGCGAGTAGTACATTTCGGCATCACGAAACTGTGCCCAGCCGTGCTCACGCTGCAACCCGATCGCTTTCGCCGCTAGCCACGCAGGCCAGTTGGAGAAGCCAAGATAGCGCACCATGCCCTGCTGCACTACATAATTGAGCGCCTCTAACGTCTCCTCAAGCGGCGTGTAGGGATCAAGGCGGTGAACAAGGTAGAGGTCGAGATAATCGCTGCCCAGTCGCTTCAGGCTTCCCTGCACTGAGGCCAGAATATGCTGGCGCGAGAGCCCCTGGTCGATCAGCACATCACTCATACGATTTCCGACCTTCGAGGCAATGACGACCTCCTGCCGCCGCTTGCCGATTGCCTGTCCTAGCATCTCTTCAGATTGACCGTTCGCATACGCATCCGCCGTGTTAAAGAAATTTATACCGGCATCGAGCGCCCGTGCCACCAGATTATTTGCGACCGCCTGATTCACTTTATAGACCGAGCCAAAAGCTCCTTCACCCGACCCAAACGTCATGCTGCCAAAGGCCATTCTAGAAACGATCAGGCCCGTATTACCCAAACGCGTATATTGCATTGATGATCTCCTGTCTCTTTTGTCGTAATTGATTTTTGTGCTCTATGTAGTGGCTGAAGCTTGTACCTATCGTAGATGGCTTACATCTCAATGATGATACAACTCCAGACCGCTTGATCGCGGTCGACCGCAAGGGCCGCTACGCTTTGTCGCTACGCGGGGCACACATCAATCTACATGCCCCACTACGAACTGCAAGGGGTTGTCTCTCTACGCGAACGCCAGGCTCACTATACACACGGCCTTGACATGCTAACAAGGAGTATAACTATACTGGTAGTGCGCACTACCAGGGAAAAGAAAGGCCAGGAAATGAGTAATACGGAACGACGCGACGCGCTGGCGGATTTTCTGCGCACGCGACGGGCACGACTGAGCCCTGAAGAACTAGGGTTGCCGATGTGGGGACGGCGGCGCACGCCTGGATTGCGGCGCGAGGAGGTTGCGGCCCTGGCAGGTATCGGGATCACCTGGTATACGTGGTTAGAGCAGGGACGCCCTATTACGGTCTCGGTAGAGCTGCTTGAACGTTTGAGCCAGATCCTGCACCTGAACGCGGACGAGCGCCTGCATCTTTTTACGCTGGCAGGACAGCCACTTCCCGCACAAGAGGTCCAGCCGGATTTCTATGTCCGACCAGTATTGCAATCGCTCCTGAATGCGCTTGATCCCTGTCCCGCCCATATCCGCAATAGTCGCTGGGATGTGCTAGCCTGGAACGCTGCTGAGTCATTGGTTACTGATTGGGAGGGGCAGCCGGTAGCAGAGCGCAATGCGTTGCTCAATCATTTCTGCAATCCACGCATGCGACAGATTCTACCGAAGTGGAAAGAAGATGGCAAAATGATGATCGCCCTCTTTCGCCTGGAATACGCTCGCTATGCACACATCGCCGCCTTTCAAGAGCTGGTTGAGCAGCTACAGAGCAGCAGCGAAGAGTTTCGTCAGTGGTGGTCAGAGCATGAAGTGCAGAGCCAGCGGCTGGAGCCAATGGAATTTGAGCATCCAGAGTTAGGACAAATGGTTCTCGACCGACTCACAGTAATCGTGCAGCAGGAACCGCTGCTGGTGATGCGCGCCCTCCTCCCACCTTCAGCAGCAGACAGGGGGCACATGTTTACGGCAATGGCAGCGGCGCGGTCTGCATCCGACTAATGCTGCTATAAGACTGAGATGCGGGAACAACAACACGAGGAAGATAAATAGTAAAGCACGAACCCTGGCCCAGAACGCTCTCAGCCTGCACGGTGCCTCTCATCGCCTCCGTCAGTTCTTTGACGATGGTCAGACCCAGACCCGTACCAGAGCCTGCACGCGAGCTCTCACTACGGTAGAATCGCTCCCAGATCCGTGGCAGCTCTTCTGCTGCGATGCCTTCGCCGGTATCTTTGACCTGCAATACGATCGTCTGCGGTCTGGCACTGACACTAACGATGATGATACCTCCAGGCGAAGTGTGCCGGATACCATTATGAATAAGGTTGTGGAGTATCTGTTCCAGGCGGTTGGCATCGACCAGCGCCTGCGGAAATGTCGGCTCGACCAGACTAAACTCCGCCAGGATCTCGACACGGCTGCCCCGCCACGCTACAGGTGAGATCGTCTCTGTGACGCGTTTGACCAAGAGCTCAATGTTTGTCGGCTCACAGCGCATCTCCAAACGCCCGACTTCGGCGCGGGCAAGTGTGAAGAGATCGTTGATGAGCGATTGCAGGCGGATCGCCTGCTGCTCCATGATCTGCATATCCTGCTTGAGCGTTGGCGGCGGCTGATCCTCCCAGTTGAGCAGGGCTGATTCCATATAGCTACGGACGGTTGCGACTGGCGTGCGCAGTTCGTGAGAGACGTTGGCAATGAGTTCGCGGCGGGCGTCTAGCAGGGTCGCGACGTTATCGCGCTCCGTCTTCAGCTCATGCATCGTACGCTCCAGTTCGATCGCCATCGCATTGAAGTCCGCTTGCAGACGCGCAATCTCGTCCTGACCATCTACGGCTACGCGAACACTATAGTCTCCGCCGCGCAGCGCGCTAGTCGCATTGGTGAGCCTCTCGATGCGCCGGGTGAGGGAGCGTGTAAAAAAGAACGAGAATAGGGCCGAGGGCGGCAGCACACATACAATGGCAATGGCAGTCGTCACCAGCATCCCAAAAAGAAAGGCCAGGATGTTAAAGGGATTATGGTTGACAATCAGGATGATAAAGGCAAAGGGAATACTGATCACGCCCGCGCCGATGACCACGATCATTAGATGTGCATGTGTCAGCGACCAGCGCAGGCGTGTGCTACGCAGACGATTCCAGAAGAGGAATAAACGGAGACAGATGCGAAACAGGAGAAAGACAAAGGCAGTTCCCAATGCGGTGAGCACGATCCCTAAAGAGACATCCTGCCAGTTTTCGTCGTGGATCAGAGAGAAGGCGTAGGCAAGAGCAAGCAGCACGCTGGTGCTTAAGATTAACTCAAAGAAGAGCAGCCCCGACATTGCAGCTTCAGCCATTACCTGCCGCCAGCGTGAACGTCTTTGAGGACGGAGCTGCCAGCGCAGGACCAGCCAGAAGAGGGTACAAAGACAGTAGAATGCGGCCAGTTCACCAATCGCAGAGCCTGAATCCGTTGAGAGGATACCAAATTGCTTACTGGCCAGCAGATACACGACAATCACGACAACCTGCACAATCATGACCTCAAGGAGGGCACGACCGAACGGAACTGTTAACAGGCGGCGTTTCAATGCAGGCAGGAAGCCAGTGAGTAGATGCATCAGCGAACTCTTTCTTGCGCGGGCGCCTCGCGGCGGAGACGATAGCCGACGCCCCACACAGTCTCTATCGCATCGCCCAGCTTGCCCAATTTCTTGCGTAAGCGTAGTATAACATTATCCACCGAGCGATCACCACCAATATATGTCTCACTCCACAAAGTCTCAATCAGGTAAGCCCGGCTGAACGCGCGTCCAGGGCTGCGCAAGAATAGTTGCAGCAGCGCGAACTCCGTCGGGCTCAGGTCCAGAGGAACGTCATTGAGGGTTGCGCTATGCGTCTGTGGATTTAGAGACAGAGGACCGCGCACAAGTACACTACCCGCATCGCCGCGATCAGCATTAAGCATCTGCTGCACGATCTCGTTGCGCCGCAGCATTGCACGCACACGCGCGATCAACTCCCGCATACTAAACGGCTTGGTCAGATAGTCATCCGCCCCAACCTCCAGACCAATTACGCGGTCAGCCTCCTCGCTGCGCGCTGTGAGCATCAAGACCGGCGTAGCAGAGTTTCGGCGCAGGCGGCGCAGCACATCCAGCCCATTCAGCACCGGCAGCATCCAATCCAGAATGACCAGATCGACCTGCTCACGCGCATGGATCTCCAACGCCTCTACGCCATCAGCGGCATACAACGTCTCATAGCCCGCCGCCACCAGCTCACGCTGCACAACCTGAGCCAGGTCACGTTCATCCTCTACCAATAAGATCTTCGTCATTGCGCGTCCTTCTCTATTATCGATACTTGTCTCCATCATAATTATACTTACTCAAACACTACAAAGAAATATATGCATGTATTTTTAGCATCCTCAAATCCAGACTGTGACAAAGTTGAGACATTTTACGCAGTTCAGACGTGCTATCATACGAGACACGTTATTTCCAGAGGAAGATTTCTCCATTTCTCGTTACGATAGAAGTGGGGTAAAGTATTAAATTCAAAAGGAGATAAGAACGATGACAACCAAAGAGAAGACTTCAGGTAAGCAGCCGACTACGGTGAGCCCAAAACAACTGGCGACCGTGACCGATCTCAAGCCGGAAGAGGTGCAGAACATCACCAACGCGGTCAATCCGCTTATCGCTGATGCCTTTGCGCTCTATGTCAAGACCAAGAATTTCCACTGGCATCTCTCAGGCTCACATTTCCGCGATTATCACCTGCTGCTCGATGAGCAGGCCGATGCTATCTTTGCATCCATCGATGTCATGGCTGAGCGCGTGCGCCGCATCGGTGGCACAACCATCCGTAGTATTAGCAATATTAGTAATCTGCAAACTATCCAGGATGATAACGACGATTTTGTGACGGCGGGCACAATGATGAACCGCTTGATGCAGGATAACGCACACATCGCCAAAAGCATTCGCGCCGCCATCGAGACGGCTGAAGACTGCCACGATCCGGCCACAGCCAACGAGCTAGAAGGCATCCTCGACGAGACCGAGAAGCGCAAATGGTTCCTCTTCGAGATCGTACAGGGCGAGAAGAACACCGATTAATCTCTTTTAAGCAAAGCCGGTACAGTTACACGAAGGTATTATTGGCGAATCGGTTCTTCAAGCTCAAACCAGCATAATCCTTTTGATTAAGACGAGCACAAATCTTGAATTCTTCAACAATACCTTCGTGCGGCTCTATCACTTTCCCTAAATTAGGATTCAATAGAGTAATTGACCATGTATAAATATTCAACTGCCTTCTTGCAAATCAAATAAGCTATTCACAGTATATGTATGCTTTTCTTCCTCAGCAGCTACGTCTTTTATCTCTACACTATCTCCATCTAAGGAAAGAAAAGGAGCGTAACGCTCATTGGCATCCTGAATTCTCTGATTGTATACGCGTATTAATTCTTCTTTTTGCTTGAGAAGAGCCTCTTTAGAAAAAGGAAGCTGTTGCTAATGTAACTGGTGGTAGAGTCGCTACATCTAGATCGTGGATATCCTTGAGAACAAAATGTTTCTCTGCATCTATGAAATGCCCCTTGTACATCTGATATTTTATTGGGTCAATATCGTTTGCGAGAGATATTGACCATGCTTGACGCTCTAGCCCCGCTCTTACGAGACCGATGCCCGCAAAAAACTCGGCAAAGGATTTTTGACGTAAAACTTCAAGCATTCTTTGAGAAATATCAACCATTTTAGTGTGCATACCTTTCGGATAGTGGTTAAGAACCATTATATGCGCGACTTAGTACTTTTACAATGACTTTGTCTAAGACAGTCAATGTCACTTTGCTTTTGCACATAAAAGATAACCTCATCCATCAGATTAAAAGATAAACGCTCGCTTCCTTTTTATCGAATAGAGATGAGATAATAGGAGCGAATATGCATCGAGAGTTTATGTATAATAAAGATAGGGCTAAATACAGTATCTAGCATGGGCGAGTAAACGTGTCATACGTGTAAATAATTTTTCATCAGGGAGGTTTTCATGGCAAATATACAAGCAACGAAGAAGTGGTCGGAATTATCTGGCATTGCAATTGTGAGCCTGGAGGACGGCAAGAAGCTTGGGACGTGCGACGATTTTTTCTTTGAGCCTGCGACAACGCGGGTGTACGGCCTCCGTGTCAAAACCGGCATGCTGGGCCACCGCGTCTTGCTCACGACCAGCATTAATAATATCGGGCAGGACGCGATCACTACAGCAAACGAAGAGCAACTGATCAGCGAAGCTGAGCTCAAGAACATGCCAACAGTCGTCGCTGGCCGCAATCTAGATGGCTATAGGGTTATGAGTGAGAACGGCACGGTGGTCGGCAAGCTGGGCAACGTCCTGATCGATGTAAGCGTTCCTAACAACCTGCGCATCGCCAGCTTCGAACTCGCAGGCACTATACTTCAGCAGATCGGCAACCACTACCATACCTTCGCCGCCGACCGCGTTGTACGCTACGGTGCCGATGTCCTCGTTATCCCCGACGATATCGCTCAAAATATACGCTAACGTTAATTGTAAACCTTGTCTTTGTATGACAAGGTTTACAATTGTTCATTATGCCACCGATAGCCGTTCAAACAGTCGAGTGCGTAGCAGTGCAAAAGTTACAAGTACAGCCATACTACCCGCCACTACTGCAACCGGAATACTTGGCGTTCTGACCACGTTGGCAACGACGACGCCAATCAATGCCCAGATGACCGTGAGAGCATATCCCACGTTTCCTCGACTTCTTAGCGTGACGAACGCTGCAATAAGTCCCCCGATCAGCAGCATCAGAATAGACCAGTTTTGATCAGAAAGTCCAATGGTGCTAAACCCAGATGCCTTGAGAATGGAGGCTGTATTAGCAACGGATGCTACTGTGATCCAACCAGTGTAGATACTTATCGGCAGGACGACAAATACATGTTCAGTGACAGCAAATGGAGTGCGCATCTCTATAAACTGAATGAAGGCACCAATGAGCGAAACGAGCATCCAGAAGATGCAGGTAACGGTGAGCCAGCCCCAGCCAGATTGAGCCGCAACTACCCATACGGTGCTTCCAAGAAAGGCGGAAGCCGTGTATGGCCCAATACGACGGAGTAGTTCATTCTCACGATTGCGTGGCAACGCCTGATACACGGCATACGCAATGCACCCAAGGTAGATAAGCGGCCAAACAAAGAAGACATAGAGAGCAGGAACTACCTGTGGGGTCATGGCGTTCGTCGTAGTGAAGCGGTCATTTGTTCCATTTACGTTCCCGACAAAGCCAATGAGCACTTGACTGAAGGCAAAGATGACATTGAGCGTTTGCCAAATCTGACCTCTACCTGGACGATCATACATTGTTGCAGTCATAATCTGCTCCTTTCCCTTAGCGTCGGCGTGTGCGAACACGCAGGCTATACAGTGCGAATGCGAACAAGACAATAAACATGAGGGCAATTGCTAGCAGGCCATGCAGGATCAGTGAAGTGTTCCAACCAGCATTCAGAATCGAGCGTGTGGCCTCCAGGAAGTATGTGATTGGATTGATGTATGCCGCGACCTTGAACCAGCCCTGGAGCAGCTCGACCGGCACGAACGTGGCAGTAAGGAACGTAAGTGGGAAGAACAGGAAGCTAGCAGAATTCGTCACGGCAGAGTTCCCGCTCAACAAGGCGACACCAACGGTCAGGCCAGAGAAGCTGATGCCGAGCAGGACGGTAAAGCCGAGTACCGCGAGCAGGCCAACGGCTCCCGTCGCTGGCTTTAGACCGAGTAGCAAGCCAATCAGAAGCACGACAACCACCTGTGCGACCAGCAGCAGTGCATTCGCAATCATTGGACCTAAGAGCAGCGCCCAACGGTTGGCCGGAGTTAAGAGCAGCTTGTTGAAGTAGCCGCGCGTGATGTCATTAATAATCGTTTGACTCGCGACAGATGATCCACTCAGTGAGGCACTAGCTAGTGAGAGCGGCAGGATGAAGCCAAGATAGCTCTGACCTCTCAGAAAGAACTGAGCTGCGTTGCCTAATTGAGCCTGATAGATGATCAACGAAAAGATACTAATGAGGAGCGCTGGAACGAACGCGAACACTCCGGGAACGCGCAAGTTGACCAAAAGCGTACGTTGAGTCAACAGGATGACTTGAACTAAAAATGGAAGTGGAGGAGTTGAGCCCATGCCAGCACCAGCAGTTGACACAGGGACAGAGGCTTGCATTGTTGTCTTCACAGAAAAGTCCTTTCGTATGTTCTATCCATTCTTCATTATTCCCTGTCTCAGTGTTCCGTGACCACTTCACCTTCGAAACGCTCACCGGTTACTTGCAAGAACACGTCGTCAAGACTAGGTTGTGAGAGTGTCAGCGATTGAGCACGTAGACCGCGCGCTTCCAGGCGGCTCACGACGGTCGGAACGGCTTGAGCAGCATGAGATAGGTACAGGCGCAGCGTTTGTCTATCGATCTGTGCATGATCGGCGATCTCGGCGATCTCTGTTTGTGCCTGCTGAGCTATCTCACCGTTGGAAAAGGTCACGTTAATTGATTCACCGCCGATGCTTACTTTGAGCGCATCAGGTGTACCTTCGATCGCAATTTTGCCTTGATTGATAATCGCGATGCGGTCAGCAAGTTCATCGACCTCTTCTAAATACTGTGTGGTCAGGAAGATGGTCATGCCCTGATCGCGGTTCAAGCGACGAATCTCTTGCCAAACGGCGCGTCGGTTGACTGGATCAAGTCCCGTGGTCGGCTCGTCAAGGAAGAGTACCTCCGGCTTGTGTACCAGTGCCAGAGCCAGATCGAGTCGGCGGCGCATACCACCACTATATTTACCCACAGGACGCTCAAGCGCATCCATCAGATCTACCAGGCGAAGAAGCTCCATTGTACGTTCGCGTGCCTGGCGCGGCTTCAATCCAAAGAGGCGTCCCTGCAACGTTAATAATTCGGTGGCCTTTAATTGTGGATCAAGGCCGATCTCTTGCAGAGCAACGCCAGAGATGCGCCGCACCTCGCCCGGCTGCGTCTCCACATTGTAGCCACCAATGCTCGCATATCCACTGCTTGGAAGGGCAAGGGTTGTCAGCATCGAGATCGTCGTACTTTTCCCAGCACCGTTCGGCCCCAGAAAGCCAAAGATCTCACCAGCACCGACGGCAAACGAGACGCCATCGACCGCCGTAAAGTTCTGAAAACGCTTGACAAGCTGTTCAGCCCGTATAGTTCGATCACTCATACCTATTTGCTCCTTTCTCAAATGCATGCTCTATGTTGTCAACTGACAACTAGTCGTCAAAAAAAATGTCGTCCCTTCCCTATTGCGTATGTTGATCAGGCGCATCATAACGAGCACATCCATACAATGTTAACTCCGCGACCAACTGTGCTCGCTCTGCTAATGTTCTAGCAGGCTCAGATGAATAACTGTTTTGAGAGACGAACTCGGAAGAGAGTCTGAGGAAGAGGCCAGCGGCAGTGAGAGCCGTTATACCAGCCTCTTCGGGAGGACGAAGCAGCCCCTGACGCATACCATCCTCAAAGATGCTGGCAAGCGGGTGCAGCACAGACTCCTCGAAAGCATGCTGAATCTTTTCCTGAGCCTCTACCTTCAGTTCGTGTTGTACATCATGAAACATCATATCCATATTATGCTGGGACGTATGCAACAGATGCAGCGCTGCAAGACGTAGACGCTCATGTAGCGGAGCACTACGCTGGGCGATACGTTCAAGCGCACTTCTGGATGGTATCATTGTCTCTAACAGCATCGACACATATATATCCTGCTTATCTGTAAAATGTCTATAGAGCGCCGCTTGAGTAATTCCGCAGGCATCGGCTATCTGCCGCGTCGTCACAGCGCGATAGCCATAGGTCATAAAAAGGTTTTGTGCAGCCTGAAGGATCAGGCGACGCGTCTCTCCTGTTTCCTGACGCTCTCCTTGTCGCTTTGTTTGCTTACGCGAATTCTCTAACTTACTCACATCCACCTACTTAAAATGTTATCACTTGACAACATTATACAGAAAGTTAGAGTAATTTGTCAAGGGTATCTTCTTTATGTTGACATAGTGACATGGTTTCCTTTTGAATTACCCTGAACAAGGACCTGTTCTCTCAAAGGTCGCGAGTTTCTCACGCGCCTGATTGCAATGCCATTTGCCAGACTGTATCTCAAACGGCGTACTCCCTTCGTGACACAGATACTTGCACGAACCAGGGAAGAGCAGTCTCTTCCCTCTCGTATTGCTGTCGATGCCGCTATCTGGCGGAGTTTTTTGCATCCTGATTACGACTTGCGCATGCGTGCTGCTGCTATTCGAGTTCCGACATTGCTGCTCTTTGGTCGTTATGATCCGGTTATTCGCGTCAGCACTGATGGACGAAGTGCTCAGGCCAGCATTCCAGGTGCGACATGTGTTGTTTTTGACACGGGCCATGAACCCTTTGCTGAGAACCCAGAAGCATTCCTTCGGGAAGTCGAACCATTTTTGCACACCATCTCATTACCTGGAGGATTCGATGTCACATCCAACACGTCACATTCTTCTTGAGGCCGGCTCCGAACTCGCAGAGAGCCGTGGTCTTGCCCAGATGACAGTTGATGCTATTGTTGACAAGGCCGGCTTTGGAAAAGGAACCTTCTACGTTCATTTTTCCGACCGTATCGCCTTTCTTGTTGCTTTACATGCTCAATTTCATGAAAGATTACTTTCTCTAGCTCACATTACTCGCGATGGACGTCTCAGTCCCTTTCCAATAATCGTACTGCATGTACTGGGCGGTTTCCGCGGCCTGTTCGCTGCCAAGCAACCTGGATACGACGTAGAGCGACATGTCAATACCAGCGGATATTCCGGCCGAGGTGATGATCTTGCCGTTGTCTACGTAGCGCTCCGAGGGGCAAATCTGTGTGTTGGGTGCCAGAGCGTGCAGCTCGTCCATCGCGAGGTAATGCGTGGAGGCGGAAAGACCTTCTAGCAGACCAGCTTTCGCCAGCAGCAGTGCGCCGGTACAGACGGAGAGCAGTAATTCTACGCGCCCAGCCTGGTCTTTTATCCAATGAATAAGCTTCTCGTTCTTGATCTGACTGC
>JAABUZ0100004572.1_pt1 | contig 18975 bp, 17 predicted proteins | sample 5562091 | NCBI WGS metagenome assembly JAABUZ01 (sample SAMN12813069, study PRJNA571459) | rock metagenome | isolation source: Antarctica rocks | place: Antarctica: Victoria Land, Linnaeus Terrace sud | collected 2015-12-21 | reverse complement strand
CGACCGGCACCGAGGTGGTGGTCGGTAACCTGGTCCGTGGTTACACCCCCGCTGGCGTCCGCGTCCCAGCTGGCGACCAGCGCATCCAACTCAACCATCCCGGGTACAGTTCCAGCGCTCGTTGGATGCACGGTACGGCAGGTCAGACCCTGACATTCGACGACCACCTCTGGCTGCAGCGGCCCGACGTGCTGCGCCTCCAGCCGGTCTTCCCCGGCGCCACCATCACCGACGCAATGTTCCTCCACGATGGCCAGCTGGTGCTCACGGTCACGATGCCGTCAGAGATGGATCGGCAGTTCTGGCTCGTGGACAGCACCGGTGGTACCCGCCGCCTGGATCCGCCAGACCTGCACGGTGCCGTGGCATTGTCGCCGGACGGCACGCGCATCGCCGCCCTCGCCCCAGATAAGACCCCACTGAGCGCGTCCGAGCGTGCGAGTGGACCATCGCACACGATCTGGACGCTGGACACCGACGGGAAGCACGCCAGGCAGATCTTCGCCCTGCCATCATCCATGTCAGGCGACCACCTAAGCGATGCGAGCTGGTCGCCCGATGGCCGCCGACTCCTTGCTATCAGCACACTCCCGCTGTCAGGTGGGACGACACAGAGTCGCCTGATCGTGCTCGACCTGCCAGCCATCGCCGGTCCAACCCAGGCACATAACCTCATCACCATCCCCAGCGACATGGTGATCGGGAGTGCCCGCTGGAGTCCTGATGGCGCGTGGGTCGTGCTCATGACCCACACCGACCAGGTCACCTCGCTCGTGCTCGTCAATACGACCAATGGAGCGTTCCGCTACCTGGCCGACCTCGGCACACGCGTCGCGGTCTTCCTTCCCTTCACCCCCCTCGATTGGACACCGGATAGCCAGCGCCTGGTGTATGCCGCGCCCAATCCGGAGCCGAACACCACCACCATCTGGTTCGTGTCATCGAAACCGACAGCCGAACTGTTCACCTTTGCCATCGATACCCGAGCCATCCATCGCGTCGGCACCACGGAAGCACGATCCCCCGTCTGGCGCACCCCCGATCAACTCCTCGCCCTCGCCACACGCGGGGGCACGCGGGGACTCCTGCTCCGCTCCTTCGATCCCGACGGCACCGGCCAGGACCAGACCATCCTTCCCATCACCTTGGGTGCCACATGTACTGCACGGTGGGATGCGGCGCATGCACGGGCGGTCGTTGCTAGCCGCGACGCCACCTGGGGCAGTCCCACCACCACCTTCTGGCTCGTCCGCTTCGACCACGAGGCGGCCCGATGATGACCCACCGAACGACGTCCGTCCTGCTCAGCGTGGCGCTTGCCCTTCTCGTATGGCAATCATCAGCCGTGACCGCATTCGCTGACGAGCCGACACCCGCCGCCACGCCCATCGCGACCGTGGTAGCATCGGCGGGCAATCCGCCTCCCGCGAATGCCCCGCTCTTCAGCTTCCCCGACCCGAAGCAGTGGGCAGCGGACGTCTTCAGCCAGGTGCTCGTCACCCTGCTGCGTGGCCTTGCCGACGCGCTCCGGAACGTCGTCACCGGCGTCATGGGCAGCTCGCTCAACTTTATTACCCAGACACCCGCCGCGGGCTCCTACGCCAGCCCCACGGTGCTCACCCTCTGGGGCGTCGTGCGCGGCATTGCCAACGCGGGCCTGGTCCTGGTCGTTGTCTGGGGTGGCTTCAACGTCATCGTCCGCCAACAGACCGGCGCCACCTACCACGACGTGATGGAACTGCTGCCACGGCTGATGCTCGGCGCGGTGCTCGTCAACACCAGCCTCTGGTGGGCGCAGTTCGCCATCGACGTCAATAACGCCCTCTGCCAGGCCATCGGCCAGTCGAGCCTGCCCGCGTGGGACCGCGCCGACACCGCGAGCCAGCTGCTCATGAATGTCATCGCCGCCCTGATCTACCTGGTGACCAGCCTCATCCTCGTGCTCCAGATGCTCATGCGGCTCGCCCTGGTGGACATGCTCCTGGTCATTGCCCCCCTTGGACTGCTCTGCTGGGTCCTGCCACAGACCGAATCGTGGGCACGGCGCTGGTGCTCCAACTTCTTCAATACGGTCTTTACCCAGGTGCTCCAGATCGTCACGCTCAAGCTGGGTGGCTCCCTGCTCACCGACCTCACCCCGCAGTCTCCCGATGCGGCACTCCTGGGTGTCTTCCTCGGCGTGGCGGTGCTGCTCCTGACCCTGAAGCTGCCAGGGCTGATGCGAACCCACGTCGGGGAAGGGCTCGGTCTCGCCCGCTTCTACGTCTACCGCCAGGCGGCTCGTGCCATGGAAGGCCGGGGTGCTGCGGCAGCCAGCAAGACGGGGGGCCAGTAGTGCAGACGGTGCTGGTCGGCATACTGCTCTCTGGGATTGGCCGTGACGCACTGAAGGTCGCCGCCGGTCTCGCCGTCGCCGTGCTCCTGTCCCTCGCCTTCTCGCTCTCCAGCGTGATGGCGCTGTTCAGCGTCGCCGTGCCGATCTCGGCGGTGGCCGGTGCCCACGTCGAGGAGATCCCCGCCGACCAACTCGCCGTGATGCGGGATGCGGCGGCGACGTGCGGTCTCCCCTGGCAGGTGCTTGCCGGGATAGCCAAGGTCGAGTCCGACTACGGCCGGAACATGGCGACCAGTTCCGCAGGGGCCATCGGCTACGGCCAGTTCCTGCCCAGTAGCTGGTCGGCCTACGGTCGGGGTGGCGATCCCTACAGCTACCACGACGCGTTGCCCGCGATGGCACGCTACCTCTGTGACAACGGTGGACCACAGCACCTGCGTCAGGCGGTCTTCGCGTACAACCACGCCGACTGGTACGTGAACCAGGTGATGGCGGTGGCGACCCGCTACGGCTACCTCGCTCCTGGAACACCGAGCACACGGGTGCTCGATGTCGCCCGTTCCCAGCTCGGGATGCCGTACGTCTGGGGAGGCGCCAGCCCCCAGACCAGCTTCGACTGTTCGGGACTCATGCAGTGGTCCTATAGCCAGATTGGCATCACGATCCCACGCACGGCGCAGGCGCAGTATGACGCGACGGCGCGGGTGCCTATGGACCAGTTACAGCCCGGTGATCTGGTCTACTTCGCCGCCACGTACCCCTCAGTTGACGTCATCACGCACGTCGGCATCTACGTCGGCAACGGGATGATGATCAACGCGCCCACCACCGGCGACGTCATCCGCGAACTGCCGGTCTTCACCGGCTACTGGGGCGCCCACTACGCGGGCGCGGGCCGGGTGGGCTGACGTCATGCCACCACCCCGTATCCGTGGACCACCGCCCGTCCCTCCTCTCCAGTAGCCATTGGTTCTGTTGTGTGAAAAGTAGGAAAGAACGTAAGGAGTTACGACTCGTGGAAGCAATCAACGGCCTGTTCACCAATCTGCTCAATATCGGTGTCGGCGTGGCCGTCACCGTCGCCGCCTTCGCCTTGATGTGGGGTGCCTTCATCTATATGACCGCAGGCGGCAGCCCGCGTCAGATGGAGACTGGCAAGTCGGCCATGGTCAACGCCCTCACTGGGCTGGGCATCGTCCTGTCCGCCCGTCTCATGGCCACGATGATCCAGACGGCCCTCGGCCACTAGAAAGGAGCAGCTCATGACCCGTCTCCGTCACGAGATCCCCACCCACCTGAACGTCGAGGACCGCGCCCTGTTCGGACTCTCGCTGCGACAGGTGCTGGTCCTCACCTGTGGCGCATCTGCCACCTATGGCACCTGGTCCCTGTGGCCCGACCTCGCCACCGGTATCCGCATCGCACTCGCCGTGTCCTGCTTCGTTGCCGCCGTCCTCGTGGCCCTCGTGCGGCCAGCCGGGCGCGGCATCGACGCGTGGGCCTTCATCGTGCTTGGCTACCTCGCGTCGCCCCGTGCCAGCGTGTGGCGACCACGCGGTGCCGACACCGGAGGGCGGCAAGCGAACGCCTCCTGGCAGGAACTCGATACCCGCGTCCAGTGGACGGGAGGCCAACCGTGACACGGTTTGCATCGGTCCAGGCCACGCGCATGCACCTCGAAGCTATCAACGATGGTGTCGTCCGCCTGGTCGGGGGCCAGTACCGCGCCGTCCTCGATGTAGGTGCCACGAACCTGAGTCTGCAGGGGGAGCGTGAGCAGGAGGCGCTGGTGGCCAGTTACGCCGCCTTCCTCAACAGTCTCACTTTCCCCGTCCAGATCCTGGTGCGTGTCCTGCCCATCGACATTGAGACCTACCTGGGCGATCTGGAGCGGCGGGCCGCCCGGGAGCAGTCGGACATCCTGGCAGACCTGGCACGCGACCACGTCGCCTTTCTGCGACGCATGGCCCGCAGCCGCACCCTGCTCGAACGTCGCTTCTACCTGGTCGTGCCAGCCGATACCGCGAGCCGCGAGCAGCAGCGTGGCGCCAGCGGCGTCCCATGGTTTTCGGCTCCCTTTTCCCGGCGACCCCGTGCGGCGCTGGCGGCCAGCGCCGCGGCGAAACAACTGACTTTCCGATGCGAGGAAGTGGCGCGGCAGATGGGACGGTGTGGCGTCAGTGTGCACCGTCTGGACAGCACCGAACTGGCCCACCTGTACTACACCTGCTGGTGCCCGGAACGCTCCCGCGTCCAGCGGCTGCGTCGCACCCTCGCGGAGTACACGACGCTCGTCGTCCAGCAGCCCCCATCACATGAAAGGAGTGCGTGATGTCCTGGTCCTGGTTCAGCCATGGGCGCACGAAAAGATTCCCCAACGCCACCCCGTCACGCTCCGCGCCCGGTACGGTGCCTACGGTGTCTGCTGTGCCCGACAGGGCGGCCGATGACGTGGCGGCGGTCGAGCGCCGCTTCGCCATGGGCACGCGCAGCCTCGCGGACCTAGTCGCGCCAGGTGCCGTCGAGGTGACCCGCGACCACCTGCGGCTCGATGAGCAGTATGTGCGGACGCTGGTCGTCAACCGGCTACCCGCGCAGCGTCGGACCTGGCTGGCTCTCTCCCCTCATCGACTTCGAGGAACCCATCGAGATCAGTATGCACATCGAACCGTTGCAGAGTGGGGCGATGGTCACCACCCTTACCCACAAGATGGTCCAGCTGCACTCGTCGCGACTGCTCCAGGCACGCGGTGGGAAGTTGGCCGATCCGGAACGGGAGGTGGCCTACGAAGATGCCGAGCGCCTGCGTGACGCACTGCAGCGGGGCGAACAGCGCATCTTCTCGGTGAGTCTCTACCTGTTGATCCGCGCCGTCTCGATGGCGGGTATCATCGACCTCACCCGGCGCGTCGAGGCGGCGCTCGACGGCATGCTTGCCCAGTCACGGGTCGCCATCCTTGAACAGGACGCGGGCTTCCGCTCGTGCCTGCCGCAGGGGCAGGACCACCTGTTCGTCTACCGCAACCTCGACACGGGGTCGCTCGCGACGACCTTCCCTTTCTCGTCAAGCACGCTGACGATGCCACAGGGGGTGCTGTACGGCATCGCCCGCCACAACCACTCCCCGGTCATCGTCGATCCGTTCGACCCGAGTCTAGAGAACGCGAACGCTGTCATCTTCGCCACATCCGGCGCGGGCAAAAGCTACTTCACCAAGCTGATGGCGCTCCGCAATCTGCTCACCGGGGTCGATTTCCTCGTGATCGACCCCGAGGACGAGTATCGGACGCTCTGCGGCGCGGTGGGGGGACAGTACATCCGGCTGGCGAGCACGTCGTCACAGCACCTCAACCCGTTCGACCTGCCGCTCCCGGACGATGATGCTCAGGACCCGGGTGGGAGCGGGACCGACGAGGGGCTGGACGTGCTGGCCGAGCAGGTGACGGCACTCCTGGCCTTACTCGACGTGATGCTCGCCGAACCGGGCATGTCGCTCGCACTGGCCGAACGCGCCGTCCTCGATCGGGCGCTCTCCCAGACCTACGCGGCTGCTGGCATCACCAGCAGCCCCGCCACCCACGACCGCCCCGTACCGCTGATGCGTGACCTCCACGCCATCCTGAAGTCACAACCCGATGCGTGCGCCGCCAGTCTCGCCAGGCGTCTGGAGCGCTACGTGGAGGGATCGCTCAAAAACCTCTTCTCTGGGCCGACCAACGTGGAGCTGCACGCTGGAGCCGACCGCGCCCGGTTCGTCGTCTTCAACGTGCAGTCGCTGGAACCGGAGCTGCGTCCGCTGGGCATCCATCTGATTGCCAGCTTTGTGTGGAACCAGGTACGCCGCTCGCGGCGACCCCGCATGCTCATCATCGATGAGGCGTGGAGCCTGTTGCAGTATCCCGAAGGCGGCGCCTTTCTCGCGGGGATGGCCCGCCGCGCCCGCAAGTATTACCTGGGCCTGGTCACGATCACCCAGGATGTGTCCGACTTCCTGGGCGCCGACCACGGTCGTACCGTCCTGTCCAATGCCGCGATCAAGCTGCTGATGAAGCAGGACAGCACGACGATCGCCCCTGTCGCAACGGCATTCCAGCTCTCCGATGAAGAGCGACAGTTCCTGCTGGCCGCGGGCAAGGGTGAGGGGCTCTTCTTCGCCCGTGGCAGCCACGTCGCCTTGCAGATCGAGGCGAGTCCCGGTGAGCACCGGCTGGCGACGACCGCACCCCGTGACCTCTTTTATCCAGCGACGGCAGCAACACGCGCCGATACCACGGGTACGACGGGAACGCGTGCTCAGGTCCACGCATCCAGGGAACAGGGCACCTCCCGTGTCAACGGCACCAACCGCAGCAATGGCCCCCGTGAAGCCAGTGTGACAGAAGGAGCAACACGATGATGACGACGACCACCAGCCGCCTGATGCAGATCGATACGCTGAAGCGCGACCACCCCATTGCCGACGTCCTGGCCGCGAGCGGCGTCCAGCTTCACCCCGGAGGACCCGGCACGTTCAAAGCGTGCTGCCCCTTCCACGACGACCGCATCCCGAGCATGCTCGTCGATACCCGCGACGACCACTTCCACTGCTTCTCGTGTCAGGCGCACGGGGACACGATCAACTTCGTCATGCGCCGCGACAACATCAGCTTCGGGATGGCATGCGCGCGCATCGCTGCATTACCGACCGGCCAGGCACACGTCACCGCGCGCCCTTCCTCATCGCCGCGTGATGCTGCGGCAACGACGACCATGGCTTCGCACGCCGACAGGATATCCCGTCAGCAGCATCGACGTGGACGGCGCTGGGGCGAACTGACCGTCGAGGAGCAAACCGCGATGAACATCGCGACCAGAGTCTGGCAGGACGCGCTCTGGCGCCATGACCGCGCCCTGGCCTACCTCCACCGCCGTGGCATCACCAACGCCGTCATCCACGCCTGTGGTCTCGGCTACGCCGATGGCCTGACGCTGGAGGCAGGCCTGGCACGCCATGTCGATCTGCGCGTCGCGGTGGACCTGGGACTGCTCCGTCCCGCACCCGATGATTCCGGGGGCACACGGCCCTATCGTGACTGCTTCGCGGGACGGATCGTGATCCCCGAGCTGCGGGGTGGCAACACGATCTGGTGCATCGGCCGTGACCTCGATGACCGACAACCGAAGTATCTGGCGCTGGGTGGGGAACGGCCCGTCTTGGGCTTCGAACGGAGCGCCTTCCAGCGCGGTGTCCTGCTCGTTGAAGGCGTGTTCGACTACCTGACCGCGGTTGGCTGGGACCTCCCGGTCTGCAGTCCGTGTGGCACCAGCATGCCCGCCGAACGCCTCGGCTTCCTCGCCCAGGCCGAAGCGGTCTATGGCGTCCTCGACGCCGACGCCGCGGGCAGGGCGGCAACCGAGGTGTTCGGAGCGCAGCTCGGGGACCGCTGGCGTCCTATCCGCCTGCCCGACGGACTCGACCTCAACGACCTGGCACAACTCCCCGGCGGCAAGGAGAAGTTTTTTGAACTCCTCTCGGCGGCCCGGTGGTCGGGAAGAAAGGAGGCCCTCCTTGGTGCCTGAGATCACGGTCCCACCACGCACCGCGGGATGTGAACGCGCCCGCCTAAGGGACGCGGTCCTCCGCGTTGGAGGACTGCTCGGGTGGCAGCCATGCGAGGTGAAGGAGTTCACGAAGGCACTGAGGCATCGTCCGTGGCGCCGCTGCCGACGTGCCGATCTCATCGCGGTCTTGCAGGAGTATCGGGCCCTTGCCGAGGCCATCGACGCCAGGGCGCGACGGCGTGCCGCACGGGTAGAGGGGGTCTGCCATGCCGATGGGTAGGAAACGACCACAGCTCCCCGTGGAAGAACCGCACCTGGTCGAGATCGTGACGCCACGGACCAGCACCGCGACGATCACTCCGGCGGAGAACCTGCTCGCGGCGATCTCGCTAGCCGAGCCCTTCTCCCTGGAGATTGCCGCCACCCGTCCGTCGCGCCGCTTCCTCGTCCGCACCGGCAGCGAGGCGATGCACGGCCACGTCCAGCAGCAGCTCGGGGCCGCCTATCCACAGGCCGAACTCCGACAGGTGGACGTCGAGCCATCACTGGGGCTCGATCCCGCCTATATCGCAGCGGATGAACAGGTTGCCGCGTGCGTGCTGACGCTGCGCGGTCCCCAGTATCTGCCGATCCGGACGTTTCGCGATGTCGACGTCGACGCTGAACGTGCCGCCCAGGCCGATCCGGTCCTGGGCATTCTCGGTGCGCTTGGCGATCTGCCCCCGGGGTGGCGGGCGGTGAGCCAGCTCGTCCTCCAGCCAGCACCCGACGACTGGTGTGCCAAATACCTGCGGCTCGCGGTCGAGCATCCACTGGCGTCAGAGCGTGTGGCGGGCACCGCCGATACGTCGCTCACCAGTGTCTTTCTCAGAGGAGGCCTGCTCGTCGCGGGCCTCCTGGCGTACCGTGGCTACCTCTGGTACACGGGTGGCGACTGGCTGCACCTGGCGATGCTGGTGGGCAGCGTGGTCACCCTGATTACTGGACTCGTCTGGATCGTGCGGCGGCGACCCCGCCGCGCCATCTACGACCCACGACTGGTGCAGGAAAAGGTCAGCCGCATCGCCTATCGGACCCAGATGCGACTCGCCGTGGTTGCTCCGGCCACCGTACCCACCGTGCAGGTGGAAGCACGGCTGCGCCAGGTGACCGCCGCCTACCGACAGTTCAACCTGTCGGCGGGCAACGGGTTACGGCCAGCACCGCTCCGGACGGAGACGTGTGACCTTTGCAGCCTCGAACTCCTCCGTGCGTCGGGTGGCACGCCGGTCCTGAATACCCGCGAACTGGCGGGGCTGTGGCATCTGCCCCAGGCCACCGCCGACGTCCCGCTGCTCGAACGCACCACCGCCAGACGCCAGCTCCCCGTCCCTGTCTCCGTCTCCCGTGGCTGTCGCATCGGCGTCTCGACCCACCAGGGACACGCCGTCCCCGTCTGTATGACCAGCGACCTCCTGCGACGGCATCTACTCCTGGTCGCCAAGACGCGGCGCGGCAAGTCGTCACTGCTGCTGCGGCTCGCCCAGTCGCTGATGGAGGCCGAGCATCGTCCCGCCGTCGTCCTGGTCGATCCCCACCGCGACCTCGCCCGCGAAGCCCTCGGCCTGGTGCCAGCGGGACGCGAACGCGACGTGGTGTACCTGAACGTCGCCGAAGACGACTATCCCTTTGGTTTGAACCTGCTCGATACGGGCCTGGGATGGGACCGCGACAAAGCCGTCGAGAACACCCTCGCCGTCTTCCGTCGGGAGTTCGGGTCGTTCTGGGGTGTCCGCATGCAGGACGCCTTCAAATTTGCCCTGCTCACACTGTATGAAGCCAACGAAGCAATCTGCCGGAATGATCCCCAGGGACGCCAGCAGCAGTATACGTTCCTGCAGGTGCCCACGATCCTCACCGACCGCCCGTTCCGCCGCAGCGTCCTGACGCTGGTCACCGACCCCGCCATCCTGGGCTGGTGGCACGACTACTTCGAGCCGCTCGACCACCGCTTCCAACTGGAAATCGTCAATCCGGTGCAGACGAAGGTCCAGGCGTATATCGGCTCCCGTGCCGCGAGCGCGATCTTTGGCCAGCCCGTCTCGACGGTGGATCCGTCAGCGTGGCTGCGCTCGGGCTCTATCGTCATCGTCAATACCGCCAAAGGGGTCGTCGGCGAGGAGACGGCGGCCCTCGTCGGCGGCACGCTCATCAACCTCGTCGGACTCGTAGTTGGTGAACAGGCATCCCTTGATGCGAAGGCACGACGCTCCGTCGCCATGGTGATCGACGAGTTTCACAGTATTCGCGGTGCCGATTACGAGGGCATCCTATCGGAACTGGCGAAGTATGGGGCGAGCCTGATCCTGGCGACCCAGAGTCTGGCACGTCTCGAGTCCATCGATGCCGAGCAGGGGAAGGCGCTCCGCGCGACCCTCTTCGCCAACCTCGATGGTCTCTTCGCGTTTCAGACGAGTGCCGAAGACGCGCAGTATCTCATCAAGGAGCTGGGCGGCCAGTTGCGCGAGGACGACCTCGTGGAACTCGGTGACTTCCAGTGCTACGCGAAGCTCTCATCCGCGGGCGAGCGGCTGCCGGTGTTCTCGGTCCGGCTGGACCCACCACCCGCCGGCAATCCAATGGTCCGTGACCACCTGGTAGGAGAGTCTGCCGCCCTGTACGGTCGCGACCGGGAGGACGTGGATGCCGACCTGCGTGCCGCCCGCGCACGGATCGCGTTGACCCATACGGAGGTCGGTGGGCTGGGCGAGGACGGACACCCGGGGCGAAGCGCCTCCTCCCAAACCGCGGAACGGGGGAAGGATCAACAGCAGGGGAAAACATCCAGCAGAAATCAGGGGCGGAACCGTGACAGGACCACACCACGACGCGATCAGTCACACCAGGACACGCTGCTGGATCTGTCTGATGGGGAGTCGAGTGTCACGGCTGCACTTGGTGCAACCGTGGAGAGACGTACGAGCGACGATGAAGGGAGGCCGATATGAGCTCGCGACCGTGCTGGGACGACGCCAGGCGTGCGACCGAGCGGTTGACCCGCGGCGACCGGCGGACGCTCTCTCTCCTGACCCGCGTGCCGTTCGCATGGGCAGGATTGCTGCAGCAACTATCGGGCCTGGAGACAAGGATCAGTATCTATGTGTCATTCAGGAAGCTCACTGCCGCCGGTCTCATCACGCTGCATGCGCTCCCATCCAGGACAACATGCTCACCGCAGCTTGCGCACCTCACCGACCTCGGATTGGCCGCGGCTGCCATTCAGTGCGGCACGAGCCCCGAAGGGCTGGCGAGACGCTATCGGCTACGCAGGGCTGATCTCATCAGGCGTCTGGCCGGCCTGCCCCCGTTGCTGGCGAACTATGAACTCCTTGGTGCCCTGGCTGCAACCGTTGCTGGACGACCAGTCCTGCACGCCTGGGAGTATCCATGGCACGTCACGCTCCAGAGCAGGACGACCGAATCGGTGCGTGTCACGTTAACAGGCGGGTACGCGAGCTTCTCGTGGGAGGGCGACGGGTCGACTGCCGCACGTTTTCTGCTCATCGCCGATACCGACGCCCGTCCCATCACCTCCTACCGCACCGATGTCCTGCTCCTGATGCGGCTACGCGACAGACGACCCGAGGCTGTTCCCACATTGATAGTCGCGACCAGGGATGAAGATCGAGTCGCCTCGTGGACACGCTTCCTCATCGAGGTAGGACAGTCGAGGCACGACACACCTCCAAGCACCCGCATCGCGACCTGGGACCAACTCCGGGCAGGTGTCCGTGTTCCGTGGCAACGGGAAGCCGTCGTGTTGACACCCGTTTCAGAGCCATCCACCGGACTGCCTCCGACTGTATGTGGCCCTCCGACCAGGCCGATACCGCGCCTGGTCGGAGGATCACCGTTGGTACACGCCTGTCCGGCTTCTCTGCTCCACGAGCGAGAACGCGGTACCGTGCGTCTCACCGACCGGGATCGCATGGTACTCGCTCTCATCGGTCGACATCCTTTTTTGACCTCAGACGAGGTGGCAACGGTCCTTGGACGGCAGAAAAGTGCGACGCGTCAAGCGACGGCAAGTCTTCAGTTGAAGAGTATGCTGCGGACGTTGCTGCCCACGGAGATCAACGGGCGGACGGTGAAGGGCGACCTGTGGGAACTGACGCAGGCTGGCGTCGAGATGGTAGCTGCGCAAGACGGCCTACCGCCCTGGCTAGCCAGGCGGCACCACGGGTTGACGGGGCACGGCGTCGATGGCCCTCTGGGACCACGAGAAGACCTGCTGCGTAATCTCGAACACACGCTCGGCGTGAACGAGTGCTTTGTTCGCCTCTACCGAGCAGCAGCCACGGCAGCGTCGCACGGACAGGGAAACGGCCGCATGGTGGCATGGCACAATGCCGCCCACTGTGGGACGCCTTTGGTACGTCCCGATGGCTATGGTCAGTATCAACACTCTGGCTTCTTGTACGAATTCTTCCTCGAGTATGACCGGGGCACCATGAGTGTCCGCGATCTCATCAAGAAGTTCAAACGCTACCAGGCATACAAAGAGAGTCAGCGCGACGCACAGCCCGACGGGAGATTTCCCGTGGTGCTCGTGGTGGCAACCTCTCCAACGTCCGAGCATCGGGTTCTTGGCGCGATTCGCGGCGCGTCTCGTGCCCACGAGGGGAAGATCGATGTGCTCGTTTCCACTATCGCACGTATCGAGGCGGAACCGCTCGGTATGCTCGGGCCAGTATGGCGCGGCCCAACGAGTTCTTGTCTCCGGTGCTGGTTACGGGACGAAGGACACGAGCGCCGCATTGGCGGACAAGGGGAGGACGCGGGATGAAGATGACGCAGGACACCGCACGTGGTGCCCTTGTACTCAGGTGGAATCATGTGCGTACTGCCGGTGGTGAAGAGAATCCCGCACATCGTCGACGTGCTCCGGTACGAAGTCCGTATGAGGGTGTGATCAACCTTGTTGCAGATCGGGATGCGCCGCGTCCATCCTTGACGTGCGTAATGAGCGAACACCACCAAGCAGTATGGCGCATCCGCGCCTGTGTCCTCGGCACGCGAAACGAGGGGCACGGATGAAGACGTCATCCACACGTGGTTCGGCTTCATCCTCTCGTCGTCCGGATACAGCAACCGTAGCCGACCTAGCCCTGCAGCTACAGGACGTCGCGGAGCAGCAGGCACGCTTGCACGCTACCGTCGTCCGAATTGCCAGCCTTCTCCCTCTAGTCACCGTGCGACGGGAGCCGATCGCGACCGACACGTCCGACTATCTGACGGTCGGCGATGCAGCCAAGTTACTCAAGGTCGATAGATCGACGGTGTACGCTTGGATGGAACACAGGCGCCTTCCTTTCCAACATGTGGGAACACGACGACGGATCCGGCGCGATGCGCTGGAGACATGGTTGAACGAACAGGAGCTGGCGTGGCGACCTTAATCAGTTCCGCTTTTGGAGGCTCGCCACGAGTAGGAAGCAAAGCACGTCATGATCCTCCATCGGGCTGACCTGCGTGGCACGATGATGACGGTTGATCCGTGGCGGTCGGCAGCGCCTACCGTCACACCTGGATTGCATGTGGTTCACAGGAAAAGAGTGAGATGATGAAAAACACCGCACCAGAACGATCTTCCCGACGTGGTCGCGGCGAAGGGGGCGTCCGCCAACGGTCAGATGGCCGCTGGGAGGCCACGGTAGATCACGGCATGGTTGACGGCAAGCGTCAACGTCGGTACCTCTACGGAAAGACGAAACGTGAGGTACAGCAAAAGCTTTCACAGGCAAAACGCCAGCACGAGGCAGGCCTACCAGCACCAGATGAGCGACTGACCGTCGCCGCCTTCCTCACCGACTGGTTACAGACGAAGAAAACGTCACTCAAGCCCTCGACATGGCATCGTTATGGAGAATACGTCGAGCACCATCTCGCTCCAGGACTTGGTCACCTTCGACTCGCCAAGCTCACCCCTCACGACGTCCAACGGTTACTCGACGAGAAGCAAGCGCAGGGAGCCTCACCGAGGACCGTGCAACACATCCGAGCCGTCCTGCGCAGCGCGCTCAATCAGGCCCTGCGCTGGGATATGGTCATGCGAAATGCGGCGGCACTCGCTTCTCCACCCCGTGTACCACAGCAGGATCAGCAGTCGCTGACACCGCAGCAGGCGCGTGCCTTCCTTCTCGCCGCCCGTGGCGACCGACTGGAGGCGTTCTATCTGCTTGCATTGCTGACCGGTATGCGTCAAGGTGAACTGCTCGGCCTGCGCTGGTCCGATGTAGATGTCGAAGGAGCCGTTCTCCAGGTGCGTCGAACCGTGCGTCGATTGCCGGGTATTGGCTGGCAAGAAGGAGAACCCAAAAGCGCGCGTAGCCGACGGGCGGTGCCCCTGTTACCTATCGCAGTCGACGCTCTCCGAGCCCACAGGCTACGCCAGCTCGACGAACGCCGTGCGCTGAGTTCCACCTGGGATGAGCGCGATCTGGTTTTCTGCAATACGGTCGGTCACGTGCTGGAGCCGCAGAATGTGCTGCGTCGGTCATTTGTGCCACTACTGGAACGTGCCGCTCTCCCCCGGATTCGATTCCATGATCTCCGCCATTCCGTCGCCAGTCTTCTGACCGAAGGTGGTGTGCCGCCGTTCGTGGTGATGGAGATCCTTGGCCATAGCCAGGTCGCGACCACCCGTGGTTATACCCACATTTCCAGTACGCTGGCACGCTCGGCCATGCAGACACTTGGACGACTCCTGGCTGAAGAGTAGGTGGATTGGTTCGCAACAGGACACGGATGACGCTGGCCGACGCCGAACCGATCGTGGGAGCACCGGAGGGACAGGTTCAGGCGCTGTCGCCCCCCTCCTCCTCATTGCCGCCAGCACGGCTCTCAGTGATCGTCGAGTGCATCGGTGAACGACTGCACGGCACCTGCCGACTGACGCGCCAGTCGCACACGCTCGTCCTGCGGAGCTCCTGATGGCGCCATGAAGCGCACGAAAGAACTCGGACCAAGACTGTCCGGTGAAGAGAACTCGGTAGCGAGCCGCGCCATTGCCGTGCGCACGTCGTCGCGCTCCATCATGCCTGACGCCAGCACCGCCGCAGCGGCGCCCTCGGGGCCGCCTTCCCAGCTCTCGAGCAGCCAGACGATGTCGTAGGCGTCCTTGGGCTTGTCGCGCCCGACGAGCGCCGCAACCTTGGCGACGAGGAAGCCGCCCAGGCCGGTGACCCGGAACCTCCATGTGGTGCGGCCAGCGCCGTCGGGGAGCGTGACCTCACGCTCGACGGTGATGACATCGTGCGAGATGGCGTTGCCAGCCTCCAGAGCAATGGCTGAAAGGCGCGATCCCATGTTGTGCTTGACCACCGGCACCGCCGCCGCTACCGGTCGGAAGAGCGTCCCCGGAGGACGTCCCTCACCGGCGGGGCAGAAGAACTCGACGACGACGCCCAGCCCTTTCGTTCGCTTCCACGCGAAGGTGGTCTGGTACGGCTCGAAGCCAGCGTTGCGCAGCGCACGCTCGATGCGCTCGTACTCGGCGGTGTCGCCTTCGATGAGGGCCACGCTGAGACAGACATCGAGGTCGGCGGTGCCAACGTGGCGCGGACGTCCTGGTCCGGGATCCAGCACGAGCAAGCCCGGCACGAGACCGCCGATCAGGATGGCGTGCTGCGCGGAGAACCCGAAGTTGCGCAGCAAGTGTGCGGCCTCGCCGAGGATGGCGTCGGACAGCGTGGGGTCGTAGTCGCTGATGTGCAGCCCGTCACCAGCCAAGGACGGCCTCCCGAAAGAGCGCAGCAGCATCCTCGCCGCGCGGCTCACCGAGCATGTCGAGCCAGACGCGTACGGGCGGTGCAACAGCAATCGGACCGATGTCGACACTCCCGTGCACACCGAGCCGTCCAAGATCCCGCACCAGCAGCAGGTTCGCGCCGCTGTTGACCACCTCGGCACGCAACATGCCGGCAGCCTGCCAGAGGTCCTTATCGGGATCAACGCGGACCATCACACGCGGAACTGCGGTGGCGACGCGGGCACCGAGCACTGTGGCTGCAGCGGTGCCGGTGACCGCATAGGAGAGATTGGCAGCCCCGGCGCGCATCGCCAACCGTGTGAGCAACGCATCAGGGTTGGGCGCGTAGAGGAAGGACTGGACACGATCCCGGAGTCGCCGGGCGGATGGGACGATGGCAAGCCAGTCCAGCAGAGCACCAGGGTCGGCGACACGTCGTCGTCGAGCAGGGCCATGACCGGTTACCGTGACGAGACCGTCGGACTCAAGCACGGTGAGGACGCGGTGTGCCTCGCCCAGCGAACTGGCCGCTGTCTCGGCCACGGCGGCCACGGCCCACTCCCGATCTGGATCTCCGAGCAGGACTTGGACGACACGGACCCCGACGACTCCCATTCCCGGCGGTGCGGGCGTCTGTGGGCGAGCCTGCATGCGCCCGGGCTCAACGTGCAGCAGAAGACCCGGCCGGTCGATGTGGACAGCTCCGGTGTCGTCGGCGTAAGCATGTCCAGCCTGCTCGAGGGTGCGGCGAACGCGCTCAGATAGCCGGTCGGCAACGACCATGCCGAGTCGGTCATCTCCGCTCATTGCAGTGAGGAGCGTGATGGTCGCCTCGTCGGGTCGACGTCCTGCAACGACGACGACTGGCCAGGAGGAGCCATTGAGGACAAGCCTTGACTCCGGCTGGCTGCGCTTGACGACGAGGCTGGGCAGCCGGTCCAGGATAGCGGCAGCACGATCCGGCACTCCAGCGTCGAGTTCGAGCGTCGGCTGCGTGTTCACTGCGAGCACACTTTCATTGCGTAATGAATATACTCCTACAGTGAAAATAGCATATCCTTCCATGCCCTGCGGCTGTCCCCACAGAAGCTGGGGAAAGGGCTACCACGAATTCTTCACGGGGGGGGTAGCGTGATCGTCGGGAGGATCCTGGGGTATGGTTCGTTGTTCAGCGACCTGATCAAACCGAAAGAGCCTCCCACGCGTACTGATGCTGGCACAACGAGGTCCGCGTGTGCCATGGAGACGCGACTTCCGCTGCGGGTAGGACGCCCATGGTGGACGTGTTTCCTTCTTGAAGAAGTCCACCACTCGCCACTGAAGGTAGTCCGCATGGGTAGTCACATATTTCTTGGAGCGATCGACGGTGGAAGGACGCATGGGGGTAGCGACGTGTCGAACATGCCGTGTGGGGATCACGAAGAGTTAGGCGGTCAGTTAGGCGGTCAAACCTATCGCGACCGAAGCAAAAATACTATATATAGTGGTTCTCTTTCCCGAAAATCCTACATATGGTGTGGCCCCGGGGTGACTCGAACACCCGACACGCGGTTTAGGAAACCGCTGCTCTATCCTCTGAGCTACGAGGCCGATAACACGTTAATCTACCATGGCGTGTGTAGCTTCCCGTCTCTGCTATGCTATTGTTTTGCTATGATACGCTTGTTTGCTTACGCAGTGTTGCGCTGGATGGAGGGGCACGCCCATGGCTGATCCTCAGGCGGTCGGGCAGACAGATACCGGTCTCCAACGCGAGCGCAATGAAGACTCGTTTGGCGTGTTCCCCACGCCAGACCACACGGGCGCCGCCCTTTATATCGTGGCCGATGGCATGGGTGGCCACGCCGCCGGTGAAGTTGCTTCCGCGCTCGCGGTGGAAAAAATATCAGCCGCATTTCAAGCAGATAGCCACCGACCTCTTGCTGAACGGCTTGAACAGGCAATTAAAACCAGCAACGTGGCAATTGTCGATGCGTCAAGTGACGTCGGACGGCAGGGCATGGGCAGCACGGTTGTCTGTGCAGCTATCGAAAATATGCATCTCGTGAGCGCGCATGTCGGTGATAGTCGGCTCTATCGTGTGCGTCGTGGAGACATCGAGCAGTTGACAGCCGATCACTCCCTGGTCGAAGAGCAGGTGCGGGCAGGGTTGCTGAGTCCTGAAGACGCCAAACACTCCACACGGCGCAATATCATTACCCGTGCCCTCGGCATCCAGAGTGCGGTGGATGTGGATCTCGCGGAACACGAGATCGAACCGGACGATATTTATGTCCTCTGCACCGATGGACTGTCAGGCCAGGTCGATGACAACGAACTGCGAGATACCGTTCAAGCGCAGCCTCCTCAGGAAGCATGTGAAACGTTGATACGCCTGGCCAATGAGCGCGGTGGACCCGATAATATCACGGTACTCGTGGTTCACGTGGGAAGCACTGCCACACGGGCAAGTGGCGTGGATCGTCACAGTTCCGGGGCCAGCAGCTCCAAAATAGGCCAGGTGCCTGTGTTGCCATCCACTGCTGTCATCGGCGTGCATGAGGAAACACCGCGTGACATACCCTCACCTGCCACGATGGACGCCATGCACGACGCCACCACGGCCCCGTTCGAGGTGCCTGCACCTGCACCATCATCAACAACCGTGGCCATGCCAGCTATTCAGGCTCATCACGAGGCAATCGAGCAGCCAACGACCGATGCTGAAGACGGTGATGGCGTCCTTCACGAGCACGGCACCGTCATCGCCACGCTCGTGCTCATCGTGCTCATCATCATCGCGGTGGTCCTGACCCTTCGGGATGTCCTGTTCGGGCAAGGATAGTTCCGCGCCGGGCATGGCCGTCTGTTCCCTTCCGTGCCTGGCATCAGCACCCGCCCTTTGGTTGAGCGTAGAGTGCGGACAGTACGTTCGGAGGGCACCCGGCGCCACCGTACGGCCACCGGCGGTCGGGGTGATGGAGACGTCACAAGGCATCTTCGGCGATGGCCTGCCGGGACCGTGGCCGCGGGTCCGCGGTGCCGACAATTCATAGCCCGGCGTCGACCTGTCGCACGCATCTGGCAAGGATTGAAGGGTTCACGATCATCTGTCCCCAGCGTGATAGCTGCCGGGGCCTCATGCAACGAAGGGCATCTCGACGATCCCACACCCGTCGAGATGCCCTTCGTGACCACAACCGCCCACGCCACGCGGGGGCCAGTGGCTATGCAGTTAGTCGATGAATGTCACTCCCCAGCCCGACTGTGCCCATCGGTACGTCACCTGGCCCGGGTAGGGATAGTCAGTCTCCGACACCTGGAACCACCA
>JAABUZ0100004570.1_pt1 | contig 18977 bp, 10 predicted proteins | sample 5562091 | NCBI WGS metagenome assembly JAABUZ01 (sample SAMN12813069, study PRJNA571459) | rock metagenome | isolation source: Antarctica rocks | place: Antarctica: Victoria Land, Linnaeus Terrace sud | collected 2015-12-21 | reverse complement strand
TAGATCTAACAAGACGCGTCCATTGCCATGCTTGAGCATCTCGTGGCCGGCTTTGGAAACGATGTTCCGACCGTTTGTCAAGAATCGAAAGGCTTCGCCCTTCCACCGTACGAGTAGATGCTCGTTCTCTATGTCGAGGTACAATGCAGCCAGAATAGCCTGATGTCGCGGAACCGCATTGGTCCAAGCTTCCTCCTCATTGAGCTGCACTTGAAAGGTTTCTTCAAAGTTTGTTGCATGAAATGTAACGGCGGGGGATTCAGCCGATTTCGTTGGCTTGACGGGGGGTTCGAATGAAGGGCCGTCCGCACGAGCAGAGCTGTCGTTGACCCTTTCCGGCGACGTATCTCTATAGACTGAACGCCTGCCAAATTTGCTGCTGGTAGGGAGCGAGCTGAGGGTATGGTCCACCAAAGCAATCCGCGCGACTTCGTCGTCTAAATGGCCCGGTGTGAGTGCTTGCAGCTTCGAGAAAGAACGACTTGAGCGGATCCTACGCAGTAGGCCCCGAACCCCTCTCGACTGCGCCTCGTCCACATCCATGCACTGTCCTACCCTGCGCTTACAAGAGGCGCTCCAACGAGGAAGAAACCTCGGCTAGCATCAGATGAGATTATTGGGGATTTCCTATTTGAGATTAATATCAGCCGAATGGGGAAAGGAATCGCGGGAGTCTGTTCTGAGATCTGTCCCACAAAATGGCGTGACCGGGAGTCTAATCTGAGATTCGTCCCCCAAATGTGTATGCCGATGGGTGACCAATAGGAGCTCCCGGCAGAGGTTGTCAATTACAAACGGTAAAAATGCTATAAACTCCTCTATTATGCTTGTCCTATCCAATGCCATTGTGAGTGGGAGGGTGACGAAAGTTTTAGGCGATCGGTGACTTGTTCCTCCATAAGTAATTTGATTCTCCTTGGATCTGGGCGAATGATCAAACCTCTTACAGTGTACTCTCCGCCGTAAGTGACGCTTGCTAGACATGCCTGGCGGATAAGCCAACACATGGCTTGAGGTTCCCTCCCAGCTTTGACAACCATTATATTGTGAGTGCCAGACTCGGATTTCTGAATCCAATACAGATTCCAGCGCCCAACCAAGTCGGTCATCAGTACAATTATGGGAAATGTGCTTCTAAGGGCCCCAGGAAGCAAATATGCTACGCTTTGTGATTCATTCAACGGTGCCTCTGGCTTTATGAATTCGACAATGAGCAACAGCTCGTCGAATAAGGTGCCAGAGGCATCAGGTTTACCACGTAGATTAGTACTTCTACTTTTGAACGAGGTCCCCGTGCTGTTGGGTCCACGTGTCTATATTCATGTAGTCCCGCAGCTTCGTGAACTGATTCGCTCATCTTAAACGTCCTCAATATACCTGCCAAGTCTTGTAGACTCAGTTTTGACATTGACATTGACACCTCCACTAGCTCTGGCTCCAGATCCGGCTCCACCTACTCCACCCAGGTATAGAGAGGATGAGCTACTCTTAGTGATATGGGAAAACTGTGATCACACCAGCATTTCCGTCGAACTCGACCCCATAACAAGTTCTTCCTTTGCGTCCATGTCTCTTGTGCTGCTCAATAGTGTCTTGTCTTTTAGTGTGGGATGCTCTACTTTACACATTCAGGTATGTGACCATAGGTCTTTGGATCAAAGCATTTGCCAGAGTCAGTTGGTTCTTCAGGATGGATATCTAAAAACTTCAAGCCCCCTTCAATTGTTTCCACGTGCAGCAGTTTGAGAGATCTAGCAGGTTTGGGAGACTGCGAAGCTGCAGAGTCGTGAGCTGCATTCCTATGGCCCGCTTACTCCACCTATTTTCGTACGTTACTCTGCACTGAAATCGCAGAGTTGCTGAGCCGGGAGCTGCGTTCGCCTTGCTTCAACCCTTATCTGCCGCAAGCAAACCGAGGGATTGGAAGGGTTTTCAAGGGCGATGGGATGGTAGCGTAGCCTGTCAGGTGACCGAGCGGGAGTTCTTTCCGATAGAACTATTTCTATGCCAATTCGATTGTTGGATCTGCTGAGCGAGCACCCATCCGTATGGTGGTCGCCAAACACATACAACGTGCGCTTCTGTCTCCATTACAAAGGCCTCGAGTTTGAGACACAAGGCGTGCATTATCCCCAGGTGAAGGCAGTCAGCCAAGGTCTGGGGTTGAAATCCACAGGACAAGGAATGGACTACACTCTTCCGGTCCTTGTCGATTCCGATGGGACGGTGGTTAGAGACAGCTATGAGATTGTAAAGTATCTGGATGGAAAATACCCGGAGCGCCCAGTGCTCGATGAGCACGTCGACAACTGGCTCGTAGCAATACGGAAAGTGGGTACTCCATTGGCACCGATCGCAAAAGGCAATGTGCCCAGTATTCTGGACGCAGACGACCGGAAGTACTTTACGACGACGCGCGAGCTTGGGCCAGCTCCGGCTGACAGTATGCAGAATGCCAAAGCAGCGCTCCAACCCATTATTGACACGCTCAACAGGCAAATGTATCTAGGAGGCAGCGAACCCACCTATGCGGACTTCTTCCTGGCCTCAATCTTCATCTGGGTGAAGCGCGGGAGCGAAGAAAAGTTTGAGGAACTGGTCTCATCCACGGCGCTCACGGCATGGTGGCAGCGAGTCCACCAATGGGAGTAACCACGATCCGTAGATACGCTCGACGTACACGATGCCATGAGAACCTAGTCATAGTCTGTCACCCTTACTCCTTCCACCTGCTGATGTTCCCTTTGCTCGCCGCAGTGCATTCGGCGCAGGGTCATCCACTTCCCCGCCAGGACTGCCAACAGGGTCCTGATGTCGTGATTCCTCTACGCCATTCTTCAACGCCTTGCGATGCACATCCTCTTTCTCGTTGATCGCAACAGTCTGCCACCACTCCATAGGCTCGGGGCGGTTTTGCCGTAATCGCCGTTCATTGATATCGCGCTTGGCAAAGATGAATGCGATGCCCCCGGCAGCAATAAGAGAACCCCAGCCAAGCCTGCGTTAGTTGGGTTGGGGGATTTATTCTCACCAGAAGGAGTTGGGGTTGTTCATGCAGAGGGAACTGTACGATCCTGTTATACATGTCACGATCTACTATATGCTTACATCTGGAGCTCCGGCACAATCACCTGGTAGCTGGCAAACTGCCTTCCCACCTCCTTGCGCTTGGAACTCTCAAGCCACAACCGAATCTTCAGCTCGTTGCCAGCTGGAACATCCGTTTCTCGATCTATGAGTGCTCCCTCGGTCACATTCTTCGATCGACGATGGTGACAGAAGGGGCCGTGTGAGTGCTCGTGAAGAGGCTTGTGTCGGCTGCCTTTGCCGGATGGCGAGGACACTGGTCCAAGTGTGGTGGGGTACCCTTCCTTCCCAAACGGATATTGATTGTTGAAATAGTCACCATATTTGTCGAGAGTCAGTCCATTGGGATGCTCCCGTTTGCTGCTATTCATGGAAGTCTTCGTGTTTACACTGTGCGCTCCATTGGCGGAGTCTGATTTCATAAGAGTCTCTGCATTATCACGAGCAGTGACATTTTGCTCCTTCTTCATTTCATCAGTCGGCACGCCAGCTCCGTCAGATCCATTGGTGTTCACTGTGGGACCTTGGTGGCTGATTTGGTCATTGCCTACAGCGGCGCTAGTGCCGTTTGTCATTGCTGATGTGCCATTGACTGTATCCTGTTGGTCCTTGGCAGCTGTCTTTTCATCTGATTTCAAGTCATCACTCTGGTCTTTGGCGGGCCCAGTCTGCTCGATATAGCACCAATTGCGATTAGGTAGAAGCTTCCGATGGCGCGATTTGCGTCCGTGCTCAGGCATCCTTTCAAAAATGGGAAGCAATTCTTCTCGAGTGTTTGGGTTCACAGACCAGGAGGTTTGGAGGTAATGATAACAGATGAGCGCCATTCTCGGCGGCGGCTGGTTTACGATCGCAGAAGCGATGACTTGGTACATTAAATTGCCATCATTGATAGGCGCCAACCCAGTCTGCATTGGACTCCTGAAGCGAGAAAGAGCACAGCAGTGAACGTCGCCAGAGAGAAGGGTAACGCGCATGGACTTTGCTTTTGCAATTTCTTGGAGCTTCTCAAGCGATGCATTGCGCTCAGGGATATGTGCCTCATGCGTCCACTCATCAAGAAGGTCATCATACAGCTCCGGGAGCGAAAATATTGACTGCTGGCCCTTCAAGCCAGGAAGATGACGAACCCAGTCGGGCCATTGATTCATCTTGTCGAATAACCTTTCCATAGCCTGGAATCTCACAAAGCTAAAAGGAACAGCAAACACACAAAGCAACTGTCGAGTGGTTGATGGAAGTTGCTGCATACGCTGCCAAACTTCATTCCAGGTGTTCTTGTCGACTATAGTCTTCTCATTTCTTTCACTACGCTGATCAGCCATGAATACAGCCATCCGTGGCCCACATTGTGCTATCCAATTATGAGACTTCACACCCCAAAGACGGTGCTGACGGCACAATGCGGGCGTGGTGTGTAACTGGAAGAGCAGTCGAAAGCGTTGTGCCGCTATGAAAAGACCTTGCATCAACGGTGAGTTATGTAGCTGTGGAGGGTAAGATCCGGCACCATCAAAGACTGTCATTAGCGACGTAGCACGAGCACTTACTATCGTGATCGTCCCATTGCATCATATGGGGAATGCCTGAGAGCGCACTCTTGACCTCGGGTCGTTTTTCCCAATTCTCACAGTACGTGTTAAAATGATACTCTTCAACTTGTTGGCGTAAGCGATCCCCAAACTCGTGACTCCACTTCTTATCCCATTTCATTTGCGTCCATCGTTTGAGGAAGGGTATGTCATCGAAAATGAAGTCGATATAATTTTGATCACCACCCCAAACTAAAAAGTGAAGTGGGGTTTCGACGTGGACGGAATGAAGATGGTTCCAAACATTATCGTAAGTTAGGTTGTGCGCTCGCGCTTTGGGGACAGTAACATCAAATCCATTGCATGAATTAAATCCAAACCGCCATTTCTGGTCCCACCGTGGGACCGTCCATATTCCTTTGCTCATGGTATCTTCCGCGTGAGGCGCCGCCTTCTCAACCGTCTCGTCACTAACATCCGCTACACCTTCCAGTCTTGACTTTCCACCTGTCGACTCAGAAGGTTTTTGAGAAGATTTATTTCCCCAGTCGACTGTCCAACGAACCTCGTCGTTTCCAGATCCATCGCGAAGGCGGATCTCAACGTTCAGTCGCCATGCGACCATGCCAAATATGTCCTCCTCAAGACAGTCCCAACTGATTATCTTGGCCTCTGCATCGCTTTGGAGTTTCACATCAGGGCGTGGCAGGTTACATCTCTGGAGGAGCAACATGCTTCCAATCCATGTTTTCGTCTCGTTCTCAGTTGTGATAAACTGAATGGTGGGGCCGACATGACTTCCTGGGGGAGCTGGAGGCCTGTTTAATGCAGGCGAGCTCGTTTGTGCGGGTGTTGGCGTTGCCAATGGTGGATACTCGTTCTCGTCAATCATGGAAAGTGATGAGATCAACGGTTTTCAGAATGAGATCGAACCGAGGAATTTTCATCTTGAAAAGAAAATTTAGCCGGAAAAGATGTCAAATCGTGACAAAGTAAACAAAAAGAGGAGAGGAGAAGTGGCATCACACACGCTTTCTCAGAGGCCTACACGAAGCATGACGAAGGTATATTAAGGACTCGTGCCCATCCGACTTCTTGAGTGGGTATCCGAAGATATCCTGCACTTCTTGTAGACCAGTGACACCTCTAGAACTCCGCACGTGTCGTCCTTATCCGCCACCTTGAGCTCATCCTGCTGATTAGTCCACAGGCACTGCTACGAATGACCTACGCTGCCAGCGACGATGCTGTATACCAGTTGAATGCACAGGACCAGTTCCTATTCATCCATGACTACACAATCGACATCTCATTGATATTCAAAGGCCAATTGAATGAGCAAGTGTTGAGGACCTCGTTTGGAGAACTGCTAAAGACAGATTACAAGGCTTTTTGTGGCCGATTGGCTAGCTCTGCAAGCAAAGGATTCGTGCTAAGAGTTCCCAGAAAGGCAAAGGAAGGAACTGATTTCTCATGGTATTCAAAAGACTTTACGGATTCGCCTCTACACGATTTCCTAGATGATGCACATCCAGCTCCCGGATCCGCGAGACTGGAGGCACTGCGAGACTACAGTGCCATCTATCCATTTAAGAGTAGTCGGAGACTCAAGGACTTTGTCGACAAGGAGTTCTCTTCGATCGAAATTCACTGCACCAAGTTTAAAGACGCCACCGCTATTCTCTTCTCTATATCCCACATGATCTGCGATGGCGGTGGCGCGAAGATTCTTCTTCAAGCATGGCAAGACAAGGTGAACGGAGAGCCACTCCAACCCGTGACTGAGATGTTAGACTTACCTCCAGTCAACGACTCTGTATTGCAAACGGTCACTGATCGAGTCCCGTGGTCTACTTGGAAATGCTTTACATACTACCTCTTTCTCAAATGGACACAGTATTGGAACGCATATCCGGAATGCCGCCGCTTCACGCTTTCGGGAGAGCTGGTGGAAAGACTCAAGAGAAGTGGCGGAAATGCGTCTGGTCACAACAGTAGCAGCTTCAGCCTGTCGTCAGCCATATTACTGAAATTAACAGCTGCTGGGAAAGGTCTCAGGCTATCAGAAAGTATTTCTGTGTTTCCTGCAGTAAACCTGCGATGGCAATTCAAGGGCAACGAGACATTTGCACACAATTTCTATCATCTTCCAAAATTTACTGTTTCGATAGCGGATGTGGAAAATGAGAGTATATCAGAGCTAGCCATTCAAAACAAAGCAGCTCTCAACAAGTACATAAAAGACAAAAACAAGCTACGCCTAGAATGGCACCTTATGGGCGAAAACCTCCCGGCTCCATTCCTACCGTACTACATTGATAATGTGCTGAATGTCTCGGATTGGGCTTCCTTTAAATTTCGTGATTTAGATTTCAAACAGGCAGTAGTGACTCACGAGGAGGGAGCCGGCAAAGTTCTCGATATGGATTGTTTGATGGACTTTAAAGCTGTTTTGAATGGTGGGGTTGTTCTCAAAAATGACGGCTATTTTGGAGATGGTGGGATTGTCCTCTATATCACTATGCAGAAATTGCAATGGAAACGTGCAGAGAGAGCCTTGGGAGACATCGCAAGGTATATAGAAACGTTGTAACTTTTAGCTCTAGCCGGATAACGGACTAATTACCAAATCGGGAAATTTACACAAGCTCGGAAGCCGTTTACTAAGCAGCGAACGTTGGATGCCGACGACGACAAAACCATATACAGCTTGAATGCACAAGATCAGTATCTGTTCATTCGAGACGTTCGCATAGACCTCTCATTGGCGTTCAAAGGGCAGCTGGACGAGCAAGTACTAAAAACATCCTTTGCAGACTTGTTACACTCCACATGTAAAGCTTACTGTGGCCGATTGTCGAGCACATCAGATCGAAGGACAGCTATCAGAGAGCGATTGAGATTTTGTGTGGCATTTCAAAGATTTCAGATCTGCTCTTAGCGATTTCATAGGGGTGAAAGCAAACACGTCCACTGGAAACACTAGACTCGAAAAGCAACGTAATAACACGGATGTCTTTCCCATGCTAACGAGTTCTGGTTTCAAGGAATACTTGGATAATAATCTGTCTACCATTATCATTCATTGCACGAAGTTGAAGATGCTACTGTCATTCTCTTCCCGATCTCGCATATGATCTGTGACAGAGGTGGAGCAAAGCTTCTCTTTGAAACGTGGCAGGAAAAGCTAAATGGAAAGCCAGCCGATCAGTGAGAAGCTAATATCGCCCGCTGTCGACGATGCGCTTGCATTCTGAATAAGAGCCATGGTCGACTTGGAGGTGCTTAACCTACTACATGTCTTTGAATGGACGCATACTGGAACGGCGGCCCGAAAAATCGCGCTTTACACTCTCGGGCCAGCTTATGCAAAGACTGACCAAGCATTTCAGAACAAAAAAAAAGTAGTAACCGCTTTGCGGTAGCGATCTTGATGAAGCTGACCGTTGCTGATGCGCACTGAAAAGCTCAGCCGAGGTATGTTTCAGTCCTGCCGTAAACTTAAAAAAAAAGGTGAAAGGTATTGAACGCTTCTCTCATAATTTCTACATCATTGCAGATGTTCCAGTAGACGAAATTCAGATATGCGCAGTATCGGAGCTGGCTGTTCGTATCAAAGAGCGTCTTTCCATGTACACCGATCGTACGAACCAGCTCCACTTGGAATGGCATCCATTCGAGGAGAATTGCTTGCCGCATAATGTTGATAACTTATTAATCTTTCCGGACTGGACGTCCTTCAAGTTTCGACATTTGGATCTCCGAAGGCTGTCTTGGGTCGACAAGGCGAAGGGCTTGGCAAGGTTATGAACATGGATGCTTTGATGGCTGTAGGGACTGTATTAAATGGTGGTGTTGTCATTGGGAACGACAAAAATTTCGGAGATGACGGAGTTTGTTCTTTTCCTATGTAATGCAAAGGCTGCAGTGGAAGCGGTCAGAGCGTGTATTCAGGAACATCGGAAAGTATGTATCTCGAGTCTTAGGGTAAAGTCTTTTAGAGACTACTTGGAAAGGCGTAGTCTATCCACATATCTGCCGGTAGTACAGCTCTGTACATTCGTCTGCATATTGTCCAATATTAAATGGTCCCCTTTTGGCATATCATCCGGACCAATCAAATGCTTCTGCCAACCAACTTCACAGCACGTTGACACTACCCTCTGACCAAGATTTAGGTTGCCATCCTTTTAGTCAGGACTCCACTGGACTCTATCAGGCAAGCCAGACATGGGCAAAACGGATCGTGATGTATATATCCTCAATTCGATCGATCAGAATCTGATCATACGTGACTATATGGTCGACATATCATTGGTTTTCGAAGGCAGATTGGATGAGCGGCTGCTAAGAAACTCACTTACAGATCTATTGCAAAATGAGTACGAAGTGTACTGTGGCCGGTTGATTACAACTGCCGACAAGCAGTTTGCTCTTAGAAAGCCTACGCCATCGGAAAAGGGACAAGAATTCTTGTGGAACTCAAAAGATTTTAGAAGCGCCCCTATTGATGATTTTGCGGATGTCAGATCATACCCGGACGCTGGCACTGCCAAAATCGAGGAGAAAAGAAGCTACGGGACACTGTTCCCGTTGATGCAGGTGCGTAGCCACAAGGATTATTTGGACAAAGATCTTTCTACTCTAATTATTCATTTTACAAAATTCAGCAATGCGACTGCCATTCTGTTTTCTATTTCGCACATGGTGTGTGATGGGGCGGGTGCCAAGCTGCTTCTGCAAGCCTGGCAGGATAAGATAGATGGTAGGCCAATTCAGCCACTCAGTGAGAAGCTCATTCTACCACCGATCAACGATGCTGTTTTGGGTGCAGCTACTGACCGCGTGCCATGGTCCGCCTTGAGAAGCTTACGATTATTCGCCTCTCTCAAGTGGACACAATACTGGAATGGTGGCCCGGAATGTCAACGTTTAACACTCTCGGGTGACCTTGTGGAAAGAATAAGGGCAAACGCCGCCAAGCTGTCTGGACAGAGAGTCAGCAGCTCAAATATAGCATCGGCTATCCTTTCAAAACTTATAGTCGTGGGAAGAGGTCTCCGGCAATCAGACGTCATCAACGAATGTCCAATTTCAAATTTGAGGACTAGGTTCAAAGGCAATGAACGATTTGCTCACAACTTCTACCACGTCCTTAATATATCGAGTACCGCAGATGAGGTAGAGAAACACAGCGTCTCTGAACTTGCAGTTCAGAAAAAAGCTGCCATTTCCGGCTACATTGAGAACCTCAATAGGCTTCGTTTGGAATGGCACGTGATGAATGAAAACAAAGCCACGCTAGTTTTGCCTCCAAATCTAATCAACTTTATATCTTCCACAGAGTGGGGGTCATTAAACTTGACGCATTTTGACTTTCATGCCGCAGCTTCCAATCCGAGAGATGAAGATGCTGGTAAGTTGCTTGATTTGGATTGTGTAATGGACAATAAGAATTGCGTCACTGGAGGCGTAATCCTGAAGAACGATGGATATTTTGGGGATGGTGGCGTTGTTATCTATGCAACCATGCAGAAAGCACATTGGCAGCGAGCGGGAAATGTTTTGGGAGATATTGACAAGTGGTTGGGATCGCAAGAATGAGAAAAGAAATCTGAGAGTCCAATAAGTCGTACCATCTGCTTCAAGGAGCCAAAACTTTCTTGCATTTCGGCAACATTCAGTCTATTAGGGTCTTTCTATTGTGGTGTGACATTCAGTCTTTGCATATTATACTCAAGCTCACTTGAAAACTCCGCACTGGCCAGCTTTCATGATTTTTTCAATGATGGGCTGCTACCTTGTGTATATGACGCTGTACTCCTGCCAGGTAAACTTTTCAATTGACACACAATCATCATGGCTATTATGTCGTTGCAGAGATTAGTATGATACATGGAGCTCATAAGTGGAAACGCAATATTCCCCCCATGGTAGGGTCGCAGAGCACAAGTGTCATATTTTGCAGCGTCTGGAGCCATGCAGCGCAGGCCTACACCCTGTTGACGAAGATTTTAGCCGGGCACATTGAAAACAACCATGGTTGCCTGAACTCTTACGCTTACATGACTGGCGAATACCGATCATTAGAACATATGATCGAACACGGCGATGCATTCTAGCTCTAGTCACGAACCTTGTACTCTTTTGGGTGTTTGTAGTGAAGATTTTACACCAGTGTGAAAATTCCGAAACTATAATAAGTTGCTAGAGAACACGACGTCTTCTGAAATAGACCCTCCCCACTTAATTTTCTGAAATACGTACACGTGACCGGGACGTGGGGTACCCCACGTGAAGCAACCTTTGCAAATCAAAAGTTTCAAGGAAAGACAACATGTCGAAGCTGAACGTATGTATGGTTGGCACAGGCGAATACACGACGGGGTATGTCGGGGGTGGACAGTCTACTAGTGACAAGAAGATCGGCGTAATCGGCTTGAGTATGTTTGACCTGCGTCGACGAGGCAAGGTGGGCGACATTTCCATGGCGGGCGTTGACGGGACGAAGTTCCCTGCAATTCGCAACCACTTCCAGAAGAATATTGAGGATGTCTACAAGGACCTTCATACCTCCTTCACGTCTTTCCCTGGGGACTCGGAGAAAGACGGGAATGCGTATAAGACGGCTATTGACAAGCTGGAAACCGGTTCTGCTGTTACTATCTTCACACCGGATACCACTCACTTCCCAATTGCACTATATGCCATTCGTCATGGCATGCATGTCCTTGTGACCAAACCAGCTGTGCAGAAGCTAGAACATCACCAGCAGCTCATTGAAGAGGCGCGGAAGCATAAGGTTTTTGTCTTTGTGGAACATCATAAACGCTTTGATCCGGCATATTCTGATGCTAAAGGCCGTGTGGCCAGTCTTGGAGAATTCAGCTATTTTTACGCTTACATGTCGCAACCCAAAACGCAGCTTACTACATTCAAGGCCTGGGCTGGAAAGCCAGATGAGTCGGACATTTCCTACTACTTAAACAGCCACCATGTGGATATCCACTGCTGGCTTGTCGAAGGTAAGGCCATTCCTACGTCGGTGACCGCCTCCTGCTCACGAGGTATTGCAAACAGTCCGCCATACGATTGCGATGAGAATACCGAGGATGTCATTACATTGATGGTTGAGTGGCAGTCTGTCAATGACAGCAAGAAGTGTGGAACGGCTGTGTATACTTCCAGTTGGACGGCGCCGTTGAAGCAAGGTATTCACACTGGACAATACTTTCACTATGTCGGGAGCAGTGGGGATATTCGAGTTGATCAAGCAAAACGAGGCTACGAGTACTCTCAGGACAACAGCGGCCTCTCCTGGCTGAATCCATTTTACATGAAGTACACGCCAGACGGCGAAGGGTACTTTAGTGGGCAGCATGGTTATGGATACCTCTCCATTGAGACCTTTGTGGATGCGTGTTTGGCCTTGAAGAAGGGCAAGACATCCCTTGACAAGCTCGACAAAAGTGGGATCCCAACCCTCCAAAATACCTTGCTCACCACCGCCATCCTCCATGCTGGAAGACTGAGCTTGAATGAAAAGCGCACCGTAAAGATCCGCACGACGAGCGGAAAGCTTTCCCTCGCCTAGGTAGTAGACTTAACAAAGATGGAGTAGTTTTTAGAAAAAAATAAAAATCCGTGCGACTCCGATGGTGACACCAGGGACTCAAGCAACACCAGGGAATAAGCGGAATGAGCAAGCGTGCTGGCCCTGCAGGAAGCGGAAAGTGCGTTGCATTTTTCCTAAGGTGAATGATCCTGGACAGCCCTGCCATCGCTGCCGGGAGCATAAGATCGATTGCTACTTCCCAACCAGCAAACGTCGCGGGAGAAAGCGGCGCAGCGAATTTGAGGACAGCCAGCCGGAACTGCAGCGTCACGACTCTATCATAGATGAGGACGCTTCTATTGTACATTCCCCGGTTGCAGTGGGCGCCATTCGAGACATTGCTGGGGCCGATCTGCAGAACCCTTCGGATGCGCTGCATATTCTAGCGGCGGCGACCGATGTCGAGGTACCAAACAATCTGTCTGGCGTGTCCCTTTGGGATTACGAGCTGGTTAAGCGGAATGTAATCTCGGTGGACAACATCATGCACCTCTTTGTCATTTTTATCGAACGATATCATCCCTTTTTCCCAATAATACGCATCCAACATGTCGATTTCAACGACTCTTTTGCATTATCACACTACATGGCGCAAAAGGAATACCTCCTGACTGCCATCCTGACAATTGCATCGCAGGACCAGGACCATTTGCATGCACAGTTTTGGAACTACATGCAGAGCCTCATCCTTAAAATGATGACGGACGTGCAGGCTAGTGTGGATGCTGTTGCTGCGCTGCTGCTTCTTGGAGAATGGGTCCCGCGTGTGCATGTGAAGCATTCCGTAGGCAAAGGGGAAGAAGACCGTGTGGCCTGGATGCTGGTAGGAAATGCCCTCCGCCTTGGTTACTACCTTGATCTCGATCGTGCCGCACGTGAAAAGGACAAATACGATGAGGCGCCAGAGAAGCGGGTTCTATGGGCCTACTGCTATCTACAAGACCGCCAGATCTCGGTTCGACTCGGCAAAGCCTTTTGGTCACGCGGACCGTCTCTCGCTGCTTTCGACGAAGCATACCAAGCTGAAGGGGCGTTATTCCGTGCCAACATCGAACTTACGCAGCTATATGGGAATGTTTATGAGATCCTCTACAGCTCGAAAGCTCGCACACGGTCGATTATGGCAGATGGGGAGTACGTCAAGTACCTCGACGATTTCTACAATGTGGTGAACGAGTGGAAGCTCAAGTGGCACGCGGTGGATATCCCAGAAACCTTGAAGGCCGGCATTTTCATCACCTTTGACTTTCTGAGGCTCTATGCCAATGCCATCTCCTTCCAAGCCAGTGTGATTCAGTCAAAGTCGGCTTTTCCCAAATCCGTTATGATCAATCCGGACGCAAAATTCATCTTTGAATCCACCGAGGCGGCCAAGTCGGTGGTTCAGCGGTTCTTACGTGTGGATGCAGTCAACGCGGCGCGATACATGCCGGTACGCTTCTACCTCTACACCATTTACTCTATCGTCTACCTCCACAAAGCGGCTGCATTCAATGTCTTCTCCTCGTATACCTGCAAAAGTCTGAGCTCCTCCGCGGTGGAGATGTTTCGGGCGGCGGCTGGGTCTGATCAGGAACACGTTGGCAACCGCTACGCCCGCCTCCTTGCCGTTCTCCAGCAAAAGACACAAATTGAGCCCCGGGAGCCAGTCTCTTTCCACTCATCCCCACCGTCATGGCAACACGACGTCAATGACAACGGTTTTTATCAGAATGTAGACTTCTCTTCCTTCCTCGAGGAGGTACCGACTGCCCTGGACCCGGGGAGCTCGCTGCTGCTACCATTCGGAGACCAAAGCGACTTTATGAATCCTGCTCTCCGTGATTATTGACAGCGGGCCCAGTCACGTCTGTGTATATGACTGTATATAGAAAAAAAGTTGTTTACATCGGACAATCGGCCGTTGCCTAGGCGAATACGTCATTTTTCGGAATAATTTCGCCGGACCGAATCCGCGGCTTCTGATTGGTGGAAATCGGTTCAAACGGTGCGAATTCCCGATCCGTTCATCCGAGGAGTTCTCTTTTCCCACCTCCAGCGACGACCACCTCATCGACAAACCCAGCACCCCACCAACACCATGGCGATGGACGATGACACGGAGAGCTCACCCCATACCACGCACGTGGACTCGCCCGAAGAGGAGGACATCCAGAACACGGACGAGTATACAGCGCTCAATCGCTACATCTCCACCTACCGCGGATCCGGACAGGCAGCGGCCGGTCATGAAGATGCCGAGAGCAACCCAAAGCGAGTCTGGTATGCTCCGTGGAAGACCAGCAAGTCGATCCATGGCGCCACCAGCACGTCCAAGGATGGCAAGGAGGAACCCTTTAAACCACCGAAGGAGTGGCTCGAGACGGACATTAGCCGGGGACTCCATGGCGGAGAGGTCGAGGAGCGCCGCAAGCATACTGGCTTCAACGAGCTTGTCTCGGAACATGAAAACATGTGGCTCAAGTTCGTATCGTACTTCATGGGCCCGATTCAGTATGTCATGGAACTTGCCGTGTTGCTAGCTGCCGGCTTAAGGGAATGGATTGACTTTGGTGTGATTATTGGAATCTTGTTATTGAATGCCACTGTTGGTTGGTACCAGGAAAAACAGGCTGCGGATATCGTCAGCAGCTTGAAAGCGGATATTTCCATGAAGGCGCGAGTCATTCGAGACGGCAAGGAAGATACCATTCTCGCCCGGGAACTAGTTGTTGGAGACATTGTCATTATCGAGGAGGGTCAGATTGTACCCGCTGATTCTATTATCATTTGCGATTATGATGACAAAAGTGGGTTCCAACGCTTCCGAGAGTTGCGTCTGCGCGAGGAAGCTGGAGAATCTCACCCAGAGGATAAGGCAAAGGAGGGCGAGAAGGAAGATGATGATGATGACGAGGATGGGCACCACGATGGCCCCTCGCTGGTCGCACTTGACCAATCCGCCATCACCGGAGAATCGCTTGCTGTCGACAAGTACATGGGTGAGGTTTGCTATTACACCACCGGATGTAAGCGTGGAAAGGCATTCGCTGTTGTCCATACGCAGGCCAAGACATCGTTCGTTGGGCGCACCGCCAGTATGGTGCAAGGTGCAAAGGACCAAGGCCATTTCAAGGCAATTATGAACTCTATTGGAACTGCTCTCTTAGTCATTGTTATGGCCTGGATTTTGATTGCTTGGATTGGCGGCTTCTTTCACAATCTAAACATTGCGACACCCCAAAACTCATCCCAAAATATGCTTCACTACACACTAATTCTTCTAGTTATTGGTGTACCGGTAGGTCTGCCTGTCGTGACCACAACAACCATGGCTGTCGGTGCCGCCTACCTTGCTAAGCAACGCGCCATCGTACAGAAGCTTACAGCTATTGAATCGCTCGCTGGAGTGGACGTGCTTTGTTCCGACAAAACAGGAACCCTTACTGCCAACCAGCTGAGCATTCGGGAGCCGTATGTGGCTGAAGGACAAGACGTAAACTGGTTGATGGCTGTCTCTGCACTGGCCTCTTCGCACAACATCAAATCGCTCGACCCCATTGATAAGGTGACCATTCTTACACTTAAGCGATACCCCAAGGCTCGTGAAATTCTCAGTCAAGGATGGAAGACGGAGAAGTTTGTTCCGTTTGACCCTGTCTCCAAGCGCATCACTACCACTGTCATGTGCAAAGGTGAACGATACATCTGTGCCAAGGGTGCGCCAAAGGCTATCTTGTCACTCGCAGAAACCGCAAAGGATGTCGCGGACCACTACCGAAATAAAGCCACCGAATTTGCCCGCCGCGGATTCCGATCGCTTGGTGTTGCCGTGCAAAAGGAAGGAGAAGGATGGGTAGTGCTTGGAATGTTGCCCATGTTTGACCCACCCCGAGAAGATACTGCACAGACAATCACGGAAGCACAAAATCTGGGTATTAGCGTGAAGATGGTTACAGGAGACGCGATTGCTATTGCGAAAGAGACCTGTAAGATGTTAAATCTTGGAACGAACGTCTACAATTCTGAAAAGCTAGTTCACGGTGGTCTGAACGGTACAACTCAGCATGACTTCGTGGAGAAGGCTGATGGCTTTGCAGAGGTCTTTCCCGAGCATAAGTATCAAGTGGTGGAGATGCTCCAGCAGCGTGGTCACTTGACTGCCATGACTGGTGATGGAGTCAACGATGCACCCTCTTTGAAAAAAGCTGATTGCGGAATTGCCGTAGAAGGAGCATCCGAGGCTGCACAATCGGCCGCCGATATCGTCTTTCTTGCCCCTGGTCTTGGAACAATTGTCGACTCCATCAAAGTAGCGCGACAGATCTTCCACCGTATGAAGGCATACATTCAGTACCGTATTGCTCTGTGCCTGCATTTGGAAATCTACTTAGTGACATCGATGTGCATCATCAATGAGACCATCGGCGTCAAGCTGATTGTCTTCTTGGCACTGTTTGCCGATCTTGCCACTATTGCAGTTGCGTACGACAATGCGCCGCACGCTAAGCGACCTGTGGAATGGCAGCTTCCCAAAATTTGGATTATCAGTGTTGTACTTGGTATCCTGCTAGCCATCGGAACGTGGATAATACGTGGTACCCTCTTCCTGCCAAACGGCGGTATCATCCAAGAATGGGGAGGAGTTCAGGAGATTCTCTTCCTGGAAGTCTCGCTTACTGAGAATTGGCTAATTTTCGTGACGCGAGGCGGGACGACCTTGCCCTCCTGGCAACTTGTTATTGCCATCCTCGGTGTCGATGCCATTTCTACCCTCTTCTGCGCCTTTGGATGGCTTAATGAGCACGAGGTCTCTACCCCGCGAGATCACGCAACCTTCACCCAGAATGGAGCTGTCGATATTATCACCATAGTCTGCATCTGGGCATACTCGCTTGGTGTCATCATTGTGATCAGCATGGTATACTTCTTGCTCAACAAGTTGACTTGGCTCGACAATCTCGGCCGCAAGACACGCAGCAGGGCCGACGAGAAGATTGAGAATATCTTTGGCCAGCTGGCGAAGGTTGCAATTGAGCATGAGCGGTCAGAGAATGGACATGACTTGTACACGTTTGTGAGCAAGTCGACGCAGGCGGAGTCGGACGACTAGAATTACTAATGCATGTCATTTATTTTGTCTCTTCATCTACTTTTACTGAATCATCGTTAAAGCACAGATTGAGACTTGCTTCCCTAACCAACTCCCTCATTCCGTGCCCCAGGGGAAACACCTGCTTTAAGCCTGATTCAGGATCCTGCGTGCTTCCTTCAGATCAATAATGGTCCTCGGTGGAAAGGCCGGTAAATTTTCCGTGTGGGGAAATCCCGGCCGGTCTCTATCAGCAAAATTCACCGCTTCGCGTGAGCACCATTGGAAGTCGGAGAACATGTTAGCAACGGAGGAGCTCCAAGGCTTACAGCTGCATTCGAAGCCTGGCGTAATAGGCCCTCCGAATATTGGATGGCTCACTGAGACCGACAAAAGTTCTCCAACCGAGCAGATCTATCAGAGATTCAAGAAAGAAGGATACGTATTTGTGAAAGGCTTGTTGCCGAAAGAAGACGTGCTCTCTATGCGCAGAAGGTTTTCAAATATATGTCCCCGACAGGTATGTGCATACCTGGCGGCGAAGAGGATGGTACGTTCGCCGGGGCCAGTTTGACCGACTTTCCTGATCTTGGAAGAGTGGCCGTAGGAATCCATCATGAAAATGACATCAAATGTCTGGATTATTACAAGCTCGTTGAAGCTTCTCATCAAATGCCAGAGTATGTCCAATTTTGCAACCACCCGGCATTAACTGATTTCGTTAAGTATTTCAAGGGATGGTCTGACACTACACTTTACCAAAGGACGTTGCTGAGAGCTAACCTGCCCGGCTCCTCACCCACAAACATGCACTATGATCAGATATTTCTCCGCGAAGGAGACCCATCCTTTCTGACGGCTTGGATCCCTATTGGCGATTTCGACCTAAAAGGCGGAGGACTCATTTACTTGGAGAATTCTGTGCCCATAGCCCGTGCATGGGAGGAGAAGTGGCAGACGGCGGCCAGTCGCCTTCCTGCCGAAGAAAAATCCTCGGCATTCAATGTCACTATGAAAGGAGAAGGCGCATTCCCCACCAATGCTGGAGATTTTGCGGAGCAACATAAGCGAAGATGGCTCGTTGCTAATTACGAAGCTGGAGATGTCGTCTTTCATGACGGGTTCATGATCCACGCGTCATTGTCTTAATGAAGACCCAAATAAAAAGATCCGCTTGAGTACTGATCTGCGGTTCTGCAACCCAGAGAAAAATATGGATATGCGATGGATGAAGTTCTTTCACATTGGAGATCAGGAGAAAATGTAAAGTTACATGCAGCATAAGTGCCACGTTGCGAGTCCATAGTCTGGCATACACCGCATCCCATCGTCATACCAGACGAGATATCTCACTAGTTACACGAACAATGCAGCCCCAGAACTCTACAAATCAATAGAGCAGCATATTACAATGACTCGTTTCTGGAGGAAAGCTCGCTTCCCGCGATACATAAACATGGAATCATGGGCTCAATCCATTGGCAACGAGGATTTGACCAGTCTTACTATTCTGTTTCTATATTTTATAGAGATTTGGAGCCGTCAAGACACCCATTTCTACCAAATTGTACTCGTACGACCAGTCAAGGCCTGTGGTCCTCCATGCATCAGGATCCCAGTTTATTTTCTCACCATGCGGCACATGAATAGCTCCAAAAGCATTCTGCCGATT
>JAABUZ0100004569.1_pt1 | contig 18977 bp, 16 predicted proteins | sample 5562091 | NCBI WGS metagenome assembly JAABUZ01 (sample SAMN12813069, study PRJNA571459) | rock metagenome | isolation source: Antarctica rocks | place: Antarctica: Victoria Land, Linnaeus Terrace sud | collected 2015-12-21 | reverse complement strand
GGTCGCGCTCCGGCGCCGGCGCGGGGCTGACGACGAGAGCGTCTGGACGCAGGCGACCCAGCCGGTCGACCTGCGCTAGCGTTGCCGGTCAGGGCGGCTATCCCGTGCTCAGGGATCGGCGCCAGGGGACGTAGCTCAATTGGCAGAGCACCGCCTTTGCAAGGCGGGGGTTAGGGGTTCGATTCCCCTCGTCTCCACCACTATGACCTGGCCATCTGCGCCCTGGGCCGGGTTGCCTGGCGTCTACCAGAGCACCACGTGTTGCCTAACTGTTGCCAACGGACAGCCACTTCCGAGGTCAGCGTTATGCAAGAGCCGTATCCATGGCGCGGGCGGCAGCGTCGCGGCGCTCGGGGAGCGCATGTCCGTAAGTGTCCATCGTCAGCCGGATGGTCGAGTGGCCGAGCAGGTCCATCACCACCCGAGGCTCGACACCCTGCGCGAGCAGGAACGTCGCGCAGGCGTGCCGAAGGTCGTGCAGTCGAAGCCAAGGAAGATCGGCGCGCTCTCGCAGCAGCTCGAAGCGATGGTTGAGATTCCGGGGCTCTATTGGCGTGCCTGCGCCTGTGGCGAACACAAGGTCCAGGTCCTGCCAGTCGGGTCCGAGCGCGAGCCGTTGGCGGTTCTGGCGCACCCGATGCTCCTCCAGTGCCTGTCGTGTCCTAGACGGCATCGGCAATCGACGGGCTGAGCGCTGCGTCTTCGGAGCGACGAAGGCCAGTTGACCCTGCACCCGCTGCAAGCTCCGACGGACAACGAGGGTGCCCGCGGCAAAGTCGAGGTCTTCCCAGCAGAGGCCAAGCAGCTCGCCTCGCCGGAGTCCCGTCGTGAGCGCCACGACAAAGGCTGCCTCAAGCCGCTCACCGCGCGCGACATCAAGAAGCCGTCGAGCCTCAGACGGCGTTAGAGAGCGCCGTTCCGCCGGAACGTTCCTCGGAGGGCGAGCGGCCTTTGCAGGGTTCCTCGAGATCAGGTCGAGTCGCTCGGCGTCACTGAGCGCTACGCGGAGGACTGCGTGGATCTTGACTACGGTCCCTGGCGCCAGTCGGCTTTGACAAGCGTTGAGGAAGGCCTGCACGTCAGTTGCGGTCAGGCGATCCAGCCGGCGCTGCCCGAGCGCTGGGACAAGGTGAGTTCGGACGACTTCGTCGTAGCGACGCCAGGTGGAGGGGCGTGTTCCATCGTTTTGCTTGACGTCCGAGAGCCAGAGCGCGAGCCAGTCCCTCAGAAGCCAGGTGGGGGCCGCCAGGTCGATGCCGTGACGCTGCTGTTCCTGCAGTCGCTGGAGTTTGGAGACCACTTCCGCTCGTGTCTTGCCGTAGACCGCCCGCCTACGCCGTTTGCCATCCTGCCACCCGAGGTCCAGCATCGCGACCCACCGGCCGTCAGCGCGCCGGTACACCGCACCCTCGCCATGTCCCCGTCGCCGACCGCCGGTTGCCACGTCAAACCGAGCCGCAGTTGGCGATGAAGTCCTGAAGAGCGACGATCGTGACTCGTCGAGCCCGACCGATCTTCAATGAGCGGAGCTGGCCGGCCGCCATCAGCTCGTAGACCTTGTTTCGGCTGACGTCGAGCACCTCTGCAACCTGTTCTGGTCGCAGCAGCTTGTCTAGGGGCACCGGCAGAACAACCCGCTGCCGCGGCTCGGGGCTGACAGCAACAGCCAGCATTGGAAGTGCCATGTTCCGATCCTCCAATCGGTCGTCACGCTGCGGTTGTAAGACGGCGGTACCGACTCTCCTGGCGCACAAGCGCCTGGCTCTTGGCGCCCGTTGCTGCGAGCCACGCATCGCCGGAATTGCGGAAGCCGCGGCCAGCGAAGCGCCAGTCCGCCAACCGGAGGACATCGGCGACCTCGAACTGGTCGTCATCGACGTGGTGCCAGTGCTGGCGCGCCTCGCGCAGTGCCTTCAGTGTTGTCGAGTAGCGCCGGGAGCGGGTAGCCCAATGCCCGCGGTAGCCGAGGGTGTGCGCCCACGTGCGTAGCCGCAGACTCGCGAGGTGCTCGAGGCCACCGAGCCGCCAGGCGGTGGCGACGAGCCGGCGCAGGTGGTCGTTGACCGCAAGGGTTTCGATCTCATCGGGTCCGGAGAGCCGGTGGTCGAGGGCGCCGGAGTCGTCGGTGCTCTTGGTCGCGTACTTCGCCAGGTAGCCGGCGACGTGACGGCTCCCTCCGTCCTCAGCCGCCACCGGAGGGACAGTGCGGACGTCGACCTGAGCGCCCCAGCGCATGAGGCCGTCAACGTCGGGATCGTCGGTCAACCCAGGCGCCTGTACGGCTTGTGCAGCAGCGTGGACGGCGGCTGCGAGCAACGCGGTCGTGTAGCCGGCGGGCGGTGACAGCACGAGCGTCGGATTGTCGACCGGCGGCCGGGCATCGAGGCGGATGACGGCATGGAAGTGCACCAGTCCGCGCGCCTGGTACTCGACAACCTTGGTGTACGACAGGCGGACCTCGGCCTGCACCTGACGCACCGGCCGGCCGATGGCTTCGGCGAGCCGGCGGACGACCCCAATCGTGGTGCGGCGCCACAGCTCCCCGGTCTGTGACTGCCACAGCACCGCACCGGTGTAGTCGAAGCAGTCCGGGCAGATCGGCTGGCCGAGCAACTCGTCGGCGGCGCCGTGCCGGCGGTGGCAGCCGCGGCGCAGCCCGTGCTCGCAGTGCCCCTGAGCCAGACGACAGGGCCGGACCTGCCCGGTGTCGCTCTGCCGGCGAGAGTGCACCGACCCGAACGACGGCGCGGTGAGTGTCACGAACAGCCGCGGATGACCGGCGACTGTCTCCGGGGTGCTCTTGCCGCCTTGCAGGCCGGCGGCGACGAGCTGGTAGGAGTCGGCCCGGTAGGTCTCCGCGCAGGTCGGGCAGACCGTCGAGCGCCGGTTGCGGCACGCCTTGAGCAGCAGTCCGTCGGGTTCGCAGGCGGTGTCGAACACCGACCGGACTTCCCCTGTGCCCTGCTCGACGGTGGTCGTGGAGCCGATGAGGCGGACCGGGCGGCGGCAGTAGCCGGCGTGCTTGAGCTGCGCGGCCCACGCCTCGTACCGGGGATCGGCAGCCCGCACGAGCACGCTCTGCAGCGTTGGAGACAACGCGGCCATCGGTCCGGTCGGCGGGAGCTTGCCGGTGTTCATGCCGCGCCTTCCTGCCAGCGGCGGACCTCTGCCCACGAGGCGGGCTCGGCCAGCACCCGCGCCGGACCTGCGTCAGTCGCCGACGACGGCGTGGACAGCGGGGTCGGGTGGGTGTCGCACAGCCGGTCGCAGACCCGCCCGGCGCAGGCGGCCAGCGCGTCAGCCAGGGCGAGGACGTCGTCCGGGACGGCGTCCAGCTCGCACGCCAGCCCGTGAGCACGGAGCAGCTCGATCGACTCGCGGACCTGACGGCCGGAGGCGATCAACCGAGCGGGCAGGCTGTCGCGCAGCTGCTCGATCTGCTCCCAGGCGTGTCGGTGCGTCGCCGGCAGCTCCGGGTCGTAGAAGACGTCCATCAGGAACCTCCGGTGGGGATCCGGGCGATCTGGTAGGCAGGACACATGCGGGCGGCGCGCGCAGCGATCCGACGAGCAGCGCAGTCGCCGTGGCCATGGCTCGCCTTGAGCTTGCTGTTCCTTGCCGGGTGGGCGTATTCAGACTTCACAGAGCGACCGCACAGCGTTGCCGGCGTCATCGTGGCTTTCCTGCCACTCCTGGTGGCAATTGGCTGTGCGGAACGCTTCGTGCGCCTGCTGAGGCAGCGCCGATCCGCTCGATCGGCAGGGAAGCGCGAGTGACGTCCGCTCGCGCAGCGAGCGCGGCGAGGTCTGTGTCGGCGAGGTAGTGGCAGCGCAGGCGGGTGGGGGTGCCGCCTTCGTGGAGCAGGTAGCCGACGCCGCGGTGGGTGGGGTCGATGTTGCTGGCGGTGTGTCCGGTTGAGGCCCAGCCGGAGCCGAGGACGGTGTCGGAGGCTTGGGGGGTGTTGCACCGCAGTGCCCAGCGGATCCCGAACAGGTCCCGCAACGCGGTGGGGATGACGTCGTGGGCCGGCTTCTGCGTCGCGGCGAGGACGATCAGGCCGGCGGCCCGGCCGCGGGCAACGAGGTCGCGCAGCAGCTCGGCGAACTCGGTCCGGACTTTGCGGTCGGGGGCGAGCAGGTAGTGCGCCAGCTCGTCGACGACCAGCACATGCAGCGGCAGGCCCATGTCCGGGGTGACCTTGCGGGCCTTGTTCGCCAGCAGCGCGAGGTAGCGGGTCTCCATCTCGACCTGCAGTGCCCGCAGGACGAGGTTGGCCTGTTCGGTGTCGGGTCCGACGCTGTGGTCGGCGATGCCGGACCAGCACGCCAGTTCGACGAGTTTGCCGTCGAACAGGTGCAGCCGCACGTTCGGGTCCAGGGCGGCGGTCGCGACGAGCAGCGACAGCGCCGCACTCTTGCCGGCTCCTGGTTCGCCGCCGAGCAGCACGTTGCGTTCCGGTAGCGACAGCGCGACCTGACGTCCGGTGTCGTCGACGCCGACCGGGACCGGCGACCACAAGTCGAGGCGCTCGACCTCGAGCTGCGGCCAGACGGGCGCCGGTTGGGCGAGCGGGTCGCGGCGGACCAGGGCGACGGTGCCGCGGCGGGCGTTGTCGGGGTCCCGAACGACGCGGACCTGACGGACCTGCAGCGCAGCGGCGAGGGTCTCGGCGGCGTCCTCGAGGTTGGTGATGATGCCGCCGACCGGGACGGCGACGTGCAGCACCTCCCCGGCCGGCACCGTCTCCAGCCGGCGGACCTGCGGGGTGGCGTCCCGGAAGGTCCAGATCAGACACGCGCGGACGGCGTGGTCGAACTGGCGCCGGACGATTCGCCCGTACAGCACCCGGGCAAGCCAGCCCCGCATCGCCGGCACGGTCAGCACCACCGCCAGCTCGGTGACCAGCAGGACCACGCCGAGGACCGGCCCGAACGCGAAGCCAACGGCGGCAGGTGGGGCGAGCAGCAGCGCGAGCAGGGTCAGCTCGACCCAGACGCCCGCCAGTACGCGCCAGGCGAGGTCGAAGGCGTCCGGCCGGGGTGCTGCGCGGGACGGGCCGTGGCCCGCGGGTGGGTAGCCGGCGCTAGGCATGACCACCCCCGGCGACGAGCTGCTGCAGCAGCGCGAGTGCTCCGGTCACGCCGGCTTGGGCGACGTGGACGAACAGCGCCGGGACGATCGCGGCGACGAGCAGCATGACCAGCACGACCTTCAGCCGCATGACCGTCTCCTACTTCCCGGCCGGACCGGCAGCCGCCGACCCGTTCGCCGGCGACGACGCCGCCGCCGCAGTCGAGGTCGGAGCGGTTGGCTCGATCCGGTCGGCGCGGAACGACACCCCGGAGCGCTCGCCCATCGCCCACTGCGTCGCCACTAGGCCGGCGACGCGCACCGGGGTGCCCTGCACTAACGCGCCTGACGGTGAGCCAGCCAGCCGCACCGGCATGATTTCTGCGCCGCCGTCGTGCAGCACGACCAGCTGCACCGTGAACAGCGGCACGCCGTTGTCGTCCGCCTTCGGCTGCTTGGACTCGAAGTTCACCACCGCCGTCGGCGCGGCTGCACACAGCAACGTCATCCCTGAGATGTCGATCGGCAGGTTCTTCATTGGGTGCCTCCCTGAGTCCGCCACGCCGCGTCCTGGTGACGCGAGCTGCGACGGGTGGGACGCTAGGAGCGGTCCAGGAGCGCAACCCGGAAAATCCTTCCGGGGTCTTGACGGCACCGGTTGCGAGGCTGATGCGCATGCGAGGAATGACCGAGCGACTGACCATCGGCGAGCGCGTGGCCTGGTACCGGCGGCGACGAGGGCTGTCGCAGGAAGTGCTTGGCGGGCTCGTCGGTCGCACGACCGACTGGCTGAGCAAGGTCGAGAACAACCGTATCCACGTCGACCGCCTCAGCGTCGTCCGCTCGCTCGCAGACGCGCTGGACGTCAGCATGGGAGACCTGCTGGCCGAGCCCTCGCTGCTCGAGTGGACCGACACCGAGCGGGGCGGCACAGTCCCGGCACTTCGCGCAGCACTAATGGACTACCGGCAGCTCAGCCCGGTGCTCGCGGGAGCAGGACAGTTGGATGCTCCAGAGCTTGACGCCGTCGCGTCCGACGTGGCCGATGTGTGGGAGGCGTACCAGACCTCGCAGTACGCACGCGTGACCCGCCGGCTGCCGTTTCTGCTGGCCGACGCTCAGGCCGCTGTCCTCTCGCTGGACGGGGACGCGCTCGCACGAGCGCATGGCCTGCTCGCGATGAGCTACCAGGCGTCCGCGATGACGCTCACGAAGATCGGCGAGGCCGACCTGGCGTGGATCGCGGCAGACCGCGGCCTGGCGGCTGCACAGCGCTCGGGCGACGATCTGATCGTCGGGTCCTTGTTCCGGTCGGTGACGCATGCGCTGCTTTCGAACGGTCGCTTCGCGGCATCCGTTCAGCTGACACGGGATGCCGGTGGTTACCTGCAGACCTCGCTCGCTTCGGCCAGTCCAGCCCTGCTCTCCGTCTACGGAACCCTGTTCCTGGCCGGTGCGATGGCGGCCGCCCGGACCGAGGACCGGTCGACGACTCGCGAGTTTCTGGCTGAGGCTGACGCCGCTGCCAGGCGACTGGGACTGGATGCCAACCACGTGTGGACCGCCTTCGGGCCGACCAACGTTGCGATCCATCGCGTGTCGACCGCCATGGAACTTGGCGACGTCCAGGTAGCAGTCGACCTCGGTCCGCGCATCGACACCACAGGCTTGCCGGTCGAGCGGCGTGTACGGCACAGCCTGGAGATGGCGCGGGCCTACAGCGCGTGGAACCGGCGTGACGACGCCCTGACGACGCTCCTGGAAGCGGAGCGCCTCGCTCCCGAGCAGGTTCGGTACCACTACCTGGCCCGAGCACTCGTCCTGTCGTGGATCCGCAACCAGCGTCGACGTCCGAGCAGCGAACTCAGCCGACTCGCTGGGCGCCTCCGCGTCGCCTGAGGGGTGACGCAACTCGGCCGTAGGGTCGTCGCGTGAGCGGAACGACGGCGGCGCCCCCGATGGCTACTCCGCGGGTGGCTGCCGGCGTCCTGTTCTTCGACGCCGACGGCCGCGTGTTGCTCGTGCAGCCCACCTACAAGGACCAGTGGGACATCCCTGGCGGCTACGTGGAACCCAGCGAGTCCCCCCTCTCCGCAGCCCGGCGCGAAGTGACCGAAGAACTAGGGCTCAAGGTGCCGCTCGAACATCTTCTCGTCGTCGACTGGGCTCCCAACGAGGGCGAAGGCGACAAGCTGCTCTTCATCTTCGACGGAGGCGAGCTCCCTGCAGCCGCCCGCTCTGAGATCACCCTGCCACCGGACGAGCTAGCCGACTACGCCTTCGTCGACGTCGCCGACCTGACCCAGCGGCTGATCCCAAGGCTCGCCCGCCGAGTCCACGGCGCGCTGACAGCCCGCAGTCATGGCGTCCCTCGTTACCTAGAGCACGGCGCCGAAGCACCAGACAGCGTCTAGCACTGCCGCGGACGCTGCGCGCCCTTGCCACTGATCGGCGTGGTCCCTCTCCGCCGTGGACCTGTTAGTCGGCTGACCGAGCCGGCACCTGTCGCTGTGTGACAAACGTCTGTACGGGATCAAGACTGCGGCTTCGCCGCAGGGCGGCCCGCGAGCGGGCCTCCTCCGTCGGCCCGTCCTCGGACCGCGCGAGTGATGCGGTGCCGTGACGCGAGACTGTGCTGTCGCCGCGGCGGAGCGGCAGGTTGGTCGCCGGCACGAGGGCCAACCGCGAGTAAGTCTCGGTCGAGTGGACCTCGCGCGAATACATGAGTCACTGAGCGGGGTCACCAGCACTCGACGTGCCTTCATTCCCGGAGAGCCAGCTCTCGTACTGAGCGACGAGATCACCGGGCAGCCGGCCGCGTCTGGGAATATGCCGCTCTTGCGCACGTGCCCATGCCCTAACGTCTGCTGGCCGAGGACCAAGGCTTCGAACTGTCGGGCTCGACCTCTTGCGATCGTCGCCCGGCTCCGGGTTTGGTCTGGACGGCACTTGAGCGCCCATCATCTCAAGCTCCCTCGCGATTGATCTGAGTCGAGCAGCGATCAGTTCAGGACTCTCACGTGCCACGTAACCGGGTTGCCCCTGAACGGCTCCCTCCACCAAGTGAGATGACAGAAGCTGCAAGGCCCAGTCAATTTCGGGCAGCTCCGCTCCGCCGGAGCCCTCCTTCATCATCATCATCCAGAGATCACGCCGGGTTAGGGCCCCACCCGTCGCTGTTACATGAACAGGATCATGAGCTGCTCTCCAGAGCTGGGTCGCAACGTCTGCAAAGACTCGCTGCGTGTGAACCACGCTCTCCCAAGCATCAGCAAGTACTCCCGACTCAACACGATCGAACAGCGCGAAGATCTTTTCTCTCGAAACCGGAACCTGCCCATGTCGGACTAGCCACTCAGCTAGCTCATCAGTCGTGATCAGTACCGCGTTGTGCTTCGCAGCCCACTGATCGGATCGGCCCACGAAAGCCGGACCAATAACCGCAATGCCCGAGGCCCGGTGTGCTGCTTTGTGGTCTTCTAGGACTTCCCAATTGATTGACCTTTCCTCGACGCTTCCGCCTGCCGAAGCTTTAGCGTCGACGATGACTCTTCGCGTATCTGTCGGACTGAGCCATACTGTTACGAGAACGTCGGTGTTGCCCGGCCCTCCAACGTGCTCCGCATCAAGACCAAGGAACTGCAAGGCGGCCGCAGCCGCACGTTCCAGTCGAACGTAGTGACTGGCATCCAGCGCAGCTTCACGCAGTTCCTGAGCCAGTTCTTGGCTCTCTCGATGCGCTTCATGGTCCTTCTGGTTGTGAGCCGAACCTGCTCGAACGCGCCGGCTTCGCTGGTCTCGCCGCCTCCGACAGCCCTAAGGAGGGGTAGAGAACGATACACAGCTCGGCCAAGAGGATTCAATTTATAGGTAAACTGTGTGATGCGACCGACCAGGCCGGCTGCCTCCAACAGACGAAGGCGTCGGGCTACCTCGGTCGTAGTCAGAACCGGTATGTCGTAGTGATGCTCGAGCCACTGGGCAACCTCGCCTGACCTTTCTGCATGTTCCAGTGCCTCAAGCGTCTCGCCAACACCAACGTAATGACAGTGCATAATCCGGACGAGATCGATTGGGTCGTCGGATTCGACCCACTCTACTGCCAGGGATGATGCTGAGAAACTATCCGGCCCTGTTTGATCAATCAGACCGCCCGCTCTTAACGTGGACAACGCCGCCTCTGCCGAGGCTTTCGCAATCCCGAACCGTCTGGCACAGAAAATGACAAACTCGTTCCTAGTTGTAGCGGGATCGGCGGCCGAGACCAGCTCTTGGATGATCCCAACGATATCCCCGCCTGGGACGTAACTGATGGCCCGGCGGCGATTATGAAGCGCCGGGTCGTCAAGCTGCGACAACCTTTCGCCGATCCGAGATGGGGGCGCTGCCAGGTTCACCACTTCATCTTCGTTGAAGTGAGCGTGTGGCAGATCCTCCGGCTTCACGACAGAAAGCTCATCACGCAGCGCGGCCCCAGCCTCCGTTAGAACTAGATCGTTATTTGGCCACAGCTCGACAAAACCGCCGGCCCTAAGCCACAGGGTCCGACGATGGACTTGGTCAAGCGTCCGCCAGCTCAGCTGGTATTTATGCTCGGCGGCGGCTCGTAGGTCCTCATGCGTCGTGCGTTCATCTATTTCGGATAGTAGCTCACCAAGGAAACGGATATTCGCGTGCGCGAGGGCGATCAGGTAGGTGTCTTCCCCCTCGCCCAGCCATCTGTTGGCCTCTTCTGTTAGCCCTACCAAACCCGGACGATCCCCCCGCTTGATGAGACCCGACCGGGCCAGACCACGACTTGCTGCTCGGACAGTCGTCCCGTGGCCATCGTCTGGCCAGCGAAACACGGAGTCGAGGGCACTCTGACGCCTGATCTCCAAGAGTAGGAACCGCAGGCGTGGAAGGCACTGCTCGACCGGTCCGGGCAGCCAGGACATGGCAGCCGCTCGAGCGGACCAGGAGAAGGGTTCGGGAAAGTCTATCCGGCCAGCCATCGATTGATTCACCTTTGACGATTTCTCGGATCGTGCCAAGAGTACAGTCTCGCCACACCTAGGGAATCCGGTCAACAATCGGATTGCATACGTACTCATCGGCAGCTGTGCGAACGACCGTGCCGCAGACGTGCACAAACGGCCTGTCCCAGACCCAGTCGTACGGCTCCTCCAGAGTCCCTCCGAGCGCACCGCAAAGTTGCACGCCACAGGCCTGACGGACAAGGCAGCAAGGTACGAACGGTCCGAGATGCTGCCGCGCTTCGCGGCGTCAAGGGCTGCGTGCGAGGTCCAGTGGCCGAAGTCAGCTATACCGGTGAGCTCACGGACAACTCGTCCTGCCGGGTGGAAGCGCGGACTCATGCTCTCGGAGCCTCTCGGCGAAGCTGAGGCAGATGCCGCCGTCGACCGCGCGAAGGTCTGTTGCGGGATCACACGGCAATCTGCTGTCGCTAGGCCTGATAGGCGAAGAGCCACCCGTTTGAGTGCCTCAGGCAGCAGCCTGGCGCAGCGCCCGGTATAGCAGCTGCTGGTCGCCCAGCCGGCGGCGCAGCTCACGCTCCAGTCCGGCGATCGGGTACAGATTCTGCGGCGCGCGGGCGTCCTTGTACTCCTCGGAGGCGAATCGGCACAGCGTCGCCTGGCTCAGGTCGGCTAGCGCGATCGCGTCCGCCGGGGCCATGTCGGCGCTGCACTCGACCCGCACCACCCCGGCCCACGGGCCGCCGGGCAGGCACGGCAGGCGCAGGTACCAGGTGTGCCGGTCCCAGCTGGACCCGATCACGAACACCGGGGTCCGCTGCGTCGGGCCGAGACGTCCGACCAACGCGTGCAGCGCCGGAGGCAGGTACTCGGTGCGATGGGTCTTGATGAACCCGATGATGCGGGGCAGGTGGGAACGCCCGCGCAGCGGGCCATCCACGACCAGCAGGTCCGCCCCTCCGGCTCCGCAGGTGCTAGAGGCGCGGGCGTCGAGTGCGGTCGCGACCTCGAGCTCCCCGAGCCTGTTCTGCAGCGCCAGCGACAGCCCGGTCATCTGCGGGGTGCCGGGCACGCTCGGTGACATGCGGGCGTCGTAGGTCGCGGCCCAGGTAACGATGTCGGTGGTCTGCGGCGCGGTGCTGAACGTCCCGTGGCGGACCGCAGTGGCCAGCAGGTGGGCTTTGCCGTCACAGCAGCACACGACTCCGGCGGCGTAGGAGGCGCACAGCCCGGCGCTGGCGGCCCCTGGTAGGGCCGGGTCGTCGACCCACACGCGGGCGTCGATGCGCCGCACACCGTCGACGAACAGCACCGACTGCGGGGCCGGCATCCCGGCCGGCCCGTCGAGTGGCCGCCACTGGTCCTCCGGCAGCTCGACGTCCAGGTGCAGCGTGGCGTCAGACTGGCCGAGGTCGACCTCGCCGTCGCCGCTGCTGCCGTAGCTGGGGTCCCACGCGTCGACCGAGAAGCTCATTGCCGTCCCGGTCCCGGCGGGCGCGTTCACGCGCTGGTCCGCTCGAGCTTGGAGCCGGCCTGGTCGCGCGTGACGGCGTAGCGGACCGGGACCCGCTCGGCGAGGGCGGCGACATGGGTGATGACGCCGACCATCCGCTGCCCGCCGGTGGCTAGGTTCTCCAGGGTGGCAGCGACAACCTCGAGAGTGGACTCGTCGAGGGTGCCGAACCCTTCGTCGAGGAAGATCGAGTCCAGCCGGGCTGCTCCTTCGGAGGCGAGCGACGACATCTGCGACGACAGCGCGAGCGCTAGCGCCAGGCTGGCCTGGAACGTCTCGCCGCCGGACAGGGTGCGGACCGGGCGCCGGGAGTCCGCCTCGGTGCGGTCGACGACGAGGAACTCGCCGCGCTGGTCGCAGGTGAGCTCAAACTGGCCACCGGAGAGCTCGTAGAGGCTGGCCGAGGCCTCGCGGACCAGGGTGTCAAGCGCGGCGGACTGCAGCCAGCGGGGAAACTTCTCAGACCGCAGTAGGTTCGCGAGCATGCCGGCGATCTCCGCCTGCTGCTGGGCGTCGTCGCGCAAGGCCGCGAGTTCGGCGGCCCTACGTCGGTTGCCGCGGACCGTGTCGTGCTTGGCTGCGGCTGTCGCGACCGCCGAAGCGGTCAGGGCGGCGGCGAGCTCGGTCGTCGGGCGCTGCGCGTCCGGCTCGAGTCCGGCGGCGACCAGCCAGCCGGTCATCTCGCTGGTCGCCGCGGCGAGCCGCTCGGCGCGTGCGGTGCGCTCGCCTTGCGCTGAGGCCAACGCTGCGCTGCGCTCGGCGGCCTTGCTGTGCGACCAGCCGACGAGGGTGGTCCAGCCCTCCAGCAGTCCGCCGTCGAGCGCTGGGGCGCCGAGAGCGACGAGCGGGTCGCGGGCGGCCTCCAGATCCCGGCGGGCGGTGGTCACCTGGGCGGTGAGCTGCTCGCTGTGCCGTCGGGCGCCGCGGGCAGCATCGTGCGCCGTGCTCTGCGCGGCGGAGGCGGCCTTGGCGGCAACGTCGAGCTCGTCGAGCCGCTGGAGCTGGGCGTCAATGACGTCGGGGGCGTCGGCCGTCACGAGCCGCAAGCGCAGCGTGGCGACCGCCTCGAGCAACAGCTCCAGGGCGGCGCGGGCGCCGAAGGTCCCGCGGTCCCGGGCGCCGTGCTCGTTGCGGGCAGCGGTCTCGGCTGCTGTCGCTGACGTCCGCACCTGATGCGCGGTCGCCAGCCCGGCTGCGGTCTTCTGCGCTTCCTGGCGGGCGGCGGTCAGCAGCGCGTCGGTCTCGCTGCGCTGTCGGTCGGCCCAGCCGGCCAGCTGCTGCCAGCTGTCGGCCACGTCCGGACCGGGCTGCGGGGCACCGAGGACGACGAGGGGGTCGCGTGCACGGCGCAGCTGCGCGGCCGCGTCCTCCTGCGCCGCGCGGGCCCTGTCGTAGCTGCGCCGTGCGGCCTCCTGACCGGTGCCGGCGATGCGGGCCCGACTGACGGCGTCGGTCCATTGCTGGTCGAGCCGGTTCACCTCGGCCAGCTGGGCGTCGACTTCGGCGCGGCTCGAGGGGGCTCCTTTGAGCTCGACCCGAAGTGCCCTAGCGTCCCGGCGTGCCCGCTCGAGCTCGGCGTCGGCCCTGTCGTAGGCGCGCTGGTCGGAGCGGTGACGCCTATCAGCCTGCTCGGCGCCGACGCCAGCGGCCTCGACCTCTTCGTTGGCCGCGTCCAGGTCGGCGGCGACCAGCGGCGGCGGCAGCACCTGGACGGTCTGGGCGCAGACCGGGCAGTGCTCGCCCTTCGCAAGCTGCGGACGCAGCGCCGCGACCAGATCAGCCTCGCGGGCCCGGTCGACGGCTCGGCGCGCCAGGACCAGACGGCCCTGTGCCGCCTGCAAGTCCTCGGCGCGCTCGGTGAGGGTGGCGGCGGACTTGTCCCTGGCGGCAGCCAGGCGGGCATCGGTCGCGAGGAGTTCGCCGAGCTGGTCGAGCAGCCGGCCGGCATGCTCCAGCGGGCTACGGGCCGAGGCGGCGGCGCGGGCCGACTCCGCCTCGGCTAGCGCGGTGGTCGCCTGCTCGCTGTCACGCTCGGCGCTCAAGACGGCCTCGCGCGCACGCGACAGCGCTCCGTCGAGCTCGGCGACTCCGTCGGGGACGATAAGCGCCGTAAGCAGTGCGCGCTCAGACTTGAGCCGGGCGACGACCTCCGCCGCACGGGCCTGGGCCTCGGTGGCCTGCTCGCCGCTGAGGCGGGCCGCCACCGCCTCGCCCACGGCCCGCTCGAGCTCGACGCCGGCGGCCTGGAGCCCCGTCTCTGCGTCGGTCAGCGACTGCTCGGTCTGCGGCTGGCGAGCCAACCGCTGCCCCAGGTCGCGGTAATCACGCTGCGCCTGCTCCAGCGGCGCGCGCTCGCCGGCAGCGTCCCTCGTCTCGCGGAGGTGGGCGGTGGCAGTGTCGGCCTCTCCGGCTGCTCGGTCGGCGGCCAACAGGGCTGCGTCGGCCGCGCGGTGCTGCTCGTCGAGGGCGGACATCCCGTCGGGCACCGCCGGTGCCGTCAACACCTGGACCTGCTCGGCGAGGGCGGCAGCGTGCTGGTCGGACTCGTGCAGCCGCCGCTCGAGGCCAGCCAGGGCCGGCAACGTCTCGGTCACGATGTCCTCGAGCTCGCGCAGCGTATCGACACGCGCAGCGGCGGCCTGCTCGGCGCCCTCAGTCGCGTCGGCGTAGGAGGCGTGCTGCTCCTCGAGCAGCGCGGCACGAGAGCGCTCGCTGGTGCTGCGGCTGGCGGCGGCGGCGCGGATCCGGTCATAGACGCCGAGGCCGAGCAGCTCAGTGAGGATGTCCTCGCGCTCGGAGGGCTTGGCGTGCAGGAAATCGGCGAAGTCGCCCTGGGGCAGCACCACGCACTTGCAGAAATGGTCGAACTCGAGCCCGAGCAGCTTGGAGACCGCTGTGGTGACTTGCGAGTCAGCGGCGAGCTGCTCGGTGGTCTCCTCCAGGGCCCCGGTCCCGGTCGGGTCGGCAAGGCGCTCGAGCCGTGAGCTCTTGATGCCGACACTGGCGCCCGTGCGTCGGATCTCGCGGGCGACCACATAACGGATGCCGCTGACGTCGAACACCAGCCGGACGGTGCCCCGGGTGGTAGTAGGAGCCAGCGCAAGGGAGACCCGGCGCTGGTCGGCCCATCGCGGCACAGTGCCGTACAGGGCGAAGGTCATCGCGTCGATGACGGTGGACTTGCCCGCACCGGTCGGGCCGACCAGGGCGAAGTAGTCGACGCCGACGAAGTCGACGACGGTGTGCTCGCGGAACGTCGCGAATCCGGTCATCTCCAGCAGCACCGGACGCATCAGTTGCCTGCCTTCGCGACGTCTGCGACCTGGTCGTGCAGCTCGTCGAACAGCCGGGCCACACGCACATCGGCCACGCTCGCCCCCTGGCAGTACTCGGCGAACAGCTCCGCCGGGCTGCGGCTCGCCTCGCTCTGGGACGGGGCGGGGGCGTTGACCGGAGCGGCGAACTCCTCGTCGATGCGGACCTCGAGGGCGTTGGGCAGCGCGGCAAGCACCTCCTCGCGTAGGCCGGCGCGGGCCGGCTCACAGACCCTCACCCGCAGCAGGGCTTCGCCGAACTCGGCGGCCTGAGCGGCGAGCTCGGCGACGGTGCCGCGCACGGTCCGCAGACGCCGGCCGGAGGTGATCGGCAGGTCGGTGACCTTGGCCGGGATGCGCGGTGCGGCCTCAACCAGGCACACCACGGGGGTGTTCTCCTGCTCGCCGAAGTCCACCGCGAGCGGCGCCCCGCAATAGTGGACCGGGCAGGCGGCGGCCATCTGCTGGCGGCGGTGCAGGTGGCCGAGGGCGACGTAGTGGGCGGCGGCCGGGAACGCGGTGGCCGGAATATGATACTCGAAGATCGACTGGGCGGCACGCTCGCCGCCGCCGAACTGGCCGTTGGTGACGGTCAGGTGCGCCATGACGAGGTTGACCGCGTCGGCGGCGAAGCCGGCGCACAGGTCGGCGAGCAGATCGCGCACCATCTGGTCGTAGGAGCCGGCGTTCTGATCCGGACGGAAGGCGACCAGGTCGGCGGCGTTGATGGCGTAGCGCTGTGACAGGAACGGCAGCACCGCGACAGCCACCGGCTCGCCGGCGTGGGTGATGAACCTGACCACGCCCCCGTCGGCCGCCAGCCGCGGCAGGCCGACCAAGGTGATGCCGGCGGCGGCCATCAGGGGCCGGAAGGCGTCGAAGGTGCCGGCGTGGTCGTGGTTGCCTGCGATGGCGATCACCTCGGCGCCGGTGCCCCGCAGCGCGAGCAGGGTCTGTACGACCAGCTGCTGGGCTTCGGCGCTCGGTGCGGACGTCTCGTACAGGTCCCCGGCGACGAGCACCGCGTCGACGGCGTGCTCGCGTGCCAGGACGACGACCTCGCGCATGACGTCGCGCTGCTCCTCGAGCCGGCTGCGACCCTTGAGCGTCTTGCCGACGTGCCAGTCGGACGTGTGCAGGAATTTCACTTCTCGGCCCCTCCCCCAGTGCCTTGAACTGCTGGACTGCGCTGACCTGCTGAACTGCCTCAGACTGCCGGTTGCTGCGTCGTGGTGTGGGCGGTGCGCTCAGAACGGCGCCTGGTCGTCCAGCGGCGGCGGCAGCTGCGCCAGCCGGTTCCGACCGGCGCCCGGTGCGCTGCTGCCGTTGGCTGACGGCGGCGGTCCGGCGCTCTCCGACTGCCGGGTCGCCCAGGCCGGGAACGGAAAATCCACCGCGAGCGGCACAGGGATCTCCGGCTGGGAGACGAACATCGCTCCGGGCTTGGCCAGCGTGGCTCGGGTGCGCTGGCTGGCCGGCAGGAAGCCGTACTCCGGTCGCCCGGCCTCGGCTGGGTCCAATCGGCCAACAACCTTGACCGCGCTGTTGGACACGATGCGACGCTCGACCTCGCTGGCGGTCTGCTGCGCGCCGATGAGGATTATGCCCAGGGACCGGCCTCGCTCCGCGATGTCGAGCAGCGCCTCCTTAATCGGGCTCGTGCCCTCCCGCGGGGCATACTTGTTCAGCTCATCGATCATGGTGAACAGCAGCCCCTGGGACCCGGCGGCCTCCTTGGCGCGGGTCTCACTGGCGAGCACGACCCCGACCACGAAGCGCTGGGCGCGCTCCATGAGGTTGTGCAGGTCCACCACGGTCAGCTGTTGGTTGCCGGTAGAGACCTTGCGGGTTCCGTGGTCGGGCAGGTCGCCGCGCACCAGCCCCGACAAAGCGCGCAGCGACGAGCGCAGCCGGCGGCTGAACGCGTTGATCGTCCCGACGCCGGTGACGGGGCCAGCCCAGGCGCCCCGGGTGCTGTCGTCCTCGAGCTGCGCGATGACGAACTCGACCAGATCCGAGTAGGTCCGCAGCTGCTCTCCGGTGATGCTGACCGCGCCGTCGGCGCCGGCGGGCTGCGCGTCGAGACGCAGGCGGGTGGCGACCTGGTGGACGACCATCGTGTACTGGTTGCGCTCGTCCTCGGCGTCGGCGAACGCATACGGCAGCAGCTCGCCGGCGCAGAACTCCGCCAGCGTCCACCAAAAGCCGTTGACCCCCGACGTGCGGCCGACGACGTGAGGGCGGCCGGTCAGGTCGCCTGGAATCGGCGGAGCGTAGAACGCCGAGGACGCGAACGGGGTCGCGGGCAGGGCCAGGTCGGCGTAGGCGGCCCGCAGGTCGTCGTCGAGGCGCCGGTTGGCGTGGTCGAGGAACAGCAGGTCCTCGCCCTTGACGCTGAAGACCAGCGCCTTGGCATTCAGCGCCCTGGTGCCTAGCACACCGCTGGTGAAGATCGAGTGGAGTAGGAACAGCGCGAAACTCGTCTTGGTGGCCACTCCGGAGATGCCGCTGATGGACACGTGCGCGCCGCGGGTGCCGTCGAGGAACTCGAAGTTGACGTAGACCGGCAGCCCATCGCGGCCCATCCCGACCGGGACCTTGCGCTCCATCTGGTCGAAGTACAGCGCCTTGGCCCGCTCCTCACCGGTCGCCCGGCGCACCAACTGCCCGGGCGTCGGCGGGACGTAGACCTCCGGCTCAACCCGGGTCGTGGACACCTCGGCGATCTCCTGCACGCGACCGGGCAGCACCCCGTCGGCGATTAGGAACGTGTCCGAGCCGTAGCTGGCGCCCTCGTGCCGGGACCGAACCTGGGTGACGATGCCGGCAGTCATCACCGGGTCTGCGCCGGGTACCGGGCGGACGGTGACGACCACGTCGTCGAGCTGGAGGTAGGCGTTGGCCTCGATCGCGACGCTGAACTGCAGCGGCGTGGCGTCCTCGGTCCCGGCTACCCGCCCGACTGATGCAGCTGCGCCTCCTGAAGCGTCGACTGTCCCTGTGGTTGATGCGCTGTGTTGCGCGCTCACGTTCTCCCCATCCCATCCGAGGCCGCTTAGCTGACTCAGCCTCCTGGAGCAAGGTAGAACGGCCATCCGACATTTTCTGGCGCACACGGATTGCGTCCGCTTGCTCGCTCAAAGTCAAGCTCACGGCAACCACGGCGCTGACGTTTGTGTCCTCGGGCTAGCGGGTCGGACAAGTTGAGAAGCCCTGCGAAATAAGGAAACACGTGGAAATCGTCCTGCTGGGCGAGGCCGATGAGTAAGACGAGCTACACCTCGTCGCCTCTACGGCAGCATCAGCGCTCGCCCCCCGAGCTCCCTGCCGGTCGAAGACCCAGATACCCGGGCTTCCCGGAACGTCGACGTCGGTAGGGGCAGTGAACCCAGGTCGACCGAGCTTTGGGATTCGAGCGGTGAGGTCGGCCACCTCCGGACCTCAACGTAATCGAGCACCGTTCCCAGACCGGGTCCATGGCCGAAGACGTCCTCGATCCCATCGCCCAGCCGTACAGGCCTGCTGAGCCTGCCAGCGAGCGCCGCTCGGACTGCATTTCTGACACCGGCGATCTGCTGGCCCACATCATGCAGATCGGCCATCTGCGGCCGGGCTAAAGGTGACCCGAGAGAGAGCTGGATGCGGATGCGAGCGTGACAGTCTCCCGTCACACGGCTCTTCTCATCCTGGCAGCAGGTGTGGCGCATCCATTGCCAGTGGGCGAAGCCGGTGGGGTTGGCGGCGACGAACCGTTCCCACCAGGCCCGGAGGCGTTTGTGTGCGCGCAGTCCCTTGTACTTCCGTTGCGCCCAACGCGCCAAGTAGGTGTTGACGCGCAGGAGGAGTGGTGACAGCGCCGAGCGGCGGAACCGCCCGTAGTAGTTCATCCATCCGCGGATGACGGGGTTCATCCAGCGGGCCAGATCATCAGCTGTCGCCCCGGTCTGGCGGTGAATCCGCCAGGAGCGGACCACGGTTGCTAAGACCTGGTCTCATAACCGGTCGGTCGTGGCGAGGCGGCGGAAGTTGATCAGGGTGGCGGCGAGGGTGAGTAGGGGTCGCAGGGTGCGTTCGGTTCTGTCGTAGCGCAGGCCGAGGCGCTTG
>JAABUZ0100004567.1_pt1 | contig 18985 bp, 21 predicted proteins | sample 5562091 | NCBI WGS metagenome assembly JAABUZ01 (sample SAMN12813069, study PRJNA571459) | rock metagenome | isolation source: Antarctica rocks | place: Antarctica: Victoria Land, Linnaeus Terrace sud | collected 2015-12-21 | reverse complement strand
AAGACGACATGATAGACTTTCCGCATCGCTGATCGCTCCGGACTATCGCGCCGCGCGTGCGAGCGCCGGAGGGCAAGCGTAGCAGCGATGCGGCGATTTATCAAATGAGCATTGACGAGCCACTAGCAGGGACGACGACAGAGACTGCATGCGACGCTCCTTTGTAATTGATCTTCGCCTCAGACACGAAAATCGTCGCAAAGGAGCGTTCTTTCTGCCTCTCTCGGTATCCAACAACGAGAACGCATAAGCCCTGCATCACGCGAGTGTAACGATCCTTACACTGCACATTTCGCGGGCGATGTATGATTGATTGAAGGAGTGCGTTCCTTGCCGACGATCGAGGAGTAGCGCGTGGCGATCACCCTGACGATCTATACGATGACCCATTGCCCAACATGCGCCGAAACCGCCCGCATCGCGGCGGAGATCGGCGCGCGTTATCACGACCTGACCGTTCGGCTCGTCAATCTCGACCTAACTCCTGCGCTGCGCCCGCCTGCCGTTTTCAGCGTCCCGACCTACCTGCTCGGTGATGAGGTCGTCTCGCTCGGTAATCCCTATCTCGAAGATCTCGACACGCGCGTCCGAGATACATTGCGGGAGGTGCACGATGGTGCGTGATACTGCCGCGATGGATGAGGCCAAACTCCCGTATCTTCAGAAGGTGGACATCTTCCGCGATCTCACGCCCGACGCGATGCATGAGATCGAGACGACCACCGTGATGATCACCTGCGAGCCGGGGCGTGTCTTCTATCGTGCGGACGACCCTGCCGAAGTGCTCTTTATCCTTAAGAAGGGCGAGGTGGCGATCTCCCGCGTGACGGAGGACGGCAAGCGGCTGATCACGACGACCGTACGAGACGGGACGATCTTCGGGGAGATGCCCTTTCTCGGTCAGCGACTCCAGCACGCGCAGGCCGAGGCGCGGACGCCGAGCCTGATCTGCGTGATGAGTCGGCGCGATGTGGAGGATTTGCTCACCCGCTACCCCGCGATCGCACTCAGAATCGTCGAGGTGCTCAGTGGCCGCTTGGACGCCGCCGAGGCGCGGCTTGAGGATATGGCCTTCAAGGGGCTGCGCGAGCGTTTGGCGAGCGTCCTCGTCCACCTGGCAGTGGAGCACGATTGGCGGGGCCGCCCGGTCATCGTCGGCCTCACCCATCAGCATTTCGCCGAACTGCTCGGCTCCTCCCGCGAAACGGTCAGCGCGACGCTCAACGCCTTCCGCGACGACGGACTCGTACAAACGGGCCGCAAACGGATCACCCTGCTTCAGCCCGATACCTTGCGCGAATTCGCCCGATGGTGTGTCGGCCATTCCTAATGGGGCACCGATCTCCTGCTCAGGCAGAGGACCGAGGCATACGGTTTGAGAGGAGGGAACTGGGCGATGCTGCTACGTCTCCGCAACATGCCGCTCATCGCGCTCATCGTCCTCGTCGGCTGCGGCGGGGCAATCCCCCCGACCGATGCGTCTTCAGTTGTCACGCTCACTCCCGGACCGGCACCGCCTGCCACATCTGCCCCGACGATACCAAGCGTGACGGAGTCCCCGGTGTCCAAGCCGACGTGGCTACTGGGTTCATGGAAGACGAACATCAACCGCCGCACCGTTGATCTGCGGGAGATCCGTTCTGGTGGGCCGCCGCGCGACGGTATCCCGCCGATCAATATGCCAAAGTTCATCGCGGCGCGCGATGCCGACGCGTGGCTCAAAGACAACGAGCCGGTGATCGCCTTCGCGAATGGCGGTGAGACGCGGGCGTACCCGCTGCAAATTCTTATATGGCACGAGATCGTCAATGATGTCGTCGGCGGCACGCCGGTGACGGTGACCTTTTGCCCCCTCTGCAATACCGCCATCGCCTATGACCGCACGCTGGGTGGCAAGGTCTACGACTTCGGCACGAGCGGGTTATTGCGCGCGAGCAACCTCGTGATGTGGGACCGACAGACGGAAACGCTCTGGCAGCAACTCACGGGGGAGGGGATCGTCGGCGATCTCGCGGGGCGCGCGCTGACGCGGCTTCCCGCGTCTATCATCTCCTACGGTGAGTTCAAGGCGTCATTTCCCGTCGGGAGCATGGTGCTCTCGCGCGATACGGGCACCAAGCGCGCCTACGGTACCAACCCCTACAGCGGCTATGACGACGCGGATCACAGCCCCTTCCTCTTCGATGGGCCGCTCGATACACGGTTGCCGCCTATGGAGCGCGTCGTGACCGTACAGGTGGGCACAGAGTACGTCGCGTACCCCTATGCCAGCCTCGAACAGAAACGTGTCGTCAACGATGCGGTCGGGGGCAGGACAATTGTTGTCGTGTGGAAGCGTGGTACCGCCTCCGCGCTCGACGAGGACGAGATCGCCAACTCGCGCGACATCGGCGCCACCGCCGTCTACGATGCGACACTGGGCGGACGGATGCTGACCTTCGCGCCGCTCTCAGGCGCGACCACCGAACCCGGCGCGGTGCTCTTCCGCGACAACGAAACGGGCAGCGGTTGGACGCTCACCGGTACGGCCCGCTTCGGTCCGCTGGCGGGCAAGCACCTGACGCCGATCATCCACGGCGACGAGTTCTGGTTCGTCTGGGCGGCATTTCTCCCCACGACGGCGATCCGGCAATGAGCAGCGGCATCGCGTTCGCCGAGCGGACCACCATCGAGGCATTCGACGTTCGACACCCGGCCCCGACGATACGACGACCCCAGTCGTGAACGGCACGCTCATGCCGCGTCTCGGTCGCCTCGGCGGGCTGGTGACGTGCATGGCAGTCCAACACGGCATGAGCGTCTCCTACAAAGCGGCACATATCGAATCACTGCGATATCAAGCGCATCGACGAAATACCTGAGCAACCGCGATTGCTGGTCGTCGCTCAAGTGTCTGACCGACGACAACGGCGTAGTGTAATCGTGATTACAGAATAGTTGGCGTTTCCGCCCCATACTACCCGCGAGAGGTTTTTTCGCCGAATGGAGGGAAATATCCATGGCATACATGGCAAACACACGCGGGGGCGATTCCGGGTTGCGCACAGCACAGGAAACACCGGCTTGGGCGATCAAACATGGCGTCATCGGGGGGATTGTTGCCGGCGTTGTCTTCGCGATCGCGGAGATGATCGGCGGCACCGTTATCGATGGGGGTCCCTTGTTCATGCCGCTGAAGGCGTTCGCCTCTATCCCGATCGGGAAGGAGCCGCCGATGATCGCGTGGGCGACCGCCGTTCCCGTCGGTGTGATCTCCCACATGGTGCTCTCCATCATCTATGGGGTGATCTTCGCGATGATCGTCGCGTATCTCCCGATGCTGCGGGTTTCGCCGGTGCTGATCGTGGTCGCCGCCTCGCTCTACGGATTCCTCCTCTGGCTGATCAACTTCTTCGTGCTCGCCGGGGCGATCGGCCGTCCGTGGTTCAAAATGGCACCAAAAGGGGAGCAGTTCGTCTACCACACGTTGTTCTACGGGGCGGTGCTCGGTCTGTACCTGGTCGCGGTGATGCGCCGTGACCGGAGCGTCACGCCCGCCGTCCGTGAAGGCACGATGTAACCCTCGTGATAGGAACCTCGCCCTACTCCCCCGACACCGGCGCATGGGGTTCCATGCACCGGTCATCCGTCGTATGATGCCGACGCAGGTATGGCGCGATCGGGTCGCCACGCTCCCGCAGCGCACCGCTCGGGGCGCTATGTTGTATCCCACGCACGGGAGGGCACCGTGGCACGCCTCATCGCCTTCGATGTCAACGAGACCCTGCTCGATCTTGCGGCGCTCGACCCGCTCTTCGCGCGACTCTTCGGCGATCCCGCAGTGCGCCGGGAGTGGTTCGCGCAGATGCTCCAATCGATGTTCATCTCCATCGTCACCGACCGCTACGCCGATTTCACCGCCCTCCAGATGGGTGCCCTCACGCTGATCGCCCGACGCCATGATACCGCGCTCTCCGAGGAGGATCGACGACAGGTTCGCGAGGAGATGCAGCACCTGCCCCCGCACCCGGACGTCCGCCCCGCCCTCGAGCGGTTGCGCGGTGCGGGCCTGCGCCTCGTCACCCTGACGAACTCGCCCGAGCAGGTCGCGCAGGCGCAGATCATGAACGCCGGGTTGGACGACCTGTTCGAGGCGGTGCTCTCTGCGGACACCGTGCGCCGGCTCAAGCCCGCGCCGGAGCCCTACCGGATGGTGGCGAAGCGGACGGGTGTGCCGATCGAACAAGTGCGCCTCGTAGCGGCGCACGGATGGGACATCGCCGGTGCCCTCCGGGCCGGGTGCGCGGCCGCGTTCGTGGCGCGGCCGCGCATGGCGCTCGACCCGGTGGCGGAACGACCGGACATCGTCGGCGACACGCTTACAGAAGTGGCGGAGCGGATCATCGCTGTCGAGTGCGACTGACGCCCACCGCCGTGCGCGCCCGCGAGCACAGGATCGCAGCGATCGGCGGCAGTGACCACGGCTGCGGCGTCGCCGACAGTCGCATCGATGCGTCTGGCTGGAAGTGCGTTAACCGGGCGCATCGGAGCGACAGACTTTTATCGAGGAGCTGGAAATGAGATGCTGGCTGGCTTACGCACTGGGCACGGTTCTCTTGACGAGCATGTTGCTGGCGCCCCCCGTCGCCGCAGCGGATCCGTCCTACACCTATACATTCGCGACGCACGCCGCCTTCTTCTCGAATGAGACGAATCAACCGGCGGTCATCGACCCGCAGGTCTTCGTCGCCGATCCCACCGTCGCGGCGGTGACCGGGCCGCAGAATATCATGCACATCGGCGGCTATCGCCCCGCCCGTGCCGCATCCGACGCGCCGTCCGTGCCGCTCTTCACCGCCCAAGGGCTCCCGCTCCGATTCACACTCGGCGAGTGGCTCGGTGCGGGCGGCACGGGCACGGTCGTCTGCACGAATGGCTCTGCCGCCGCGATCGATCAGTTCAGCGGGTTGGTCCCCGGCGGCGTCTACCAGCTCTTCCGCAACCAGTTCACGCCGCAAGGGCCGAAACGCTCGCCCTTCGGCAAGCCGGACGCCGCCGACAGCGTCTTCACGGCGAGCAAGGACGGCACGGCAGTGGTCACGAGCGTCCTCCCTTTCTGCCCCGACCCGACCGATGGCGTGCTGCTCTCCTACCATAGTGATGGCACGGTGCACGGTCCGCTCGGCGGCGAGTACGGCCTCAATCTCCACAACCAGTTGTTGATCCGGGTCGCGATCGCGCTACCAAGCGCCATGTCGGTGCCAATGCCGACCGGTTCGCGCACCCGCTTCGTGCGCCGATTGGGCGACGGCTGACAATGCATCGGCGCGCTCACTCGGGTACATCGTGGTCTTGGGTCTGAATCCCCGGCTTCGCACCGCATCGTTACCGTTGATGCATGTGGGTAGTGGCTAAATTTGGCGATTTTTCGTCCGCTTGGCGGTCCTTGAAAGGTCAAAACGAGCCACTACCGCCGGTCCCGAGATCTGTCGAGATATGGGGGCGATTGACGAAACGTCAATCAGCGTATGCGAAGGACCAGGCGGTAGCGGGAACGGCAGTGCTTGCGACGACCGAGTGTCAATCTGAGGTCTACCATATCCTGCTGTCAACAGTCCCCCCTTCCTCTTGTCAATCTAGAGTAATTTTCGCCCATTGCAGGTATGCGTTCCACCAAGCAGCGTTCTCACCTGCTACATGGAGCAAGCAAAGCGATGGCATAAAATGACGGTGAATGATCTGTATCAATCTCAGACACTCGCCGCAATCCGCGATGCGCTACTGCCGAAACTGCTATCCGGCGCGGTACGCATTTGGGACGCGATGCGAGCGGCGGAGGCGGCAGTATGACCGAGATGGTGTTCCTCGGCGCGGGGGCCTCTGCCGAGGCGGGCGTGCCGACATCCTATGCCATGGGTCGGGAGATGTATCCGCGCTTCAAGCAACTGATCCTGCCCGCCATACGCAATGACTACGCGCGGGCATTTGCCTTTATCGTTAGCGGACTACGATCGAGCAGAGCACGAACTGGGGCGACCCCTACGCGGATGTGGACTGTCGAACACTGCTGAGCGCGGCTCTTGCGCTCTCTGATAAGGCCCGGTTCACAAGCGAACTCGCGCCGTTCATCCAGGCGTGGCACCCAATGATTGACGACATCAACGCCGACCATCGCGTGAGCCCGGTACCAGATGTATTCGAGCAAGTCGCTGCGCACATGCACCAGATGCTCGCGGACATCGTCTGGATCGAGGATGCCGACAAGGTTGCGTATCTGGCACCACTGCTCGCCCTGCTCCAACGCCAGACGCGGCTCGTGATCGCCAACCTGCACGACGCCCTGTCGCATGCATCGTTCATCGGCTTCACAGGGACGCCCGTTGACCTCACCGACCGCAGCACGCGCGCCGTCTTCGGCGAGTACATTGACGTGTACGACGTGCAGCGGGCCATCGCCAACGGTGCGACGGTGCCGATCTGCTACGAGAGCCGTCTCGCCTAACTCGCCCTCAACGAGGCGGAACGGCCCAAACTGGACGAAGACTTCGAGGGGGTGACGGAGGGAGAGGAGGACAGCACACGGCAGCTGCATGTCCGCGCGAAACGTGGACGCGAAGCCCTCGCCGCCCGCTTCAAGAACCCCGCCGATCCCTTGAAACTCGTCATCGTGCGCGACATGTGGCTGACGGGTTTTGACGCTCCCTGCCTGCACACAATGTACGTCGACAAGCCGATGCGCGGGCATTCGCTGATGCAGGCCATCGCCCGCGTGAATCGCGTCTTTCGCGACAAACCGGGCGGGCTGGTCGTGGACTATCTCGGTCTCGCCGACCAACTGAAGCAGGCCCTCGCCACCTACACGCAGAGCGGTGGCACGGGGCGGGTCAGTCGCGATCAGGCAGAGGCCGTCGCCGTGCTGCAAGAGAAGTACGAGGTCGTCGCTGCCCTCTTCCACGGCTTCGACTATTCCGCCTTCGCCACGGGAACGGCGGCGCAACGAGTGAGTTTGGTCGTCGCGGCGGAAGACTTCATCCTCGACCCGGAGCGCGTGCCGGACGGGAAAGCGCGCCTCACGCGACTCGTGTCCGACCTCGCCAAAGCATTCGCGCTCGCCGTGCCGCACGAGGACGCCCTCGCGCTCCGCGACGACGTGGCCTTCTTCCAGCAGGTGCGAGCCACGATGGCGAAAGTGTCGGCGACCGAAACGCGGGATGAGGACGACCTCGATCACGCCATCCGGCAGATCGTCTCGCGCGCCGTCGTCTCCGACGCAGTGGTGGACATCTTCGCGGCGGCGGGGCTGAATAAACCGGACATCTCGGTGCTGTCAGACGAATTCCTCGCCGAAGTGCGCGACCTGCCCCAGCGTAACCTGGCAGCGGAGGCGTTGCAGCGACTCCTCGGCGACGAAATCAAGGAACGGGGCAAGCGCAACGTCACGCAGGGCCGCCTCTTCTCGGAAAAGCTGGCAGAGGCGATCCAGCGATACCAAAACCGCGCCCTGACGACAGCGGAAATCATCGAGACGTTGATCGCGCTCGCCAAGCAGATGCGCAACGAGCAGGAGAAGGGCGTCCGGCTCGACCTATCCAACGAAGAGGTTGCGTTCTACGACGCCCTCGGCGTCAATGATAGCGCGGTGCACGTACTCGGCGATGTCACGCTCCGGGACATCGCCCGTGAGCTGGTGCGGACAATCAAAGAGAATGCGACGGTCGATTGGACAGCCAAAGAGAGCGTGCGGGCGAAACTGCGGCTGGCGGTGAAGCGCATCCTGCGCAAATACGGCTATCCACCGAACAAGCAAGAGCAGGCAATCGAAACCGTGCTCGATCAGGCGGCGTCGCTGGCAAATGCGTGGAGCACGCGATAACAAAGCCGACCGGAGCACGCGGGAGAACGTGGGGACCCAAAGACGCAAGCGGTTGCCCGACCTTTGCTCTCGTCCGGCAACGTCGTCTGCTGGTCATCTGCCACACTGGAATCAGTCGTATGGAGAGTGAGTCACATCAATGGAGGTGGAGCCGCAATTCGTGCTTGCATCGCTAAGTCCTCTGCTCTCGCGATGCTTGCAACGTGTTTCCGCTGTCCAACGCGAGATAGTGCAGCCCATTTCGCAACGAATATTCCGCCGAAATTTCAACGGGCGGTCGCGTTCCGTTCATCCAAGGCGATGGCAGAGGCTGACGTGTGACAACGCCAAGCCGTTGCAAGCCGGATCGCCGCTCCCGCTGCTCCGTACCCGGTCACGACGAGTGACGCTTCTTGCTAACGTAGGTACGCCGCGTGGGACCGTTGATCGCCTCTTCTAATTTCGCCATGCGACCCTTCTGCTTCTCTTTCTCGGCGCGGTCTGTCGCCTCCCCGTACCGCCGTCGCCACTCCTCCGGCGGGTTGGTGCCATACCGCATGTAGAGCCGCAGTCCCGATTGCCCCTTCCGTCCGCGCAGCGTCGCGACATGCTCGATCATGTTCTGCTTCAAGAGCCGCCTCACTCCCCGCCACGCGGTGCTCTCGCTCACCCTCGCCCACGGCCCCATGAGTGTCTCCGACAAGGGTACCGGGCAGCCGGGATACACCTGTCCGCGACAGGCGAACAGGAGCTGGACCGTGTCCCAAAAGGCCTGCTCATTCGCCTTCGACCCCGGTGGCAGCGGCAACTGCGGCCTTTCCGGCAGGTCTACCAGTCCCGCGTTGACCAGCAGTCGCGTCCCCTGTTGCGGGTTTCACCACGCCGCTGTTTGCAAGCGGGGCAGTGGAGATGCAGGGGCAACTGTGGCGTCACCCCGATGACCGTTCGCACCGGGTCGTCGGTCGACGCGCCGTAGTGCTTTTGCTGAAGGTCCTCCGGGAGTGGACGGCGCGGCCGGCGGCGACGGGACTCCACGACATGGAACTCGCCATGTTCGTCTGCGCGGTATTTCTTCTTGGTGTGAACAAGGTACCACGTCTTTCGCGCCCGCCCGTCGGCGTCATTCCAAGCACGATACCCCAGCTCTTCACCGTGCTCCGCGATCAATGCGTTTTCTGCATCGTGCTCCGACGTGTCATCCACCGTGTCGCCGGGTACCGCGAAGCCTAGTACTTCAGAGCATTCTTTCCTTCCACAGATGATCCAATACGTCACCATGTTCACCCGCTTCAAACGGGCGTATCGTGGTATAAATCATATGCCGTCGCTCCTATAGCCGATCTGCGGGACTGAGTCGCGCATGCACTTGGCGCGCACGCTCATCCGCCGCGCTGGCCCCGTATCGTGAGAGCATCGTGCGCGACCGCCAACCCGCGAGTCGCATCAAGTCACCTTCGTTGCCCTCGCGTGCGAGCCACTGGTGCGCGTACGTGTGGCGGAGTTGATGGGGATGAATAGGTCCGAGTCCGGCGGCGAGCGCATGATCACGGATCACCTGATAAATCCCGCTGTCCGTTATCGGGCCGAGGCGACTAATCCACAACTCTGGACGCCCCCATGCTTGTGTTTGGTACGGGCCCGTATGTAGCGGTCAAGGGCAACGGCGGTTCTCTTCCCGAACGGGCAAGAGCGAGGCCGTCTTCCTTTGCCGAGTACCACGGCGATATGGTTATCGAAGTCGAGATCGCCTACTTTCAACCTCGCAAGTTCGGCGCGGCGCATCCCGGTGTCCATGAAGAGCCAAACGATTGCCGTGTCGCGCAACTCTTCGTGCGCCTTTCCCGCGCATGTTTTGAGGAGTTTCCGCAGATCATCCTCACTCAGGACATCCGGCGATTCTTCTGGGATGTTCGGCGGCTTCATCCGCGCCATCGGCGACGTAGTGATCTCTCCCTCATCGGTTAGCCAGTTGAAGAACGAGTGCAGCGAGCGGTAGCGGTTGTGCGCCGTCGCAGGTTTCCACTTCTCCAACACTTCCGCGATGTATGCCTCGACATGCTCGCGACGGATATTGGCGACTTCGGTTAGCATGCCTTTCTCGTGTAGGAACTCGCCAAACTTCCGCGCTGCCTCGCAGTAGGCCGTGATCGTGCGGGGCGACTTGTTTTCCGCTTGGAGCGAGAGTCGAAAGGATCGCGTAAGAGCGGTATAATCACCGGGGATAACGACGGCTTCCGTTGCCTTCGTTGCGAATGGAATGCATTTCTTCCCTTCGCAAGATCACACACTTGTCGTGTCGTAATACGCTGTGGCACTTCACCACTTGCACTAGTATAAGGGAAGAATCGTTGTGTGGCAAGGATTGGAGCGGGTGATCGGACTCGAACCGACGACATTCTGCTTGGGAAGCAGACACTCTACCAACTGAGTTACACCCGCACGTCGCGTGGCACATTTGCAGTATACGCACCCCCCTGACGATGCGCAAGTGCATGGATTGCCTTGGGCTGTCCCCGAGGTCGACATTTCGTGCATCCTTTATGACGGCGTGGTGTTTGCTATACACAAAGCCGACGGCAAGTGGCGTGATACACTGCGGCCCACGGATGACGAGGACGGTTCGCGTGGGCCATGCATCAGGACGAACGGCGCGAATGATATAGCTAAGGAGGCATGACGTGAAACCTCGCATGAACATGGTGCCGACGGTCGGCATGATCATGGCGCTCGCGGTGGCACTCGTGCTCGCCGCGTGCGGTGGCAAAAAGGCGACACCGATTCCAGATACGCCCGCGCCCGCGCTCGCGACAGTTGCCGCGACTGCCCTGCCGCCCACCGTGCCGCCCGTGACTGCGACGCCTATCCCCCCAACAGTTATCCCGCCCACGGCGATTCCGGCGACGCCCACACCATTGGCTGCCAATGCAACGGCGCTGGTGGCGACGGGCACCGCGCTCAGTGCAACGAGTAGCGCATTTGTCGGCAGCGCGACACCGAACGCCGGGCAAAGCATCGGCCCGCCGTCGGACCCGCAATCGCAAGCAATCGTGGACAAGGCAAAGGCGCGCTTCGATCAGGTCAATACGCTGCATTTCATCGTCGGTATCGAGGGTGACGTCTACCTCGACAAACTCCGCGCGCAGAAACTGAAGGCCGCCGAGGGCGATCTGGTGCGTCCCGACAAAGTCTCGCTCACTGCCAAGGCGCAGATTGGGCCGATTAACGCGCAACTCAAATTCATCCAAATCGGCGATAATGCCTTTCTCACAAACATTCTCACCGGCAAATGGGAGAAGGCACCGAGCGGATTCGCGTACGATCCGCGCATCGTCTTCGATCAGGATCGCGGCGTCGCGGCGATTCTGTCGAAGGTGCGTGGCTGGCAACCCGTCGGCAGTGAGAAGATCAACAGCGCCGACACGCAACATGTGCGCGCATCTGTCCCAGTGGAAACCGTCAATGATCTCGTTAGCGCATCCTTGCGCGGCGATACCATTGATGTTGATCTCTTTATCGAACCGAAGAATAACGATGTCGTGCGGCTGATCCTGACTGAGCGACCCGATGCCGTTACGGCGGGCACGACGGCCGCACGTTGGACTCTTGATCTCTCCAAACAAAATGGCAATATCACGATTGACGCGCCGACGATCGGCGGATAGGACGGGCGTCGTGTCGGAGGGTGGTAACATCGCGCGTGTTGAGGACGACGAGCAAGCGGACGCGCAGGCGCAGCCGTTTCCCGAAGGACGCGCGCGCTGGGTGCTCGCGGCTGCCCTCCTTGCGGTCTTCGTCGGGTCGCTCGATCTGACGGTGATCACCACGCTGCTACCGAAAATGATCAGCGATCTGCAAATCAATACCGCCGACATCAATCGCTACATCTGGATTGTCTCCGGATATCTCCTCGCCTACATGGTAACGATTCCCGTGCTTGGTCGGGTCTCGGACATCCTCGGGCGGCGGCCGGTCTTCGCGGGCGCGCTCGTGATCTTTGTTGTCGGCTCGATCCTCAGTGCGCGGGCGGGCGGTCTCGCGGGCCTCGTCACCGGGCGCGCGATTCAAGGGTTCGGTGGCGGCGCACTCGTCCCGGTGACGATGGCGCTCGTCGGCGACATCCTGCCACCGCGTCGCCGTGCGGCGGTGATCGGCCTCGTCGGCGCGGTAGATACGATGGGCTGGGTCCTCGGGCCACTTTACGGTGCCGCGCTCCTCGGTCTGACCGGATCGTGGCGCGCGGTCTTCTGGATCAATGTACCAATCGCGATTCTCACTGTCCTCATCCTGCTCTTCACCTGGCGCGGCGTGCGGCAGCAGCGTATTCGCGAGCGGCTCGACCTCGTGGGCGCACTCCTCCTCTCGGCCAGTCTCGTCTGCCTCAATCTCGCTCTTTCAGCCGGTGCGGAGGCGGGGAGCGGGGGCGGTCAACTCGGTGGTTCCGCGAACCCACTCGCGGCGTACCGATGGCCGCTGCTTGGCGGCGCACTCGTCGCGATGATCGCCTTTGTGTTGTGGGAACGACGGGCGAAATCGCCCCTCATTCCCCTGTCGCTCTTTCGTCTGCCCGTCTTTTCCGCCGCGACGATTGCCAATCTGCTGGTTGGGGCGTCGTTGATCGTGGTGATGGTGGACGTGCCCCTTTTCGCCTCATTGGTCGTGGATGATCCGAAGCGCGCGAGCCTCGTCGGCGCGGCGCTCCTAACGCCGTTCACGCTGTTGATGGCGATCGGGTCAGTGATCGGTGGTGTGCTGACAGGGCGATTCAACGCGCGGCCAGTTGCTGTCGTCGGTGTCGTGATTGCCGCGACTGGGTTGGCGCTGATGCGCTTCTGGACTGACAGTATTCAGGTCATACCGATGAGCGCGACCTTGGTGCTCGCGGGCTTTGGCTTCGGTATCGTGATTGCGCCGGTAGCGTCCGTCGCGATCAATGTCGTGCGGCGGGCGCACTATGGCGTCGCGTCCGGCCTCATCGTCGTCACGCGATTGATTGGCATGACGGTCGGGCTTTCCGTGCTCAGTGGCTGGGGTGTTGGCCGGTTGAGCGTCCTCCTGCAGAGCAACGCACCGGTGCGGATGCCGGACGAGGCGGATATTGATTTCCAGACACGGACGTTTGCCTATATCGGCGAGCAGACAATTCATTACTCGCTGGTCGTCTTGCGCGAGACATTCCTTGTCGCGGCTATCGTGTGCGCGCTGGCGGCGCTCCCCGCATTGATGTTCGCGCACCGTCGTGCGGATCGCCACATAGCGATAATGGATCGCTCGGCGGCCGTGACAAGCGATTGAGAGCCGATTTCAAAACCGCCAAACCGCCAAGAACGCCAATGAATGCAAGAGAAGATGGAAAGAATCAGGCTCCTTCATTGCTTTTCCCTCTTGGCGTCTTGGTGGTTCATTTCCGCTAAGGTTTGCCATCGGTTCTAATGCATCGCTGTTCGTAGTGCCTCAATATTCGCCGCGATGGTCCCATGCGTATTGAACACCGCTGTCCCTGCCACCATCAGATCGCACCCCGCCTCGGCGGCGGCATGGATCGTCGTTGGACTGATGCCACCGTCCACTTCGATGATGAAGTCCAAGCCGTGTTCCCCGCGCATCTCAGCCAACCGAGCGATTCGTGCGGTACTTGCAGGCAAGTAGGTCTGACCGCCGAAACCGGGGTTGATGCTCATGACGAGGACGAGGCCAACGAGCGGGAGGACTTCCTCGATCATCACAAGGGGCGTTGCTGGATTGAGCGTGACGCCGGGAGTCGCCCCGGCCGCGCGGATTGCGGTGAGAACGCGATGCAGATGCACGGTCGCCTCGGTATGGACCGTGACGATGTCCGCCCCTGCCTGCGCGAAGGCTTCCGCGTACCGTTCGGGTTCGACGATCATCAGATGGGCTTCAATTGGCAGCGATGTCACGCGCCGGACGGACGCGAGCACGGGCAGGCCAATCGAGATGTTCGGCACGAACCGTCCGTCCATCACATCGAAGTGGATACTCGCCGCGTCCGCTGCTTCGACGTGCGCGATGGCGTCGCCGAGATGCGCAAAATCCGCCGCAAGGATCGAGGGGGCAATTGCTGGTCCCGTGCGCAGACGCTCGCGTAGTTCCTCAAACCGTCCCACGATACCCTCCTCGACACAATATGACCATAGTCCGCATTCTACCCGCGAATACCGGCGTCGTCATCATTGTTCGACCTTGACGGGTGGCACAGAGGCACGGACAATACGCCAGTTAGCGCGGCGGATGTAACGGATCGCGTCGGACAGACGTGGGATGGAGAGCGGAGTGAGCACGGAGACGGCGAAGCGAACGCCGCTGTACGCAGAGCATCAACAACTGGGCGCACGGATGATCCCATTCGGTGGCTGGGACATGCCGGTACAGTATACCGGTATCATTGAGGAGCATCGCGCGGTGCGGAATGCCGCCGGTATCTTCGACCTCGGCCACATGGGCCAGGCGCGCGTCAGCGGCCCTGACGCGGAGCGCTTCGTCCAATCTGTGGCGACGAACGACCTCAACCGGATTCCCGAAGGATTGGCGCAATACAGCATCCTCTGTCGTCCATCGGGAGGCACCGTGGACGATATTTTTGTCTATCGTCTGCCGGATAGCCTCTTTATCTGCCTCAACGCCTCGAACACCGACAAGGATATTGCGTGGCTCCAGGAACAGCAGCGTGCGAGCGGGATAGACGCAACGGTGGAGAATGTTTCCGACCGGTACGGCATGCTCGCTGTGCAGGGACCAAAGGCGATAGGCATTGTCCAGCGACTGACCAATACCGACCTCGCTGCATTGCCGCGTTTCGGCGTCGTCGAAACGGCCATCGATGGCGTGCCAACCATCGTCGGGCGTACCGGCTACACCGGTGAGGATGGCGTCGAACTCTATCCGCCGATTGATCGGGTCGTGGACCTCTGGTGGAAGGTACTCGAAGTCGGCAGACCAGATGGGCTGATGCCCATCGGTCTCGGCGCGCGGGACACCCTGCGTCTGGAGGCGAAGATGGCCCTCTATGGCCACGAACTGACGGAGGAGATCAATCCGTTGGAGGCGGCGCTCTCATGGGCGGTCGCCTTCGATAAGGGTGACTTCGTCGGGCGTGATGCCTTGCTCGGCGTCAAGGAGGCGGGTGGCCCAGCCCAGCGGCTCGTCGGGTTTAAGATGATTGGTCGGGGTATCCCGCGCGCAGACTATCCGGTCGCGGTCAATGGCGAGACTGTCGGCTCGGTGACGAGCGGTGGCTACGCACCGACGCTCGACGCTAACATTGGGCTTGCCCTCGTCCGCCGCGATGTCGCGGGGATCGGCAAACCGCTCGACATCATCATCCGCAATCAACCCGTGACGGCGGAGCAGGTTCGCACGCCGTTCTACCGTCGGCCCGAAGCAACTGAGAAGGGAAATGCGTAACATGGAGACTCCCGCAGATTTACGCTACTCCGAAGAGCACGAATGGGTGCGGATGGAGGGTGATGTTGCGACCATTGGCATCACCGCCTACGCACAGGATTCACTCGGTGACATCGTCTTCGTGGAACTGCCCGCCGCCGGTCGGTCGCTCGCGGTCGGCGATGGCTTCGGCGTCGTCGAATCCGTCAAGGCGGTATCGGATGTCTACAGCCCGGTCTCCGGCGAAATCGTCGAAGTCAATGCCACCCTCGAAACCGCGCCCGAGCAGGTGAACACCGCACCGTACAGCGATGGCTGGATGATTAAAGTTCGCATCAGCGATCCGTCCGCGCTCAACAAACTGATGGACGCCGAAGCGTACAAAGGTTTCACTGCGCATTAACACATTCATCGCCGCTACGAAACAATGGCGGGAGTCAGATGTCAAGGCAACGACTACCGTGAAAGAGCGATAAGGAGATTTTTATGTCCTACGTTCCGACGACTGACCCTGAGCGACGCGCGATGCTCGATGCTATCGGCGTTGAACAATTCGATACCCTGGTCCAGGCGGTGCCCGCCGATCTTCGCTTTCCGAATCTCCGTTTGCCGGAGGCGCTTTCGGAGATCGAGGCACTTCGTACACTCGGTGCGCTCGCGGAGCGGAACGCGGACGCGGTGCGCTATCCGACCTTTCTTGGTGCGGGCGCGTACAACCATTTCACGCCCGCCGCCGTCCATCACACTGCCTTTCGTGGCGAATTCTATACCGCGTACACCCCGTATCAGCCGGAAGTGTCGCAGGGTACCTTGCAGGTAATCTACGAGTTTCAGACGCTGATGACGCAGTTGTACGGCATGGAAGTTTCCAATGCCTCAATGTACGACGGCGCGACCGCGCTCGCTGAGGCCGCGCTGATGGCAATTAGTTCCACCAAACGGCGGCGCGTCGTCGTCGCCGATTCCGTTCATCCCGCGTACCGAAAAGTGATGGCGACCTATATGAGTGGCCTCGATGTCGAACTGGCCACCGTCGCATGCGTGAACAGCGGCACGTTGACGACGACCGTCGCTAATGTCCGTGCCGCGCTCGATGACCAAACCGCGTGCCTCGTCGTGCAGTATCCCTCGTTTGTTGGCACGATTGACGATCTGGCGGCGCTCGGCGAGGCGGCACACGCGGTCGGTGCGCTGTTCATCGTCAGCAGTTACCCGGTCTCCCTCGGCATGCTCAAGCCCCCGGGCGCGTTTGGCGCGGATGTCGCAGTCGGTGAGGCGCAGTGTTTTGGTACGGGATTGTCCTTCGGTGGCCCGTTCCTCGGCGTCTTGACGTGCAAGCAATCGCTTGTACGGCTGATGCCGGGGCGCGTCGTCGGTCAGACAACAGACACGACGGGCAGGCCGGGGTATGTGCTGACGCTCCAGACGCGCGAGCAGCATATCCGCCGCGAGCGGGCGACCTCGAATATCTGCACAAATGAGGGTCTGAATGCGCTGATGGCGACGATCCAGATGGCGATGCTCGGTGATGGCGGCGTGCGCGAGCTGGCGCGGCAGTGCTATCACAAGGCGCACTATCTCGCGGGTGCCATCGGCGCGCTGCCCGGTTACGCGGTCCTGAACGCGGACGGCATAACCCAGAATGGCGCTGGCCCGGCGACAACATTCTTCAATGAGTTCGTCGTGCGGACGCCGATTGCCCCAGCGGCCCTAAACGCGCGTTTGCTTGATGCCGGTATGATCGGCGGCTACGATCTGGGCACGGATTATCCCACGCTGGCGGGCCATATGCTGGTCTGTGTGACGGAGATGCTCGACCGCGCCATGCTCGACCGATTCGTCGCGGTTCTTTCGACGGCGGAATCAGAAAGGAATTGAACCGCCAAGGACGTCAAGGAGAGAGCATAGCACAGAGGACACAGAGGGCACAGAGAAAAGAAAACAAAGGGTCTCTCTGTGTTCTCTATGGTCTCCGTGTCCTCTGTGCTCGGTCTTTCTTGGCGTCCTTGCGGGTGCCCTCTGGGCAGTATTGGCAGTTTGAAAGAGCAAGATCGAAGAAGTTTTTTTCGCATTCATTCTGCTATGATGATCTTCATATCACACTTGTTGATCGTCTCTCTCATTTCGTAGAAGGAGCGAGGTTTCAATGGACACTTCAAAGCAAAAGTTCATTTCCTACTTATTGTTCGCCGGAGAGCAGTGCGGCCTAGAAAACAAAAGCAAGTATAATGAGAGAAAATGAATACCTACGTGATACTTATGCGCGGCATCAATGTCGGCGGTAAAAATAAAGTAGCGATGGCGAGCCTACGAAAATGCTTGGAAGAACTGGAATTTGCCAATGTTTCAACGTATATTGCCAGCGGCAACGTGATTTTAAGATCCGACAAACGCACTGATGAGATAAAAGCTCAGATTGAAGAATCTCTGTCTGGAAACTTTAAACTGGATAGTGAGCTCATCAAAATTTTGGTACTTAGTAGCAAGCAGTTGAAAGCGATCGTCAATAACAAACCAAAAGGTTTCGGCGACCAGCCAGAAAAATACCATAGCGATGCAATTTTTCTGATGAACATTGACATAGCTCAGGCCATGCCTATTTTTAAATCGCGAGAGGGAGTCGACAAGATCTGGCCGGGCGATGGCGTGATTTACTCGCAACGGTTGAGCGCCGAGCGTACTAAAAGCTGGTTGAGTACGATTATGGCATCGCCACTTTATAAGGCGATGACTATCAGGAGCTGGAATACGACAGTAAAACTATTGGATATAGTAGAAAGTTTAGACGTGAACAGGAGGTCATAGGCAATATGAAAATAACGCACGTCAACCCGGATACATTGCATAAAAACCCTGCATTCTCCCAAGCCGTCGTAGCCGAAGGCGGCAAGACCATGTATATCGGTGGCCAAAACGGTGTCTTGCCAGACGGTACTATGGCTGGCGACACTCTTGCCGCGCAAACCGAGCAAGCACTCAAGAATATCCTTGAGATACTTAGAACTGTGGGTGCCTCACAGGAAAACGTTGTCAAGCAAACCATCTATGTTGTCAAAGACCAGGACATTCGAGAAGGCTATGCAGCTACACAGCGAGTCTGGGGAAATTACCCGACCGCAATTAGCTTTGTATTCGTAGAACAACTAGGTGTTTCTGGAGCAATAGTAGAGATTGAAGCTATTGCCGTGGTAGATGCTTGATTGATTTCGTTAGTGGTGAAGGTCAAGTCCCGGAAGTTCTGTCCTTTCCTCCACGCGCCTTCGTTAGCTGACGAGAGCCATCAGCCTCCTGTCGAACCGTCGAAACCGGTTCGCTCATGTCGAGATACTGCCGTCCGCTCTCCCATCCCTCGCTCTGCTCCGCGTATAACGCCGTCACCAGTCGTAAACACGCCTCCCGGTTCGAGAAAGATACGGATCACTCGCGTGCGCCGCTTCAGTTCCTGATTTAGCCGCTCCAAACCGTTCGTCGTGTGGATGCGTGGCTGGTGTGTCAGCGGGAAGGCGAGGCAGGTGAAGCACGCCTCGCTCTCTTCTTCCAATGAGCGCGCGAGAGCCGGATGTCAGAACCTAGCGGTTAGAGGAACCTTTCCACGTATCCAAGATTTTCCGAGTTTGGTTCCGATAAGGGTCCCTACAGGGACACTTCGCAGGTCGAAACTACCAAGGCATCAACGATGCGCTGCCACAGTCCTTGATCGCACCACAATCGGTACCGCTTGTACGCCCTATCCCGCTTACCGTATTCCTTTGGCAT
>JAABUZ0100004564.1_pt1 | contig 18987 bp, 12 predicted proteins | sample 5562091 | NCBI WGS metagenome assembly JAABUZ01 (sample SAMN12813069, study PRJNA571459) | rock metagenome | isolation source: Antarctica rocks | place: Antarctica: Victoria Land, Linnaeus Terrace sud | collected 2015-12-21 | reverse complement strand
CCAATGAGCCTTCGTGTTTGAAAAACTTTGGAAACTTCTCAATCCATGAGCTCACACGTGTTTTGAAGTATGTCTTGACCGCCTACAGTGTCAGTGCGCTGCTGCGACACAATCGGAAACAGCAGGCCCCTCAACTGATCTTAAACATTCTCAAAGACTCTTTACGTGCCACGCTATTCATCACCATGGCAATTGGAACGTCATGGGGCTCTATTTGTGGCCTTCAACGTATCTTGCCAACAAAGTTCCTCTCCACTCGGCGCTTTTTCATCTCTGGCTTTCTTGGAGGCCTCTGGGCAGTTGTTGACAGGGAGAATGGACGTGGAAGGTACTTGTATTCCCTACGACTGAGTCTTGAAAGTACATGGAAAGTGCTTGTCAAATTAAGATATGTGCGTCCTATACCGTATAGCTTGTTTCTGTGCCCACTGACAATAGGAATGGAGACGTTTACTTGTTTGCTTTCTCCATGGGCTTAATACAAATGCTTTTCTCAGCATCGAGCTCGGCCATTAGTGGGTCGGCCACGAGGAAGACACTGCATAGCCTCAAGGGGAAAGGATGGCATGACCCGATTCTTCAATCGACTGCGCCACCTCGTTTATAATGGAGCGCAAATGTCAACAATGACATAATTTAGCTTATACGTATGTACATACCTCACCAACGCCCCACCATCCATGTCATAATTTCGTAAAATGTCATACTACCCATCCTCCCATTTCTGGCACCAGCCCAGGAAATTCCGCTTCAAGCATTTCTTCTCCGGCTCTTTAGGAGCACCGGTCTGTGTTGGAGTTACATTCGACTTACTGGGCGTGGCTGTGGTCAAAGGGATTGACCGCGAAGACGATAATAATGTCGACTTTGGCGGGGGGTCGTAACCCTTGCTGAAATTCCAATTATAGCAGTCGACACAGTCGTCTTGTGCTACGCACGTTGGAACATTCGAGTACTGGCTGACGACCTCGTTGATCACATAACTTATCCCATGCTTGCGAAGACTTACACGCCATCCTTTGTCTGTCACAGTATCCCACACACACTCCAACCCTGTTTTGCACATACTCTCAAAGGCATATCCTCCCAGCCAGCATGGCGAAGATGGGCCATTGCACACACCCATAAAGATAGGATCCGCCGTATGACCAAAGTGCCATATTGCACTCTTGCTGGCTGGCATACCCGGTGGTAGCGGTAGATGCAGCCTCTCTGAAGGCAGTCTGTCACCGGGTGCCTCAAATGTGACGGCGGGGAGTCCGAACGTGAGCCCGACAAGACTGGCCATAGCCCCTCCAAGTGAGTGTCCTGACATCCAGATGTCCGCGTCGGGGTACATGGCGGATACATTGTAATAGATGTTGAGTGCCGCTTGGTAGTAACGATCCTCTTTTGTAACAGATTCTTCTAAGCAGGTCTGGTTGCACGAGTAAGTCCCAGTGTAACAATCACACACAGTCGGCCAGAGATAGGAGACCCGTGCACAGCAGCAAGAGAAGAGGAGATTGTCGTTCGTCTTGTCATTCGACCCAGTAGCAGAATTCCCAAAAAGCCCAAAGCTAGTCCCCTTGATTGTAATAATCACAGTCTCATTTTTCTGATCGGTATATACCCGACCACGTAGACCATCTTCCTCCCAACCGAATGCTCCGGTCGTGTTGTAAGGCCCAGTTGTCACATCATACCAATCTTCAGTGCCCGGAATTTCAATATATGCATTATTACACATCTGTGCAAGCGCAAGAACCGTACCAGCATCGCTGATATTAGGAGCTCGGATCTCCTCATTTGTCCATGCCACGCTCTGGCTTTGTAGCGGTGAGGTTCGCTGGGCTTGCAGATACGTGTCAATAGAGGCCTTGGTGCGATTCTCTAACCTCATAATGGAGTGGGGCCTCTCTGCAAGTCTGAAGGACTCCTCTGAAATTGCAAGCATACTCCCGTACTGCACGTCGAGCCTCTTCAACATATTTGGATACCTTGTAGCTCCGTGGTGGAGTACGTGTTGCAGAGAGAATGAGTTGAATTCTTGTGGCTCTCGGAAAGTCTGCTGGAAACCTGCCAGCACCAGTGACAGAAACAGCATCCATACAGAGACCATATCTCTCGTCGTGTTCTGGCTTCCTCTGCTTCTTCTGGCTCAAAATGGACCAATGATAAATGATGATTCGTCGGATTGGGATTGATCGACAATCCACGACCACGTGACCTTCCATGCCTCGAGCAAGAGCATCGTCGAGAGCAAAGGCCTCAGCTAAGGCAGCCGCTGAGGAGGTTGAGGAGCCGCAGCAGCCGGAGGAATATGAGGATGAGTCGATGGAGCAGGAAGAGGGAGAAAGCGATGGGCCTGCTGGAGGCCAGGAGCAGGCTGAGGAAGCAGAGGAGGTAGAGGCAGAGGAGCAGAAGGAGGTGGGTGCAGAAGCAGAGGACGCGGACGAAGCACTGGATACTACTATGGGCGATGATCCTGAAGTCACGATGGACGACCTCCCTCCTCTCCCGGAGGACCCCGACGGTTCGGTGTCAAACCTCTCTGGCATCGCGCCGCTGCCAACCATGCGAAAAGATCGCACGTTGCAGGAGTTTCTAGGGATGATGGATGAGTACGGCCCAATAATCCCCGACGCCGTGGCTGAATACTACCTCTCCACAGCCGGATTCGAATGCAAGGATGTGCGGCTAAAACGTCTTTTAGCCCTTGCTGCTCAAAAGTTCGTGGCGGATATTGCAACGGATGCGTATCAGTATAGTCGAGTACGAAGTGGTGGCTCTGCAGGGGCCGGCGGTGGATCGGGTCCTGGTGCACGCAGGGCGGGTGCGAAGGCAGTCTTGACCATGGAGGATCTTAGAGGAGCTATGGGTGAAATTGGAGGCGAACTACGAAGGCCCGAGTTTTATAGATAGCTTGTACATAAAGCATTAGTACATTTTACTCCACTACGCCATGCTGCCTGTGGTATTCATTCATGCGTCCTGCCAGTGCTTACACCAGCCAATGAAATTCCGATGCTTACACTTCTTGACTGGTTTGCTACCAGGATTTGTTGTACTTGGTCTGGAGCTCGCGCTAGTCATTGTATGCTTCGATGGCGACGTGCTCGAAGTTGTCGGCTTGGGCTCAGCATGGGTTGAATTATCGACAAAGTTCCAGTTGAAGCAGTCCACACATAAAGGCAGCGCTTCACATTTCGGAGGCTTCCCGTAGTCGCGAATGACATCGCTGATCACGAAATTTATGCGGTGGTTCGTCAGACTTACCCGCCAGCCTTTGTCGGTGACAGTATCCCAAGTGCACTCCAAACCACTCTTGCATGTGGTCTCCATAGCGTACCCTCCCAGCCAGCAGGACGAGGTAGGACCGTTGCATACACCCATGTAAATAGGATCCGCCGTGTGCCCAAAATGCCAGATGGCGCTCTCGTTCGCCGGCATGCCTGGTGGCAATGGCAGGTGCAGCCTCTGTGCCGCCAGCCTATCCCCCGGCGCCTCAAAAGTTATCGTAGGGAGGCCAAACGTGATTCCAACAAGACTGGCCATAGCACCTCCAAGCGAATGTCCAGACATCCAAATGTCGGAGTCGGGGTACATGGCGGACACGTTGTAGTACAAATTGATGGCTGCCAGGTAGTAGCGATCTTCCTTGGCGAGTGACTTTTCCAAGCAGGTCTGGTTGCACGAATAGGTGCCAGAGTAGCAATCGCATACAGTTTGCCAGAGATAGGAGACGCGGGCACAGCAGCAGGAGAAGAGGAGATTGTCATTCACCTTGTCATTTCCGCCCGTAGGCGAGTTGTCAAAAAAGGACGCACTGGTGCCCTTGACGCCGATAATGACCGTCTTGTTTGTTCTATCCGTGTAGACATGGCCACGCAAACCATCGTCCTCCCAGCCAAAGCCATCTGTGGTGTTGTATGGCTGGGGGGTAAGATCATACCAGTCCTCCGCGCCAGGAATCTCAATATAGGCGTTGCTACTGATTTGGGCAAACGCATGGATGGTTTCAATGTCGCCAATATCCGGCGCCCGTATCTCGTCTCTTGTCCAGTCCACTGCCATACTCTGCGCCCGCAAGGAGCGCTGCACTTGGAAGTAGGCATCTACATCCCGTTTTCCGCGCTTTGCAAGCCGTTGGACGAGTTGGCGTTTCTCCGAAATAAGGGAAAGCTGCCCGTCGTCACGCGCGAGAATACTCCCATGGTGCACGTCCAGTCTTTTGAGCAGCTTGGGATACCTATTGGCCCCATGATGAAGCACGTGTTGTAGTCGAAACGCGGCTGCCTCTTGCGGGGGTTTCAGCGTCTGTTGGAGGCCGCCGGCGAGCACAACAGCAGACCAGAGGAGGACCCACCAACGCAACAGGAGGAGCATATTAGACTTGAGACGGGGCCTCGCTCCTTCGTCTCCTTATAGCACGCTTCCCTCCCTTCCAGACTACCCCCCTTCTTCCAAGACCGCCAAGTCCTTTGGGTGTTGTGTGGTGTTTGTGGGTGAGGGGAGAAATGAGATGAGGCGATGACGATCGTTTCCGCTGTCGTCGAAAGCCATGCAGGACTTCCCCAGATTGGAGACAACGCGCTCGCTGGTCAGGCTGGAGGAGAAGCCCATTGAGGAGAAGGGCCGGGATCTGGCCAAAGGGGCCAAGGAGGAGGAGCTGCTCGACAGGCTGCGAGCCCTGCCCGAGGAGCTGCTGACCATGACCGAGGTGTTTGTGGAGAGCCTCTCGGAACCCATCCACCGCAACCCGCTCGGTCCAGAGGCTGTGGCAGCCTTGTACCAGAACTTCTACACTACGTCTGCCGAGCGAATGCATCTGCTGCTGCCGCATGACGGCGATGGACACCCCAAGGCAGAGACGCAAATGTTGACGTTTGACGAGATTGCTACGAGGAAGAGGAAACGCGAGCTCAATCTGCTGCAGCTGCAGGTGTGGGAGGACGGTGTAGAGCGGCTGGCCACAGAGGCGGTGTACGACCGGATCTTCTCCATCAAGACTAGCAACGACGCGCTACGAGATTCCAATTTACAGGAAAAGATGTCTTTTCTGAAAGAGCGGCCCACCACATTGCATCAGCTTGGGGTCACGAATCTTAATGAAGAAGCACTCAAGGAGGCATTCAAAGTCGCTGGATGCCTTTTAAAGTCCCTTGTCGACTGCCAGTGTCCAAAGGATAAACTCGACCGCATCATCGCTGCCCACAAGTCGCTTGTCGATGGTCTCTCCAGCAATGTGCCAGAGTCTTCCGCTCAGAGTTCCGGCGCAGATCTCATCCTCCCATGTCTCATCTACACCATCATCATCTATCAACCTACTTGTCTAGTCTCGAATCTTACCTACATCCAGAGGTTTCGTGCCAATCAGGCGATCCACGGGGAGGCGGCTTACTGTCTTGTAAACATGGAGGCTGCCATTTCCTTCCTAGAGACGATAAACGTCACTTCCCTTGGCACCACAGCGGGTGATCAGCTCATACTCGATATCAATGCCTCGATTCCATTAGGTGAGGACGAAGGTCAGTCTCGAACGGCACCCTCACGATTGGATCAAGCGTCGACACTACCGAGAAGGGCGGTCAACTTTCTATCAAAGCCGAGTGACCTTGCCGCGTCAGCTGTAAACACTGCAGACCAAAGTATTCGCAGTCTAAGTGCCACGCTTGAAGGGAGCTACAAATTTTTCTTCAAGCGATTTGAGCAGCGGCAGGACGTGGCTCCCAAAACATTAGAGGATGTCCGTCGGCTGGTTGGAGTAACGCAGCACGCAACAGGCGCGCAAAGCAGCCTATTGGAGCACTCCGAGAAGCTCTCTCTCCCAGCTGAGAATGGCAAATTTGCGGGCATGAACATTGTGCGAGGGTATTCGCCGTTTGGCAAAGCGGCGCCTGTCGCGAGAACGACATCGGCTTCCAGCGTGCCCATACACTTGTCTGAGAACCAACAGCTCACGACGAAAGAGGAAGACGGGCCCAGCATTAACGAGACTTTCTTCAACATGTCATTTGAGGAGTTCAAGGTTTGTCAAATTCGGGAGCTGCTGGAGGAGTATAAGATTCTGGCGTCCTTCGTCAAATCTCATTCATAATAACATAGATTGTATATAGGCAGTATAAAGTCAACGGTGCTACGTTAACAAGGCCATGCTAGCCTGGATGACCAGATTCTCTCCCGGTCACTCTTTGAGTAACTTGACTGATGTTTTGTCTGCAGCACCAACTGACAAATGTGAGTTGCGACTCACCAGGCTATAGGCAAAGGAATCATCATTTCCCACCATGGCAGATAGATTCGAGAGCGCTCTACGTTTTGCCAAACTGACGTGATCTAATGGCGTAGGTTGAGGCCCAATTGGATTGGTTCCATTGCACATGCGCATTTTCAAGACTCATCCAAGCGAGCCAGTAAAACTTGCGCGTTTTCTTTTACGTTCGGCGACACTGAGTTGTCATTGAGAATTTGTTGGCAGCTTTCCGTTCCCTCGTGCGTACGCAAGATTCGTCGAAAATCAGTATCAGCTGCCAAAAGGGCGAGCCCAAGCAGCGCCTCCAATCGAATCATCTCCCACCTGGCATCCTTTGACATCTCGAGTAGAGCCACCACCGCCCAGCTTTTGGCGCCATCAAATACATCGAGCTGTGCAAAACCCTCCTTTCTGGAACTCTGGTGCAAGTATTTTACAACCAGTACTATGGTACGCGAAGCTTCCCATTTGCCACATTCGTCAGACAATTTACTGCATCTCAGAATGTCTGCAAAAATGCACTCATCGTTCTCGGTGTGTAGAATCCGAGTGATGTTTTCATCGCATTTATTGCACAGCGAGCGGATTAGAGATGCACCAAGGTATATTAACACCGGCACAGCATCTACTTTGAGCAATCTGTGACAAGCCTCCAACAGACCAATGTCACCAAGAGCTTTTTTATTTTCAATTGGCAAGGAAAGGTTTTTCATCAGACCAGCAACAGCATGCACTAGGGACCAATCATTTGATCTTTGCAGAGCTCGCGTGAGACTTTGTATACGCACTGGCGGACTTTGCACAAACTGGATAGCTTGTGCGTCGTTGCGTATTTGATTACCAAATATTAGACAAGCACATTCCTGAAGGCGATCAAGCACTGCCAAGGAACCATCATCACTGGCGCCCATGTCTGTTGCAGATCTTCCTTTTGCCCATTGTGCTAGTATTTCCAGGGAACAATGGGAAACTCCTCGCTCATACGAAAACGAAAGTATCTTTTCAAGATATCGTTGGCGAGCGGCCAAAAGGTCATCAAGTTCTTCCTCCATCCCCTCCAAGTGATGAGCATCGTACAATAAACTTAACAACACCGAAAGTATCTCGGGATCGGTGTCAGTCTCTCCAAATTGGTGACTGAGAATGGCGGTAATGCAGTCTAATTGGCTCGCAAGGTCAGCCTTCTGCACTTGAATGCTAAGAACAACAGCCAGTGATGTCACTTTCGGATTGCTAGAGGTATGAGAAAAGATCATCGTGAGTAATTGAAAAACATACTCTGCGTGCCGTGATGATCCATGAAGTGCTAGCATGTCGACAAGGGCTTCCGCAGCCTTGCAAGAGATTGCATTTTGTACACAAGTATCCGAGACAGAGCTCTCTTTATTGTCAGATTCCAGTAAAAGGTTGTAAATAGCAATAACAGCTTTCCCTCGAATGTCTGCATTGGGTGCGCCCAGGTAGCGGCACACAACGGGCAACGTTTGCGCCGCCACAGCCCTGGCTCGGTTCTTGTCATTGTCTGCAACGAGGTTTGCAAATAGTCGAAGCTCCAGATCCACTTCCTCCTCTGATTGTTCCGCCCGTGCCAGCAATGGTGTTACGGCTTCAATGGCTCCTTTGTTTCCAATGGAGATTCTACTGCTCTCATCCCGTGCAAAGAGTGCAAGAGCACCTAGTTGCTCTACGAGTTCCTCCTTTTTGAGCCCCAAAAGATCATTGTACTCATTGGGTACCATTCATTCGTGTATCTTGGTCTCAACAACTATTCAACGCCAATGAGCAGAGCGACGCGACTTCTTCCGCTAAGCCTTGGCGTCGTCTTGGTCTACCTTCTCTGTCTCCTCAAGTACATTCGACTGCCCAAAGCGATTGGCGAGGAAATCATCCCACTTCTCCCACTGTGGGCGGTAGTGACCTTTGGCTCGTACGCACTGGCAACACTAGGATGGGGTGTCTTTACATTCAACGACACGGAGGAAGCCTACCACGAGCTAAAGGCAGAGATACAGCAAGCTAAAGCAGAGCTGAGAAGCAAAGGAGTGTCGATGGACTCGTAAAATGTACATACTCACGCACACCCATTTGCACGCTTCCGCTCCTCTCGTCGGTCTCGTAGACGCCGCTCCACTTCAATGAAGGCGCGCAATCCAGGATCGAGGTTGTCCATCCCTCTCTCCTCGTCGCGCATATTTTCAAAGTCCGGGGGTAGGGGCTTGTTTTCCGCCCTTAGCGCTTTGAGTGCCTCGTTCTTCTGTTCCATCCAAGTGTCCATGTCCTCCTTGTAGAGCAGCCAGACGCAGTTGACGCACCCGCTTCCACAGCAAAAGAGCGGCTCCTCTGGTTTCGGGGGTACTCTCACACCAGCCAGGATGCGAGTCTGCTCTTCATGAGCCATCCTCTCATTGACCCTGATTGCTGTACGGTCTCCAAACACAGCCTTTGCTTTCGCGAGCTTGTCTGCATCCTCTTGCAAGGGCCGGGCTGCTGGTGTCCTCTTCACTCTACTGCTTTCCGGCAGATTGAGCAGCAAATCGTAGAAGCTACCCGAGCCATGCCCTCCTCTGTCCTGGTGCAGCAGTCTCCTCAAACACTTTTCCCCACGCAGCATTCATCCGCCCAGACCAGTCCAGTCCGGTCCAGTGGCGCTGTCAGATGGATGAAGCAGGACAGGATGAAATCGCTACGACACCAACGTTTACCAGCCCTGGCGTCGAATTGAGGAGGGAAAATTAAAAGCGAGCAAAAAGAGAGCAAAGAGAGAGCGTAAAGCGATCCATGCCTGCGAAACGGGGGAACGCCAAGCTGAAGCAGAACGTCGAGCAGGGCATCCTCGGCCGCACTGACAACGACCTCTGCCAGACCATCTTCCCCGCGGCCATTCCCATCAACCAGAAGAATTTTTACACCGAATACCTCAAAAGGGACGACCAGGTCTGGATCAATCGACAGCTCATTGAGGAGCAAAAGAGTGCAAAGGAAGCCGGCAAGTCGACTGCCGCAGACGGCAAAGGTGAAAAGGGTAAGGCTGCTAATGGCGAGGCGGCAGGAGGAGACGAAGATTCTATAATGGAGGACGCAGCAGCAGCAGCAGCAGCAGCAACAACAAGTCAACACTCGGCTGATGACGAGGAGAAAGAGGAGAAAGGGGAGGAGGAGGAGGAGGAGGAAGAAGGGCTGGCCGGAGAAAAGACAATCGTGTTGCACATGGGTTCGCGTAATATGCGGATTGGCCTGGCCTCGGATGCCTTTGCAAAGACAGTTCCCAGCTGCATTGCGCGAAGGAAGCCAGTCAGGATGACCACGCTCTCCCTGCGACGGCCTATACCCAAGCGGCAAAAACTGGATACAGGCGAGATGACCTTTGGGGAGTCCTTTGACAAGTATAGAAATCAGATCACCCAGGACTTTAGGGCGCGTATGAGGTATTACAAACGTCGCATGCTACCAAATTCATCCGATATTGTCATGCAGTTCAATTCAACATCACGACCCGAAGTGATACCCGAGCACAACGACACAAATCAGGCGGAGTGGACAGACACATCACGGACACCAGCCTATTTTGTGGGTGAAAAGGCGCTATGGGTGAGCGACAATCGCTATGCCATACGCTGGCCCATCTTTCATGGATCGCTCAATGAAGCAGAGTACTCGACCCAGATGGAACTACTGGACGATATCAGTCTCATCATAAAAGAGACCCTCGAAACAGAGCTCCTTATCAACTGCAAAGACTTCTCTCAATACTCGTGTGTGCTCGCCATCCCTGACCTCTACGATAAAATATTCGTGCGAGAAATGATGAATTTGCTCATCGGCGATCTTGGCTTCAGTCAGGTGGGAATTATTCAAGAATCAGTTGGCGCCACATTTGGAGCTGGAATTTCAAGCGCGTGTGTTGTGGATGTAGGCGCACAAAAAATATCCATAAGCTGCGTCGATGAAGGCATGTGTCTGCCGGACTCAAGAGTCAACATGAAATTTGGTGGAGATAATGTGACCTTGTTCTACAGCAAAGTATTGCTGAGATCATGGTTTCCTTATCAAGAGGTAGACCTTTCGAATCATCTTGATTGGAGTCTTATGGATAATCTGAAGGCCAGATTTTGTACAGTGAACGATGTGGATATGAATGTTCGTCTATACCACTTCTACAAACGAGAACGTGGCCGACCGACCAAAAAATACGTGATGAAAATTTTTGATGAGGTGGCTGTAACTCCGATGGCTTACTTTTACCCTCTCTCGTTCGAGACCTCAAAGGCAGAATCACGCAAGCATCGATTATTTGGCAAAAGCGTCGATATTTATGACGATGGGCTGAACAATCCAGAGTCGCAAGCACAAACCTCTCTGCTATTCCCGCAAAATCTTCAGCCTGCCAGTATTCCCAAGCCAACACCTCGGCCCAAAGAAGAGACACCTGTCGAAAGTCCAGTACCTGCCACAAAAGCAAATGGTGAGACTGATGAAGGTGCCGTGGAAGAAGGCAGCGTAGACACCGGCGGAGAGGTAACGAAGGGTGTTGGTGTTGGAGCTCAAAACCAACCTGCTCAAAGCCAACTTGTTCAAATCCAACCTGCTCCTGTGCAATCTGCTCCTGTGCAATCTGCTCCTGTGCAACCTGCTCCTATACAACCTGCTCTTCTACCAGCCGAAGCTACCCATCAGACGGCTGATAGTACCGCAATGGTCACTGAGGCTGAAGATACCTCAAAGGAGGTGACCATGAAAGATAGTGTAACAAACGGCGCCGTGACTAGAACAAAGGATGGTACACACAGTCCACGAGAGCCTAAGGTGAATGGCACCAAAGCTGCTCAGCAAACGCCGTCTACGACAACGAACGGCTACAATACTAGGCCCAAAGCCTCATCTTCTCATTCTCGGAGTGACGCAAGCCCTGTCGCCCCGTTAGATCATGCAATCATACGCTCCATCCTGGAAGGATGCAAGGGAGACGATGAGAAGATCAAGAAGATGTATTCCAACATCATCATTGTCGGCAATGGGGCTGTGTTCCCTGGTTTCTCGCATTTAGTGGAAGAGAGGCTGAGATATTTCCGGCCGGGTAGCTACTCGGTAACTGTCTTGGCGCCCCCACGAGAGATGGAGCCACAGATGCTTGTATGGAAGGGCGCTGGCGTCTTCTCCAAGCTGGCCATTGCAAGCGAGTGCTACATCAAACCCAAGGAGTGGGACATGCTGGGGACGCGGTGTCTGCAGTACAAGGTCTTGTTCACCTACTGAACACATACACACATGTACTTGGAGATATCATGGGAAGCATTGTAGAGTTTGATAAATATCTTTCCCATCATAAACCGCATACTTGCTGACCGTTGCTGCCAGATCGAGATCGGGCGCGGCGCTTGTGACAGACAGTTGACAGGACAGGACAGCACGCAACGCAGCGCTCTCAACCCACACAATAGCGAATTCCGGCCTGCTGACAAAGTTGCGTTCATGTGAGTCATGGACGGTGAAGTAAGACCGCATGGCTTGGACATACCTGCTGCAGCCCAGGGCGAACTTGCCCCCGAAGTCATGGCTACGATGCATGCGAAACGAGCCGAGATCGATGGGGAAATCCAAAAGAAGCACGAGGAGTACCTTGTATTCATCAAGTTGAAACAGCACGAACTGCACGCCTTTAAACGTGAACTCTGCGAAAAGCACCAGTCATTTATTCCTGCACCGCCACCCAATCGATCACAACAAGTGTCGCCGCTGCCACAAGAGAAGACAGAACGGAGGTCTTCGTTGACTACAGCACGACAGGGAAGCACGAGCTCGATGAGGTCGGTCGAGTCGATTGGTTCGCTGGCTTCCTCTGGCGTCTCGAATGGGTCTGCCAAGAAGACACCCAAGAAAGTCATGTTTCGATTGTCGTCTATCTCCCTGGATCACGACGGCCGTACGTCAGAGGAGAGCGAGGGAGAGCCGTTTTATGTCGGCACAGGTGCCAATGAATCTCATATTCCTGCCTTACCCTCGGACCTTACGACTACCACGGCTATAGAAGACGCGCTTTCGCCATCTACGCAGGAAGGCATGCGCTCGAATTCTCCCACTCCAAGCAGCGACATGACTGTCTCTGACCATGAGGATGACGAAGTGTTTGATTTGGATGAATCGATTCCTCCTTTGACATGTCAAGAACAACCACCTACAGCTTCGCGATTCCGACGGAGATCACTTACAAAATACGATATACCAGATACCGATCTACCTTCTTCAGCGCAGAGTCACATGTCTGAAGACTCGATTCTGTCTTCTTCCTACTCGGCTAGTGTGCCTATTAATATCTCCTTCGACCGACCTTCTACACCTTCATTTCGGAAAGCAGATCCGGTCTCTACCTCAACTGTGGATCTGATGGGGTCAAGTGTCTCGCCGGCATCCATAAAAGACGATCCATCTTTTCATCTTGGCAACATGAGCTTCTCCCAACGAATGAATTGGGAGGATAGAATGAAGAGTAAATAATAAATTTATTGCCATATGCTACACTTCATACAGTGTGTGATATCATTCGCTTGCGTCATCAGTCGCCTCGCGGATGGCAAGAAGTCGCTTTCCCCAAGCCACATTCACGCGTTGGATTATTTCTCCCCGCGACATTGTGTTCTCCCGACGCAAGGCCCAATTTCGAGGCACCCGGGACTGAATCTGATTGCCAAATAGGATGTCCATGCGATGCGAGACAGCATTGCGAAGACGCTTGGGAACAACGTAGACACCCATGTCTGCCCACTTACGTACTAATGCAACTCCAATCTCAGGCGTAGAAGGCTTCAATAGAAAGCCCCAGATGACGACTGCATCCAACATAGGAAGCGAGAATACCCTCCGAAGCGGGTTTTGGGGCCGCGACGCCAGTTTTTTCGCTTGACGGTGGGAGAGGCCATCGGTGTCTTGCTTGTAGTCATTGAGTAGCCATCCGCACAAAAGTTCCAAAGCTTGAAAGTCTCCCGTCATCCCGACGCGCTTGATTATCTCATTCCATGCTTCTGGCTGTACACGACCTCCATTTTGTTGGGCCATGACCAAAACATGTATAGCTGTGGGGAGATCTCTGAGATCTTCAACATTGCTTTGCATAGGCCCGTGCCGCTTCCGTGTCTCAAGAATTGTTGTAACGAACTTCATGGCAGTATTGGATTCTACGGCAATCTGGAGCGTGTCCATTTCAGACAAAGCTTGCTTTAGACGGTCTGTTTGCCGATCTTGTATGAGACCCCGTAGGAGCATGTTCCAAGTTGACATAGATGCTCTCCCCTGGATAACAAGCTGGCGATGAATGTCCTCCAGCTGGGCGGACGACCCACGCTCCAAAAGGCCAAGACACAGCGCTCGAGAAATCTGGAAATCTGGGAGGTTTTCAATATCCAGACATGCTTTATGGACTTCTTCTGCTCTTTGGTACTGGCCGTCTTTTGCGAGAAAACGAACGAGTTGCCTATAAGCTGTCTCCCCGGGCGCAATGTTTGCCTCAAACATTATTTGCATGACCAATTTTACGCCGTCCAAGTCCACCTGGCGCAACATGACAGCGTCAAAAATATCTGAGGTTGGCGCAAGCTCTTCTGCCTTCATCCCCTCAACTATTTGTTTTACACCAAGGGGTCCACAATGTGCAAGCTCAAACCAGTAGATTGATGATTTTAAAAGGTCCCGATTGTAGAGCTGAAGTTGATCAAGAGAAGTATGCATTTTCTGCTTTCGAAAGAATTGTGCCAATATCTCCAGCGTAGATACGGCAAAGGCGACATTTGACCGTCGCAGAGGAAGCAGAAATCGATGAACATGCTGTGGAGAGCTGGATGACACGATGTGCTGCAAAAGTACGTTTGCGAAGCTGCTATCAGGGGGACCATGACCCGAGTTTAAGAGGTTTGTGTGCCAATTCAACGCGGTTGCAAAGAGGCGCTTGGCACACAGCTTCCCAATCATCGCACTATAAACATCTGGCCACTTGTGCAGAACCTTATCAGGCAGTAATCTTCTTAGTGACATCAACCCTTCGTGTCCATTTGCAATGGCTGCATCAGCTAAGAGATCAATCTTACGAGGGGGTTCAATCTCGCAAAGCAGTGAGCTCCATTTCTGAGCATCATGGTAGTTTCTCTCTCGAAGCATCTCCGAGATGGTTGCATCATGAAAGCACGGCCAAACCAACTTTTGCCTTTGCAAATTTGCCGCAATCAACCTGGCAAAAGCTTCATCATCCCTACTTAGCTCCACGAAACTTTTCAGTAACTCTTGATCTCCAGATAGAGACTCCGCAGGAAGAATAATGTTAAGGTTCTGCAATTGATTCAGCACTTGAACCAACTCTCCTTTTGCATGATGTGAATCTCCTTTCGCAGCGTCCACAAGCTTCCTACTCCATTGCAATCCCAAGTTGTCAGTAGAGCAGCATCTGAAGACTCTTTTCATTGATGCCGTCCTGACTGCGTCTTCCCCTCATTTCGACCTGCTTCGTTCACTGTTGTTGCTGGACCCCGATTTCGCTTCCCCGCGAAAAGCAACACGCCCACGAGGTAAACAACAAGTTCGGCCTGTTGTTTCGCAGCCTCCCTTCTCTATGTGGTGGGTGTAGACGATGACCTTGCATGAGCAAGTCGGTGAGTAGCAGCAATTGGGTAAGCAAGGTTGGGCGTGGACGGTCCAAGAGCGATGGCGACGAACAAACGATAGCACGGCCAGTCCCGATGATAGCTGTCGAACGGTCGTCCTTGGACGGGAGCTTGAAGGATGGATCAGATGGGGATAGCGTTGAGAAGCTGATATTGAGGTTAGACATTGAGAGCAAGATCAAGGAAGGTGCTGAGAACATGCTGCAGGTTTTGGAATCAAAGAAGCTCAAAGACCCAAAGGAAATTAGCATGCGCAAACAAGTGGAGTCAGAGTTGGACGCAGCCAACAGCAAGATTGTGCTCTTGCAGAATCAGGTCAGTGATCTCTCCCAGCCGGCTGCGTCACATGCAAATGACAGAAATCGTGGAGCTGGTCTGTACCCCGATATCTCCTTTGCAAGCCCTTCCGATATGATGTCTGTACGAAAAGATGTTCCTAAAGCGTCCTCTCCGTCCTCGTCACTGACGTTAGACGATTTGCTACAATCTCTCGATGAGAGCAATCGCGAAACGTCTTTTTACGTCACTAACGCAAACAAATTGGTGGAGTTGCTTAAAGCAAACCCAGCTATTCGTAATGATCTTGCTTGGTCTGCATTTTGGCCGATATTACACTTCCTCTTATGCAATCACAATCAGGAAATTGTGGGAGCTGCTTTTCGCATTGCTCGCTATGCAATTCAGAGTGCAAAAACTGTCCAAATATTACGCTCTTTGCAGATGGACGCGTACATTATTCGCTCTCTGGCAAAAGACTCTTCGTTTGCCACAGAACGAGAGCAGGCTCTCAGATTGGTACGGTGCTATATCGATTTGCCGTCAGGAGCTTCAGAAGTCTCCAGGGGTGTTGTACGGGCTGTTGTGGCCTGTGCTGAGCAAACCGATGACCATTTTGATAGTATATGTCTGGAAACAGTAGCAGAACTATTAGTTTTGGATCCAAAACTAGTTGCATCGGCTGGTGGCTTACGAGTTTTGTTACAGTCGCTGACAGATGGGCGGCCCGAAATATCAGATGCTATAGCGAATGCTATTCTCTATACATTGGACGTTCCCGCAACGCGCAAGTATGTGCATGCAGTCTCAGACCTAGAAGTTGTGTTGTCTCCTTTCACGGATGGGCAACATCGATTGCATGTGCACCAAGAGCGTGTTCGCTGCGCATCTGTGAGCTTGCTGTGTATGTTTCGCCACTGGTCTGGCCTGTTTCACTTATGTATGCACAACATGCGCTCCATACGCTACCTCGTCGAAGCCCTAAAGATTCCGTCCTTCACTATTCGCGATGCACTACTGGATTTGTTCTTTGCAGTCTTACGCATCAAGGGTTCTTCATGGACGGGGAGCTTTCTGGCTGGCCGAAGACTAACCACATTTGGCAGAGCTGGTCGTTTCAAAAATGCTCAAAGCGAATTCCTTGGCAACAATTCGAGTCCATCTTCAGCTACAGGTGAGGAAAAAGGCAACGATCTTGTCAGTCACTTCACCGGCATTGTTCTTGCAGCCTTGTTGGAGTCAGAAATAATTGATAATCTTGTCAAAGTTGTTGAGCAGAACGATGCAACGACTATTCGTAAAGCAACGCTTCTTCTCAGCGAGATTTTACAGCTCAGCAGCAAAATATTGCCACGACGTGTCAGTGCAAAGTACCAATCGCTTTCAAGTCTGTTTGCGTTTGCAACAACATTTGGCAGCGACGATCGATTCATCGCAACAAGTGCCCTCTACCAAATGGACAGCATTTATAGAACAACGGCAAAGAGTATACCTCTCCGATATCTGATCAAAGAGTCTGTCGAGACTGGTTCGCGGATGGTGGAGAATGTAAAGAACAAGATCAACTCCCAAATTGACGAAGCACAGTTTCGCGCCATCTTGGTCGACACGCAAGTCCTAAACACAAAGAATTATACCAAATGGAAGTGGGATTTATTATCTGAGCTCCTTCATGGGCCACTAATGAGTGGTAAACGTCTGGACGAAGCTATTCGGGCGACCAAGTTTATGAAAAGACTCACTTCCTTCTACCGACCCTTTAAACATCGCTTCTCTGATATCAAGAATACCAAACCAAATCAACGCTATGTCCGCATTGGATGTTCACTCATCACCTGTCTGCTAGCAAGTCCTGATGGTGTAAAATACCTGGGCGAGAATAAGCTCTTACGGCAGCTCGCAGAATGCCTTGCGCAGCTTGACCCTATGAGCGGTATTACTTCTGCGGATCCTCTCTTTTCCAAGCAGAGATTGCAGGTGACGTTGTGCTCTGGTTACTTTAGCATGATTGGCACTCTGTGTGCAAACCTAGACGGCATCCAAATGCTCGACCGATGGCACGTGTTTAATATGCTCTATCACATTACGGAATTGCAGACTCGAAATGAGATGATCCTCACGCTCCTAAGGTCGCTTGACTACTCTCTAGAATCGCACCCGCGAATCCTTCTTGCAAAGGCAATGACGAGTAGTGACAAGGATGTGCGAATGGGGTTGACGAGACACTTGAGGACCATGATTGGCGAGAGTGGAGGTGACAATGACCACGGCGATAACTCCGAATGGGCCATCCGCCTTCTCGTTGCCCAACTCTACGACCCAAACATCGAAGTGTGCGGGGTTGCCGTGCAGCTTTTGGACGAAATTTGCTCCTCTTCAAAACATCTAGAGTTTCTCGTTTCCTGCAGGCCTACCCTTGATCATTTGGGTGAAGTAGGGGGCCCTTTACTTCTTCGGTTTCTATCGACTTCGGTAGGATATCATTACTTGACGGAGCTGGAGTATGTGGAGCAGGAAATGGACGACTGGTTCCATGGTAAGATAGAGACGTACGTGTACGACTTAGAGGCAGCGCTTGCCATGGCCTACGTTGGCGACAGTGACCGAGGAGGGCGAGGATGCTGTGTTCTCCCTCACTTCTATGGCGAGCTTGCCAAGACGACAGAGGGGTGCCGTATATTATCTCGAAAAGGACATTTTCAGGATTTTGCACGATTTACCGAGTTGCATTGCACGGAGACGTCAAATCCTGAAACCATCCTCAAATTAAAGAGCTGCCTCTGGGCCATTGGTAATGTTGCAGCTAGTGAAGGGGGTGTCATCTTTCTCGAGATGCATAATGTGGTTGAACGCATCATTTTCATGGCCAACAAATCTCCTGTGAATTCGCTGCGTGGAACAGCATTATTCGTGTTGGGTCTTGTGAGCACGACGATTCAAGGCCAGGAGATTTTGGACTCGTTTGGATGGCAGTCGACGATGGGCATGTTTGGAGAGACGATAGGGATCTGCCTTCCCGCCAAACTTGGAGAATTCCTAAGCATGGACTCGTGGGAGTATGATGAGCCGGAAGTTCCTGAACTGGTGCACGATACCACTGACCCCGTGGACGAGCAAATCCTGACTGCAATTTCGAATCTGAGCAATCACATCCTGGCAAACGAAGCGTCCAAGACGCTTGCCAGTCTAAAATCTATGGAAGAAGAGCATTTCACAAACGTCAAGCTGCACAGCCAGGCCATGCTGATACTCGAGTCCTATCGCTACCGACAGCCTGTGCGGCGTTTCATCCTCGACCTATTCGATCCCTCTCTTACACATGTAAATCCGTAAGCTCTGCTATTTGTACATATTGAGGTGGACATACATATTGAAGTGAAACCTTATCTAATCTTATCCATCGCAAATCGATGACAATCACAATCATCTTCTTTATGAGAAATGACAAGCTGAGAACAGAGTGCGGGTAAAGTGACCAACGATCATGAGTGTAGAGAAAGAGTTCCTGTCGAAGGGCCTAGTGGAAGTTCCTGCGCTGGATGGGTACGACGACGCTCTGCAGTTGGTGCGTCTGCTGCAGTGCCAGAAGTGCACACTGCCCTATCGCCAACCGGTATCCCTCGCATGTGGCCGCAGCATCTGCAGAGCCTGCTTACCGCTTTCGCACACCCAGACGCATACGTCCTACCTCGGATGCGAGGAGAAGAATACATTCACCTGTCCGTTTGAGGAGTGTTCCGCGGAGCATATTTTGGAGCAGACAGCTGTGGATGTGATGCTCTCGAATGTCGTCAACTGGTGTCTGCAACTTGAGACGGGAGAGAGTAGACT
>JAABUZ0100004563.1_pt1 | contig 18988 bp, 20 predicted proteins | sample 5562091 | NCBI WGS metagenome assembly JAABUZ01 (sample SAMN12813069, study PRJNA571459) | rock metagenome | isolation source: Antarctica rocks | place: Antarctica: Victoria Land, Linnaeus Terrace sud | collected 2015-12-21 | reverse complement strand
AACGCTGTAGCTCAGAGCGCTCATCGTCGGTTACGTTGAGTTCCCGAAGTGGACGCCCACGCTGCATAGTTCAGTCTACCACGGTACCCCGATTTATTCAATGAACTCGTGAATCATCACACTAGCTGCTCTCGAATAAAAGAATTCAGGCGAACAAGCTCTGAGGCCGCGACCACATCATGTTGCTAAGATCGCGCTAGATCTTCGTGAATTATGAGCAGTCCAAGCTGGCGGGGCCGCAGGCCTCCTAAGAAGAGGCCGTTCTCCCGGCCAGGTGTGCGCGCGGGCTCTATGACCTTACGAGTCCATTAGCCGGCATGCGACGATGACGATGGGCGCGACGTGCGCGATCACCATAGCGCGGGCGTCGGCCGGTGCCGCCAGAAACCCCTCGACCGCGACCTCCGTGCCCAGGTTCGCCCCGCGGACGCGACGGTCGAACGCGCCGGGATCCCGCGCAACGCAGCCAACGACAGCGTTCGCGCCATTCGACGACGTCGCAATGCGAAGAACGCGGCGTACGTCGTGTCCGTCATTTACCGTCAGCATGTCGCCAACAAATCCCGAAACGATGACGGCGTGATGAAGCAGCCCCGCGCGGCCCTCCGCATTCATCCTCAAGAGCTGGGTTGCAGAAAGCGTGACGGGGGCCGAGGAGCTCGGCGACGGCCTAGGTGTCGCTTCGCCGCCGAGCGCGACGGAGGCCAAGGCCGCCGTTATCACGCCGGCACCGGCGAGCGCCACGAGGGGGTGCGGAGGCGTCATCGTGGCGATAACTCGTCCCGCAGCGGCGGCAAGCCGACCGGTGTGTGCGTCCAGTCTCGGGCTATCGCACGCTGCGCGTCAGCGAGGGACAGATGCAAGCCGTGATACCCGCGACGATAACAGATAGCCGCGTGCAGAGCGTCCTCGACGGCGTCTTTCTGTTTCGCCTCACTCTTGGGCTCGGGCCACACGTTGCGCAGATCCCAGGCGCCGACGACGATTCCAAACGGTCGGCCCCCGAGCTCGATCGGAACGAGGTGGTCGATTGTGTAGCCTGACCAGAACGCATGCGGGATGCCGGACTCGCGGAAAATCGCTGTGCGGTAGCGACGCCATTGCGCATCGTACGGATGACGTGCGGCGTGCGCGTAACCACGAGTGCAGACTTCTGACAGCGACGCGCCGCGAGTCGCGCTTCCGATCGCACCTGGCGTCATGCGATTGTGTGGCAGGACGAGTGCGCTCGCCGGCACAGCTGCGACCAACCCAATGGCGACGAACACCGCCGCGACGGCGTCAACTGGACGCATGGCCTATCGCGATGCTCAGCGTATGCGTGATTCCGGCTGCGTGGAGCGGACCGAACGGAGCTGGCGGCCTCGTAGGTGCCAGCCGCGCCGCGGCCCGCATCCGACGGTGCGGCACCGTAAGCGTTCCGGTTGAGACACGCGGGGAGATCGGTGGAAGCGCCATAGCAGGGGTCGCAAGGATCGCGATCGGTGGAACTGTCGCCGGCCGCATCGCTTCGGCGACGACGGCCGCGACGTACGCATGTCCCGCGAAAAGCGATCCTGTGTTGTAGGCTGAGATCGCGTGCCATAGCGCTTCCCGAGGAGCGGGGAACGTCGCCGCTGCGCGCGTGTATGCGTTGTCGAGGATCCGCGAGGCCACGCTGAGATTCGAACAGGGTTGAAGCATGTCCGACGCGTCGACATGGTACGCTGCGAAATTCTCGGAATTGACCTGAGCGAGTCCGACGTCGACGCTATCGCCGCGCGCCAGGAGCGCGCGGGCGATCACCAGCGCCAAGCGCGCATCTCGCGGGGCGTACGCCCGGCGTGTCGTGTTATCGTGCAGTGCGAACGGACTTCCACCGCTCTCGACGCCGACGATCGCCGCCATCGTCGTCGGCGCAACCGTCGGGGCACACGTTGAGAGATAGGCTGCGAGGGTGCCCCCAGCGAGGATCATGGCGATCCCCATGGCCGGACCGGAATGTCGTGCTCGACCATCACAGCCACTTGTGCGCCTTCAACCGTATGTAGCGTGGGCGTGATGTTCGCGTCGCGCTGGAAGATCGTGGCGCCGGCCTGTGCTATCGATTCGCCGACGGCTTGTCCGATTTGTTGTCCAACGGTCGGATAGCAGTTACCGAAGCCCCCACAGTTTTTGTTCTGCGGCTGCGACAGTTGAGCGCCCGACGCGAGGATGCTCAGCAGCAAAACATTGGTGAAAAGGCGTCGGGTATGGTTGTCGACCTTTGCTCCAAGACCCGACGTGCCGGAAAGGTCGATACCTGGAAAGTTGTCGAGCACGATCGTCGTATCGTTTGTCAATTGGATCGAGTCCCACGCCACCGGAATGCGTGCCTGCCCCTGCTGCACGACTTGGCCGCCGAAGGAGCCGGTGAGTTTTGATCCACGGGGCACGACGATAGTCCGGTGCCGCGAATCGTAGATATCCTGGTTCACGTACGCGATGACGGTCCCACCAATCGTCGAGTCAATCGAGGTGTAGAGCGTCGCGGGGATGATCATTCCGCGACGCAACAAATACTCGGACTCCGGCGGAATGATGTAGTCGTTAGGGTCGCTGTAGCGGACGGCCGCGCGTTGCGCTGGCGGTCCTGTTGCACTGTTGGCTGACGTTCCTGCTCCCGTTGAATTGTCGAGCTTGACCTCGAGGTCGGACTGCGCAGCCGCGCGCGCTTCTTCCGCGGCACGCTCCCGGTGCGCAGCTACGGATTTGGCGGCGAGCTCGCGCGGTAATGGTGGCCGCGCCGCCGCTTCTTGCGCGGGCGCGGCCGCGCCGCCGGCCGAAGCCGTGGCTTGAACCGGTGGCGCCGGCGGCGGAGTCACGGGCGTCCCCGCAAGATCACCAGGCGCTAGCGTGGGATCGGCCGCGGGCGATTGATCCGGGACCGCGGCCGGACTCGGAAGTGCATCCGACTGCGCCGTCGAGGCGCCGATGTCTTCCGGTCGCGCCGGCGCGGCCGACGTGATGACGCCGGGTACTTGGGCGACTGCCATTTGCGGCTGAGTCTGTGTCAGCGCACCGAGCTTCGAGGTGATGAACCAAAGCATCAGACCGAAGAAAATTACAAACACGCCGATACCGGCGGCGACGATGGGCTGCCGGACTTGCATCGTACCGGGGACGCGTTGCGGACCGGCTACGAGTTTCTCTGTGTTCTCTTCGTAGGGGCGATCGTGCCCGTTCATCGGCTTGCCCTCGCGATATTCACCCGAACCTGACCCTTGTTGCTGTCGCGAAGCAGTGCGAGCCTATCCGGCACGCCGTCGATGATGTATTCCTCGTGCGCGGCATCGAACGTCACGTTGCCGATTTGATCTTGGTTGCCTTCGCCGACGATGACGAGGACGGGCAGATTCCCGGTAATCCCGCCCATGTTCACGTACGTGTGCGCACCGTCGTTGCAAACCGACGTCGGCCGAAATAGCGTCGAGCCGTCGATGCGGTATTTGCTACTCAGCGGCGCCATGCAGGTCCAAGCGGGTTCCGGTGTGCGTGCCGGCTTCGGCGCGAGTGCAACGTTACGGTGCTCACGCATTGCGTGAACGGTCGGCGGATAGTAGAAGCCGACGAATTCCTGGCCTGTCCTGCGTGTCGAAACGAGCCGGACATGATAGGTCCGGCGCGTCGTCGTGATCGTCAGCAGCGCGTGCAATCTTCCTTCGGTTGCTTTGACGAAGACATGCGGCGTGCTGGCGCCGCTCACGCCGTCCGTCATTTTCCAGCGCAGACTATCGGAGATGATCGCTTGATTGATACGTTCACCGGATTGAAGCTCGATGTCGCAGAGGTCGCCGGCTTGGATGTAGACCACGGGGATCTGACGGCTCTCGACGGAGTATCGCTGCGAGCCATCGGGATAGAGGATCGGGTCCGCGAGCGCCGGCGCCACGCTCGTGATCGCGAAGAGAGCGATCGCAAGCGTTATCATTGCCGGACGCATCACGCATTCTCCCGATTCCAGATCAGGTCCGCGATATACATGCCGTAGGGGTTTGAATACGCCGGATCAGCGCCGTTAGGCAACGTCACCATCCCTTGCGTGAAGTCGACGGTGATCGCGGCATTCCAGTGCTCGGTGGCGGCGACGCGACCAGCCGTGTCAAGTATCGTCTCATTCCAGTCGGCATCAAAAATATGGTTCGAGCCTTGATCGGGGCGGATGAAGTTCAGTTTGACGGTCACACGGCGTCCCGCGTCGGCGGCGATGACGTCGCGGCTGTGCTGGAGGAGCAGCGATTGCGCCGGAGAGTCGGCCAGGATCAACGAGGCGGTGTGATTCTGGAAAGCGTATCGGATCGCCGGATCGCTCGAGACGGAGCGTGCCTCGACGATCCACCGCGCCAGCTGATATTTGATCCACGCCTGATCGGGGCGCCCAGCGGGTTGAAGTAGTGCGCCAGCCCCAAGTGACCCGTCGTTCTTTTCGACGACCACGTACGGCATCTGACGGGGCAGCTGCGCTTGATAGATGTTCCCAACCACGCTCAATGACGCGACGGCGAGCGCCGCGAAAGCGACCCGCGACCAACGGCGCGCGTCGCGCCGCTCGATCGCGTTCATCTCGATGTATTCACGGCCCGGATCGGTGAAACCGGAAGGTCGGCCGCGATCGGTTGTCCGGCCGTTCTCGGCCGACGCAAATTTCGCACCCATGAGTGTCTTCCTAGGTCTCCTTTGGCATGAGTTGAGGCGGTGGGAACCATTGGTCGAGCAGCTCGTTGACGGCATCGAGCACGTCAACCGGAGAGCGACCCACCGGCTTGGCGATTCCGATCGCCGGCGAGAGTGCGGCTCGCGACACCGCTTGTAAGAGTTGAGGCGTTTTGGAACCGTCTACTATGTACGTGCGACAGCTGGGACACCGCGGCTCGTGTCTGTGCAAGCGGCCCTTCGTAAGCTGCTTGCATCGTGTTGGCGTTGACACCGAGCTGTTGCACGAGCTGGGCAATCGAAGGAAGTCGTTCTCCCGAGCGGTACGCCCGGAGTTGCGATCAAATACTGGACGTGTCGCTGAAGCTGGCGGCTCAACGGCGATCCATCCGATTCGATCGACGATGATGCAGCTGTACGTTTTGTGTTGCAGCGTCACTCTAAGGAGGTCGCTTTCTCGATCGACGCGATGCCGTTACTTCTAGCCCCTCCCGCCCCGCTCGTGGCTCCTGAGGCCCCGCCATATGCGGCGCCGCCCCCGGGAACGACGCTACTTGCGAGTCTCGCGCCGGATGGACGAGCGCGGCTGCATTGAATGCCGGCGTTGCTCCGGCGAACGCCGCAATAAGGCTCGGTAGGTTCCATGCGATGATCGCGTAGATGACCGAAGACGCAGCGATCGTCATGTACTGAACCGGTCCTTGATTAGGTAGACTAGCCTGATTGGCCCAGTGAGTTCCAAGCGACTTCCCAAGACCCACAACCAGCGTGATCGCGACAAGTTTAAGCCCCGAGATAAGAACCATACGCGGGTAGGTTTCAGCGAATGGGAGTGTCCAGCGTGAACCCATGAAGCCGAGTAAAAACGCTCCGGCGCCAACGACGAAGAAGATTTGAATCTCCGTCAGAAGCAATTGCGCCGCGACGATCGCAAACGCGAAGAGCACAGAAATAGCTGAGAGGCCAAGAGGCAGCCCTTCCAAGGTCTGCGTCAGGACGTTATCCTTGTTATCACTGTTCCAGATCGCTCCGGCAATGTTCCAGCCTTGAATGAAGATGTCGTCTGGAGTGACATTCGTCGGGGTACCCGAAGCCGACGCGATCGATGTCCCGATATGAACGAAGTCTTGAATCGCCGGGATCACGATGTTCGGGGCCTGGTTGAGCAAGAACACCGCGGTTCCGATCCAGACGACTCGGAAGATGAACGATCCAAGTAGCGAGTCGAGGTCGCGGTTCTTCACGAAAATTTCGAACACGGACCACGCGATCTCGACCGTGATTAAGCCTGCGAAGATGATAGTAGCCCACCCCATGGCGGCGGCTAACCACGTGCTCGTTGCAGCCTGATACTGGTTTTGAATGCCGTTTAAGAAGCCGCCCCCAGGGGCTTGAGCGAGCTGCGCGGAGGCAACGCCGGTTAAGGCGGGGAGCAGCGCGATGGTCGACACGGCAACGATGCGAAACCGTCGCATCCGGCTAATATGTCGACGGATCGTGCGACGGTTCGTGCAGCCGCTTCATGGCTTGGTCGGCTTCGATTTGTGCTTGCTTTAACTGAGCGATCGTGAGTTGCCGCTGCTCTTGTAGTTGGGCGATCATCTCCGCCTGAAGCCGGGCTTGCGCCTGCTGCGCTTGGAGGTTTCCGCCGGAGCCGTTGGCGAGACGCTCAAGCTGCTGAAGTGTCGCCATCTCTTGGTTCATCTGCGCCATTTGAGCATCCGCGATTCCGCCGGTTATCTGGTCAGTCTTCTGAGCACTTTGAATCTGCGCTTGAAGATTCACAAGGCGCTGTTGCAAGCGTGTCCAAAGGCCTCGCGTGTTAAAGTTCTGGAGATTCGTCTTTTCGTTGTGAATCTGATTTGCAAGCTGTGAAATCTGGTTTAGTTGATTCCTGACTTGTACGATTAAATGGACGGCGTTCACCGGATCGTGAACGATAGTCACGACCTGAGCTCGCGCTGGTTGAGAGTTCATCGTGGTGATGACTGCCAGCGCGGCGATAGGCAGGAATCGTCTTATGGCGTTGTGCATGAGCGGTCCTTAGTAGTCGCCCGCACCAAGGCGTGCTGACTGTGCATTTTGGCAATCCGGATTTGTCCGGTACAGCTGATGGTTTGCATCGCAAGTCTTGAGAAGCGCGCGCCGCTCCCGCTTGTGGTTGGCGTACCACACTGGCGTGTGTTGAGCGGTCGCGAGCCACTGCCCGCGCGTCGTTGGAAGCGCGCCAGGTTCGGTCGATGAGGCCTGATTGTTACGTTTCGGCGTGCACCCAATAAGGAGCGCCGACAGGCCAAGGGCGATGATGAATCTTGCGATCATGCGATTGCCAATCCGGGGCGAAGAGGAAGTGCGGTGCGTTCGCTGATGCGTTTCAGGTCGACGAGGCGATCCGCAGCCTCCGGACATCCTCGCGCGCGCAACAGCTCCTCACGCCACGTGTCGGGATACCGAGCCAGAAGGCGTCGCACTTCGGCGATGTCTTCGGAGCTGCTGCGAGCGTAGACGGCGAGCTCGGCGCGCGACAAATCCAAATCGATCATCGCGCTGCCGTCGAGCGACGTGAAGTAGTACTCCTTGCGTTGGGTTGCTCCGGCGATCGCTCGAATTTCAGCATCGTTACGCTCCAGCGACTCGCGATAGAATCTGCGGAACGGCCCAGAAGCCTGCGGCGTGGGCAAGAGAATCTTGTTTACGCACGCCGAAATCATCGTGGTCGCGATCGGCGAGTCCACGATATCGTCGAGATTTTGTGTCGCGAGGACAACGCCCGCGTGAAGTTTGCGGTACGTGCGCAGCATCTCGTCGAGCTGAGGCTGCACGATCGGCGACCGGATCGCGGCCCACGCTTCGTCAAGCGGGACGATGGTACGTCGGTTCTCACGTAAGCGGCGCTCCACCCAATGAAGTAAGAGCAGCACCACGGGGACCGCGACGCGCTCCTTCTCGCTACCACCGAGGATATTGGAGAGCTCGAAGACCTGAATCGGCGAGTCGGACATCTGGTCGCCGTGGCCATCGAGAATGCCCTCGAGAGAGCCGCCGACTGTGTACGGCGTTAAGGCGAGTCGAAGCGTGCCTTCACGATCGTTGAGCTTTTGGAGAAACGTCGACAGCGACCGGTACGCCGGCGGCGTCGCTTCCATGAGCTCGAGCGCGCGATCGATCAGTTCGCGGTGAAACGGTGTGATCGCGACGCCGCTAACGGCGGCAATCGTCGTAAGGTATTCGACCAGCCACGCACGCTCGCCGGGTTCATCGAGGTATGTGAATACGCCAAAGCGCATCGACCCCGTGAAGCCGCGCGGGTCGATGTGCTCGCCACCCAAGAACAGCCCGGTCGTGAACATGCCGTACTTGTAGTCAAGGGCGAAGATTTGATCGCCGGGTCGGCGTGCAAAGTTGCCGATCAGCGTGTTCAGTAGCGTCGTCTTGCCGGCGCCCGTCGCGCCGAGAACGGCTGTGTGCATGATGTCCTGGTAGTGCAAGTCGACTGCGAAGTCGTCGCGCCCGCGCGTTCTCGCGTGGAACATCGGCTCGACCGGGCTCACGCACAGCTTGCAGTCGCCGACTTCGCGGCCGCGCCACTCGGACGTGGACAGCAGCATATCCCCGGCGTTGACCGTGTGCAGCATGTACTTGCGGATGTCGTGGTAACCGTCGCCCCAGAGGCTTCCGAGATACGCGTCGATCGCGTTGACCGTCTCTTCGCGCACCGGGAAGCCTTTTGTGCGGAACACCTTCACGAGTTCACGAACCGTCGCTTGAATCTCTGAGACATCATCGCTCAGCAAGACGATTTTGCCGGTGTAGTATACGTAGCGCACGAGGCCGCGATCGGCGGACTCGAGCGCGGTTTCCGCGTCGTCAGCCATGTTGTTCGCGTCACGATTGACGCGACCGGTGCCGCCGGTCCCATCGAAGGCTTTCTGCGCCAGCGACTGGCGCTTACCGAACCAACTGCGAAACGCTTCATCGAGCACGACGCGTGCCCGGTGCGTATCCTCGATGATAATGCGCGTCGAAAACCGGAACTCTCCCTTGACGCGCTGCAGAGCGTCGAGAATCCCGGGGTAGCTCGCTGGGGGGAAGCCGGCGATGTTGAGCACGCGAATGTGCTTAGCGCCGATGCGCGGTTGCATGCCGCCGATGAGGTCTTGCGATCCGAGCAGGCCGGAGAGCATGACCGGCGTCGGGGGGACCGTCACTGGTTGCTGCTCGCCGTAGATGACGTCGCTGAGCGCTTCGAGCAGCTCGTTCTGCTCGATCGGCGTGCCGCGCTCGTCTTCGGCTGTCCGGCCGCCCAGACGACGGATGGTCCCGATCGCGCCGAAATGATCCTCGATATCGTCGAGTCCGCGCACGAACTTGCTGAAGACGCGCTCGAATGACACCTCGACCTTGGAGTCGCCTTCCACGATGTAATTCAGGCGTTTCGTATTCGCGTCGGTTTGCGGTAGGTACGTCACCGCGAACAGGAACCGGTTGACGTACCGGTCCGTCGCGTGCGCGATGCGCTGCTCGATCAGCGTGCGTTCGGCGCCCGAACGCACATATGAGGGAGCTTCCAAGGGTGCGGCCGCGCGGCGGATCAGATCGACGTGGAACATCCAGCCTGCGTCGCGATCAAGGAAGAGTTTGTTGAGCTGCGCGACGCGCCGGCGCAGCTCGCCGTAGTCGAGCCCCGTTGGATCCTGGCCGCGAAACTCAAAGGCGGCCATGAGTGCCCCATCCTTGTTGAGCACGATGTCGGGACGCACCAGGGCCGCGTAGACGAGCAGGTCGGCGAAGCCGCGGTTCCATCGGCGGGAGCGTTTGAGTGAATGTGCGCGCTGTGCCGCGCGCCATTCGACGACGAGCCAGCCGACGATGACGAGCGCCGGCAGAGTGAGCGTGATCAGGATGGGGACGGGCAGGATCATAGCTTTTGATTCACATGCGACGGTGGCGCAGGCGCGATGATCGACGGTTGCGCGGAGTGAAACGGACGATAGTTGACGTAGCGACTGAACACGTCGGAGAGGATCGGATCGAACTTCGCCGCGCGCCGAAGCACGAATAGCAGGCCGACCCAAACCGCGATTCCGAGAGCGACGTATCGGAACTGACCTGTTGCCGCGGGCAATGCACATAACGCCGCGCACATGACGGCGGGCATGCGTTCAGCCCCGAGGACGAGCTTCGGGCGCACGAGAGACTGATGGATGGGAATCTTCCAGCCCTCGGGCTCCGCGCTCTCGCTCACGGCAACAGTCCGCCTTGCGTCGCCTGCACGCCCAAATTGGACAAGAATCCGCCACCCGAGAGGATGACGAAGCCGCCGATGATGACGTAGACGAGCTTATTGGCAAGGCTGCCCCAATCTTCACGATGGAACAAGTTCTGGCCGACGAGAATGAAGATCGCGATCGCGACGGCTGCGCCGCCAAGAATCTCCATGGCGTTACCAAGGCGTTGAATCGGAGCAACGAATCCAACGCCCGCTCCGCCTTGCCCCCCTGAGCTGATCGCTCCAGCGAGTGCGAAGCTCTGCAGCGAGAGCCATGCGAGCGACGCTGCGAACGTCGCGGTGAGCTTACGAATCATGTGGTGAACCTCCAAGAACCTAGTTGCCGTTGGGGCGGCAGCAGGCGACAAGTGAGAAGTGATTGCAGTTACCACTGCGGCTGCACGGACTCAAGTTGATACTCGCCTTCCTTCCATCCGTGGACGTAGGCGAGATCGGTGACACGATGGGGACCGTCGGGCTCGCGGACGAGACCGACGATGAGGTGGACGGCCTTCGCGATCGTCTTCGAAGGCGCGGCACGGCTGAGCGCAATTTCGACGAGGGCCTCGATGCGGTCAAACGCGTCGAAGACGCCGTTTGCGTGGATCGTACAGAGTCCGCCGCTGTGTCCTGTGTTCCAGGCCATCATGAGATCGTGTGCGGCTTCGTCGCGCACCTCGCCGAAGATAATTCGGTCCGGTCGAGCCCGCAACGTTTGCTTGAGAAGCGTTCGCATCGACACGCTGTCCGACGAACGCAAGGCCACCCAATTCCTTGATTGGCAGTAGAGCTCGTAGGTGTCTTCGATCGTCACGATACGATCGCGCGGACACAGCTCCGAGACAAGATTGAGGTACGCGCCTCCAAACGTCGTCTTACCCGACCCCGTTCCGCCGACGATGATCACGTTGCGTCGTCGCACCACCGCTTCGCGGAGATGTTCGACGTAATTGGGAGCGATCGTGTTCGCGGTAAGGTAGTCAGCGATGCACAGCGCCGGCACACCATCGACACCTTGGCGACGGTGTTTTCGGATGACGAGCGTCGGCTGGCGCACTGCCGGCGGGATCCAGGCCTGGAGGCGGCTACCGTCTAGGGGCAACTCACCCTGCAGCGTTGGATTATCCACATCGACGACTTTGCCGAGTTCGCCCGCGACCGTGATGATCGCATTGAGAACGTCACGCGGTTCGAGGCGGGTCACGGGTTCGGGCGTGATCCCAAGGAACAGCCGATCAACGTAGACCGCTCCATCAGGATTGACCATCACCTCAGTCACCGCCGGATCGCTTAACGCTTCACCGATCGCGCCGCCGAAGACGCGTTCGAGCTCGCTGCGGCGGCGCAACCGCTGCTCTTCGCGGCCGTCGACGTCCGGAAGCGTGTCATGCGTGGCCGTTCCGTTACGCGAGAGCTGCAACACCCGACGGCTCCACTTCCAGCGGATTGACGTATAACGGCTCGGTCATAATGATGTCGTCGAAGGCTTGATTACCGATCGAGAGGATCGCGAGCGCTTCGCCGGGCCCAAGCTGGCGGAATAGCTGCGGGTTGATTGTCGACTGCAGTTGCCGCTGGAAGTTCGTGCTTTGCGAACGGGACCCCGACGAGCCGTTCGTCGACGACGAACGCGAACGTGATTTCGAGCGGTTTTCGCGCTCGACTTCAACTTGGCCGAGCAGATATGTAAAGTATTTGATCGTCGTCTCGTCCTCCATCTGGAGGCAGATTTTCTGACGGATGTTTTGCAGCAACGCGTCGGTTAGCGATTGGCTGCCGATCGCGGCTCGAAAGCTCTCGATGCCTTGAGCGGACATGATGCCGACGCACTTTGAGCTGCGCGACTTGTCCCAAAACGTGAGGTCCGATAGCGCGTCACGCGCGATACTCACGACGTTCTGATACTCGTCACACACGAACACGACCGAACGCGTCTGATCCCAGGAGCGCTCGATGCGGCGACGCTCCATGACCTGAAAGAACCGTAGCTTTACGAAGGTGTAGACCGTCTTCGCGGACAGACCGAACCGCTGGATCGGCAGGTTCAGCAGGAAGACGGCGCCGTCGACAAGCGCCTCGAGCTTGACGCTCTTGGCGGCGGGATTGCAAAACGCCGCCTCCAGTTCAGGCGTCGTAAAAAGCGAGAGAATCTGCGACAGCTGCGCCTTGACGCCACTCTTGACTTTATCATCGAACGATTCGAAGACCCCGCCCTCGTAGTCCGCATAACGTTGGAGACGAACGCGATCGATTTCGGCGGCGGCGCGAACGGCCGCGTCACGTGACGGGTCATTTGCCACGTGTGTGAGGCGCTCGTAGGCTTCATTGACGGCGCTTTCCATCTCGTCGTGGAAGCTCGACACAAAGATGTAGCTGTAGAGCGCCGTGAGCGTGTAGTGGCCCGGGACGTACAATAGCACGCCCAGAACGTTGCGTGAGAGTTCAGTCGCGAGCTCGTTCCAGAACGTCGCGTCGCTCGACGTATTTCCAGCGAGCAGTAGCGCGGACTTAATGAACGACGCCGCAATTTCCGGCGACAATCCTTCGAGCAGGTTGAGCGGCGTGCCGCCGATGCCAATCGGTTCGATCGTGCGTCCGGCATGCAACGCGAGAGCTCGGAAGGTTCCCTCAAAGTCGCCCTTGATATCGAAGGCGAGCATGCCGCAGTTCTGGCGCAGTGATTGATCGACGAGCGGGTTGATAATCCGCGTCGTCTTGCCCGAACCCGTACCGCCAAGCACGAGCACGTTTTGCGATGCCTCGTCACCCACGAGCCGGACAGCTTGGCCCGGGTTGATACCGGCGCCGTGGTTCATCGCCAGCAGCTTGCCGGTCGATTTTCCGATCGTCAGCATGAACGGCCGCTGTTCGGTGTCCGCGATCAAGAGCGTCGGAATCTTTCGGCCGCGAGTGCGACGCCGGTTCGCGCCGTCGAAGGCGGCCGCGATCGCAAGCACTGTAACGACGAGCGCGGTTCCCGCGAGCCAGCAAGCGAGATAAATCTGCGCGTTGATCAGGAACGCGATTTGCCGCGGTGGGCATGTGAAATGCCGCCAGTGCGCGATGACGATGCAGCGCATGTCGAGGTTCACGAGCCACTGCGCACTCGCCAACGGCTGATAGAAATGTCCGTAGAGCGGCCGTCCAAGTACGGCCGCATAACCGAACGTATGCGCAATGAACTGCGTGGTCGCACCAAAAGAGGCGACCATCCCCAGGACGGCGACCAGCAGTGCGATTCGAGAGATCGGGCTGGACGTACTTTTCGCCCTGTTCACCGGTTAATGCGCCGGCGGGAGCCCGACCCGCGGCGCCCGTATGGAAACTTGCCTATGGAGAGAGGACGAGCTCGCAAGCGCTGCAGGGCCGCTCAGAAGGGACCATATCGCTATCCAGCTGACCCTTACGGCGTTTTGACCTAAAGTGGACCGAGCGAGCATTTGAACGGGCATGTGCTTCCCGTACGTGCGTTCGACATCCTGGTGAGAACCCTACCTATTGTGCTTCGACGCCGGGCGCGCCCACAAGATATGGCGTATCAGTCGTCAAACTGCGTTGCCGCCACCCGCATATCCGTATCGCGCAACGAGCGATGGCGGCCAATGCCACCGCATTCGGCCTGGGCTACCGGGTATCGAGGAACGACGGCCGAGGCCGAGCGAGTTCGGCGCATGGTCTCGGAGTGCAGACGCGTGGCGTGGCTCGGCGGCGTTCGGCGAAAGCCGCGCTCCGGCGGGGCGATGGGAACACGCGGAACGCCTCGAGGACTTGGTCACGATTCTCGAGCACGTCGTCGCCATCGAGCTCAAGACGCCGGCCTCCGTTCGCGCTGTTGGAGGAATTCGCCACGTGACTGGCCACGCCGCACGAACGGCGCGGGCCGGACCCGTGCGGGGCGGCGTGGCTCCTCGTGCACTAAGCGCGTTTGGAGGCTCAAGTCGTTCCGACTGATTCGCCGCGACCAGTCAGCTAAGCCCCGCGTTTCGACGGACCACTAGACGAACGCGTCGCAGATCGAACGCGCGCCCTTGTTTGTTGGCGTCGCGTTCTGGAGTCGCCGATGTGCATCCCCTCAGCCGCCGAGTTCGGCGTACGGCTGCCGCCGTTTGAGTAGGTGGTAGGCGACACGAGAATCGAGTGAGCCACTGCGACGATGGCTTTGTTGTGCCCGTGGCGGCCTTTGATGCGTGCGTACTGAGCAGCCAGATAGGTGTGTTTGGTGCGAGCCGCGGCTTGCGCCGATTCCACCAACGCCGTGCGCAGCCACTTCGAACCCCTACGCGTTTTGCCGGAGAAGTGCTTGCCGGTGGACTCGTTATTGCCAGGGCAGATACCGGCCCAGGACGCGAGGCGCTGCGGCGAACCGAAGCGGCTCATGTCAGGCCCGCACTCTGCGATGAGAACCTCGGCCGAGCGACGATTGACTCCCGGAATCGTATCGAGGAGATCAATCGCTTGGGAAAAAGGCGACCATCGTCGCGACCTCGCCGCTGAGCCGTCGATGGCTTCGTCGATGTATTCAAGGTGGGCCAGTTGTTCGCTGACCAAAAAAGCATCGGTACGCAATTTAGCGGCTGCGGAGATGTCGCCGCGAGGATCCAAGAGGTGCCTGTGATGCAAAAGGCACCCGCGCTGTAATTGTTCTTACAGCCGACCGTTAGTGCAAACGTGCACACTTCATCATGCACACTCGCAGTCCGGAGGCGCACACATGAGGTATTTTGTTCCTTTCCTGTTCGCACTGGCACTCCTGAACGGCGCGGAACGCGTCGCAATCGCGGGCTGCATGCCAGGTCGGGACGCGTCCAACATGACGGCGCCTGCACACGCCCTAGCAGCGTCGCTGCGTGGTAAGCCGGTATTTGCGCGCATCCATGCGGATTGGTGTCCGGCCTGTAAGGCCACCCAGCCCACGATCGACGCCTTGCGTGCGAAATATAGCTCGTCGGTCACCTTCGTCGAATTTGACGTGACTGATGCGAAGACGAGCGCCGCCGCCGCCGCCAAAGCGAAGGCGCTGGGCCTAGCCGCCTTTTACGAGGCGAATAAGACCGCAACGTCGACCGTCGCAATCCTGAACCCGGACGACGGCACGACCGTCGCGAAATTCTACAACGACGCCGACGGCAGCGACTACGACAAGGCGATCAGGCACGCTCGCAGCGAGCTTCGTTCGAAGTAGCTTCGTGGAATTCTCGCCCCGGCGACGGGCGGTCCGCGCGACGGGAATTGGGATCGCCACAATCGCGATCGTGGTCATCGCGATTGCGTATGCCCTCGGTCGCGGTCCTTTTGCGGACGTGCTCGAACGTACCGTGGGCGTGGTGCAACATTCAATTGCATCAAGGCTCGGCGACGGTGCGAGCCTTCACGGATGGCGCCTCTATCTGGTGGCGTTCTCGAGCGGCTTAGTATCGAGTTTCTCGCCGTGTATCCTCGGTATGCTGCCGGTCAACCTGTCTTACATTGGGGCGGCCGGCTTGCGCTCCCGCCGCGCCGCGGTTCTCGCGGCGTCAATGTTCGTGTTAGGCGTCGTCGTGGTTAACGCCACACTCGGCCTCGTCTCGTCGCTGTTTTTTGCTGTGTTCGTTCAAGATCGAGCGTACGTGAACATTACGGTTGGACTCATCACCGTTACGATGGGGCTGTGGATGGCGGGACTCATTCACTTGCGCTTGCCGTCCGCGACGCGCGTCCCAGCAGGATCGGGTCCGTTTGCTGTGGGCGTCGTGTTCGCGCTCGTCGCGTCGCCATGTGCGAGCCCAATTCTCATCGCAGTCCTGAGCGCCGCAGCGAAGGGAGGTTCGCTTTTTCAAAGCACCGTTTCGATGGTGCTCTATGCGTTGGGATATACAGCGATACTGTTCGTAGCATCGCTCTCTGCGGGGGTCGCGGTGACATCGCGACGGCTCCTTACGCATGGCGAATCGATTACACGCGTAGCGGCAGCGGTACTTGTTGTCGTTGGTCTCGCCACGGTCTGGTACGGTCTGCGGTTGCTTTGATTGGCGCGGTAGGTACGTTGAGCTGCCAGCTTTATGTGCGCAAAGGTTGCCCGTTCTCGCCATGCGCGATCGAGCGAATGACGCAACTGGCCAGCGAAGATGCGCGAGTCAGGTTCGAGGTCCGGAGTGTCGATGGCGAGCGAGACCTGGCTGGGGTCCCGTTAATCACCCCGACGCTCGTCTTGCCCGGCGGGAAGCGGGTGACCGGTACACCGACGCTCGAACGTCTTCGAAGGATCGTCGCTCGTTGTCTCGGAGCCCCGCCCGCCGTGCCGAACAAAGTCTGGTTTTTGGAGCGTAACCGTCTCTTCCGAGGCGTTCCGCTTGACGAGATCGAGAAGATGGCGCATCTCTTTCGAGAGGCTGACTATCCGCCGAACCATGTCATCTTCCATGAAGGCGACCTGGGTGATGCGATCTATTTGCTCAAGACCGGGCACGTGCGGGTCTATCGCGTCACGCAGGAGGGACACGAAGCGACGCTCGCGGTCTTGGGACCAGGAGACGTGTTCGGTGAACTCGCGCTCTTTGATGAGCCGCAGCGGCTGACGGTGGCGCAGACGATGGATTCAGCGCACATCTGCGCCGCTTCGATTGACGACTTTAGCTCGCTCATGCGACATAAGCCCCAACTGACGATGATGGTCGCCCGTGAAATCGCGCGACGCCGGATTGCGAGCGAAACGCGGATCGCCGGCACCGCGCTCGCGACCGTGCGCGGTCGTGTGGTGTCCGTGCTTCGGCACCTTGCCGAAGAACACGGCGAGCGGCTTCCCGACGGTTCTACGCGGATCGGGATTCGCTTCTCACACCAGCAGATCGCCAGTTTTGCGGGCGCCACGCGCGAAGCATGCAGCGTTCAGATCTCGCGGCTCCAACGTGCGGGCGTCCTTCGGACGGATGCCGATCATCACTTCGTGGTCCGAGACATGGACGCGTTGCAGATCGGGGTAGTCGACCGACTGATTCGCACTGCCATTGGCTGAGCGCTGCCTGCGGAGGCAATCTTTTGAGCCCTTGGCTCCTCAATTGTGTCAAATCCGTTACAGACACTATGGCGGCCTACAGGCTACGATTCCGTCATGGGTATCAATGTTGGTCATCGAGCTAGCCTCGGTCTTGCTCCTGCGGCGCTCGCCGGTTTGGCTGCCGGCATCGTGATGGCGCTCGTGGCCATGATGGTAACCGCCGTCATGGGAATGGGGCTTTTCGCAGCTCCCGCGATGATCGCCGGCATCGTTCTCGGCCCGCAGGTCGCGATGAGCCCAGGTCCCGGCGTGATCGTTACGGGACTCGTCCTACACATGCTCCTATCGATGATGTTCGGAGTGCTCTTTGCCGTGCTGGTGGCCCGCGTGCGCGCCTCGACCGTAGGTCTGGGACTCGTCTACGGCATCGCGCTGTGGATCATGAATTTCTACGTACTCTCGTTCGTATCTGCAGGCGCGCGCGCAATGGCTGGGCACGAACCGGTTGCGCTCGCCATCGGCACGCATCTCATCTTCGGCTTGGTCCTCGGCACCATCGTCGCCCGCAGCGGAAAATCGTTGCCGGCCGCGGCGTGATGGCGCGTTCAATCCGCATCGTGCACACGGAAACAGGCACCCTTGTTGCGGAGGGTCCCGTCGGCTGGGGCATTACGCCGTTCGAGGGTAATTACTACATTTCAAACCGCTATCTCCGTGCATCGTTCAAACCGAATTTCATTCCTGGCCTATGTATCTACAAATTCGTATACATTTGGATGGATCTCGTTCTTCCGGGAGGCCGAAATGAGCGCGGTCTTGGTTGGAAATACATCCTACCGAACCCCTTGCTGCCGTTCATCTGGTTTCGCGTCGCAGTAGCAGGTTCGGATCCCGCGTTCACGATTACGGCCGCCGCCGGATAGTCTTTTGCGTGCTATCGCAATGCTCGCGAAATCGCCGGTCGTCGGCTGCGTGAAGACGCGCTTGGTACCCCCGTTGACCCCATCTGAGTCAGCCGAGCTCGCAAGGGCGTTCACACACGACTTTGGGGCGCGGATGGGAAGGCTTGCACCGCTTCTGCACGCAACGTTGTTTCTCTATTTCACTCCCAGCGATGCCATTAAAGACTTTGACTTCTTGGAACCTGCGCCGGTGCTCCGCCCGCAATGTGCTGGCGATCTCGGAGCGAAAATGAGGTCGATCGTTGTCAATCTGGCGGCAGACGGCCTTGGCCAGGTCGTACTCGTCGGATCCGATATCCCAACGTTACCCGACGCGCACGTAGCCGCGGCGTTTGCAGCGCTCGACGCCTGCGATCAAATCGCCATCTCGCGCGCGGAAGACGGCGGGTACGTACTCTTGGGGCTCGACGCACTCTACGCTGAACTCTTTACGGATATCGCATGGAGCACGGCCAGCGTGTACGATACGACAGTGAAACGTGCGCGCGAACGGGGACGTTCGGTGCACGAACTTCCACCCTGGTATGATGTCGATACGGTATCGGACCTCGTGCGGTTGCGGCAGGAGTGCCGCACCGAGGCAGGCGCGCTCGCACCGCGTACGCACGAAGTGCTCAAGAGGCTTGAGTTCTAGGTTCGGCCGTTATCGAAAGCTCGCGACGGTCCTAACACCGGAGATCGGCCGTCGTATCGCAGTACCGATTATGCGCGAGCAGATCAAATTACACGTGGACGCTCGCGAACATCGATCGATTTCGGCACGGTCGAAACGGTCCACGATATCGTCGAGGGGCTCGAGGTTCGCGTTCCCCGCTGCGGGTTGGGCGAGACACGGCGCAACGTTTCCGGATGCATCGATCGCGATGCTGTACCGACCCGCGTCGCAGGGCAAGAGCGACCCCCCGGAAAGCCATCGAATCGTATCGTCGAGATAGTCGCGATAGTAACCGGCCGGGACATCACCTCCATCGCGCACGTTGCGAAACACTTCGATCGCGAGCGCCGGATCATAGCGCAAACTGTCGTCCGCCTTCCCGTAACGTCCGACGTCCCAGTGGTAGGCGCCGACGATTGGGGTGAAGCCTTTCGACCGGGCGAATGCGACGACACCGC
>JAABUZ0100004561.1_pt1 | contig 18993 bp, 17 predicted proteins | sample 5562091 | NCBI WGS metagenome assembly JAABUZ01 (sample SAMN12813069, study PRJNA571459) | rock metagenome | isolation source: Antarctica rocks | place: Antarctica: Victoria Land, Linnaeus Terrace sud | collected 2015-12-21 | reverse complement strand
CCGACTGGGCGGCGACGAACGCGGCGGCCAAGTCTCGCAGTTTGGTATTGCTGTTCTGCGAGTGCTGGCACAGCAGCTCGAACGCCTCCGCAGCGGAGATCTGGTGCACGGCCATCAAAATGCCCTTAGCCTGCTCGATCGGGGCTCGACTCGCGATCGCCTGCGTCAGCTGGGCGACCTGTGTGGCCGCAGAATGCACCGCCGCATATTGCTCGATCCCTCGGCCGACGTACTGGGCGACGACGGTGATCACGTCGAGCGAGTCGGCGGTCACCAACTCGGCCGCACTGCTGTAGAGAGTGAGTGATCCGCAGCTGCTGGCCGCCCGGGGCAAGGGGGAGGCCAGCACGCTGTAGATGCCTTTATCGGCCGCGACATGGGCAAGCGAGGGCCAGGAGCAGGCCAGCTCGGCCTTGTCCACCGCGACCACCTGACCGGTGCGCATGGCCTGCAGGCTTGGTCCCTCGTTGAGGGCGCGTTGCCCTTCGTCGAGCAACTGGGCACGTCGGTCGGTGTGGGCCGCCGCGCACTTCGTCCGATTCAGGCGGGTGGTGATGCTGCACCATTCCGCCCCGTCGATGCACTCCCGGGCAAGGAAAGCGGTGCGGCGCAACAGGTTTCGCAGGGTCGCGTCGTCGACGACCGGCCGGTGCAGCTCCGTGATGATGCGCACCAGCATGTCCGGTTGCGTAGCAAGCACTCGGCGAAGAGCGCCCGCAGTATCGCAGTGGTCGGGAGGAAGCGGTCCACGGTTCGCCATGCCAGGTCCTGTCACCAATCGGCTGGCGGCCATCGATGAGCGGCGGTATCAGCCCTCAGGTGCCTGCCGAGGGACTTCAACGTAGGAGCCCAGCACACGACTGTCCAGGCAACACTGCCGAATATGACCAGCAGGCGCCAAGCTCGTCGGGAGAATCCCTGGTGTACTGCTGTCCATGCATGTGGTGGCCACTGCCGGACACGTCGATCACGGCAAGTCCACGCTGGTGCGGGCGCTGACCGGCATGGAGCCGGATCGCTGGGCCGAGGAACGTCGCCGCGGGCTGACCATTGACCTCGGCTTCGCCTGGACCGAGCTGCCCGGCGGGCAGACGGTGGCCTTCGTCGACGTCCCCGGCCATGAGCGCTTCGTGCCCAACATGCTCGCCGGCGTGGGTCCGGTGCCCGCCGTGCTGCTGGTGGTCGCCGCCGACGAAGGGTGGATGCCGCAGTCCGCGGAGCACCTCGACGCGTTGGACGCACTCGGCGTTCGCCACGGCCTGCTGGTGATTACCCGTAGTGACCTCATGGAGCCCGAACTTGCCTTGGCCGACGCACGGCAGCACCTACGGGGTACCGGGTTGGCCGGCATGTCCGCGGTGTGTGTCTCCGCTGCCACCGGCGCAGGCTTGACCGAACTGCGGTCGGCGTTGGCCACCATGGTCGCCGCCCTGCCCGAGCCGGACGCCTCCGCCGATGTCCGCCTGTGGATCGACCGGGTTTTCACCGTTCGCGGCGCTGGCACCGTGGTGACCGGAACACTGGCGGCCGGGACACTGAGCGCAGGGCAAGAACTGGAGCTGCACGGGCAGCGGGTGCGGGTGCGGGGCCTGCAGGCGCTCGGGCTTCCCCGCGAGCAGGTGGGTGCGGTTGCTCGGGTGGCCGTGAACCTGCGGGGGGTTCCGCGGGAGCGGTTACGCCGTGGCGATGCGCTGCTCACGCCCGGGAAGTGGCGCGCCACAGCGTTGTTGGATGTCCGGTTGAGTGGAGCCGACATGCCCGCTCAGGCCGTGCTGCACCTCGGCTCCGCGGCGGTCCCTGCCCGGGTACGGCCGCTGGGTAACGGAAGCGCCCGGCTCACCCTCGAGCGGGCCTTGCCCCTGCGTATCGGCGACCGCGGCGTGCTGCGTGATCCCGGGTCGACGCACAATGCCTTGGGCGTCACGGTGCTGGACACCATGCCGGCGGAGCTGATCCGGCGCGGAGCCGCGGCCGTCCGAGCCGAGCAACTTGCCCGGCTGGACGGGGTCGCCGACGGGGCGAGCGAACTGGCGCGACGCGGTCTGGTGCGGGCCAGCGAGCTGTTGGCGATGGGCGCAGCGGTTCCGGTCAAGGCTCCGCGCCGCGGCGACTGGTTGCTCGACCCGGCGACCATCAGTGGGCGTGCGGATGAGCTCGTCGCGGCCGTGCGGGAGCACGCGGCGAAGCACCCGCTCGATCCGGGGATGCCGTTGGAAGCCGCTCGGCAGGCGGTTCGCCTGCCCGACGCCCGGCTGCTGGAGATCCTGCTGGCAGAACCCGCCGCCGCCGGACTGACCGCCGCGGACGGCCGACTGTGCGACGGCATCCGTGACCTGCCCGCAACCGTTCGCTCGGCCATCGAGCGCGTCCGCTGCCAGCTCGATCGCAACCCGTTTGCCGCGCCCGAGGCACACCAGCTCACCGACCTCGGGCTGGGAACCGCGCAACTGGGCGCCGCCGTCCGCAGCGGTCAGCTGCTCAGGGTCGCCGACGGCGTGTACCTACTACCGGATGCGCTGCCCCGGGCCGTCGCGCTACTGGCCGAGCTCCCGCAACCGTTCACCCTCAGTCAGGCGCGGCAGGCCCTGGGGACCACCCGGCGCGTGGCTGTGCCGCTGCTGGAGCGTCTGGCCCGAGAGGGCAGGACTCGCCGCGACGAAGACGGAAACCACGAAGTCCGCTGAGCACTGCATTGTTCGTGGTCGAACACACCAGGATGGAGGGTTCCGCCGATCGAACAACCACCTCGGACGCCTGTGATTTCGGGCGAGCGGGTGTTGCGCCGGTGATTATGCGGGCGGTGGTGGGGGTGTGGTGTTGCCGGTGGTGGGCCGGCCTGGGTTGTCGGTGGGGGTCGAGCCATGGGGGTGGGAGGAACCAGTGGCCGTCGGCGCGGAGGGTGATTGTCCCAGCTGATGTGGTGAATGACCCGGTGATGATGGGCGCAGAGCAGGACCAGATTGTTGACGTTTCCGGGTTGCCCTTCTTCACCAGGATGGAGGTGCCCGCGTTGAAGTAGTCGACGAAGTCCACCGTCTCCTGGCGCTTCTTGTTGTCGGTCATCGAGGACAGCGCCCCTCGTATCGCCCGCCGGAGATGCCGGTGAGGATGGAGTCGAACTTGGTGTTGCCGATCTCCACCCTGACCCCGAGCTTGTCGGCGAGCGCGTTGGCGAGGTCGATGTCGAAGCCCTGCAGCGTGGTGCCGTCGGCGGCGGTGAACTCGTTCGGGGGATAGGTGCCGTCGGTGGCGGCCTTGACCACCCCCGCGGAGTTTTACTTCGCCGACAGCAACGCCGCGGCCGCGGGGTCGGCCTGGACGGCGGGAAGCTGGGCCGCGGTCGACACGGGCGACGAGCCAGTGCTGGTGCTGTCGCTGCACGCCGTGACCAGCAGCAGCGAGGCCGTGCAGGCCATGCGGCACCGAGAAGAGCGGGCATGGATCGGGTCACGCGGAAAGAGCGGAAAGGGCAATTCTGCCGGGCTCGAGTCACGGACCCGCGCAGATCGCAGGACCCGGGTGCCGTGGCGAGGTCAACCGCGACGGCGCGGCTCGGTCACCTGCGGCAGTACTACCGCGGCCGTTCATCGGGTGGCGGGCACAAGTCGACACCTGCGCGCCGCCGAGCGGTGGTGTGCAGGTGTCGACTGTTGAAGCTGTTATCGATCGAGTTTTGTGACTACGAACCGCCTATCCCGGGAGCATCGGGGGTCGTGGTGGCGGATGGCGACATTGTTGCGGTGTTTGGTGAACCGCTTCCTCCCCGAGCCGCCGGGCCCTGTCCGGCCTTGCCTGCGGGAGCGGTGCCTCCATCTCGCGAACCTGGGCGTACTTTGCCGCCGGCTCCTGGGACTGGGCCTGCTTCGCCGCCGGGGCCTGCGCCCGGTCCGTGTCCCGCCTTGCCGCCCGGGCCGGCGGGCGGAGCCGGTGGCTGTGGCGGAGTACTGATCTCGGTGGCATCGAGGATGGTGCCGTTGGCGTCGACGGTGCCGGTGGCATGGATACGGGTGCCCATGGCCACCGGGGAAGACAGTCCGTCGCCGTAGGTGGTTGCTGAACTCGTGACAACGGTCCGAGTGAAGCCGTCAGGGTCGGTGACGGTGATCGAGTTCTCCGACACCGAGGCGACGGTCCCATCGATGTGCGGCTGGTGGGCAGGTGGCCGGGGGCTGCTGCTCGTCGCGCCGCCGGAGGAGTCGCTGGGAGCGGTACTGCTGGAGGTGGTGCTGGGGCTGCTTGGCGTGTCGACGGTGCCGTCGGCATAGGCCATCGCGGTGCCGCCAAGGAGTAGACCGCTGGCGACGACCGCGGCCACCGTTACTCGCCGGGCGGAAGGTCGGTGATAAAAGCCAGGTTGGGGGACATGCGAATCTCCTTGCGTTCCGGTGTGCTTGTTCGGTCGGGTGCAGGAGTTGAACGACGGCACTGACTTCGAAGGTGTCATCGATGCGTTCCGGCCCGATCTGGCGGTGCTCGACCTGATGCTCCCGCGGGGACGCGACGGTGTGGCGTTGGCCAGGGTGATGCGCGCCCGTGGGGACGCGGCGGTGCTCATGCTCACCGCGCGGGACGGTGTTCCCGACCGGGTCCGCGGGTTCGAAGCGGGGGCGGATGACTATGTGGTGAAGCCGTTCGCGACGGTTGAGGTCCTCGCCCGCATCGCGGCGATCCTGCGCCGCCTCGGTCGGATCCCGGCCACCATCGAGGTCGGCGACCTGGTGCTCGACGAAGGCGCCGGTGTCGCGGTCCGGGCCGGCGCACGCCTCGAGTTGACGGCGACCGAGTTCCGGCTGTTGGCCTACCTCGCCGCGAACCGGGGCCAGACGCTGTCCAAGACCCAGATCCTCACCCAAGTGTGGGGGTACGAGGAATACGACCCCAACCTCGTGGAGGTGCACACCAGTCGGGATGGTCCGGGAAACGCAGCGGGCGTCTCGGCTTGTCGAGGATCTGCTCGCGGTGGCACGCCTCGATCAGGGCCTGAGCCTGCGGTACGAGCGCGTTGACCTCACCGCACTCGCCCGCCACGAGCTCGACCGCATCCGCCTACGAGGCGCGGACCTGCATTTCCAGCTGCTCGCTCCCGAACGAGCACCGGTGCTCGGCGACCCGCTGCGCTTGGAGCAGATCATCGCCAACCTGCTCAACAACGCGTGTCACGCCACACCAGCCGGCGGCACGATCACCGTGGAGATTCGGCGGGAGGGCGACCGGGCAAGTGTCACCGTGTCCGACACCGGAAGGGGCGTCCCGGCAGCCGCCCGCGAACACATCTTCGAACGATTTGCCCGCCTCGATGTCTCTCGCTCGCGACGTACCGGCGGAGCTGGGTTGGGGCTGCCCATAGCGCGAGGGTTGGCCCGCGCCCATGGCGGCGACCTCACCTATCTCGACCGAAACGGCAGCCCCGGAGCCGCCTTCCAGGTGAACCTGCCCGTCGCACGTCGTGCCCCGCAGGCGCAGCTACCGTAGGAAAATCGTTCCTACCGGGGGCACGCCGAGGTCAGTGACGTCGAGGACCGCGTGCAGGTCTTTGTTGGTCGCCGGTAGCGCGGTCGTGACGCTGCGCAGAACGGTGCTGTGACCGCCAAGCGGTTGCAGGGCCGAGGTGATCGGCGCCAGTGCTCCGGGGCCGACCAGCGCCGGAACCGCCGTAGCGAGGACCCAGAGCAGCAAGAGGGCCGAGCCGGCGCCGGCCACCGCCCCCGCAGCCCGATCGAGCACGGGCATCCGTACCCGAAGTAGCACCCGAGTGAGCAGACTGCCTAGCCATCCCCCGACTGCGCCACCGATCAGCACAGCAACGAGCATTCCGGCGAGGAACAACAGCACGCGGGTCGTGTGGTCGCCTCCGTGGTCGGCGAAGGCCGCGCCCAGTGTGAGGCCGAACCCTGCGCCGATCACTGATCCCAGGAGCCGCCCGGCGCGGCTGGCGCCGCCGAGCACGCGAAAGCCGGCGACGCCGGCGATAACGACGATGGCGAGTATGACCAGATCCAGCAAGTTCATCGCTGTTCCTCCATTGCGGGTTCGACGGGTGACTCCGATGGTGGTGTCCGGACCTGAGGGGGACCTGAAGGCTCGAGATCAAGCTGAAGATTTGACCTCCAGTCCGAGTATCCGGGCGCTGAATCTGGTGCCGGGCATGGCCCGAAGCTATGTTTGGGCCGACGGAGATTCGGCTGGACGTCGTGGCATGTCAGTGCCGACAGAGCGCAGGCCCCAAGGAGTCGGACATGGCGACGTTAGGTGCGACGTGGCGTGAGCGCGTCGGTCCGCGTGTTCGCCGTCGGCTCCCCGACCTATTCGCCGGCTTCTGGTTTCTGGCCGGCAGTGTGGCTGTCATCGGTCCCGTCCTGATGGTCATCGCCGTAGCCATCGACAAGAAGGCGGGGAACGCCGGACTCTTTCCGGCGCTCGTGATCAGCCCGTCGTCTGCCCGCACAGTTCTCGGATCGATTGCCACTTCCTTGATTACCGTTGCGAGCCTGACGTCGTCCTTGACGATCGTGACGCTGCAGCTGCTGTCCAGCCAATACACTCCGCGCACGATTCGCGGGTTCCTGCGCGGCAGGCTGTCGCAGATCGTCTTCGGCACCTTTATCGGAGTCTTCGTCTACTGCCTGCTAATGCTCGTTACCGTCCGCGAGCCCGGTGACGAGAATGTTCCGTTTGTCCCCTCGCTGGGTGTCGTGCTCGCCATCGCGCTGTCCCTCTTCGGGCTGGGGCTGCTCGTGGTCTTCATCCACCAGATGTCGCTCATCATTCAGGTGTCGACCATGACTGCGCGGATCGCCCGGCACACACTGCGAGCGGTGGACCAGGTACATCCACACCGCTACTGCAGCGCGAGGCCCGAAGTCGAGGACGAGGCCAGGAAGCCGGACTCAGCGCGTGGCCGCGCATTGGGGTCGGCGCAGGGCCGATGGGAAGCCAGCGCAACCGGCAGCGCAGCACGACTGGTCTATGCGAGTCGTCCTGGCTTCATTCGTGGAGTGGAAACGTCAACGTTGGCCGCGGCCGCCACGAAGGCCGAATGCGCCACGGTGACCGTGTTGGTCCGGCCCGGCGATTTTGTCACCACCAACACCCCGCTGATCGCACTCGATGCACACCAGTCAGGTGACGACGCCGGGACGGCCAGCCTGCGCCGACACATCATCATCGAGCGCGAGCGCGACATCGACCAGGACCCGGCGTTCGGCATCCGCCAGCTTGTCGACATTGCCCTAACGGGCGATCTCCCCCGGAATCAACGATCCCACCACGGCGGTAACCTGCATTGGCTACCTGCAGAACATCTTCGAGTGTCTGAGCCAACGCTCCCTGCCGGCGGTCGTCCGGCAGGAACGTCACGGGGTCGAGCTCGTACTTCATCGGCACACTTTCGCCGACTACCTGGAGCCGTTGTCCGAGATTGCGCGCTACGCTACTGGCGATGCACGGGTCGCGGCGGCCCTGCTTGGCGCGTGCAGAGCGGCGGCTGACACTGCTGACCGTGCCGGGGCAACGAACCGATACCGGTGCCTCGTAGCGTTCGCCGACGACATTGTTCAGCCCGCAACGGCCGCCGCCAAGACCGAGTTCGATCGGCAACTGTTGCGGCACCGTACCGAGGCACCGTGAGGGCAGGCGGCAGCCAACCTATTGCCGTTCCTGCAAGCCCTGAACCCAGCGGTCAACCTCCTCCCTGCGTGGACCTCAGAGTGCAGGCGCCAGATCCGGGCCTGGTCCGGGCCCAGCGGGCGGCGCTGGGGTTCGCGCACCTGGTGCCTGGCGGTTGCCACGGCCAGGAGCGCCGGGCGCTGCCATGCGGGGGCCGACAGCTGCAGGAGGGGTGGCCGTCCGGCTGGGCGACTCGACCGTGCTGGGCGTAGTCGTGGAGTTGGCCTGGGGGTTCGTGGTAGCAGTCGATGTGCCTGGCAATGTTGTCGACGGCGTATGGCCGAGCCATCCCGCTAGGGCCCGGGATACGAGGAGGAAGGCCGCGGCGGCGACCGCCACGCGTCGCCCTGTTCGGCGCACCTGCCGCGGGGCCGACCTATCTGGCGGCTCGTCGTCCTCGCGGATCACCGGAAAGGGCTGGGTGTCCGCGAGGCGCTCGTCGCGAGGCTCGTACTGCCGGGACCAGAGTTTCGCCCGGTCGATCCGATCGATCGGGTGAGTTCACCGTTCTTCCTCCCGTGCGGCGGAATGAGATGCATGGGCTGCTCCCTGTGCTCGAGTTCGACTCTCACGGTCGCGCGCGCACCTGAAGGGAAACTGAACCGGGCCGGATCTTCAGGTCATCTGCAGGTTGGCCCGCCAGGGTGGTCACATGAGCATCCTCGACATCATCGTGTTGGCCGCCGCGGCGTTGGCTGCGTGGACCGGGTGGCGGTCCGGCGGGCTGCACACTGTGGTCGGGATCGTCTGCCGGGTCGTCGGCGTCGCGATCGGGTTTGGGCTGGCGGACTGGGTGGCGACGCTGGCGTGGGCTTTTCCGGTCCGGGTGATCACCGAGGTCGTGCTCGTCCTGCTGGGTTGGACACTGGGCGGACGACTGGCACAGGGGGTGAGTCCCTCCACTCGTCGCCCAGGAGACCAAGTCTCCACGGTGAACCGCGTGCTCGGCTTTGGGGTTCGCGCGGTGCTCACCCTCGTCATCGGATGTTTGGGCATCCAGGCCATGCTGATGTGGGGACCGATGACCGTTCAGGCGGCCGCGGTCCAGTCGGCGCTTCCCGGAGTGATCGCGCAGGCGGGGCCCGTTGGTGTTCCCCGCCTGGGCCAGCTCGCTACCGACGGGCGCGATGTGTTGCCCCCGACATCGATGGGCTGTTGCCCCAGACCGCAGCGGTCGACGATCACACTGCGGCCGTCTCCAGTGCCGTATCGCAAGCCGTGGTACAGGTTACAGCGGCGCATCCCGGGTCGACGACCATCGCCACCGGAACCGGCTTCTTCGTCAAGGGAGGCGCCGTGGTGACGGCCGAACACGTAATCAACGGCGCCAGTGCGATCACGCTCACACACGGCGGGCGCCGCCAGTCGACGTCGGTACGCATCGACGATCAACGCAATGATCTCGCGATCCTCACCGTCGCCGGACCAAGCTCGGCTGGGCTGACCGTTTCTGCCCAACATCCACACCCCGGCCAGCAAGCCGTGTTCATCGGCTACCCCGAGGGAGGCCCCCAGCAGGTCGGCGCAGCGACGGTGGCCGGGGGAGTCGCCATGCCAAGTCCGGGGCTGAGCACCGGAAACCTGTACCTGCGCCCAGGCTACCGGTTGCAGAGCGAGGTTCGCCCAGGCAACAGCGGCGGCCCATTGCTCAACACCTCGGGTGCAGTGATCGGTGTGATCGATGCACGTTCCCTGGTCGGCGGCGACGTCGGGTACGCCATCACTGCGGAGCCCCTGTTGGCTGACCTCGCTCGATGAGCGGGTAGTGCGAAACTTGAAGAGCGACAGAAGAGTCTGAGCCGGGCCCAACCGAATGGCGCCAGGCCGGGGTGGGCGTCGGTCCGTGGCCGGACCGTGGCCTGAAGACGAGCGTTACGACCCGGACTTGCTGGAGGCGGGCGCCCGGCGCAACGTCGTCGACGCCTACCGTTATCGGCGACGCGAGGCCATCGTGGCCGAGTTGGATACCCGACGCCACCCGCCACACGTGGCCATCGAAAACTTCGGCAATGACGCCAACATCGCTACCGTGGTCCGCACCGCCAATGCATTTGCCGCCGCGGCAGTACACGACGTTGGGCGCAAGCGGTGGAACCGCCGGGGGTCGATGGTGACGGACCGCTACCAACATCTCCACCACCATTTCGGCGTCACGGCGCTGGCTGAGTTCGCCGGCCGTCATCAGCTGACGGTGGTTGCCGTGGACAACACCCCGGCGGCGCAGCAACTCGAGTCTGTGCGGCTGCCTCGCAACTGCATGCTCTTATTCGGACAAGAAGGGCCCGGCCTCAGCCCTGAGGCCGTTGCGCATGCCGCGTTCAAGCAGTAGGACAATTTGAACACGCTGGTCTCGGGCGGTGGCGGGGTCGGAGGGCGCCAGCCCGGAGGCGCCGGTGCCGCCCCGTTGGTCGGCTGATCGATGTTGCTGTGGTGCATCATGGGCATGTGGGTGTCGTTGCTGGGCGGCATCTGCACCGGGCCCCCGGCGACATCCGCGACACCCACGCCGCCGTCGAGCCCGCCCCCAACGCCTTCGCCGTGCCCCGCGACTCCACCTCCGCTACCAACCGCACCCGCAGCGCTTCCAACTCCCCGATCCGCGCCCCCACCGCCCCCGTCACCGCCACCAACTCCGCCTCACCGAGGCGCCAGGCCTCCACCCCACACGGGTCGGTGAACACCTCGGCCAACTCCATGCATCGAACACTAGTTCGAAGGACCGACAACTTCCCGCGATTGCCTGAGCCGCACCGACGGCCAAGCCACGAGTGGGTCAGCGGGTGCCCTCCGAGGCGGTGACTGCCGGTTGCGCATCCCCGGCTGGGTGGCGCTTGGCCGGATCGTGCATCAGGCCGGACAACAGCAGCGCCAGGATCGGCAGCGCGATGAACGTGCTGAGCGTGAACCGCAGGCTCGTCGTGTCGGCGAGCCAGCCGAAAGCCGGGCTGAACAGCCCACCGACGCTCACCGCCAGCCCCACCGTGACGCCACTGGCCGTACCGATCCGGTTGGGCAGGTAGTCCTGGCCGAGCACCACGAACACACTGAACGGCATGAAGCAGCCGACGCCGGTGAGCACCACGAACGGCAGCGCCGCGGCCGGGATGGGCGCCAGCACCAGCCCCAGCAGGCCGGGGACGGTGAGCACCAACCCGATCCGGATGCTCATCAGCCGGCCCCAGCGGTCGGCGACCCAACCGCCGAGGAGTGTCCCGCCCGCGCCGGCGAACAAGAACACCGTCAGCGCCGCACCCCCAGCAGCCTGCGTTGCACCGAGGCCCTGGATGAAGTACAGCGCCAGGAAGGAGGTGATGCCGAAGAACAACACCGAGCGCACCACCACCACGGCCGTCAGCCGCGCGAACGCCGGCCAATCGTCGTAGCCGCTCGGCAAGGCATGCCTCCGGCGCTGCCCAACGCGGCCGTCGAGCACGGTATCCAGCTTGCTCACCAGCAGCACCGCCATGACTACCGCGGGCACCACCAGCAGCACGGTCCCCCGCAGACCGGCCAGCAGCAGCACCGGGGTGGCGACGAGCGAACCCACCGCGAAGCCCCCGTTGCCGCCGAGTGCGAACAGGCTCATCGCCCGATTACTGTTTCCCGAAGCCTGCCGCGCCGCGCGCGCCGCTTCCGGGTGAAACGCGGCAACCCCCAACCCGGACAGTGCGAGGACCACCCAGGTCAACAGGTAGTTCGACCACAGCCCGGCCAACCCGACGCCGGTACCCGCGGTGAGCATCCCCGCGGGAATCATCCAGCGCCGCGAACGCCGGTCGGTCCACCAGCCGAAGGCGGGCTGGGCCACCGAGGACAGCACCGTGGCGGCCAGGGTCAGTCCGGCGACGGCGGCGTAGCTGTAGTGCCGCTCGGCGACCAGAAAAGGCAGCAACGCGGGCACCACACCCTGATAGAGGTCGTCGACGACGTGCGCCGAGGACATCAGCGCCACGCCACGCCGGTTCACCGCCACCCGCTGCCCCTGACTTCGATTACGGCGACGATAGCCCGGCCGCCCCGAGGGCCTACCGAGCAGCAGCCCGCTCGCGCTGCGGCACCACCGTGTACCGCGGGTCGTTCGCCGAGGCTTGGCCGGCGTGGAAGATGCCGAAGCGGGTGCACCAGGAGCCGGCGAGCAAGGCGGCACCCGCGACGATCGACGTCAGCCGGCTGCGTCCGCCCGCCGCCAGTAATGCCCCGCCCGCGGTGAGCGCCCTGGCCGCCGCGAGGTAGCGGCCCGCCGCGCCCTGGTGCATGGGCTCGGCCGACAGGCCCATTGTGGACTCCATCCGCCTGCTCATCGCCAGTTCCAGCGCCGCGCCACCGACCGCCACCCTGCGAGCCGGTCCCGCCTCCCCCGCCGGCACCGTCAGCAGGCTCATCCCCGCCGCGGCAGCGGCCGCACTGCCCACGAAGACGAAGGGCATCTCGCGGCGACCGTCGTGCCACGACGGTGTCGCCGTGTCCGTGAGGAGCACGGCGGTGTAGGACGCCAGGGCCGGGGCCAGCACCGCGGCCACCGCTCCAGACGCACGCCCGACGGTGCGCGCCACGCCGCGTTGCCGGAGTTCGCTGAGGGCGGCGAGCCCGGCCATCGGTCCGTAGGCGGTAAGAATCCAGGTGCCCACGCTCATCGGCGAGGTCGGTTTGGCCACCCGCAGCATGTGGTGGAAGCGCGCGGGCTTGCCGAGGTCGTGGATGAGCGCGACGGCGCTCAGCGTCACCGCGCCGAGAGCCGTGGCGCGGGCGGAGCGCCGCATGGTGGGGCGGCCGCTGAGGTCGGCACCGAGCGCCAGCAAGGAGGACCCGCCGGCCAGGCCACCGAGGAAAAGGTACGCCGGGATGTCGACCTGCCAGGGTGAGGCCTTGACGATGGGCCGGCCGTAGTAGGAGGTGAACTCGGCGTCGGGGACCATCGCCCGTTCACCACGCCGACCACCCTTAAGACGACGAGTCGGGCTAGTCATGGCCGCCCCGCGAAGGCCGCGATCGCCCCGGCCAACAAGGTGGCCGCCGCCAGCCCGGCCTGCTTCCACATCTGCGGCAGGTGCTTGGTGGTGACCACCGGGTCGGGCGGCAGCCCGTACACCTCGGGTCTGTCCAGCAACAGGAAGAACGCCCCGGTGCCGCCCACACCATCGTGGGGGTCGTGGCCGTACAGCTGGGCATTGGGTTTGCCGGCTTCGACCAGCTGATCCACCCGGCCGGCCGCCCGCACCCGCAGCTCGTCCAGGTCGCCGAACTGGATGGAGTCGGTGGGGCACGCCTTGGCGCAGGCCGGTTCCATGCCCACGCCGAGGCGGTCGTAGCAGAGGGTGCACTTCTGGGCCAGGCCGACGGCCGGATCGTCGGCGGGACCGGTGCGGCGATCGATCACCCCGTACGGGCAGGCGGGAACGCAGTAGCCGCAGCCGTTACAGATGTCGTTCTGCACCACCACGGTGCCGAACTCCGTCCGGAACAGCGCGCCCGTGGGGCAGACGTCCAGGCAGGCGGCATGCGTGCAGTGCTTGCAGACGTCGGAGGACATCAGCCACTCGAACGGCACACCCGCGCTCTCCGTGGTCTGCGCCCCGGGCAGCGTCATCGATGGCATACCCAGGTCCACTTCGGACGGAGCCACGTCCGGAACCGATGGCTTCGCTGGTTTTTCAATGAAGGCCACGTGCCGCCAGGTCGATGCGCCAAGACCCACGCTGTTGTCGTAGGAGTGCCCGGTCAGCTCCATACCGTCCTCGGGCACGGCGTTCCACTCCTTGCAGGCCACCTCGCAGGCCTTGCAGCCGATGCAGACTGAGGTATCGGTGAAGAAGCCCTTACGTGCACTCATCTGCTCAAACCCCTCTCATCCATGCTGCCAGCGTCCTCGGGGATCCCCGCTCGGCGGCGGTAGTCCGCCATGTAGTCCAGCAGCCGGGGACCCCGTGGACGCCTGCCCGGCTGGATGTCGCAGGTGGCCACTTTGCTTTCCTGGATGTGCACATTGGGATCGAGCGCGATGGACACCAGCTCGTTGGCCGCGTCGCCGACACTCAGTCCGTTGGGCCCCCAGTGGTAGGGCAATCCGATCTGGTGCGTGGTGCGCCCCTGGATGGTCAGCGGCCGGATCCGCTCCGTCACCAGCACCCTGGCCTCGATTGCCGTGCGCGCGGAGACGATCGTGGCCCAGCCGAGGTGCTCGAGCCCCCGCAGCTCCGCCAGCTCCGGGCTCACCTCGCAGAAGAACTCCGGTTGCAGCTCGGAGAGATAGGGCAGGAAGCGACTCATCCCGCCGGCGGTGTGGTGCTCGGTCAGCCGGTAGGTGGTGAACACGAACGGGAAGATCTCGCTTCCCGGCGGACTGTAGCGGTTGTCCTTCCGCGAATACGCCTCGCGCGTCGGGTTGCTCTGCTGGTCGTAGAGCCGGTTGGCGAAGGGAGACTCCTCCGGCTCGTAGTGGGCGGGGATCGGCGCGTCGAGCACCCCCGCGGGGGCGTACAGCCAGGCCTTGCCATCGGTCTGCATGATGAACGGGTCGTCCCCGGCGATCGCGTCCTCGGCTTTGGCGTCCTGGGGCGGCCGATAGTCCGGCCGCTTGGTGGGTTGGAAGTCCGGCACGTCGTGCCCGGTCCACTTCTCCTGCTCCTCGTCCCACCAGACGTAGGCCTTACGTTCGCTCCACGGCTTGCCGTCCGGGTCGGCGGATGCCCGGTTGTAAAGGATGCGTCGGTTCGCCGGCCACGCCCAACCCCACTCCGGTGCTACCCAGCTCTGCTCGCCGCCCGGCTTGCGCCGGTCGGCCTGGTTGACGCCGTCGGCGTATACCCCGGCGTAGATCCAGCACCCACACGTGGTGGATCCGTCGTCTTTGAGCCCGGTGTATGCCGGGTTCGGTTCACCGTCGGCGCCGTAGCCGTTGATCTCCGCCAGGACGGCTTCGGCGCTGGGGTCGGCGAGCGGGCCTTCGGTCGGGTACTCCCAGGTGAGGTCCAGCACTGGGGCGTCCCTGTCCTCGGTGGAGCTGGCCAGCTTCTGCCGGATGATCCGGCCCAGGTGGTAGTAGAACCACAACTCGCTGCGGGCGTCACCGGGTGGTTCGACGGCCTGGCGGTGCCACTGGAGCATCCGCTGGGTGTTGGTGAAGCTGCCGCTCTTCTCGGTGTGCGCGGCCGCGGGCAAGAAGAACACCTCGGTGCCGATGTCTTCGGTCTTCATCTCCCCGGTGGCGATCTCGGGGCCGTCCTTCCACCAGGTGGCGCTCTCGATCATCACCAAGTCGCGTACCACCAGCCAGTCGAGATTGGCCATGCCCCGGCGCTGCAACTTGGCGTTGGCCGACCCGACCGCGGGGTTCTCCCCGACCAGGAAGTACCCGCCACCACCAGTGTCGACCTGGCGCAGCACCGTGTTGTACGAGCCGTGGTCGCCGGTCAGCCGGGGCAGGTAGTCGAAACAGAAGTCGTTGGCCGCGTTGGCATTGTCGCCCCACCAGGACTTCAACAGGCTGACGGTGTAGGCGCTCATGTTGCCCCAGTAGCCCTTCCGACCCGCGTCGGCGGCGACGAAATCGTCCAGCGTCACGTGCTGGTGCGCGTGCGGCATCGGGATGTAACCGGGCAGGATGTTGAACAGCGTCGGAATGTCGGTGGAGCCCTGGATGCTGGCGTGCCCGCGTAAGGCGAGGATGCCGCCACCGGGACGGCCGATGTTGCCGAGCAGGGTCTGCAGAATCGACGCCGCCCGGATGTACTGCACGCCAACGGTATGTTGTGTCCAGCCGACGGCGTAGACGAAGGCCGAGGTGCGCTCCCGGCCGGAGTTGCGGGTAAGCGCGTCGGCCAGCTGCCCGAACTGCTCGGTGGAGATTCCGCAGACCTCGGACACCATCTCCGGGGTATAGCGGGCGAAATGCCGTTTGAGCACCTGGAAAACGCACCGCGGATGCTCCAGCGTGGGATCGACCTGCGGCTCTCCGGCGATGCTGGCTCCGCCGCTGCCATGGGTGTCCGATGGTGCGCTCTTCTGGCCGCCCGAGCTGCCCTGCTGGTTGCCGGTGCGGTCCTCGTACTGAGTGTCGCGTTGGCCCGCAGCCGCGGCCAGCTCCGTACCCTCGTATTGCCAGGTGCGGGTGTCGTACTGGTGCTTTTCGGGGTCGTATCCGGAGAACAGGCCGTCCAGGTCCTCGGTGTCCTGGAAGTCGTCCCGCAGGATGGTTCCCGCGTTGCTGTAGGCGACGACGTAGTCGCGGAAGTACTTCTCCTCGGTGAGTACGTGGTTGATCAGGGCGCCGAGCAGCACGATGTCCGAACCAGCACGCAACGGGATGTGCAGGTCAGCGAGCGCACTGGTGCGAGTGAACCGCGGGTCGACATGGATGATCGTCGCGCCCTTGGCTTTCGCCTCCATCACCCACTGGAACCCGACCGGGTGGCACTCGGCCATATTGGAACCTTGGATGACGATGCAGTCCGCGTTCTGCAGGTCCTGCTGGAAGTTCGTGGCACCGCCGCGACCGAACGAAGTTCCCAGACCGGGAACGGTGGAGCTGTGTCAAATGCGAGCCTGGTTCTCCACCTGCACAGCGCCCAACGCGGTATACAGCTTCTTCATCAGGTAGTTCTCTTCGTTGTCCAGCGTCGCGCCACCGAGGCTGGCCAAGCCCATCGTCCGGCGGGTGCGTTTGCCGTCGGACTCCCACTCCCACGTCTCGTTGCGGGTGGCGATGACCCGGTCGGCGATCATGTCCATCGCGACGTCGAGGTCGAGCTCTTCCCACTCGGTGCCGTAGGGCCTGCGGTAACGGACCTTGCGCTCGCGACCCGGGTTGGTGACGAGTTGCTTGCTGGCCGAGCCCTTCGGACACAGCCGTCCCCGGGATACCGGGCTGTCCGGGTCGCCCTCAATCTGGGTGACTCGTGCTATCCCGTCTGGCCCGGACTTGACGTAGACGTTCTGCCCACAGCCCACGGCGCAATAGGGGCAGATGCTCTTCACTACCTTGTCCGCCGTGGCGGTGCGGGCGACGAGCGCGGCGGTGTGCGGCGACTGAGCGGCCGAACCGCGGCCGGAGGAATCGGGCCCGGTGAGTTGCCGGACCACCGGCCACTGCAGAAAGGTCTTGCGCAGGTCCATTGCCCATTCCCTCCACCGGCGTCTGCCGACCAGTGAAGCCGCTCACGGCCCGGCCCGCAACCGCAAGGCGCCCGGCACCGTTGCTCCCGGGTGGAGGGACGAATCAGGCGCGGCTAACGTCGGATTTGGTTGAGCCGACAGCCAGGCCCCTTCCCCGACCGAAGGATGGCGCCGTGTCCGCTCGAGCCAAAAAGCACCATCCCGAAACTTCCGGCGCGGCGACGGGCGATTCGAAGCCCGACTTCTCCGCTGGGCTACCCAACTACCACGACCCGACCGCCGTTTCGGTGGCGGCACACCTGCCGACAGCGCGCTGACTCTGCGCCTGGCCCTCGCGATCTTTGGCGCGGTCCTCTGCGGCGGTGCCGCCGTGGTCATCGCCCTGACGACCCACCACGTGGGATTCACCGTGGTGTTTGCCGTCCTCGCGGTGATCGCCGTAGTGGACGTCGCCGTAATCCTGCGCCGCAAACGGCGTGGCGAACCCGGCTGAACACCAACCGCACACGCCCCATCGCCGTTGGTCGAGACGTGGCGCCGGTCGCACGCTCGTGTGACACTCGGAAGAGAGGTGAGGCGGACATGCACAGCGATTCCTCGCGCGGGAATTCCTCTCGCGACGATTCCTACTGCGATGTCACCGAACGATTGTTCCGCGACTTCGAACAGTTCCACCCGCTGCCGGTGATCGCAGCCGTGGTGCGCCGAAGCCGGATGGAGTTGCCGGAATCGGTGCGGGGTCCCGAGTCCACGCTGTTGGAGCGCTTGGCGCGCCAACGGCTGACAGATCTCCCGCCGAGCGCCGCCACGACAAGGCGCTCTTCCCCCAGCCGGGAGACGGACCCCGACTGATCGTCGCGCGCTACTTGGCGTCGGAGCCGCTGGCGTAGTCCGGCTCCACGGAGTCGGTCACCTTCTCGGACGGGGCCGCGGCGCCGTGGCTGCCGGCGCCGGTGTGCGCTTCCTCGCGAATCCGGTCGATCATGTGCGGGTAGTGCAGCTCGAACGCGGGCCGCTCGGAGCGGATCCGGGGCAGGGCAAGGAAGTTGTGCCGCGGGGGTGGGCAGGAGGTGGCCCACTCCAGCGAGTTGCCAAAGCCCCACGGATCGTCCACCAGCACCGCCTCGCCGTAGCGATAGCTCTTGAAGACGTTCCAGATGAACACCAGCGTGGAGCTGCCGAGGACGAACGCGCCGATCGTGGAGATGGTGTTCAGCGTGGTGAATCCATCGGAAGGCAGGTAGTCGGCGTAGCGCCGCGGCATGCCCTCGTTGCCCAGCCAGTGCTGCACCAGGAAGGTGGTGTGGAAGCCGACGAACGTCAGCCAGAAGTGGTACTTGCCCAGGGTCTCGTCCAACATCCGACCGGTCATCTTCGGGAACCAGAAGTAGATGCCGGCAAACGTGGAGAAGACGATGGTGCCGAAGAGCACGTAGTGGAAGTGCGCCACCACGAAGTAGGAGTCGGAGACGTGGAAGTCCAGCGGAGGGCTGGCCAGGATCACTCCGGTGAGCCCGCCGAACAGGAAGGTGGACAGAAAGCCCAGGGCCCAGAGCATCGGCGTCTCGAAGGACAACTGGCCCCGCCACATGGTCCCGATCCAGTTGAAGAATTTCACCCCGGTGGGCACCGCGATAAGGAAGGTCATGAACGAGAAGAACGGCAGCAGCACCGCGCCGGTGGCGAACATGTGGTGTGCCCAGACCGCAGCGGACAGTGCGCCGATGGACAGGGTGGCGAATACCAGGCCCTTGTAGCCGAATAGCGGCTTCCGGCTGAACACCGGGAAGATCTCACTGACGATACCGAAGTACGGTATCGCCACGATGTACACCTCCGGATGGCCGAAGAACCAGAAGAGGTGCTGCCAGAGGATGGCGCCGCCGTTAGCAGGATCGAAGATGTGGGCGCCGAGGTGCCGGTCGATCAACAGCGCGAACAGTGCGGCCGTCAGGATGGGGAACGCCAGCAGGATCAGGATCATCGTCACCAGGATGTTCCAGGTGAAGATCGGCATCCGGAACATCGTCATTCCCGGCGCCCGCAGGCACACCACGGTGGTGATCATGTTGACCCCACCCAGAATGGTGCCCAGGCCGGCGATGATCAGCCCGGTGATCCACAGATCTCCGCCGACGCCGGGCGAGTGCACGACGTCGGAAAGCGGGGTGTAGGCGAACCAGCCGAAGTCAGCGGCACCGCCGGGGGTGAGGAAGC
>JAABUZ0100004560.1_pt1 | contig 18993 bp, 16 predicted proteins | sample 5562091 | NCBI WGS metagenome assembly JAABUZ01 (sample SAMN12813069, study PRJNA571459) | rock metagenome | isolation source: Antarctica rocks | place: Antarctica: Victoria Land, Linnaeus Terrace sud | collected 2015-12-21 | reverse complement strand
GATGACGCGCCCACCGGGACGCAGCAGGCGGCGCTGGCGCTCCACGACGGCCCACGGGTTCTTGAGGTGTTCGAGGACGTCGGCGTAGAGGATCACGTCGAAGCCGCCGTCGGAGAGGGCGGACTCGCCGTCGCCGCCCTCGATGTCGCCCACGATAACCCGATCGAGGTGGCGGCGCGCCTCGATGGCCGCGTCGGGGCTCAGCTCCAGGCCCACGACCTCGCGCGCCTTGCCCCGCGCTTTGAGCGCCGCGCCCACCTCTCCGGTCGCGCAGCCCACGTCGAGCACGCGTCCCGCGCCGTCCGGGATGTACGGCCATAGGTCGGGACGCGCCCCCGTGTATGTCCGCACCTGCTCCCGCGGGTCAACCATAAACGCTCCCACCTCCCCTATGTAAGACGGCTCGCTATAACGTGGCCCCGCGACCGCGTGTCGCGCGTCGCGGACCCGACCTCACCGCATTATCACATGCCGGGTGGATTAGTCGCGCGCGCCGATGGAGGAACGCGTGCTATGCTTACGATGATAATGCTCCCGGCGTACGATCCCCACCGGGCCACGGGGCTATAGATCTATACCAAACGCGCGTCCGGCATCCGGGGCGGAAGGCTTGATGGAGAAGATACGACAGTCGTGGATATTCAACGCGCCCTCCTCATAGCGCGCCGCTGGTGGCCGCTGCTTCTCGCCGGGACGCTCCTCGCCGCCGTGGCCTCCTACGCCGTCAGCAAGGCGCAGCCGCGCATGTACGAGGCGACGGCGCTCTTGACCGAGAACGCCGGCATCGGGACGGTTGGCGGCGGGCAGGACTTCAACGAGGTGCAGGCGTCCTGGTACAAGGCCGCCGCCGACGCGCAGCGCATCCAGACGTCCGATGTCGTGCAGGCGGCCATCAAAAGGGTCCAGGCTCAGTTGCGCGATGGGCGTGACGGAGATGTCGGGATCGTCCTGCAAAACACGAAGGCGACGGCCGCGCCGCAGTCGCCGAACATCAGCCTCGACATCCGCGCCCGCGCCGCGCCAGACGCGAGCCTGTTGGCTAACGCCGCCGCCGCCGCTTTTATCGCCCGCGATAAGCAGACCATCCTCGGGCCGCTCAACGCGAACCTGGCCGAGCTTCAGCGGCAGATCACTTTTTACGCCCAGGATCAAGTCGCGGCGCAGCAAGAATACAACCGTCTAACGACAACGCATCCGGCGGACTGGCTTCGCTTGAGCGGCGTGCAGTTGACGCGCATTTCGTCCGACCAGGCGCAGGTTCCGCAGTTGGTGCAACAGGCCAACGGTATCAGGCTGCGCGAGTCTAGCCTTGGCTCATCGGTCTCGGTCGTGCAAGCGGCCGTGACGCCCGGGGCGCCGATCCCCACGCGCACGCTCGTCAACGCGATCATCGCCGCCGTACTGGCGCTCCTCGTCCTCCTGGGGATCGTGACGCTGATCGACCTCCTCGATACCCGACCGCGCTCGGGCCGTGACGTGGCGGCGGCGCTCGGCGTCCCGCTCCTGGGCACGATCCAGCACGTCTCGCCGGGCCGCTCCGCGCTCGCCGTCCTCAGGGATCCTGTCTCCCCTCTGGCCGACGACTACCGGGCCCTACGCGCGAAACTCGTTGGGGCTCTGACGGGGGACGGGACGCCGCGGTTGCTCGCCGTGGTGGGCCTGCGCGCGGGCGATGGGGCGACGACCGGCGCGATCAATCTGGCGGCGGTCGCGGCGCGGGCCGGGGCGCGCGTCGTCCTCGTCGACGCCAACCTGCGTCAACCTGCTCTGCACGACCTCCTGGACCTCTCTAACCAGGCCGGCCTGGCCACGATCCTGCGTACGGGCGGCGACCCCACGCCGCTGCTGCAGGCCGGTGGGCTGCCGACGCTGCGCGTGTTGCCGGCCGGACCGGCGCCGGCCGAGGCCGTCGATTTGCTCGGTTCCACGCGCATGCGCGGCCTGCTCGGCCTGTTGCGCGAGGAGAGTGACCTCGTCGTGGTCGACGCCGGTCTGGCCGACCGCTCCGACGCCGCGATCTTGACGTCGCTCTGCGACACGACGCTGCTCGTGGCGCGCCTCGATAGCGCTCCGCGAGGGTGTACCGAGTTCGTCGCGGCCGCGGGGCGGCTGCGCGGCGTCGGCGTGCGGGTGGATGGTGTAGCCGTCCCCCTCTTCACACCGACCGCGGCGCGTGTGACGGGCGCCCCCGCGCCTCACCCCGCTCTCGCGCCGTCCCCTGCCGACGCGGATCGTCCGGTTCGGTCCGGCCCGCGCTCAGCTACGTAGTCTATGCGCCGCGCGATCCCTGTACTGGTACGAAAGTTTATCCCGGCGCCACGGCGTCTCTTGCGCCTACTCGTGCTCGCCATCGGACTCGATCTGACCCTCTGCGGTATCGCGAGCGCCGCCGGTGAGTACGAGTTGCTCGCGGCGCAACAGGACGTACGGGGCGCCTCCACGACCCAATTGCTCGCCCAGGCGCCCGCCTTACGCACGAGGGTAGACGTGGCCGCGACGGCGTTTGGTCTGGCGCGGCTGTGTTGGTGGCCGTGGCGTCCGGTCGCGGCCGCCGTCTCCGCCATCCCGCCGCTGCGCGCTGTCGGGTCCGTCGGGCCGCTGCTGGACCTGAGCGCGGATGGGAGCATGGCCGGCGCCCACGCCCTCGACGGCGCGCTGCCCCTCGCGACGGCGCTCGGGCGCAGTCACAAGACGGGGGTGCGCGGTGAGACGGGGGTGCGACTGCTGGCGGGGCTGGCGCGGGGACACGACGCGCTGCGCTCCGCCCGCGATAGCTTGCTGTCGGCCGAGCGCGATAGCAAGGTGATCGACGTGGCGGCCCTCCCTCGTCCATTGCGGACGCAGCTCGCGTCGCTGCCGCGCACGCTGGCGTCGGCCGACGATGGCTTGCGGGCGGCGCTCGCCGCGCCCGATCTGCTGGGCGCCGCCGGCCCGCGCACGTACCTGATCGTGCCTGAGAACCCGTGGGACCTGCGCGCGACCGGCGGTTTCGTTGGGACGGCCGTGCTGCTAGAGGCCGACCATGGCCGCTCCACCCTGCTCCCCGCGATGAGCAGCGACGCCGTCGACACGGGACGCCCCGACTACGTGCCCCCGCCGCTCCCGTTGCTCACCTACGAGCACTTCGGCAACTGGTACTACCGTGACGCCAACTGGTCGCCAGACTTCCCGACCTCGGCCGCGCTGATGCGCTACTTCTATTGGCTGGGACGCGCCCATGCGCCCGGCGCGTCGCCCCTCGACCGACGCGCTCCCGACGGGGTCGTCGCCTTCGACAGCGCGTTGCTCCCCCCGCTCCTGACGCTGACCGGACCTATCGTCGTCAAAAGGTCGGCTGGGCCGCCCGTCCCGTTGACGGCCACGAACGCGATGACGACGATCGATACCTACGTCAACGGCACGGCGAACGGCATCCCCGACAAAGCGTTCGCGAAAGAGGCCTACGGGGCCGTTTTTCACAGCCTGCAAAACCTGCCCGTCGCGACACTGGCGCACGCCGCGAGCGTTATCGGGACGGCGCTGCGGCAGCGGCATCTGCTGGTGTGGTTGCCCAACTCCGGTCTGGGACCGATCCTGGCGCGGCACGGTTGGGACGGCGCGATCGACCCGGCGCGAACGGACTACCTCTATGTCGTCGATACGAACGTACACTACAACAAGATCAATCAACTCGTCCATGAGGGGCTGACGTATCGAGGCGTCGTGCAGCCCGACTCCTCGCTGCGCGCCACGCTGACGATCACGTACACGAACACGGCCACGATGCATAACCTGCCGGCGCAGCAGAACAACACGCTCTACGAGGACTTCGTGCGCGTTTACACGCCGCTCGGCAGCCGTCTTTTCGACGTGTCGGGGCTCACCCAGTTTTGGAAGACGGAGCAGGAGCACAACAAGACCGTCTTTTCGGGCTACCTGCGCCTGCCGTCGCGCGCCAGCACGACGGTCAGGTTCTCCTACCTCGTGCCGCCGAACGCGCTCCTGGACCCCACGACCTACCACCTGGCGGTCCAGAAGCAACCCGGCGCCGCCGCCGTTCCGCTCTCGGTGGGCGTGACCACGGCCGCGGCGGGGATGCGTGTGGGGGGCGGGACGGCCTGGGGCTGGCAAGGCACGCTCGACGGCGATGTGACGCTGACCGCGCCGTTGAGCGGTGGACACCCCGCCCCTGTCCCCCTGGCCTACGACGCGAGTCCCGTGATCGTCGCGCCCGGCGCGCGCATCGATCCCTGGACCGTCCTGCCCGACACGCTGCCGACGATGCGTTAAAGCCATGACGGTATTTGAGTTGCGCCCGCGCGGCGAGCTGGAGCGGGCTATCCTGCGCGATCCCGAGGTCCAGGTGGACCTGACCTACGGCGAGCCGCGCTGGGGGCATCCCGAGGGCAGCGTCGGGGCTCACGTCGCCGAGTTGTGGACGATCGTCCAGGGGGTCGCGGATGTGCTCGCGCCGGGGATGGTCGAAGACCTGCGGGTACTGGCCCTTCTGCACGACCTCGGTAAGCGCAAGCCGTGGCCCGCGGGGACGCCGCACCACGGTGTGGCGAGCCGCCGTATCGCCGCCCGCTTCGTTGGGGATCAGCGTCTGCTGGATATCGTCGCGGAACACGACGAGCCATACCGCCTGTGGAAGCGCGAGCGCCGGACGGGTGAGTCGGTGTGGGATAGGTTGGTCGTGGTCTTCGATCGCGTGCGCGCGGATTTCGACCTATTTGTCATCTTTTTTACGGTCGACGGTTCCTCGGGCGACAAGGATCCCGCCCCGCGTCTGTGGCTACAGGAGATGGCCCGTTGTTATGCGCCGGATGATATGGCGTGGGAGGCCCCGGCGCGGGCCATCATGACCAGGCGGCTCGACGGTCCCATCGGGCCCCATCGGGACACATAGGCGCCCTATCATTCGCGCCGGGGATCGGGCGCGATCTTGTCGACGGTCCCATCTAGACCCCTTGTGTCGCATCCGTGTCCCGTTCCTGAGCCGGCGCCTCGTACCCGCTACCCGTTCCTTCCGACAAGGCGGCGCGTGTCGGGTGGGCGTTCGGCGCCGTGTGCGGGCGCAAGGTCGTCGACGCGCGGGATGGGGATGGAGATGGCTCCTCCACCCCGGCGCCGCGTGGTTCCCCGTCCTGTCGCGCCTCCTGTGTCGCGTCGACGAGGGGTAGAGAGACGACGACGGTCGTTCCCTGCCCAACCGCGCTCTCGACGGTGATACGCCCGCGGTGTTGCTCGACGATGGCTTTGGCCCCGGCCAGGCCGATCCCCGTGCCGTGGATGTCCCTGGCGGTGGACGCGCGGTAGAAGCGCGTGAAGATGTGCGGCAACTCGGCGGCCGGGATGCCGATCCCCTGGTCGCGCACGGTGACGATGGCCCAGCGATCGTGCCGGTAGACCGAGACGTAGACGGGGGCGCCCATGGGGCTGTACTTGGCCGCGTTGCCTATAATGTTCTGCGCCACACGCTCCAGCCGCATCCGGTCGCCCTCCACGATGACGCCCGGCGCCGCGTCCACCACGACGGACGCGACCCCGCCGTGGAAGCCGGCCTCGGAGACCATGCGGGCGACGCTATGCACTACCTCGCCGATGTCCAGCGCCTGCACGGTGAGGGACAGATGCTGCCCCATCTGTAGCTGAGCGGCGTCGGTGATCTCCTCCACGGTCGCGGCCATGCGGCGCGAGGCCTGTTGGAGCGCGGAGACTTGCGCCTGCAACCACTCCCTATCGGCGTAGCTTCCTCCGTCCAGACGCGCCTGTATGAGCCCGACGCGCCCGATCAAGACGGTCAGCGGCGTGCGCAGATCGTGCGAGCCGGCGGTCAGGAATGCGTCGCGCACGCGCAGCGCCTCCTCCGCCTGGAGCCGGGCCCCGTCCGCCGCTCGTTGCGCCTCCTCCGCCTGGCTGATAGCGCGGAAAGCGATCCGCAGGGCGATCACCGGCGCCACGACGAACGCCAGCAGGATGCGGTCGGACCGCCAGGCCGCGGCGGCGAGGATGCCGATGGCGATCGTCGCCGTTTCGGGCAGCAGCGTGCGGTTGGACGACTGCCTCCAGGCATCCCATAGGGACTGTCCCCTTTCTATGGCGATCACGCCGACCACGGCCCCTACGTCGAGAACATAATACAGGACCATCAGCGCGAGGAGCGCGGGGAGGGAGCCCAGGATGTGACCGGCGCGCGGGGCGGCTCCCCCTGTCGAGAGGAGAGACCACGCGGCGCCGCAGAGCCCGACGACAAGGGTGGGATGGCATACGTTGAAGGCGCGTTTGTACAATGGGACGCGGCCACCCGCGCCCTGCGTGGCCACGACGGCCGCCAACGCCGCCAGCGCGGGGATGGGCGGGGGGAAGAGCAGGATGGCCGCGATATGCGGGGGGGTGGCCAGACTTAGCCCAATCGAGCCGCTGACCGCGACCGTCGCTCGCTCACCCGCGTAGATGAGCAGCGCGAAGAGGGCAATCGCCCCCAGATCGAGTGTCGAGGGGGTATGGGTCGCAAGCGCCGCGCTTTGGCCGACGACGACGGCCACACAGACGAGATACACCGTCCAGAGATACCAGCGGAGGGCCCGCGGTAGGTCGCGCACGTCGATGTCCTCGCCGTTCTTTCAACCTCTCAGCGTATCACCAAGACGGGATGCAACGCTTGAGGTGAAACAATCCCCGTCTCTGTCGTGATGTAGGTCTTGTTGTGCCAGTGTACCAGTCCGTCGTGATGTAGGTCTTGTTGTGCCAGTGTACCAGTCCGACGGGGACACGCCTATGGGACACATGGGCTAGCTTTTTCGTCCTCATCGTTTGGCCGACAGGTGTGAGCGAGGAAGGCGTGGGTCAACTCCGCGTTAGCCTCTTTAGGGGATAGCGTCGATGGGGACCTCACCTGATACTGCTCTACGGATCGGCGCGATGTCGTCGGTGACGAGATGCAACAAAAAAGTCGAAAAGAGATGCGACGTGAAAAAGATGATGTTGGCCGCGCGTGGCCTGTGCCCCTTGGATCGCCCTACGCTCCTGCGCTCCGCTCTGGTCATGGGCTCTCTCATCGGGACGGCCCTGGCGTCGTGGCATGGTATCCACGTGCCCGACGGCAACCACTGGCTCTAAGATCATGGGGGCCGGCTTCGCGTGTTTTATCCCATACGACGCATGATCTAAAAAACGGGGCCGCGCGTATTACTCCTGGATCACGGGAGTGGACCAGCCACCCTCAGCCACCCTCTTAGTCAACAAGAGCCGTGCATCAGCCCTGCATGGTGTCGACGCACGGATGGTGACGACTTTGTCGAAGGGCACTGTGCTCGTCGTGGACGACGAGCGGTTAATGGTCGACTTTCTGGCGGACGCGCTGGCGGAACAGGGGTATTGCGTGCGCGTAGCGGTGGGCGCCGCGGCCCCCCGGTTCGCCGCCGAGTTGCAACCGGACCTTATTCTGCTCGACATAATGATGCCAGGGCTTGACGGCGTCGAGGTGTGCCGGCTCTTGCGAGCGGATTCGCGCACGCGCGACATCCCGGTGATAGCTGTCTCGGCCACACGGGATCTTCGCGCCCAGGCCGACGCGATGCACGTCGACGACTACCTGGCCAAGCCCTTCGACCTCGATACCCTCACGCGCTACGTCCAAAGGTGGACCGCGGCGTCCCCGCTCCCGCGCCCGGTGTGCGGCTAACGCCCGGTGTGCGGCTAACGCCCGGTGTGCGGCTAGCCGGCCGCTATGCGCCGCTACTCCTCTTTAAGCTCGGGTGGGTACAGGTAGTAGTTCGCGGCCGAGGCCGCCTGACCACCCTCGTGTACCGCCGTCGAGATCTGCTGCGAGTGCAGCCGTGTGACGTCGCCCGCGGCGTAGACGCCCGGAACACTCGTCTTTTGCTCGTTGTCGACGTCGATATAGCCCTCCGGGCTCAACGATACGCCGAGACCGGCGGCGAGGCCGCTCTGCGGGGTCGCGCCGTACTCGCTGAAGAACTGGTCGAGTTCGATGCGCTGACCGCCCCGCGTGTGGATCGCCTCGAACGTCCCGTCGCGTCCCTCGACGTCGGCGATTTTGTCGCAGACGATCGGGATCCCGGCATGGGAGAGACGTTCCCGTATCCTCGCATTGAACAGGCACTCGTGGCTGTCGGTCAGGACTGTGAGCTGATCGGTGAAGCGCCGCAGCTGCAGCGCCTCGAGCGCGGCGTGATTACTGTTGCCGACGACGACGACGCGCGCGCCACGGCAGGTGTAGCCGTCGCAGGTGAGGCACCAGAACATGCCGCGCCCGACGTACTCCTGCCAGCCTTCGAAGTGCGGGTAGTGGTCGACGACGCCGGTGCAGAGCACAATGGTTTTCCCCTTCCACACGCCGGCCTGCCCGCGCGCCACGAAGGCCTCGCCGTCGCGCGCCATGGTGTCGACCTTGTGCGCCAGGATCGTGACCTGCTCGTACTCCGCCACCTGTTGGAGGCCGCGCGCGCGCAATTCGCGAGCGGGGACGCCCCCCGGAAAGCCGAGGTAATTGTAGTTGACCTGATGCCACGTCGAGCGTCCGTGACCCGTGTCGAAGAGCGCAACGCGGCGGTCGTAGCGCGCCATGTAGAGCGCGGCCGATAGGCCCGCCGGCCCTCCGCCGACGACGAGCGCCTCGTAGTCTTGGTCAGTCATGATAATAGTACCGGTCTTCACCTTACGTGTCGTGTTTGCGTGTCGCGTACAAAACGGGGCCTCGTCACTCGACATGCACGGAGCGTTCCACGCGCCCCCTCACATCCACTCCCCTTCCGCCAGGGGAAGAGAGGAGACCCGCGGCGAACGCCCGACTCCCTTATCCTCGCCTGTTAGGAGAGGGGGCGCGTGGAGAAGGGCTAAGCGGTGCGCGAGACGCTTGTTATACTGGAATGGGGTGGGGATACGGTTGCCAGGGTGTAGCCCGCGACACATGCATTGCGCCGCTCCGGGTAGCCGGCCAGGAGGGAGGGTCCAGAGTTTTGACGACCGACGACGCGGTGACCTCGTCCGGCGCTATAACCGTAGGGCGACGATTCGGCGACACGACGGACACGACGCTGGACCGCCCACGCGAGGAATGCGGCGTCTTCGGCATATACGCCCCCGGCGAGGATGTCTCGCGCCTGACCTACTTCGGCCTCTACGCCCTGCAGCACCGCGGCCAGGAGAGCGCCGGGATCGCCTGCGGCGACGGCGGCCGCCTGACCGTCAAACGGGGCATGGGTCTCGTCTCGCAGGTCTTCGACGAGGAGTCGCTCCTGGCCCTGCGCGGCCATCTTGCCATCGGTCACACCCGCTACTCCACGACGGGATCGAGCGAGTCGTGCAACGCGCAGCCAGTCTTGTTGAACAACGATCTCGGTCGATTCGCGCTGGGACACAACGGAAACCTCGTCAACGCGCGTCTGCTGCGCGACCGCCTGCTCGACGCGGGGGCGCGCTTCGACTCGACGACTGATAGCGAAGTCATCGCTCAATTGGTCGCCACCGCCTCGGGGCCGAGTTGGAACGCGCGCATCGCGCGCGCGCTCCCCAAACTCATCGGCGCGTACAGTCTCGTCATGGCCACCGCGGGCGAACTCTTCGCCGCGCGGGACCCGCTGGGCGTGCGCCCGCTGTGTCTGGGGCGGCTCGGCGAGGGCTGGGTTGTGGCCTCGGAGACGTGCGCGCTCGACACGATCGGCGCGACCTTCGTGCGCGAGATCGAGCCGGGCGAGCTCATCCGCATCGACGCGGAGGGCCTGTCGAGCTACCGCTTCGCGCACGACCGCCAGGCCCTGTGCGCGTTCGAGTACGTCTACTTCGCTCGGCCCGACAGCGTCGTCGGCGATCGTTCCGTTTACGACGTGCGCGTCGCGTCGGGCCGCTTGCTGGCGCGTGAGCAGCCGGCCGAGGCCGATGTCGTCATACCCGTCCCCGACTCGGCTGTCCCCGCCGCGGTCGGCTACGCCGCCGAGAGCGGGATCCCTTATGGCGATGGGTTGATCAAGAATCGTTACATCGGCCGCACCTTTATCTCGCCCGACCAGCGGCTGCGCGACGTGGGGATCGGGCTCAAGTTCAATCCGCTCCCCGGTCAGCTGGCGGGCAAGCGCGTCGTCGTGATTGAGGACTCTATCGTGCGCGGCTCGACGAGCCGGCCGATCGTGCAATTGCTGCGTAAGGCGGGTGCGCGCGAGGTTCACCTGCGCATCTCGTCGCCGCCGTACCGCAATCCCTGCTACCTGGGCATGGATACAGGCCGGCGCGAGGAGCTCATCGCCGCGCGCCTCTCGGTCCCGGAGATCTGTGCGCATATCGGGGCCGATTCGCTTGGGTATCTCAGCCATGGCGGTCTGCTCGAGGCGATGGGCCGCACCAAGGCGACGACGTGCATGGCCTGCCTCGACGGCGACTACCCGGTGCCGGTGCAGATCGAGATGGATAAGCTGGCGCTGGAGTGAGCGGGACGACATCCCCATCCCCCGCGTGCGCGGCCGAGTCTGACTCCGCCGGTGCGTACGCCGCGGCCGGGGTCGACATCGCGGCGGGCGAGCGCGCCGTCGACCTCATGCGCGCGGCGGTGCGGCGCACCTACACGCCCGACGTGCTGGGCGGGGTCGGCGGATTCGGCGGTCTCTTTCGCGCGCCTGGCGCGGCCGGGCAGATTCTGGTCTCTTCGGCCGACGGAGTCGGCACCAAGGTCAAGGTCGCGATCGCGCTGGACCGGCACGACACGATCGGACGCGATCTCGTCCACCACTGCGTCGACGATATCCTAACCCTGGCTGCCCGGCCCCTGTTCTTTCTGGACTATCTGGGGACGGGCCAGCTCGTCCCCGAGACCGCCGCGGCGATCGTCTCGGGCCTGGCCGATGCCTGTCGCGACCACGGCGTGGCCCTCGTGGGCGGCGAGACGGCCGAGATGCCCGATCTCTACGCCAGGGGTGACTACGATCTGGCCGGCTTCATCGTCGGGACGGTCGCCGAGTCAGACATCGTCGACGGGCGGACCATCGCCGCCGGGGACGCGGTCGTGGGGCTGCCGTCCGACGGGCTGCACACGAACGGCTACTCGCTGGCCCGCCGCGTCTTCGCCGGGGCCGACCTGACGGCCGTCGTTCCGGAGTTGGGCCATGGTCTGGGCGATGAGTTGCTGCGCCCGCATCGCTGCTATCTACCGCGGGTAGGGCCGCTGCTCGATCGCAACCTTATCAAGGGGATGGCGCATATCACCGGCGGCGGCTTACCGGGGAACCTACCGCGTGTCCTGCCCGATGGGCTCGGCGTGGCGCTCGACCCCGCGACGTGGGAGGCGCCACCAATTTTCGCGCTGATCGCGGAGCGCGGGGCCGTGCCGCGCGCCGAGATGTATCGCGTTTTCAATATGGGGATCGGCTTCGCCCTCTACTGCGCGCCGCATGACGCCGGCGCGTTGATCGCATCGCTCCCAGGGGCGCGAGTCATCGGACGGGTCGTCCCACACGCGGACGGGGACCGCGTGACGGGACTGTCTTGACATGGTGATGCGCGTCGGCGTGCTCGTCTCGGGCCGCGGCAGTAACCTCGCCGCGTTGCTGGAGGACGCCGCGCGGGCGGACGCTCCGTACACCGTTGCGCTGGTGCTGAGCAACCGCGCGGACGCGCCGGCGCTCGCGAGGGCAAGGGCCACTGGGGTTCCGGCGCTGGCCGTCACGCGCGACGGATTCGCGAGCCGGGCGGCGTGGCACGGCGAGTTGCTGCGCCTCTTGCGGGAGCATGGGGTCGAACTCGTCGCGCTGGCCGGCTTCGACCAGATCCTGCACCCCGTCGTCGTGGCCGCCTACCCCGAGCGCATCCTCAACATACACCCGTCCCTGCTGCCCGCTTTCACCGGCACGCTGCGCGCGCAGGAGGCGGCGCTCGCCCACGGCGTCAAGGTTAGCGGCTGCACGGTCCACCTCGTCACGCCCGAGGTCGACGCCGGCCCCATCGTCGCGCAAGCGGCGATCCCGGTGCGCGACGACGACACCGTCGCCTCGCTCTCGGAGCGTATCCTCGCCGAGGAGCATCGCCTCTTCCCCCATGCCGTGCGCCTCTTCGCCCAGGGCCGCGTGCGTGTCGAGGGCCGGCGCGTCGTGATACGCGCGTAAATCGATCGTCTTAGCGGCGTCCGCGCTCGCCGTCCGGTCAGGAGGTCTGTGGCCCCCTCCACGTGAGGCTAATCAGTCGTTTCGTAGGGGCGCAAGGCCTTGCGCCCCTACGAATCATCCGAGAAGCAGGCGATCTCGACGCCTATATCCGTTGCGCGCGGCGGATGAAGCGATAGGGGTACGTGTCCTCGGGGGCGCTGGCCGCCGAGAGGCGCTCGACCTGCTCGTCGGTGAGGCGCGAGCCGGTCGCGCCGAGGTTGTCTTCGAGCTGGGCCATCGTGCGCGCGCCGACGATCGGCGCGGCGACGAGGGGCTGGCGCAGCAGCCAGTTGAGCGCGATCTGGGCGTAGGACTTCCCCGTCTCCTCCGCGATCGCGCCGACGGTGTCGATGGTCCGCCAGTTGCGCTCGGTCGCGCGCCGCCCCCACGCTTCCTCCAAGTTGTCCTCGGCCGTGGAAATACGTGATCCCTCGGGTGGCTGCTCGCCCCGCTTATACTTGCCCGATAGGAAGCCGCCGCCCAACGGGCTCCAGGGGATGACGCCGAGTCCGGCCTCGCGGCAGGCCGGCAGCGCCTCGTACTCGATGTTCCGCTCGACGAGCGAGTATTGCGGCTGCAGCGAGACGAAATGCTCAAAACCACGGGTCTCGCTCACGTGATGCGCTCGCATGATCTGGACGCCCGTGAAGTTGGAGATCCCGATGTAGCGCACCTTGCCCTGATGCACGAGGTCCGAGAGCGCATCGAGCGTCTCCGCGAGCGGGGTCGCGGCGTCCCAGCAGTGGACCTGATAGAGGTCGATGTAGTCCGTTCCCAGTCGCCGCAGGCTGGCTTCGCATCCCTGCACAATGTGCTTACGCGACAGGCCCACGCTGTTCGGACCCTCTCCCATGGGGAAGCGCACCTTCGTCGCCAACACAACCTCGTCGCGCGCGTCCTTGATGGCGCGCCCGGTGATCTCTTCAGACGCGCCTTGCGAATAGACGTCGGCCGTATCCAGGAAGTTGCCGCCGGCCGCGCGGAAGGCGCCGACCATCGCGCGCGACGCGGCTTCGTCGGCCTCGCGGCCGAAGGTCATACATCCCAAGCACAACTCCGAGACCATCAACCCCGTGTGCCCTAACAGCCGGTACTCCATCGTCGACATCCCTCCTAATCCGTGCGACCACTGTCGTGTCGCGGCTACGGACATGGCCGTAGCAGGAACTACGCCCAAGAGTCTTACCGACCCATCATGAGGCGGTAGGGCGAGGAACGACGACGATTGGGGATGTAAGCCCAAACCGCCGGAATTTTTGTCACCCGAGATCCAGGGCCGCCACGATGGCATCGAGGTCGATCAACTTCCCGTCGCTGTGGAAGGTGTACTGTCCATTCAGCAGGGTATGGCGCCACGCTGCCGGACGCTGCTGGCGAGATCTGCGTGATCAATGCACGCGCTTTGGCGTTGCCGCTCGCCTCGTACCGGGTGAGCAGCCGCGACAGGATAGCTGAGTTGTCGTAGATGATCGCAGTGGCGATCAACCGTCCGCACTGATTGCTGATCTCGAGTGCGATGTCGGTCCGTCCGGTCAGTTCCTTCTTGCCGCCGACCTGGGCGATAGCCGAGCGGAGCTGGTGGTACGACGCGATGCGTTTTTGCGAGCGATGCACCGTGCGCTCGAGCTGCGGGTCGCGCAGGTAGCGTAGCGTGTAGATGCTGCGGATGAGCTTGTCAAACTCGAAGATCGCGCGCCGCGTCGGATTCGGCGCGGTGTAGGTACACAGCTTGCGGATCAGCGTGCCCTAGTGTCGTCTCAAAGCGGTCTGTTTGCAGTGAGCAACGCCTGCGACTGAGGTCGCATGGCAAAGCACGCGCCGACCGCAGTCGGTTGTTCGCCGGCACTGCAAAGCAAGCTCCTTAATCCTGCACTAGGTCATCTACTTCAACCCCAGCGTGGCAACGATCCGGTCAATGTTCGGCTTCTCCTCGATGATCACCCGCAGGTCGATCTGGCCGGCCGGGCGAATCAGACACGTCTCGTACAGCGTCGGAAGGTCGGCGCAATAGAGGTTCCTCAGTTCATCGCCCAGGTCGGTGAAACGTGGCTCGACGCGCAGACCGAACCAGTGCAGGATGGCGAAGTTGGCCCTGTTGACGCTGTGCATGTCACCGAGGAACTGCACCACGTCCTTGCCGCCGGGTCATAGCCCGCCACAGCCGAGTTAGTGCCGTGACCACAAAGGTTCGCGCGCGTGTCGGCGTCTGATGCGGGGGTGGTCGACGGCGCGGATGGCGGTTCGGTGGCTTGAAGGTGGGTCAGCCCGTCCGGTAGGGCGCCGCGACCGAGGTCGAGACGTGCGGGTTCAACGTCGGGCCGCGTCAACGGGACAGAAGACCGCCGGTTAGGCGGCGCGGGCGTTGGCGTTGCGCCACCGCGGATGGGCGTGCAGATCCTTTCTACTTTCAGTATATAGCGCACCGGGGGGCTTGCGGCAAGCCCCGGGTCGTGCCGCATACTAGCGGGCAGAGGCCAGAACCGACGGACAGGGGAGTCACGACATGCGTGTGTTGTTGTCGAGGTATGGGTCGCGCGGGGACGTCGACCCGCTGGGGGGACGCGCGGTGCAGGTGCGGGCACGCGGCGCGGCCGCGTTGGTCGCCGCGCAGGTCGACGCGGTCGCAGCGGCGGCCGAGAGAGGTGCGGCGCTGGTGGCGGAAGGAGTGTGGCTATGACCGACCATGCGGTCGTGATCGCCGGAGGTGGTCCAACCGGGCTGATGGTGGCGGGCGAGTTGGCGTTGGCGGGAGTCGACGTTGCCATTGTCGAACGACGCGCCAGTCAAGATCTCGACGGATCGCGCGCCGGCGGTCTGCACGCACGCACCATCGAGGTGCTTGATCAGCGTGGCATCGCGGAACGATTCCTCTCCGCGGGACAAGTCCACCCGGCTGTGGGGTTCTCCGGGAACGTCTTGGACATCAGCGACTTCCCCACCCGCCACAACTACGTGCTTGCGCTGTGGCAGAGCCACGTCGAGCGCATCCTGGCCGGCTGGGTCGGTGAGTTGGCGGTGCCGATCTATCGCGGACGTGAGGTGACCGGTTTCGCGCAGGACGACACCGGCGTCGGCGTCGCGCTGTCCGCGGGCCAGTCGCTCCGAGCGGAGTATCTCGTCGGCTGCGACGGAGGGCGCAGCCTGGTCCGCAAGGCAGCCGGCATCGACTTCGTCGGGTTGGATCCCTCGACCAGCTGGATGATCGCCGAGGTCGAGATGGACGAGCCGGAGCTCGGCATGCGCCGCGAGGGTGGTGGCATCGGTCCCGTCAACCGGGCGGAGGGCGGGGGACCGTTCCGGGTCGCGCTGACCGAAGGGCACATCGAACACACCAGCGAGCCGACCCTGGGGGATCTCAGCGAGGCACTCATCAGCGCCTACGGAACGGACTTCGGGGTGCGCAGCCCGACCTGGATCTCCCGTTTCACTGACATGTCGCGGCAGGCAGCCTCCTACCGCCACGGCCGTGTGCTGCTCGCCGGGGACGCCGCACACGTGCATCCCCCGCATGGCGGCCAGGGCCTCAACACCGGCGTGCAGGATGCCGTGAACCTGGGATGGAAGCTGGCCCAGGTGGTCAACAAGACATCGCCCGAGAGCCTCCTGGATACCTACCACGCCGAACGGCATCCGGTCGGTGCCCGGGTGTTGCACAACACCATGGCGCAAGTCGCGCTCAGCAGCCCCGACGACCGTCATCAGGCCCTCCGCGACACCATGACAGAACTGCTGAGCATGGACGAGCCGCGCAGGCGCATCGCCGCGATGCTGTCCGGCCTCGACATCCACTACGACCTCGGAGAGGGACACCCGCTGCTCGGGCGGCGCATGCCCGATCTCGACCTGGTCACCGCCAACGGCCCGCTGCGGGTATTCACCCTACTGCACGATGCCCGGCCGGTGCTGCTCACCCTCGGTGCGCCCGGCGGCGTCGACATCACTCCATGGGCGGATCGGGTGCAGGTGGTCGACGCCCAATACGTCGGTCTGTGGGAGCTTCCGGCACGTGGCGCGGTCCCGGCTCCCATGGCCGTATTGATGCGGCCCGACGGATATGTGGCCTGGGTGGGAGACCTAACCCACCTGGGGCTCCCTGACGCGCTCACTACCTGGTTCGGACCGCCTGCTGCGGCGTAGCGCGCAGGGGCACGCGCGGCTGACCCGCATGCGGCCGCGGCACGACGACGAACGAAGCCGTGGGTGACACGTGGAGGACGAGGTTCTTCCTCGTCCTAGCCCAGAGCGAGTACGACAAAAATTCCGGCGGTTTGGGCTTACACCCCCCGATTGGACGATTGATGGTAGGGCGAGGGTAATCGCTATTTCCAGAGACCTCGGCCGTTAGTGGCAGACGGGGGCATGGCGGGCGGTGAAAACACGGCGCAGGGCGTCGGTGTACGCGTAGCCGTAGGCCCTGGTGGGAATGATGGCGCCCCCTTCGCCGGTCTCGTTCCAGGCGTAGAGCAGCACCATCTTCTCTTTCACCGTATGTTTGGCGTGCGTATCGACCCAGCGCCGCGCGGCGGCGGCGTAGCAGGCGAATTGGGCGGGCGTGCGGCCGGCGTAGATGATGGCCGTTTTTTGCTCACGGTAGCTGAAGCGCTGGTCCCAGCCCGAGGTGATCACCGGGATATAGGGTTGCGGGAAGTGGGCCGCCACGCGGTCCCACATGCCGCGATTCTCCTGTACGAGCCGCCGATAGGGGACGGGCACGCGGTAGTGCTCGCCGTCGATGGCGTGGTAGTTGTAGCCCGTATTGACGTCGTACCCCTCGCTCTCGAGTTGCGGGATGCGCGCGGGGTTGTAGCGCGCGGTCAGGGTCGCCCCGACCGCGACGGTCACGCCGGGAAGGCCGGCCTTGCGGGCTTGACCGCGCAGGTACGCGACCGCCGCGCGCACCGCTTTTGAGCTCTTGAAGATCTCGCGCATGTGCTCAGGGCTGAACACGATGAAGAGCGGCTTGCCGTTCACACGCACGTAGTCGGGTTGCTTAAAGTAGGCGATCCAGGTCTTGACGAGACCCGGCCAATCGCGCGCCCGTGGGATGAAGGGGGCCTGATCGATAAACGTGAGGCAGAAGTTCAGGCGCGCGCGCTGGCGTGAGCGCAGGTAGTAGCCCAGCGCCTCGTTGAGGGTTTGGTCGGTGGGGTAGCGCGAGCGGGCCAAGTCGTAGTAGTCGAAGGCGAAGAAATCGATCCCTGCCGCCGCGGCCTGCCCAATGTTGCGGTCGACCTGCGCCTGCGAGTCGTCGTACCAGGTAACGATCGGCTCGAAGCGACGGAACGGCTGGCTGAGCAGCACCGGCGTCAAATTGTTGGTCTGGCCGTGGGACCAGCCGCTGAAGTAGTAGGCGCCGATCTGATAGCCGTTGGTGCGGCGGATCGTCGCCTTGAAGCGGCGGCTGGGGATGAGTGGTGTGGCGGTAGCCGTCGCCCTCGGGATAGGGATACGCGTCGGCGTGGCGATCCGGGTCGGGATACGCGTCGGCGTGCTCGCGGGCGTCGTCCTCGTAGCGGTGGGCACGGGCGTGCTCGTGGGGGTAGCCGTCGGCGTGCTCGTGGGGGTAGCCGTCGGCGTGCTCGTGGGCGTGGATGTATTGGTCGGAGTCGGCATGTTCGTGGGCGTATCTGTCGGCGTGTTCGTGGGCGTGGATGTATTGGTCGGGGTCGCCGTGCTCGTCGCCGTATCTGTCGGCGTGTCCGTCGACGTCGCGGTTGTGGTCGTGGTCGGCGCCCCCGTCGCCGAAGGGGAGCCTATCGGCAGCGTGGTCATAGCCACGTTGGCGATGATCGCGGCGCCGTGGCTCGTCGCCGCCGCTCGCGCGACGCCACGGTCGTGCGGGAGGACAAACCCAAGCGCCAACGCGCCCATCAGTCCCGTCGCTCGTAGGGCGCGCGTCGCGCGTCGCCTCGCCCCTCTTCTCGACGAGGCGCAATAATCCGCCATTCGTACACCATCCTGTCTATTCGCGCGTCGCCGCCGCCGTGCGCCGGCTATAATCTTAACGTAGCCGCGCGCGCGACCGATAGACAAGCCTTTATCCCAAGGACGATCGTGCTACCCACCTTTCACCACCGCGCATCCTTGGTTGCGTCCGCGGGGGCGTCCGCGGGGGCCTCCGCCGGGCCATGACGACGCCGCCGACGCGCCGCCTCTTCATCGCCGTTATGCCGCCCGCCGAGGCGCGAGAGCGGCTGGCCGGTCTCATCGCTCTGCTTTCCGCGCACGCGTCCATCCTGCGGCCGGCGCCCGCGGAGGCGCTGCACTTTACGCTACGCTTTCTGGGCGACTGCACGGTGGAGCAGGAGCGCGCGGCGATGGAGGCGTGCGCGGCAGGGGTTGTCGGCGTGCCGTCTTTCCCGCTGACTATCGGCGGCTTCGGAGTTTTCCCCAACGCGCGCCGGCCGCGCGTGGTGTGGCTGGGGGCCACCTCGGGCGCCGGGCCGCTGACCGCGCTGCGGCGCGGCATCGAGGACGAGTTGTTGCGCCGCCGGGTCGTGCGGAGTCGCGAGGCGTTCACGCCGCACCTCACCCTGGCGCGTGTTCGGTCCACCGCCTCGACCGTCGCCGGCGCGGCCTTGGGCGCCGCCGTGTCTAGCCTCTCGTCGGCCGAGCAGGTGCGCGTCACCGCGACCGCCGTCGTCCTCGTCCATAGCGTCCTCACGCCCAGCGGCTCCCGCTACACCACCCTGGCCCGGTGGCCATTGGGATAGGAGCCAGGGCTTGCGCATCGGCCTAGAGCGCCATTCAAGTAATCGTGAGAGGGCTTGGCAGGGGGTGCGGGCACGGCGTAGGATGGGGAGAGATGAGGGAATGAGCCCCCAAAGGAGAAGGTGATGCGTCCGATGCCCTGGCAGCC
>JAABUZ0100004559.1_pt1 | contig 18997 bp, 23 predicted proteins | sample 5562091 | NCBI WGS metagenome assembly JAABUZ01 (sample SAMN12813069, study PRJNA571459) | rock metagenome | isolation source: Antarctica rocks | place: Antarctica: Victoria Land, Linnaeus Terrace sud | collected 2015-12-21 | reverse complement strand
GCCCTGGACCCGCTTCGTCTTATGGGTGGAGAGGTTGTCCAGAATGATGTGGACCTCCTGGCTTGCCGGCTGCGCCGCGACGACGGCGCCCAAGAAGGCGACGAACTCTTCGCTGGAGTGGCGAGGCGCGGTCTGAGCGACCTGCTCCTGCTCGCCGTCTTCACCGTGGTGCAGGCGCGCTTCGCCACCCAGCCGATGATGCCCCTGCGACTGTTCAGAATCCAGGGGGTAGCCGTCGGCAACGTCATGCTGCTGCTGTTCGGCGCGATTGCCATCGCGATGTGGTATTTCACGTCGCTATTCCTGCAGAACGTACTCGGCTACAGCGCGCTCCGAGCCGGGCTCGGGCAGACACCCGCGGCGGTGACATTCATGGTGATCGCGCGATCGGCCGCCGCCCTGCTGCCGCGAACCGGTGTGCGCCCACTGGTACTGGCCGGCAGCGGCTGTTTCCTGGCCGGCTTCGGCTGGCTCGCCCAGGCCCACGCCGACAGCGGCTACCTCACCAGCGTGCTCGGGCCTACGCTACTGATCGCGGTCGGCATCGGACTGACCTTCCCCACCCTCATGGCCGAAGCGACCGCCGACGTTCCCGAGGGCGACACGGGAATCATCGGCGGCCTGGTCAACACCGCCAGTCAGGTAGGCGGGGCAGTAGGCCTGGCGGCGCTCGCGACCGCCGCCAGCGCCAGAGCCGGAATGCAGGCCGGCGGGCATGCCCCCGCCGCCCTCGCCGCCGGCTACGACCTGGTCTTCCTCATAGCGGCCGGGCTCGGCCTGGCCATCGCGGTGGTCACCGTGCTGCTGCCGCGGCACCGGCGCGGAAGGACGTGATCGCGACCATGGCGGGGCTGCCAAACCAGAGTTGGCCGTTCGCCCACCCTGGCGGCGCGTTGCTCGCGCCCCTGATGGCGGCCCTCGGTCTTGGCCTGGCGCTGGCCAGCGCCCCGGGACCGGTCCAGGCCGTGCTCCTGGCCGAGTCCGTTAGGGGAGGGACCGCGCGAGGCCTGCGAGCCCTCGCCGGAGCTAATGCCACCTTCGGTCTACTCCTCGTGACGTTGGCGCTGGGTTTGTCGATAGCCGTCCCTGGCGGCTTCCTGCTCCGCGCCCTGGAAGTCGCCGGCGGCGCGTTCCTCATCTGGCTGACGGTTGACGGCAGGACCTGCGCGACCCTGAACTTCGCGCGCTGCTGCACGCGAGCTGGCAGCGAAACCTCCGCTACCTAACCGAGCTGATCGACCTATCGCAGGAGGCGGGACAGATCTCCTCGGCTGCGCCTTCCAAGACGCTCGCGCAGCTGCTTCTCGATACCGCCCACGGCGGGCTCCTACGAGCCGCCGTGGACCCCGACCCGACGGACACCACCCCCGTCAAAGCCCTACTGGAGGCACTCAAGTGAAGCAGCGCACCTGGACCGGCCACGTGTTCATCGCAACCAGCGTCGACGGCTACATCGCCGACCCGAAAGGGAACCTGGAATGGCTCACCGACCCGCCCGCCGAGACCCGCCACGCGCCCGCCCACTACGGCGAGGACGCCCCGGTCGGCTACGACGAGTTCTCGGCCGGGATGAGCCACCTCGTCATGGGCCGCGCCACCTACGAGAAGGTCCTCTCGTTCGACCGCTGGCCATATGAGAGCCTCCACGTCGTGGTGATCAGCACGACACTCCCCAGAACCGAGGACGACCGGATCGTCGTCGTGGCGTCTGTGACGGAGGCGTGCTCGGCCCTTGACGCCGACGAAGCATCGGCGGTGTATGTCGACGGCGGTCAGATCGTCTCCGAGTTCTTGGCCGCCGACCTCATCGACACGCTGACCATCACCCGCGCGCCCGTGATCCTCGGGAAGGGCCTGCCGTTGTTCCACACCCTTCCGCGTGCAATCCGGCTTCTTCACGAAGGAACCTCCACCACCGAAAACGGCATGACCAACACCCGCTACTGCGTCAACCGCCGGAACTAGGTTGGGCGAGCGCGCCGGCGCCTTCTTGTCCTGCGCCGATCACAGGGCGGGGGGTCCCGGGTGCCGCAGGCCGATCCCGCTGCGGGACGGGTGCAGCTACGTCACAGACCGACGAAGGCTACGACCCCGATGGCGGCCAGGACGAGGGCGGTGACGGTGGTGGCGTGCCGTTCCAGCCACTCCCCCTTGATCTGATACCCGGCCCGGGTGGCAATCAGCGTGAGCCCGACGAAGACGAACATGGTCACGATGGCGAACACCGCCAACACGCTCAGGACGGCCCCACCGCCGTAGCCGCTGGCGGCCAATGCCACCGGCAGGATGGTCAGATCGGGAGAGGCGGCGACACCAAAGGGCACGACGATAGCCGCTAGGCGGCTGCGGCGCGAGTGCCGGCGAGTGGCCACGAGGGTCGAAGAGGTGCCCCCTGGAGCAGCCTCATGCCTCCTTAAGGGATCCGCCGGCACGTCCTCGGTATTGCGTTGATCGCGATCGCCTGCCAGCGGCGCGGGATCATGGTGATGGGTTTGGTGGCAATGCCCCCGATCGAGGAGCCCCCAGACTAGGAAGAGGAGTCCGGAGGCCACGAGCACGCCGCCCACGAGGTGGCCCTGCTGGGTGTCGATCAACCGCTCAAAACGCAGACCGATGACGGCGACGATGCCGGCCAGCACCAGCGAGGCGACCACGTGACCACCGGCTGCCAGCACGCTGACCCGAGCCACGCGGGCCAGGCTCCAGCGCTGCATCCGAGCCAGCGCCGCGAGCGGGACCCAATGGTCCGGCAGCACCGCGTGCGAGACGGCAACCGTAGCGGCGGCGACCGGGAGCAGAGCAAGCGACGCTATTGGCATCGCAGTCCGCGTCTCCCCCGACTACTCGACATGCTCCAGGCCCGGTTTCTTGGCCGCAGTGCTTGGCGCAGCGTGCTCGCCGTGGAAGCGGATCGCCGCCAGCAGGTCGGCGACATGATCGTCATAGAGTCGGTAGCGAACATAGCGACCATCGCGCCTGGCCCGAACCAGTCGCAAGAGGCGCAGCACCCGCAGCTGCTGCGATACCACCGTGGTACTGAGCCCGCTGGCTCGAGCCAGATCTTCTACCGTCCGCTCAACCCCGAGCAGGGCGCAAAGGATCCTCAGCCGGCTCGGGGCGGAGAAGGCGGCCATGGCGCCGGCGAGTTCTTCCGCCTCGCCCTCAGACAGGGGTGCGCCCGGCGGCTGGTGGCCGCGTCCCGTACTCATGGCCTCTATTGTGGATGCATGCATGTGCAGATGTCGAGACATCAATCTGCCCGGCCCCGCGACAGCCGGACCGACGCTGAGATGCCCGCCCATCCCGTAGCGCGATGCCTCGGTGTCATGCATTCTCGCCTGCGGCACGCCCACGCCGACATGTTCGGGCTGGGCCGCCACGCTGGCTGGTACGACAGTCTGCCGGGGCGCCTGGCGCGGCCACTGTACCGGCGCGTGGCGGCGGACGTCGCGGACGCGCACCTACCGGCCGGCGCCCTTGTCCTGGACGTGGGAACCGGCCCGGGCCGGGTACCACTGCTCATTGCCGAGGCCCATCCCCACCTGCAGGTCGAGGGAATCGACCCGTCCCGGGAGATGATCGACCGTGCCAAGCGGACCGCGGCTTCCGCGGACACGCTTTGCCCACGACTGCGCTACACGATCGCGGACGTCGCTCACTTGCCGCATCGGGACGGCTCGGTCGATCTGGTGGTGTCCTCTCTCAGCCTGCACCACTGGGCCGACGTACCAGCCGGGCTACGTGAGATCCAGCGTGTGTTGCGCCGGGGCGGGCAGGCGTGGATCTACGACGTGCGACCGGTGCTGAACCGCGCCGCCATACCCGCCCGCGCGCAAGGCTTAGCTGTCTTCGTCGAACCACTGGGACGCCATGCCGACCGCCTGGTCAGCTCCCGCAGCCTGACAAACGCCCTGCTCGGCAGGCTACTCGCCCAGCTCCGGATCGAAGGCTGACTCGCACCTCCTCCCGTAAGCCGAACGTCTAATGGGACTCCTCTTTTCCACGTAATAGCTCCCCCGTCAGAAGCTGTCGGCGATTCCCGTAAGACCCGCCCGATAAAGTGCCCGGTGGAGGGAGGTTAAACGGTACGCTCACAATGTGAGCGACTTGCTGATTGGGTACGCAAGGGTCTCGACCGATGCTCAAGACCTGACAGCTCAGCGCGACGCTCTCGCCGCGATGGGAGTTTCGGCAGCGCGGATCTATGTTGACCATGGCTTGACTGGAACGACGCGGGAGCGCCCGGGCCTTCGTGAAGCGCTCGCAGCCTGCCGCGCCGGCGATACCTTGGTTGTCACCAAGCTCGACCGGCTTGCGCGTTCCTTGCCCGATGCCCGCGACATCGCCGATGAGCTGACCAGGCGCGAGGTCAAGCTCAATCTCGGTGGCTCGATCCACGATCCCACTGACCCGGTCGGCAAGCTGCTCTTCAACGTCCTGGCCATGGTTGCCGAGTTCGAAGCCGACTTGGCCAGGATGCGAACGAGAGAGGGCATGAAGGTCGCCAAGGCGAAGGGCCGGCTACGCGGCAAGCAACCCAAACTCAGCGCGCGCCAGGAAGCCCATCTCCTCGCGTTGCACCGTGCCGGCTCGCATACAACGACCGAATTGGCTGAGTTGTTCTTCGTGGCTCGCTCGACCGTGTACCGCGCGGTCATGCGAGGCCGAGCCGGCGCTATCTCGGTCAGTGCCAGCCAAGCCGCTCAGGGTGGATAAAGGGGGAAATCAGCTGAAGTACGCCTTGGCCAGGTAGAGCGACGTGGAGAGCCGCTTCTCCGGGTAGCCCTTCAGGTTCGTGCGGATCACGTCGATCTGCTTGGGTGACATGACGTAGCCCTGCACCGCCTCATCGGCCAGCTGCTTCTGGACGTCGGCGTACATGCTCTTGCGCTTCGCCTGGTCCTGCTCGGCATCCGCCGCGACCACCTCCTGGGCGACCTGCGGATTGTCGTAGTGCCAGTAGTACTTGGGGTTCGCGTAGTTACCGATGTCCCGGGGTTCGACGTGGTTGATGATCGTGAGGTCATAATTCTGCGGTCCCAGTAACACCGTGCGGAACCATGTTGGGTTGAAGGTCATCGTGTCGATCTGCAGGGTGATCCCCACCGCCTTCAGCTCGCTGGCCAGGATGTCGCCGCCGCGCACAGCATACGGGTAGTCGCTGATCTCGGCCAAGTGCAGCGTGAGACCGCCGCTGAAGCCTGCAGCCGCCAGCTGCTTCTTGGCCTCGTTGGGGTCGTATTTGTTGACCTGCGTCTCGTCGACGTAGTAGGGCTCGGTCACGTTGGGGACGGCGTGGCTGCCGATAGGCACGGCGTAGCCGGAGAAGACGCCGTCGATCCAGGCCTTGCGGTCGATCGCGGCTGCGATCGCCTTACGGACGCGCCCGTCCTTCAGCGGCCCCTTCGAGTTGTTGATCGCCACGATGATCTTGCCGGCCGGCGCGCCGACCAGGACCCGGAACCTGGAGTCGTTGGTAAAGGTGGGCAGCTGCTCAGGACCGCCGAGCTGAGCGATCGCGTCGATATCCCCGGCTTTCAACGCGTTGTTCATGGCGTTGGCGTCGGTGATGAACCGGAAGATGACCTGGCTGAGCTTGGGCTTGGCGCCCCAGTAGGCGTCGTTGCGAACCAGGGTCACGCTCGTGTTGGGCTGGTAGGCAGCGAACTTGATGGACCGGTGCCGACCGGCTGGGTGGCCAGGTTGGTGGCGATTGGCTGGTTCGGCCCGGCCGCGACCACATGCGTCGTCTTGGGGACTATGGCCGCGGAACCCTGCGCCATGTGGAACAGGAAGCTGTCGCTGTACTTTTTGAGCGTGACCTTGACCGTGTGGTCGTCCACCACGTCGACGGTGTCGACGGGCGCCCAGTAGTCGACGTGCGGGTTGACCGGCTTGTTGTTGGGGTTGCGGGCGCGATCCCAGGAGAACTTCACGTCCTGGGCGGTGAAGGGGGTGCCATCCTGCCAGCTGGCCGTGCGCAGATGAAAGGTGAACACCTTGCCGTCCGGGCTCGTGTCCCAGGCGTTGGCCAGCTGAGGGATGAGAGCACCGCTCGCGTCCGTGCGCAGCAGGCCCTCGTAGAGATTGTCTCGGAGCATCGTCGCGATGGAGGCGGTCGCGTCCGACGTGACGTCGAGTGAGGTCGGCGCCTGGACCATGCCGATGACCAGCCTGTCCTTGGTCGTGCCCGCGGAGCTGGTGCTGGTGCTGGTGCCGCTGCCGCCACTCTGGCAGGCGGTCAGGGCGAGAAGCGTCAGCAGGGGCAGGGTCAGGAATCTCAGGACTCTCACCCCGCCATCATGCCGGCTCCAGGGCACGGTTTCTCAGGTCGAGCAGACCTAGGGCGTGGTGACGGCGATCGACAAGACGCCAGCCAGCTCGGTGAAGCGTTCAGCCAAATGCCGGGACCTCTCGCATCGGTTCGGCCTTGGGCAAGCTCTCGCTCAGCGATGGCGGGAGCTTGGTGAGATTCTGGATTCTCTGGTCGGCTGCCGCTGGTGGTGCCGGCGAACGCACGGAGACACGGCGGTGTCTGGACCATGCGGTGTTCAGTCCGTTACCGGCTTTCGCACCACCACCTAGATTTGCTTCCAACGTCCAGCTCGTCGCGAGCTCCTGATAGCGTTCCATTATCGAGAGCAACAGACTCTTTCTCCGCCGCAACGCGTCAGTTCTGCGGGGCGCAGCAGGCGTCGGTGCAGCCCGGACCACACTCGCAGGGCCGCTGAGCGGCGAGGCCGGGCACCGCGCAACAGTTCTCACCGCGCCAGGCCTCCCAGCCCTCTCTGATCGCCACTGCCGCGACCAACAGACCGGCCACCGGATCCAGCCACCACCAGCCCCAGAGGCTGTTCCCCAGCAGGCCCACCAGCACGGCGCCCGCCAGGTAGGCGCAGAGCAGGTTCTGAGCGCCCTCGCCGGCGGTGGCGCCCGAGGCAAGCCGGTTGCCCAGCCGCTGCTTGGCGATGCCGAGCGCCGGCATGAGCAGCAGGCTGCTGATCGTGAGGCCGATTCCGAGCAGCGTTGTCTGCGGCGTCTCCCGAGTAAGCAAGTTCCGGATCGACTCGATCGCCACGTAGGGAGCCAGCAGCCAGAAACTGATCGCAACCGCCTTCTGAGCCCGACCCTCGGCCGTCTCGGAGAGCGTCCGGGCGCCGGTGAAGCGCCAGATCACGATCACGCTGGCCAGTCCCTCGACCACCGAGGAGAGCGCCCAGCCGACCAGGGCGATGGAGCCGGCCTGGAAACCTGCGGCCAAGCCCAGGACGCCCTCCACGGTCATCCAGGCCAGGCTGGCCCAGGCCAGCCAGCGCGCCCATTGGGCGGCGCGCAGCCAGCCCGCGTCCCGCTGTATGACGCTCGAACTTGCCTCGCTCATTGCCGGATCCCGTAGTTGGGGCAGAGCGCCACCGCGGAGCCCGTCGCCTCCAGCAACTGTTCAGCCGCCTCCAGCAGCTCCTCCAGAGCGGGTTGAGCGATCGAATGGAAGGACTGGCGGCCTTCAATGCGGAAGTTGACCAGCAGGCAGTCCCGCAGGCAGGCGAGATGCTTGGATACTGTCGACTGCGCGAGTCCTAACTCGGTCACCAGGTCCACCACACGTGCCTCCCCCTCACGCAACCGAAGCACGATTGCTAGCCGGGTCGGATCGCCGAGGGAGTGGAAGAGGGCCGCGGCTGGCGTCAGGCTGGTCCGCGATTCCAGCGAGAGCGGGCTAATAATCGCCATACGGCGATGATACCGACCATTTACCGGCGCTTATCGGGAGCTTCTTGCCTAGCTCGCACCCGCGTAGTTGGGGTACGACCGGAATACGCCGGAAACCTGCCGTAGGGCCAGGCGATTGCCGGTCGCTGGCGTTCGGATCCGGCGAGGATGCAGCCGCTGCGCTTGGGCGCCATGGCCACGGACGCCGACGCTGACCGCGCGGCCTTCCAAATCCATAGCGGTGAAGGTTCTGAGATCTGGATTGAGGCATACCTGATGAAAGTAAATTGGGTCACCCTAAAAGAATCAGCTACCATGGCATTGACATGGTCGCCGGACAGATCCATCGCAGCAGGTACACCCAGGCCCAGCAGGACTACCTCAAGGCGCTGTACCACCTGGACGGGGACCGGCGCCCGGTGGCCACGAGCGAACTGGCGCAGCGCCTGCGGATCTCCGCCGCGTCGGTCAGCGAGATGGTGAGGCGTCTCTCCGACCAGGGCCTGGTAACGCACGACCGCTACCACGGCCAGCTGCTCACGGAGGAGGGGCGCCGCCTCGCCCTCGAGCTCGTGCGCCACCACCGCCTCCTGGAGATGTTCCTGGTCCAGGTCCTCGGCTACGGCCTGGACCAGGTACACGAGGAGGCGGAGCGCCTGGAGCACGCCATCTCCGAGCGGATGGAGGAGCGCATCTTCGAGCTGCTCGGCAGGCCGGAGCTGGATCCCCACGGGCACGCCATCCCGAGCCGCAAGGGCGACATGCGAGCCGTCGACGCACGCCCGCTGAGCGAGTGCCGGGCGGGTGAGAACGTGGTTGTGCGGGTCGTGTCCGACGCCGACTCGGACCGGCTGCGCGAGCTCCAGCGGAGGGGCCTGCTGCCGGGGACCCGGCTCCGGGTCCTGGCAGGCACCGAGTACGAGAGTCCGATCGAGGCCCAGCTGGGCAAACGTCGAATCAGCGTCCCTCTTGGCCTGGCGAGGGAGGTCTTCGTGGAGGAGGTAGGCGAGTAGTGGCAGTCGAGGTCCAGACCGAGCGGCATGTGATCGGTGTCGAGGACGCGCTTCCGGGCGAGGCAAGCGTCCTTCGGGCGGCGGAGCGGGCGCTGTCGGGCGAGCGGCGCGGGCTGCGGGCCGTGGTGCCCTTCCTGGGCCCGGCGTTCATTGCCGCCGTCGCCTACATCGACCCCGGCAACTTCGCCACCAACATGGCGAGCGGTTCGCAGTTCGGCTACACGCTGCTCTGGGTCGTTCTGGCCGCCAACCTGATGGCCATGCTCATCCAGTCGATGAGCGCCAAGCTGGGCATCGCCACCGGCCTCAGCCTGCCCGAAGTCTGCCGCGAGCGCTTCCCCTTTCCGGTCGTCATCTTCCTCTGGCTGCAGGCGGAGGTGATCGCGATGGCCACCGACCTGGCCGAGTTCGTTGGCGCAGCCCTGGGCATCTACCTGGTGTTCCACCTGCCGCTCTTCATTGCCGGCCTGCTGACTGGCGCCCTGGCCTTCGGCATCCTGGGCCTGCAGGCCTGGGGCTTCAGGCGCCTGGAAGCGGCGATCACCGCGCTGGTGGGCCTCATCGTGATCGCCTTCGGACTGGAGGTGCTGCTGGGCAACCCGTCCGTCGGAGGCGTCGCGCAGGGCACCTTCATCCCCCGCTTCCAGGGGAGCGCCTCGGTGGTCCTCGCCGGGGGCATCATCGGCGCGACCGTGATGCCGCACGTGATCTACCTGCACTCCGCGCTGACGCAGAAGCGGATCGTCGGCGCCAACGAGGTCGCCCGCCGGAAGATTTTCCGCTTCGAGATGGTCGATGTCGTCGTCGCCATGGGGATCGCGGGCCTGATCAACATGGCGATGCTGACGACGGCGGCCGCCGTCTTCCACTCCCGCGGCCTGCTCAACGTCGGCAACGACCTGGGCCAGGTCTTCCAGGGCCTCGACCACTACATGGGCGACCACAGCGGCCTCGTCTTCGGCATCGCCCTGCTCGCCTCTGGCGTCTCCTCCTCCTGCGTGGGCACCATGTCCGGCCAGGTGGTGATGCAGGGGTTCATCCGCTACCAGATCCCGATCTTCCTGCGCCGGGCGATCACGATGACCCCGGCCTTGATCCTGATCGCCGTAGGGTTCGACCCCTCGCGAGCCCTGGTCCTCAGCCAGGTCTTCCTCTCCTTCGGCATCCCGTTCGCTCTGGTCCCCCTCGTCATCTTCACCCGCAACCCCGAGCTGATGCGTAGCCTCGTCAACCGGCGCCTGACGAGCTGGGTGGCCTACGTCGTCGCCAGCGTGATCGTCGTCCTCAACGTGTACCTGCTCCTGCAGACCTTCGGCGTCACCCTTCCCATCCGGCAGTGACGCCTCCCGTGCGTACCGCCAGCGTGCAGCCCCACCCGCCGGGAGCACGCCGTGGAAGCACAGGCAGGACGGCCGCCGCTCTGGCGAGCGGCCTCGGGTCCCGATAGCAAACCCGGTCCGCACCGCCGACCTGAACGGCACCAGGTCCGGGGATGGCGGGTCGGCGCCGGCCGGGATGCCGGCGAGTCCAGGACGGTCTGGGGTCATCGCCGGGTCACGTCCTCGACTGGGCGGGTCGTCGGGTGATGGTGTGCCCTCAGGCCGGTTCCCGGCCCAGCAGCAGGGCGCGCCGGTGGAACTCGTAGAACCCGTCGAAGATCGGCCGGGACACTTCCAGGGCCGCCTCGTCGGACCCGGTCAGGGACAGCCCACGCAGGACCATGTCCAGGCCCGCAGCCTCGGGGCGTCGTAGCGGCCGTCGTCTAGGTCGGCCTCATGCACGGCCTTCCCGATTCGCCACAGCACCGGGTCGGTCAGATCGTGCTTGAGCAGGATCGTCTCGAAGGTGCAGCCCCCGCCGTGGTGAGACAGCGGCACCCCGCGCAGGTCGAACGGGGTGGCATCGGCGGGAACGTGCTCGGCGTCCTCGACAAACACGAACTCCGCGTCGGGGTCAACGAACCGGCGGATCAGCCAGGCACACGCCGCCCGGTCGATGTGCACCCCGGCCCGGGTGGTCCACTTCACGACCGCACCGCTGGGGATCCGGCCCCGGCTACGTTGTGGTCGACGGTCGGCGCTGCCTCGGTCAGCGCCTGCAGCGCGGCCGCGGCCTGCTCCCGCTGCGCTGGTGGGAAGAAGTCCCGGCGGGTGATCTCGCGCCAGTGGCCCCGCAACCGGGTCAGGCAGCGGGCCTGCTGCCCCCTCGGCAGGGCCAGTGCATCGGCGGCCGCCGCCGCCAGCTTGAAGTACTCCACCGCCCGGGCCTCGGCCAGGACGGCGGCGATCGCCCGCTCTTGCGCCTGGGAGCCGGGGCGGGCCAACCACACCCCAGCCGTCCCGCCAGCCTGCACGATCTCCTCGGCGACCCACTCCAGCTGCTCGCGGGTCCGCGCATCGGCGGGCAACGTCACCAGCCCGTCACCGAGCTGTGCGACCCCGAGGCGCCGCAGCCGCCGCCACAGCGTGATCCGCGGAGTCGACGGCTCACGCGGCAGCCGGTAGCTCAACAGAACCCACTGGCCGACCGAACCAACCGATGACTCCACCACGACACGAATGCAACCACGGTTGCATACTGAGGACAAGGGCGGTCCACGTCATCCGACGCTGGCCGGCAACATGGAGAGGGACTCGCCAATGAACATCGGAACAATGACCTACGGCGCTGCCCTGTCGGCCGTCCTCGCCGTCCTGCTGGTCATGCTCGCCACCCGCGACCGACGCCCCTGGGTGCTGGTCAGGGTGGCGGCCTCCGCCTTCGTGATGCCGATCTCATGGAACCTCATCCTGCGCTCGACCGGAGCCACCGACGCGTTCTCCCACGACCTGCCGTTCCGCCCCTTCCCAGTCAGCTGGCAGGACACCGGATCCGCAGTGTTCACCCTCGCCGGGGCCGCGGTAGCCCTGGCGCTGGGCGTAGGCGCCAAGGAGCCGGCCCGACGGGTCACCCTGCTCGCGCTCTGCACCGCCCTAGCGGCGTTCATCATCGACATCTACACGTACTGACCCACGAAACGAGCTCACCTCGCCCAGGGCGCCGTGACCTGACATCAAGCCGTGCCCGCTGGGGCCAGTTCAATCCGCCAGGGTGGGGCCACGTGGGGTTGACACACCCATGCCGGCAGGCGGCGAAGAGTTCGCCCTTCTCGCGATCGTTGCGAGCCTCGTGCATGAAGCGGACCTGCTCCCGCGGCACCCCGCGCTGCTGGAGCTGCTCGCGCAGCTCCTCGTAAACGTTCCAGCCGCCTGTGGCGTGCCCTGATCGCAGAAGACCAGGGACGACTGCGAGGCAAGCAACCCAAGCTCAGCACGAAGCAGGAAGCCCACCTCGTCGCGCTGCACCGCGCCGGTCAGCACACGATCGGCGAGCTTGAGGAGCTGTTTTCTATCACCCGCTCTACTGTCTACAGGGCCATCGGCCGCAGTAAGCCCCGTGCGGCGTCCTGACCGATCGGGAAACAGCGGTGTCGACGCTGCCAAGCTCACGGACATCGGCCGTGGCGATCCTCTGGTTGGAGCTGCGGCGGTGGCGGTACTTTGCCCCCGGTGACACGGACCCGAGCACTGGGCCGTCTACCGTGTACCGGGCGATCCAGCGAGGCCTGGGCGTCGCTGCCCCCGTCAACGCCAGCTGAGCCGCTCGGAGACACAGCGTCTTCTCACTTGTGGGTGGGGGGGCACGCCTGTGCGGTGCCGGGTGCTAGCAGCTGATAGCAGCCCATTTACAGTCGCTTATCGGGTGTCCCAGGGGAAATCCGGCGGCTTGTGGTGGCGTCACGGATCATCATCATCGGGTTCTAGGTCGGGGTGGAGGGCCTCTGCGCCCTCCGGGTGTGGATCTCCTCCAAAAGATCGTCGACTATGTCCTCTCGCCTGCGCCGTGGCCGGCGTCCAAAGCGAACTCGGTGGTCACGGAGCTGCTCGCGTACGCGATCTCGAGGACCTCCTCTCGGATGTCTTGGAAGCGAGCCCAACGCTCTTGCAGGACCCTAGGACGATCGTTGGTCCAGACGCGTCGGTGGCGGTTGAGCGGTTCGTCGATGAAGTCCGCGTCCGTGGCCATGCCGAACTCGCGTAGAGCCTCAACGAAGGTGGGCTCATCGGCCACGCCCTCGGTCATGGCGCCGACAGGAAAGATCATCTTCACCGTGCGAAAGGCATTGCCGCCGGTGGCCTTCATGAAAAGGTAGGTGGGGACCGGGACGCGGCCGAGTGATGAGTAGGTGACGGCGTGGAGCTGGGCTGCCGCGCCAAAAGATCCCAAATCACCTCGTCGGAGGGATAAAGCCACGCTCGACCACTCTTGACCTGAGCCACAGGCCGAATGCCAGTGGGTAGGTGAATACCCGCCAAGTCGACGTCACCCCGCAGGCTAGGGTCAAGTTGCCGGTCGTTCAGTTGGCACCGGTGCGCCGAGAAGTACCAGCCGTGATGGATTCTACCTGTGCATCAAACCGACCTCTTCTGCATCTTCGAGGACGCTTCCACAAGCTCCAAGAGCTCCGGTGTGAGACCGGGGGCAAACTCCTCGGGACGCTCCGGAGCAGTGGGGATCGGGGCTCCGTCCGGCGGAGCGTCGGTGGTCTCCAACGTAGCTTCGACATCGCTGTTCGGCGACCGCCCCTGGAAGAGCAGTGACATCTGGGAGCCGTCCAGCCGCCAGTGGTGCTGCTTCGTGTGTACGCCCTGATCCATCAGGCTCTTGACTTCCGGAAACCTGGTCGCATCGAACTTGGGGATGGGCAGGGTCTTACCCCAGCTGACTCCCAAAGTCTCCAGCGCCTTGGCATACGCGGCCTCGTGTGCAGCATCGCGGGCGATCAGATAAGAGATCGTCGACCTTGCCGTCTTATTGTCGGTCATCTCGTAGATCCGGCACTTCTGCAGCCGGCCCGTTGCTTCCAGCATCAGGTTGTACAGCAGATCGAGGACGAGGTTGCCACTGTTGTAGACGTAAGATCCCGACCAGGGATTGCCGGCCGAATCGACCGGCATGGCGCCTTGAGCGCCAACCAGGTAGTGGTGGATATTCCCCTGCGAGAGGGCTGACTTGAGTGGGGTGGACCCGCCTTCACCGGGAGTTCCATTGCCTTGATAGCGAGGTGAACCGTCAAGTAGCCGGTTGATGGTGGTTGCGAGCAGCTCGACGTGGCTGATCTCCTCAATGCCGATGCCTTGAATCAGGTCCTTGTACGGGGTGGCGTTGCCCCTGAAGTTGTAGGACTGGAACAGGTACTGCATCATCGTCCGCATCTCGCCGAATTGCCCGCCTAGGCCCTCCTGGAGTGCATTGGCGGCAGCCGGGTCGGGATCGTCCTCAACAATCGGATTGATGAGCTTCTGAACGTGAAAGAACATCTTGCGCTCCCTTGGTACCGCTTGTGGCCTGCTCTCCCACAAGTCTAGAAGCAGACTCTCGATGTGGCAGCTGTCTCCCTCGCGTGGGATGCCGGTCAGGAAGATGTCACCAAGTACTATCTGGCTCCGGCCCAGCGGTCGCGATCACAGAGGTGGTGGTGACGGTCGGAGGCCTCGCCCTGTGGTGACCGGCGCCGTAGGAGCCGTGCTCTGCACGTGGGCGAGGTGGCTGAACCGGTGAGCACATTCCTGGCGGCCGCTGGCGGGGTCGCTACCACACTGGTTGGCGTGGGAACCTGGCCTCGAGTTCGAAGAACTTGAGCAGCAGAGCGAACCCAAGGCGGGTACTACCGGTCTTGTTGCCCAACAGCCGCCAGTCCTCATCGCCCAGCGTCCAGCAGGCGATCACGTCTTCCGGTTCCCACCCCCTTCGCACCCGCGGATTGTCTTATTCAGAGGTAGGCCGCTGCTCCTACCTGGCCCCTGGGGACACGCTCGTTAGCACGGGGCCGCTACGCTGCGTCGATGCATGGTTGTGCCTGCACTCTCTGTGGCGGACCCGGTCTGTGCAATCCGCCGGCACCTGGACCAGCCCGCAGCGCCGCGGCCCGGTCGGCGTCCCGCTGCCCGACCCGGTCCCGGCCGGCGTCGGGGCCTCCGCCACCTCCACCGCATCGCCCCCGTCCGACCCCGGTCCCGCCAGCGCCCCCGCCAGCTCACCCCGACCGAGGGAGGCGGATACCCCGCGGCTCGCGCCGGCCCTGAACAACGGCTCCGGTTCACCCCGACTCGACCCAGTCCGACCGGTCCCCGGTCCCCGTCGGGCGGTCCCCGACGCTCCATCAAGACCACGTCGTCAAAACGGCTCCGGCTGGCCCAGTCCAGGCCGGCGCGCCCTACGCGCCGATGCCCTGGAACAGGCACTCGCCGCGTTCCTCGGAATAGCCCTCTGCGAGACTTCGACCGCAATGACCGCCGCTGATGCTGCGGCCGGCTCCGGATCCGCTGGGGCGGCGGGGTCGCCCCACGTCGGGTTGCGCCTCCGGTGACGGGACGGGCCGTGCGCGCGAGACTGATCGACGCCGCGGTAATCGCCGCGTTCGTCGCGGCCACCGGCTGCACCCCCACCGCGTCGACGCCGGCTGCGGGGAGGACGACGCCTGAGAGGGGACAACGTACCCGTGGCATACCGGTATCACCGCCACCACCTTTTGGGTCGGCGAGATCTTCGACCCGAACGCACCCGACGGGAGCCAGGTCGTGTCGACCTATGACTCGCAGTGGCTCACCCACTACGGCGGCTGCGACGGTGTCACCGTCAACGGGGCCTGCCAGACCGAGCCGCGCACCGCCGCCAACGGGTTCTTCCCCCAGCACATGACGCCGCGGCAAAACCCCTTCTACCTCGACTTGCCCTTCGACGACATCCACAACGACGCCGCCCACGCGTCGCGCGGCTCGGTGGTGCCCTGGGCCGCGGCCCCCGGCTACGCCGCACACGGCAGTGACCCAACCGTCAGTTTTATGAAGAACCGCTGGGTCAAGCTGCGCCGCCACGACCAGGTCTGCTACGGACAGATCGAAGACGCAGGCCCCGGAATCTACGACGACGCTAAGTACGTCTTCGGCGCCGATGACCCCCGCCCGGCGAACACCCGGTTCAACCGTGCCGGTATGGACGTCTCCCCCGCACTCAACGGCTGTCTAAGGTTTACCGAACTCAACGGCGAGGACGACCATGTCGATTGGCAGTTCGTCGACGACCCCAACGTCGCGGCAGGGCCGTGGCGGACCATCGTGACGACGCAGAACGTTACTCCCTAGCGAGACCTTCCCCCGGCCTCGTGCAGCAGCCGTTGCACCAGGGTGGGAGACACCTGTATGGCCCTGGGTGCACAGCTAATCAGACCATTTACTGGCGCTTATCGGGAGCTTCTTGCCTAGCTCGCACCCGCGTAGTTGACCCAGGGCGGCCGAAGAGCGCGGCTGATCGCCATGACGCGCCGAGCCTTCGAGCTTCCGTCTCAAAGACGAACCACAGGACGAGCAGCCCGAGCACCATCAACCCGGCCAGGGCCTCGACTACCTTTATGTTGAGTCCAAAAATCTCTCGCGCGGCGGCCGGGACGAGTGCAGAGCTCACGCTAAGTCCAAATAGCTTCATCGCCCCACCGAGGCGAAACCAATACTCCTCTAGCAGCCGAGCATTGTCGCCCGCCGCTTCATCCAAGGCCCTCACGAGTTCCTGGCCTCCCGTTCCTATCCCCCTGGCCCGGCGCAACTCCTGATCCGCGCGCGTGAGCAGCATTTGCGTCTCCCCCGCCCAGTTCTGAACCACTTCGGACGCCAATAGGAAGCCCACTCCGAGAGCCGCCGCCGGCGGGGCGAGCGGCGGGATGATTCGATCCCAACCGAGGGTGCCGGCAAGGGCTGAATGCTGCCGCTACACCGACGCTAGCGATCGTGACTTCCAGTCCCAATACCCCGAGCGCCGCCAGAGTCACCGTGTCGATGCTCTGAAGGCTTGCAGTCCATCTCGCGGTGGCTACGGTCACCTCCAGCGCAGCGTCCGCCGCTGGGCGTTCCGCTCACCGCCTGGCTTTCCCACGTCGCCACAGCATCTTCTACGGCGATCCGAACCCAGGCTCGACCTCCGGCCGAGTGCGACCACGGCGTGCCGTCAGCTTCGCCCGGGCGCTCGCCAGCGCTTCCGATCTCTCCGTGTTCCAGGGTCTCCGCTTGCCCCCGTCGGCAGCCTCCAGCTGCTCCAGCAGGACTCGGACCTCAGCCTCACTCAACTGGAGTCGCCGCATTCGTCCAGTCATGACTCAGCTCGACACCTGCATGATCACAGGCTGCCGGTCGCCGACAGGTAGGTCAGCAATAACCCAGCTGCCAAACATGCGCACACGGACCACCCGGCACGACGTCGTTCTTCCCAGCGGCGCCGCCGCTGATACCAGACAAACATGGCCGCTGGCCCGAGCGCCAGCAGCAAGAAGAACGGCCCGGAGAATCGGGCGACCAGTAAGGCCAATTGCATTGGAGTCACGAGCAGCAGTGCGGTCACGGTTGGTCCTTCAACCGCAGCGCCCAAAATTCATCCCGCAGCTCGTGGCCCGCGACCACGTAAGGCACCACGTGGCGCCGGATGTAAGAACGCCCGTGGCGGTTCGCCCCCAGCTCCTCCACCCAGACCGTGGTCCACGGTTCAATCCCGAGCAGCTTCGCTGCCCGCGCCGCCCAGGGAGTCTTGACCTTCAGGTCGCGCACGCGCTCCAACCGACACACTGAGTCGATCGCCGAAGTCCAGATCGGATGCTGCTCGCGGCGACGGGCCTCTCGCCGCAGGCCCAAGCCTTCAGCCGCCAACCAGACCGCCGGCCACCGCAGCTCCAACTTCAGCTGTCTCAGGATGCCTCGCTCCAGCCAGGCGGCAACACCGGCCAGAGCGAGCACAACCAGCAGACTGTCCAGCGCCCGGCCGCCCCTGGCCGCGGCCAGCGCAGCCAACCAGGCGAACATGCCGGCCACGGCCCCACGACACACGCTGCCAGCACCCAGCCCCAGCCCCAGAGCCAGGCTCGCCCGCAGACCATCACCACAGCCTCGGGAGCGAGCCGTAGCGGCGGCTCCGGTTCCGCTTCTACCGGCAGTGGTTCCAGCAGGCGCTTCCAGCTCCGCGAGCGGATGGCGGCGCTCGCCGAGTGGAGACGCGCGTCCACCTCCTCTACCAAGTCCGCTGCCTGGCTCAGCGAACATGCGCTGCTGCTCGTAGAGCCAGAGCAGCCCGCCGCCGGTGTAGAGCACCAGTACCGCCAGCAATCCCACGCCGCCCAGGAGAAGGAGCGGGATCCGCACCAACCAGGGCAAAAACGAGGCAAACATGCCCACGCCATAGAGGGCAATGCCCACGGCCGCAGCGATCTTTAAGCGCGTGAGCCCCTCCGGACCCGAGGCTCCGCCGCGGCTTGTACGAGCGGGCGAGCGACCGGCGAGACCTGGGCGGGATTGATTAGCGCGGCCTGGAGGGGCCGCAGCGAGGAGGCCGGGAAAGATGACTGACGGCGAGAGGGTGCTGTGGGAGGTGCTGCTCGTCCAGTGCAACGCCCACCGAAGCTGCTCTTCCAGACCTGGAGCCCAGCGCTCCAGGTAGACCTTCACGAAGCTCACCACAGTGACGAGCGCCACCAGACCGAACTGTTCTGGGGCGCTGGGATATTAGGTAGCGAACAGGTGTAAGTACGGGTATCCTGGTGGGCATGAGGTTGAGTGCCTGGGCGCGTCAGCAGGGTGTCCACCCCAAGACCGCGCTGCGCTGGTTCCGGAACGGGACGATGCCAGTGCCGGCTCGGCAACTGCCCACGGGCACGATCCTGGTAGACGAGCCGGCAGCGGCTGGGAAGGGGGGCGTCGCCCTCTACGCACGGGTTTCCTCCCATGACCAGCGCAGCGATCTCGAGCGCCAGCTCGGTCGTCTGGTCGCGTGGTCGGCAGAGCACGGTTTGGCCGTCAGCCAGACCGTCGCCGAAGTTGGCTCGGGCATGAATGGCTCTCGCCCCAAATTGCGTCGGCTGCTCGCCGATCAGGGGGTCAGCACCATCGTGGTTGAGCACCGCGACCGCTTGGCGCGGCTCGGCTCCGAGTACGTCGAGGCCGCCCTCTTGGGGGCGGGGCGTCGCCTCGTGGTGGTCGAGTCCTCAGAGGTTGAAGACGACCTGGTGCGCGACATGACCGAGGTCCTGACCAGCCTCTGCGCTCGCCTCTACGGCCGCCGCTCGGCGCGAACTAGTGGACCGTAACGGAAGAAAGCGGACCACGAATTCTCCGCTGCACGTCTGTGTACTTCCACTTGATCGGCTGGGCAGTCTTGTTGTGCTCGCGGATATAGCGCAGCAGCTTGCGGGCCAGATC
>JAABUZ0100004556.1_pt1 | contig 19005 bp, 19 predicted proteins | sample 5562091 | NCBI WGS metagenome assembly JAABUZ01 (sample SAMN12813069, study PRJNA571459) | rock metagenome | isolation source: Antarctica rocks | place: Antarctica: Victoria Land, Linnaeus Terrace sud | collected 2015-12-21 | reverse complement strand
AGCCTAAGTAGGGGATGGAGCGCGGTGTACACACCGTCGATACTATCTACAGATAGTAACCCTACTCAGGGAACGTGTTCACCCCTTTAGCGCGGCGTACAGCCGCGAAGTAGAGATCGCTCTATGCAACGCACCGGATTTGAGCGCCTGGCCTCTCCCGGCCTGGCCGCCATCCTGCTTGCTCTCACCGCGTTCGCCGTATGGACGGCCGTGACGACGCAAACCGTAGCCAGGAGCGCGCGTACCGCCGTGTCTCTGAGCGATGACTACCAGCAGGCGCGCTATTGGGTGGGGGCCGAGCAATCGCTGGCGCACCAGTATCGTGTCGAACCCAGCCGCGACATTCACGCCGCCCATAGCGCGGCGGGGCGCGCGCTTGTTGACGCCCTGCAGGCCGCACGGCGTATCGGCGGCGCCGACGACCAAGCCCTCGTGGATAGAGTACTCCTGACCCATGAGGGCTATCTGTCGGCCGCGGACGACCTGTTCGCGGCCGTCGACACGCGGGACCAGCCGCGCGTCGCCTACATTGATTATGCGGAGACCGAACCTGTCTTCATCTTGATTGAACAGCAAGTCGATGCCGCGGCGACGATACATCGCCAAGAGGCGTTCCAACACCTGGCCGCTCTGGATCGTCTACAGCAGACGGTGGTCGTGGCGACCCCCGTCGTCTTTGCCCTCGGTTTGCTGCTGCTCGGCGTTTTCGCATACATTATGCGGAGCTACAGGCGGCGTATCGACGAGGCCATACAGGCGGAACTGGTACGACTGGAACACGCCGCGCTCACCGACCATTTGACCGCGCTGGGCAACCATCGCGCGTACCAAGAAGATTATCATCGCGAGGTCTCGCGCGCCCTCCGCCACGACAAACCGCTTACACTGGCCCTTGTCGACATCGACGAGTTCAAGGTCATCAACGATCAGCATGGACATATCCACGGTGACCGTGTGCTGAATTCGCTGGCCGCCCTGCTACACGGAGCCCGCGCCGAGGACCGCGCCTACCGGCGTGGCGGTGATGAGTTTGCCCTGGTGCTACCCAACACGACGCTGCCCGATGCGCGCGTCGTGTTGGAGCGTCTGCGCCGTGACGTACAGCGCCACCTGTGCGTGACAACGGTGAGCATCGGCGTGGCGGCGCTTGTACCCGGTCAGGGCGATCCCACCACATTGCAGGAACAAGCCGACGCCGCGCTCTACGAGGCCAAGCGGCATGGGCGCAACACCATCGTGGCTTTCGAGGAGATCCGCGCGAGCGCCTCGATCCTGCCAGCGGCCAAGGCGCAAGCCCTCCGCTGTCTGCTGGCCGAGGGCGGGGTGAGCGTCGTCTTCCAGCCGATCTGGGATATCGATCGTGGCGCCATCCTAGCCTTCGAAGCGCTGACCCGCCCCGCGCCGCACTACGGCTTCGCCGGCCCACAGGAGGCGTTTGACATCGCGGAGCACATTGGACGGGCGCATGATCTGGACGCGCTCTGTTGCACGGCTATCCTCGCGCGGGCCGCGGAGCTACCACCTACCGCGCTGCTTTTCCTCAATATCTCGCCCCGGACCCTCGATCTCGACACGTTCGCGGGGACAGCGCTCGTCGATGCCGTCACGGCGGCCGGCCTATCGCCCGCGCAGGTCGTGCTGGAACTGACGGAGCGTTCCATGACGTCCATCGAGATTGTGGTGCGCGAGGCGGCGCGTCTGCGCGCGCTCGGCTTCAAGCTCGCGCTCGACGACACCGGCGCGGGTAATGCCGGGTTAGAAATGTTGAGCCAACTGCCCGTGGACTACGTCAAGATTGATCGCGGAGTCCTCGTGAAGGCGCTCACCGATAGGGCTGCGTATGCCGTCATGGTCGGGATCATCGCTATCGCCTGTGAGATGGGCGCCTACGTGATCGCCGAGGGGATCGAAGATACCGCTATGCTGGCTCTGGCGCGACGGGCTGGCGCCAGGGACAACAACGACCAGACGGGAGTGCAGGGTCTCCAAGGCTACCTGCTTGGCCGTCCTAGCGCGGTCATCCCCACGCCGGCGGTGGTCGCGGACTACCGCGGCTGCATCAACGCCGCCTGACGATCAACGACACAAACCGGCCATGCGCCTCACCACGACGCCCAAGACGAACAGCCCGGCCAACGCGGCGGCGATCTCCACGAGTGGGTTGAGCCCGTAGCGCCCCAGCCACTGCCACCACCAGTAGTCGAAGTCGGGGGTATCGATGGCGATGCGCTGGCTGAGCGAGGTCCCCGCCGCATGCCGCCACGGGTAACCGGCGAGCATCCCCGCCGCGGCGCCCGGCGCGGCCACCCGCGCGGCGTCGTAGCCGAGCAGCCAGACGTGTGCGAGCAGCGGCGAGTCGCCCGCGACCCACAGGGTCTGTTGCTCCCGCACGGGTGTATTAAAGCCGGTCTGCAAGAAGCGCTCGCCGTCGACGGCAACACCCAGCACCTGAACGGCCACCGTGAGCGCCACCAGCGCGACCGCCAGCCGGCGCGCGACCGCAGCGCGCGCCAATACGTCGGGCGCGAACGCCAGCGGCAGTAAAACGAGCGGGAGTAGGGGCAGCAGGTAGCGCGGACCCCAGTCGTGCCCGCCCCACCACACGGGGTATGTCGCGAAGACGACCAGCGTCGGCGCGATGGCGCCGAGCGCCAGCAGTCCTTCGGCGCGCCGCCGGCGCAGCAACAGCGGCCACAGGGCCAGTGCAAGGATGACGAGCGGGCAGTACCATAACAGCCCCTTGCCGGGACTCACCAACAGCCCCTCTAATCCGGTTAGCAGCGGCGCGTGGAACGGCAGGTCCTCGGGCGAGCGGTACCCCGTATCGGTCAGCCGGCCGTAACGCGCCAGATTGTAGGCCGCCGCCGCGGCCAGCCCCGCCGCGATGGGCGCGCCCCACGCGACGAGGCGAGGCAGCGCCGCCACGAGGTCCGCGCTCCCAGTGGCGCTTGCCGATTATGCACGAGCCGTGGTCCACGTCGGGGCGCCATATCGAGCGCGATATAGAGGGCGTACAGACCCAGCGCGGGCAGCGCGAAGATCGCGGTCAGCTTGGTCAGCAGCGCCACGGCGATGAACAGACCCGACACCACGTAGGACACGGTCCCCGCGTGGGACCGCGCCCGCACCAGATATAGCACGGCGCCGGTGAGGGCCAGCGCTGAGAGCGGTTCGCTGAAGTCGGTCTTGGCGTAAGGCCAGTAGGGACCGGCCAGCCCAATCAAGAGCGCCGCGACAGTCGCGCCACGCCGCCCGGCCCCGAGTTCGTAGGCCAGCAGGAAGAACAGCAGCACGGCGAGGGCCGTGATGACAGAGTTCGTCAATAACGTCAGCGCCATGGCTATCTTGTGGCCGAGCGGGTCGGCGATAGGTGCCGCCAGCGCCTGTCCCGCCGCGTACAAGGGGATCTCGGCCAGGCTCTGGGCGATGCCGTACTTGGAGTAGTAGCCTCCTCCTACGCCGGGCATGCCGTGGTGGTGCGGGAGCAGCGCTAGGGTGCGTTGGTCGACGATGCGCGTGGCCGTATCGTACATCACGCCGCCGTCGAGCGAAACGAGTCGGCCGGCCGAGGTCAGGGCGTAGACGATGCCGAGGGCCAGCGCCAGCAGCAGCCCCAGTGTCACGACGGACGTTGGCCTGTCCCGGTCCGGGACTATCCGCGCCGCCATGGCCGGCCGCCCTACCTTGTCCCTGACGGTCATCGCCGCTCCGGCGGCGCGTCGGGCAGCGGGAGCGCGGCCAACCGCAACGCCTCCCGGACATCGGACGGGCCGACCGCGCCCTCCGCGGCCGGCAAGAAGACGATGTTCTCCGCGATTGCGTGGTCCTCGTCTACGCCTTCTCGCGCTACGACGCCGACGATACGGGGCGCGTCATCAAGCGGCGGGGCCGCGATGATCGCGTCCGGCGCGATCGCCACGATGCCCTCGCGCGCCCCATCCGCGTACGCGACGGTCACGCGCCACCCTCGCTCCAGCGCGGGCAGCGACGTGTAGCAGAAGGTCACGGGACTGTTGGGGTCAAGCCGGACGCCGGCCACACGCTCAGGCACGATCACAATCCACTCTTAATCTCAATTCAAGCGCAGCAAAAGCGCTTCCAGAGCCAGGCGCGGCGTGACGTTGCGCTCGACCGCCCCCGCCGTCACTTCGATCTCGCGCAGACCCCGCGCGATCTTGGCGCGGCCACGCCGCGCCGCCTGGCGTTCCAGTTCATCGCGCCGGTCCGTGTGCGTCAGCACACCGGACATAAACGCATCGGACGTATCCGATGCGCCCAAGGCGCGTACATGATCTGGGAGCGCGGGCGTCCGATAACTCGCGCGCCCTGCTGGCGCGCCATCCAGTGTGGACGACACGATCAGTAGGTCGCGCCACCACGCCGTCATATCCTCCAGTACACGCAGACACAACGCGCGGCTTTCCAGGAAGTTGCCGCCCCGACAGGCTTCGCCGGCGAGCAATAACCGCGCTCCCAGCGGCCCCTCGGAGAGCGCGACCACCTGGCTTATCTCCTCTTCGCGCCGCGCGACGAGCTCGGGCGTGCTCAGCGCGTCGATCGCCCAGCCTGGCCGGCCGTTCGACAACGCCGCCAGGCGGCGCGCGGTCTCGGGCGGCGCGCCGTAGAGTTCCTGTAGGCCCGTGGACAGCGCAGGCGGCGCCACGGGCTGTAAGGGTACGGACCGGCAGCGCGACACGACCGTGATGGGCATGGTCTCAACGCTTGTGGCCGTCAGCACGATCACGACTTGCGGCGGCGGCTCCTCGATCGTCTTGAGCAACGCGCTGGAGGAGGCGTCGACGTTACCCCAGTCGTCGGCCTCAGGGAACAGGTAGACCTTGAAGCGGCCCTGGTACGGCCGCCAGTCGACCGAGCCACGCGCGTCGCGCACGTCTTCCACGCGCAGCCGCCGCTCCTCGGTACGCTCGACTACCGTGAAGTCGGGGTGCGCCTCACGCAGCGTCATGCGGCAACTGGCGCAGGCGTGACAGGGCCGCTCCTCCGGCGCGGCCTGACAGTTGAGCGCGGCGGCCAACTCGCGCGCCAGGGTATGCTTACCGACGTGCGCGGGTCCCGTGATGAGGTAGGCGTGGGCGGGCGCCTCGGCGCGCGCCGCCCGCGCCAGAACGCGCACCGCGCGCTCGTGCCCGATAATGGGCCAGGATGATGTTGCTGCTTGTACCGTCACACTTTAAGGATAAACAAAATCCGCGTATGGTATACTGCACGACGGTTCAGTGTGCAATCGTCATGCCCTAAAAAGGGCTGACGAGCGCTTTCGCACCCGCGTAGGTTGTCTTCTCGCCGCTCGGGGCGCCTTTTACCGATATACTGCCATCTCCTCGCCAGGGACGGTGGCCCATTTTTGCCGAAAGGATGTGCGACGATGAGCAATCTATTGGATTTGGTCAAGCAGAGGCAGATGCGCGACGACATTCCGGACTTGCGTCCGGGTGACACGGTACGGGTACACGCCCGTATCATCGAGGGCAACAAGGAGCGCATACAGATCTTTGAGGGCGTCGTTATCTCGCTGCGCCGTGCGCAGAACGCGACGAGCGTGACGGTGCGCAAGATCTCTTTCAACAGTATTGGCGTGGAGCGCACCTTCCTGGTGCACTCACCGCGCGTCGATCGGTTCGAGATCGTGCGCCGTGGCCGCGTGCGCCGCGCCAAGCTCTACTACCTGCGCGAGCGCCAGGGCAAATCCGCCCGCATCAAGGAGCGCAAGCCGCGTCCGCGCGATCTTGCCGCCGCGGCCGCGGCACAGGCCCGGACCGCGCCAGAGCCCATCCTGGCCGCTCCCGCTACCCCCAACGTCACGGACGCCACCACCACGACGCCCGAGACCGTGACAACTGCGGTCGGGGCTGAGTAGACCGCCATCTACCAACTTTTGACGAGCGCGCGCCACTTTTTCGCGTCAACTGGGAGCGCCGGCGCTCCCAGTAGATACGACGCGTCCGTGGCACGCCAACGCGAGAAAGTGGCGCGCGCCCATGTCTCGTGGGGTCACCGCTGCACATCCGTCACGTTTGTCCCGACAAGATGTCGCTGACATATGGGTGCGGTCGCAAAAAGCGCGTAATGTTTCATGCCTTCCGAGCAACCTCTATATGATGGGCTATAGATGCCCATTGAGGTGTAAGGATGAGCGAAGCACACATGAGCGCACTCTGGCATACCGAAGGGGCCGATGGGCATACCCCACTTTTGCCGGAATGGACATGGTTGGTCCGGCTCTGCACTCGGTTTACCTCTGACCGGGCGACCGCGGAGGATCTCGCGCAGGAGACGCTCATCATCGCCTGGCAACACGCGCACGAGTTGCGCGATCCGGCGGCGCGGCCGGCGTGGCTCGCCGGCATCGCGCGCCGACGGTGTCTCATGTGGGCGCGGCGGCGCCAGCGTGAGGTCGGGCGCGTCGTCGACATTCACAGACCGCCCGATGCGCCGGCCGTTTCACCGCTGGAGGATCTCCCGGATGACGTGGACCTGGAGCTCCAGCTAGAGCGCGACGAACTGGCGGACCTGCTTGACCGGGCGCTAGCCCTGCTCCCGGCTGCGACAGGCCAGGCGCTGATGCAGCACTACGTCGAGGGGCTGCCGCGGGTCGAGGTCGCGGCGCGGCTGGGGGTGAGCGAAGGGACACTGGCGGTCCGCCTGCATCGCGGCAAGGTGGCTTTGCGCCGCGTGCTGGCGACGCGTTTCGCCCACGAGGCCGCGTCGTATGGCCTCGACCTGAAGGACTCCGTGGGCGAGCAGGAAACGCGCATCTGGTGTCCGACGTGCGGGCAGCGTCGCTTGCGCGGGCACATGGGCGGCATGGCAAACGAGTTGCTGCTCCGCTGCCCGGTGTGCGACACGACGCCGGAGTTCACTTTTGCGCGCGTGGCGCATTTGGACAAGATATGCCCCGGCATCAAGGGGTACAAGCCGGCCCTCAACAGGCTGCTGCGCTGGACGGCCGCCTATTGGGCGGGCCTCGTCGACGGCCACGTCCCCTGCCCGCTGTGCGGGCGGCCCACGCTGTGGCGGGTCGGCCCGGATGACAACGACCCGTCGCGTCGTCCCACGGCCTGGGCCGAGTGCGCGGCGTGCCATTGCCGTGCCCATGCGGACCTCGGCGGTATCGCCCTCGGGCAACCGGCGGCCCAACGGTTCTGGCGCGCCAACCCGCGCATCCGGACGCTCCCACCGCGCCATGTGGAGGTCGCTGGCCGCGCCGCGCTGGTAACGCGTTTTGAGAGCGTCACGGGGTCCGCCACGCTCGCCGTCGTCTCCGCGCGCGACACCTTCGAGACCCTCAGTGTCGATGGCGCACCCGATGCCTAGCCCTAGCCCAGCAGAGGCATCCGCCGCGGGGCATGCCACAGCCAGGCGCCGGATGTCCCGCCTCCTCATCAGTCGCGACTTCGCGCTGCTGTGGGGCGGGCAGGCCATCTCCGACATCGGCGATTTCGTTTATGACACGACACTCGTCCTGTGGATCGCGACGCGCCTCGCGCACGGCCAATCCTGGGCGCCGCTCGCGGTGAGCGGCCTCTTCCTGGCGCGCGCTCTGCCTACAGTGCTCGTCGGGCCGCTCGCGGGCGTCTTCGTGGATCGCTGGGACAAACGCCGGACGCTGCTCCGCATGGACCTCCTGCGCGCCGCGCTGATCCTGCTGCTCGTGCCTCTACCGCTCATGAGTGGGCATGGGCTGGCCCCCGCGCGGCAAGCCGCCATCATCTACGGGGTGGTCATCCTCGCTACGATCTGCGGCCAGTTCTTCACGCCGGCCCGGCGCGCCTTACTCGGCGATATCGTGGCGGAGCCGGAGCGAGCGCGGGCGAGTAGCCTGCAACAGGTGACGATGAACACGGCGGTCATCATCGGACCGCCGCTCGCCACCCCTCTCTTCTTCGGACTCGGCGTGGAGTGGGCGCTCACCGTGAATGCCGCCTCCTTCGTCCTCTGCGCCATCGGCGTCCCGGTAGCCGCCCTCAACGTGCGCTAGGGCCGCTGCTGTTGCACGTCACGCCCCGCGAATTTGTCGGGCGCGTCACGGCGGTGTTGGTACCGGCCGTCAACCTGGCGTTGGTCGTGTCCATCGCCGCCGCAGGCTTCCTGGCCAGCACAGCCCTGCGCACGCTCAATGTGACCATCCTCGGCGTCGGATGGGGTCCCATCGACACGATCTTCGCTGTTTCCGGCGTCCTCGTTCTCGCCGGCGGCCTCTACGCGCGCGCCAACCTGCGCGGAGTGACACTCGCCACTGACCCTCCCGATGCGTCGATCAGATCGGATGTGACCGCCGACGGCGCCGGCAGCGGCGTGCGCGCACCGTGATCGCCAGGTTGGGGATAGACCCCGCCGGCTCTGCCCCGCCGACGCTTCGCGTAAAGTCATGCCGCACAAGCTGGAGCCTCGCGATCCTTGTTGGCAAGCGCGGTACAAGCCATGCCGATCAAGGAGCGTACGCTTGGGTGGTGCCCGCCCATGTCTGACAAACGTGCTGTGCTAAACGCGGACGTGCTACAGTAGGGGGAAGATCGTAGGCAATGGACGCGCCGCCGTGGCCGCGTATAGACTACCGCGATGCGGCTGGCAAATCATGTGTACAGACAAAGGCAAAGGGGGGACGTATGTGCGCGCAGGTGGCGTCGATCGGGCTGCACGACGACATGGAGGAGGATCTGGTGGGGACCGACTGGCATCAGCGCGCTATCAGTAGCCTGTACACGAGCCTGAGCGATGTCGCGCAACGCGGCGGCCTGCCCTGGCACGTCGGCAATCAACTCACGCTCGTCGCGTGGAAGCCGGACGGGACAGCGTGGCGGCCGAGCCCGGATATCATGGTACATCCACAAGGCGGCCCGGCCCCGCGCAAAGAGATGGCGGCGCGAACCGATGGCGCCCCGGCGCTGGTCATCGAAGTCGCGAGCGAGAGCACATGGAGCTACGACGCCAACACCGCCGAGGGCAAGGCGGCCGGTTATCTCGCCCTTGGCGTGCCTGAATATCTCATCTTCGACCCAACCGGCGATTTCCTCGGCGGCGCGCCATGCCGGGGCTGGCGGCTCGTCGACGGGACCGCCCAAGAGTGGCGGCCGGCGGCCGGCGGACGCTATGTGAGCGCCCTTGGTCTGTCCATGCGCCCGGATGGCGATCGTCTGCGTGTGTTCGACCGCGTGGGGAATCCCATGCCCTACGAGTACGAAAAGACGTGGGAGTTGGCGGAGCGCGACGCGGAGATCGCGTGTCTGAACGCCGAGTTGGAACATGCGCGCCGACAAACGGGACCGGCGGCGATGCCAGCCACCGAGCTAGGCGACATGAGCGACGCCGGTGACGACGTCCATTAGAGACGATCCGGCGCCCACGACGAGCCCCTCGCTCCGCTACGAGCGCGCCTGCTGGGCGCAAGGCGCCGCCGATGTCGCGGGCGTCGACGAGGTCGGGCGCGGCGCCTGGGCCGGACCCGTCGTCGCCGCTGCGGTCATCCTCCCGCCCGACCCGGCCATCGTAGACGCGCTGGCCGCTGTCGATGACTCCAAAAAGCTGTTGCCCGCGCAACGCGAGCGGCTGGCCGCGCTGATCACGCGCCATGCCCGCGCGACGGCCGTTGGTCTAGCCACCCACGACGAGGTGGATCGCGGCGGCTTGCTCCCGGCGACGGCGCGGGCCATGGAACGCGCGCTGGCCGCCCTGGCGTGCGACCCCGACCATGTGCTCCTCGACGGTCTGCCACTGCGCGCGCTGCCGCGCCGGCACACCGCCATCGTGCGCGGCGACTCCGCCTGCCTTTCCATCGCCGCCGCCTCCATTATCGCCAAGGTGGCGCGCGACGCCCTGATGCGCGCGCTCGCCGACACGTATCCCGGCTACGCCTTCGGCGCGCACAAGGGATACGGCACGCGCGCGCACATCGCCGCCCTGCATGAGCGCGGCCCATCACCCATCCATCGCCTCTCCTATGCCCCCGTCGCGGCCATCGCGGCGCAATCATGGGCCTGGGCCTGATGAGTCTGTATGACGCCGAGGTCATCGTCGTAGGGAGCGGACCCGCCGGCGCCGCGACGGCGATCCACCTGGCGCGACGCGGGCGGCGCGTGCTGCTGCTGGAAGGACGCGATTTCGCACGCGTGCGCGCCGCCGATATGCGCAGCGGTGAGGTCCTGTCTCCTGGCGGGCAGCGGGAACTCGCCGCACTCGGCCTGCCGTGCGACGATGCCGGCTGGCGTCTCACGCCGTTTGATACGCTGCGCAACCATTGGCCCAACGGTCGTGTCACCCATGACCCACTCCCGCGCGGCCTTGCCTTCTGGCAGACCGACCGTGGCCAACTCGACCGCGCCCTCTTCGCCCTGGCGCGCGCCGAAGGGGTTGATGCCCGCGACGGCTGCCGCGTCGCCGACGTGTCGCGCGGCGCGGACGGCGCGATTTGCGGCGTGGTGACCAAGGCCAGCCCGACGGCGGAGGCGCGGACCTGGCGCGCCCCTATCGTCGTCGACGCTGGGGGCCGCCGCTCCGTGATCCTGGCGCGCCTCGCCTTGAAACAACCCGAGCGGGAGTTCCGGCGCATCGCCCTCGTGCTGTTCTTCGCCGACGTACCCAACTGTCCGCCAGGCGTGTGGGAACAGCACTTTTTCGCCGCCCACAATACCACACTGCGCGGCTCGCTGCTGCGTCCCGGCCTCTACCGCTACTCCTTCGAGACTGACCGCGCCTACCGCGACCTCTTCGCGGCGCGCCACGGCAAGCTGACGCCACACGCTACGGTCCTGGCTATGCTCGCGGAGTCGCATCCGACCCTCCACGAGCGCTTCGCCGCCGCGCCCGTGCTGCCGTATAGCGCGGCCTACGCCCCAGTCGGCTACCGCGTGCCCGGCATCGCGCGCGACGGGCTCGTACTGGTCGGCGACGCGGCCGGCTATCTCGACCCCGCGACGGGCCAGGGTATCGAGTTCGCGCTACGCACGGCGCGCCTCGCCGCCGCGTCGATTGAGCGGGCGCTGGAGCGGCGCGACTACCGCGCCGCGTCCTTCATCCCCTACCTCGACGGACGCCGCCGCGAACTCGACGCCGCTATGCGCGCGCTGCGTCTCTACTTGCGCCTCTCCCGCCAGGAGCCGCTGCTGAATCTGTTCAGTCGCCTGCCGCCCGCGCGCGCGCTGATGACTCGCGCGCTCGTGACGCCGCGTCCCGGCGCCACGAGCACAATATGATGACGCTTACACGAACAATGGCTCCGTCTGCGTCTGCTCCATCGTGGCGGCCATCTCCGCGTCGGACGGACGCGCCTCATAGCGACTCGCGGCGTCGAGCACCTTGGGCAGCACATGGATGTCACCGACGGTGTTGAGGAAGACGCCGGGGCGGCCCAGCACCCACCACACGGCGCGGTCGATATCGGCCTGGTCCTCCAGCGGCGCGTACCAGGTGGCGCGCGTACGCGTCTGCTCACCCCACGGACGGCGCGCGATCGACTTGATCGTTTGCACCGCGACATCGCGCTCCCGGCATGTCGCCAACAGGGCCTCGAACTCATCGGCGTAGTAGGAGTTCTGCATCGTCACGAAGTTGTACGGCAGCAGTACCGAGTCAAGGTCATATTGCGCGAGGCTGCGTCGATGCATGCCGGGGATGGCGATGCCGTGGCCCGTTACGCCGATGTGGCGCACTAGTCCCTGCGCGCGCGCTTCGACAGCGGCCTCAAGCGCTCCGCCGGGGGCGAACACCTGATCGCGCTCGATCGGATCGACCAGGTTGTGGAACTGGATCAGGTCGACGTGGTCCGTGCGCAGGCGCTCCAGAGAGCGGTGGATGCTGTCCTTGGCTTCCTGATAGGTGCGGTCCCCTGTCTTGGTGGCCAGGAAGAACTGGCCGCGGTAGCGGTCCATCCAGGGACCGATGCGCAACTCGGCGTCGCCGTAGCTCGCGGCCACGTCGATGTGGTTGACGCCGTACTGCTGTAGCACCTCCAGCGTGCGGTCCGCCTCGTCCTGCGTCACGCTACCCAACGCCGCAGCGCCGAAAAGCGTGCGCGTGCTCATGTGGCCGCTGCGGCCAAAAGCCAATGTCTCGATCATCGTCCCCTTCTTTCGATCTATCATCTAGCGAGGTCACACGAAAATGTTCGATAGGTCCTCGGCGAAGCCGGGCAAGACGTCGTCTCCGTCAAGCACGCTCCCCGCGGGAATCATGCGCGCCGTGCGGTCGGCATAGTACACAGTGACGGTGCGCGTCTTGGGATAGAGCAACCAGACGAGCCGCGCGCCGCCCGCCAGGTAGTCGCTCACCTTCTCGTCGACGTAGTCCGCCGTCTCCGAACGGCTGATGACTTCCGCCACGAGGGTCGGCATCTCGGGCAGGTACCTGTTCTCGGGAGCCGCGCCCAAGCGCCCCACTTGTTCGACGCTCAGGTAGCCGATATCCACCCCACGCGTTTGATCGGGGTCGTCGGGCAAGCTGAAGCGCACGCCCGCCTCGCCGCTCACCAACCGGCCCACGAGCCTGTTGCGTTCGACCCGACCCTGGCTCTTTTGCCAACCGAGTGTAAGCGCCCGGTCATACAGGTAGCGGCTAATCGCCTCCACGAGCGCCGCTTCGATGTCGCCGTGATCTTCTTTGGGCGGTGGCATACGCACGATCTCCCCTCGTACCAACTCATAGAGATAGCCATCGTCAGGTTGCGCCATCAGGTCGTCGAAGGTCATCCGCTGCAGGGTCGTCATCGCGTCTCGTCCTTGTCTGCTACCATCACCATGTCTGCTACCATCACCATGTCTGCTACCATCACCATGTCTGCTACCATCACCATGTCTGCTACCATCACCATGTCTGCTACCATCACCATGTCTGCTACCATCACCATCGCGCCGCCGCCTCGCACAAGGGAGCCAACACGCGACGCCTATCCATACCGTAGCACGTCCGGCGCCGTGGATTCAACGTACGGGGACTATAAGCGACGTGATGCTATAATCCCTCGGAAGGAGTGCTCTACATGTCACCACTGTCACCCACCCTAAACATCACGCCGACGGAGTTCGCGGAGCGCGCCGAGCGGCTGCGCGCGCACGCTGCGGCGCGCGGGCTCGCCGGCGTCGTCCTGTTCGACAACTACCATGTGCTGTATTTTAGCGGCTTCGCCTTCATCCCCACGGAGCGCCCGGTCGCCTTCGCTATGAGCGCGAATGGTGAGAAGGCGCTATTCGTGCCGCGGCTGGAGGTCGAGCACGCGCGGGCGCAGACCGGCTTCGCGCGCGTCGACCACTACGTCGAGTATCCCTACGACCCCCACCCCATGCATGTGCTACGCGACACACTCGCCGCGCTGGACATGAGTGGCCCCCTCGGCGTCGATACCGACGGCTACCCATGGATACTGGGCTATCGTGGCCCCACGTTGAGTGAGGTGACGGGCGCGCCCGTGACCGCGGTCGCCGCCTACGTCGAAGACCTGATGGCGATCAAGAGCGCGGCCGAACTCGCCCTGATCCGCGAGAGCGTCACCTGGAGCAACCTGGCGCACCGCCTGCTGCAACGCTACACGCGCGCCGGCGCGACCGAGACCGCGGTAAGCGCGCGCGCGTCGAGCGAGGCCACCTTCGCCATGCTCGACGCGCTCGGCGCGCGCTACCAGGCGCAAAGCCCCTTGGGAGGCGGCGCCGGCGCCGGCTACCGGGGGCAGATCGGGCGCGGCAGCGCTATCCCGCACGCGCTGGAAGGCAACATCACCTTCCGCGAAGGCGATGTCCTGGTGACCGGCGCCAGTACGCCCGTGTGGAGCTACAACTCCGAACTGGAGCGCACCATGGTCATCGGTCGTCCCTCGCCCGAGCAGGAGCGCCTGTTCGCACACATGGTGGCAGCGCAGGACACGGCGCTGGCGGCGCTGCGGCCGGGCGTGAGTTGCGCCGACGTCGATCACGCCGTGCGCGCCTACTACGACCGGCACGACCTGATGCGCTACTGGAAACACCATACCGGCCACGCCATCGGGCTGCGCTACCACGAGGGTCCCTTCCTCGACGTCGGGGACGACACGGTCATCCGTCCAGGCATGGTGTTCACGGTCGAGCCGGGCCTCTACGCCCCCGAGATCGGCGGGTTCCGCCACTCCGACACCGTCCTCGTGACCAACGATGGCATCGAAACGCTGACCTACTACCCACGCGACCTGGATAGCCTGACCATCCCGGTATGATGCAAGCGTTGTTCTATCGTCTGTGGGGCCTCCTGCCGGGTCTTGGACAGGAACTGCTCATCTTCCTGCTGGCGCCCAAGGTGACGCTGGGGGTCGCGGCGGTCGTGATGGACGAGCAGGGCCGCGTCCTGCTCGTCCACCACACCTACCGCAGCTCGCCCTGGAATTTCCCCGGCGGCCTCGTCGAGCGGTGCGAGCAGCCAGACGCGGCGCTGGTACGCGAGATGCGCGAGGAGTTGGGCCTCGACGCGACGGTGGGGCCGCTACTCTACGCCGACAACGCGACGCAGCGCCACCACATGAGCCTCTACTACCGCGCCACCGTCACCGGCGCGCCGCGCTACAACGCCGAACTCGACGACCATCGTTATGTCAATTTTGACGAACTGGAGCGGTTGATGGACAAACCGCCGCCGCCGTGGCTGCGACAGCGGCCAAAATAGCTTGTCATAGGAGACGAAGACGGAACGTGCTGATACCGTACGGCCGCACCGATAGGCGCAACTCCCGGCCGGCGTACTGGGCGGGACCGAGCGGCTCCTCCAGCATGTTCGTTTCCTCCGCCGACGCTATCTCCCGCGACAAAAAGAGCGTGGCATCGCCACGGCCGCCGTGCGCGTCGTAGACCCGCACGATGAGCCCATCGCCGTCTTCCGCAGGCTTGACCGCCTCGATCACCAGCCCCGGCCGATCCGTCGCCACGAGCGAGGACAGCGCGGTCGAGGGCGGCGCCCCAGCCCCGACCGCGCCAGCGCGCGCTGGCAGGAGAAAGCAAGCGCGCCGAGGCCGGCATGTTGAGCAGGTAGGCATGGCGCACCGTGTCGCTGTCGCGCCAGTCGCCCGCGTGCGGCAGCAGCGCGTAGGTAAAGACGTGCGCGCCCTGATCGGCCGCGGGGTCGGGCGCTACGCCGCTCTTGAGCAGCGTCAGCCGCATGGTGTGGCCCTTGATGTCGTGCCCGTACTTGCAGTCGTTGAGCAGCGACACGCCGTAGCCGCCCTCGGAGAGGTCGACCCACTTGTGCGCGCACGTCTCGAAGCGCGCCCAATCCCAACTCGTGTTCCAGTGCGTCGGACGCTCCACGTTGCCCCACTGGATGTCGTACGTCGCGCGCGGGCTATCGACCGTGACCGGAAAGGACGCCTTGAGCAGCGTCTGATGCTCGTGCCAGTCGACGTGGGTTGGGAAGTCGATGCGCGGCACGTCACGGTAGAGCAGGATGCGCTGCGTAATCGTGCTACTCTGGTAGCGGCGCACGATCTCTACGCCGCCGCGTAGCGGCCCCTCCTCAACGACCCTCCACGAGGTCACGTCGGCGACGGGGTAGGGTTTGTCCTGATAGTAGATGTTGATGTCCCAGGCGTCGAAGTTGAGCGGGCGGTCCTCGAAGGCGATCAGGCGATTGCCCGTCTCTCCGGGAGCGATGACCTCACGCCCCGTGCGCTTATCGAGTAACGAAACGATCTCGGCGCGCTCGTCCAGCTTCAGGTGGAAGTAGCGGTTCTCCAGCGTGTCGCGCGTGATCCGTAGGTCGTCCCCATCGTTAGTAGCTATGCTTCCGCGTGTGGCGGCTGAATGCTCCAGGTACGTCTGGTACCCGAGCGGCGGGGCCGTCGCCGCCAGCAGCGCCTGCCGCCCGCCGGCGCCGTCCTCCACCTCTTGTACGGTCACGGGTTGACCCGCCGCGTCGGCGATGGCGGGGAGCGGCGCATCGGCGACCAGCGCTATCTGAACGGGGTCCGCGCGCTCGAACGGGGCCGGGTTAAACACAACCAGCGCCGGACCGTCCGCGGCGAGACCAGCGCACAGGGCGTCCAGCGCGGCGCCGCGCACGCCCGCGCCGCGCCGGGTGATCTCGGCGTAGTCGGCGCGCGCGTCGTCGTACACCGCGCCGATTGAGGAGCCGGGCAGGATGTCGTGGAACTGGTTGAATAGAATGCTTCGCCAGCCCTCGTTCAAATCATGCTGCCGCGCGACCGCCGTCGATGGGTCGTCCAGCCCCGCGAGGGCTGTCCACAGCTCGGCCTCGCGATAGAGCAACTCGCTCTTGCGGTTGGCCCGCTTGATCCAGCCCTGGCTGGTATACGTGCCCCGATGATATTCGAGGTAGAGCTCGCCGACCCAGCGCGGCAGTTCGGGGTCGTCCCACACGCGCTCCTCCAACCGCCGGAAGAACGCCTCGGCGGAGGATTGCGCGACCTGGGTGAAACCGGGCAGGTCGGCCAACCGTGCCGCCGTTTCCTGCATCGCCGCAGTGGGGCCGCCGCCGCCGTCGCCGTAGCCGAACAGGTACAGCAGTTCCTCGTTCACATCCTTCTGCCGGTACGCCGACCAATTGCCGGCCACGTCGTAGGGCGTGAACTTGGCGTTGTAGGTGTAGAACGGCTGCATCGTGGAGCCAGCGTGCTCGCCGGGGTTGAGCGGAGCCGTCACCATGTGCGTGAGGATCTCGGTCCCGTCAATGCCGCGCCAGCGGAAGGTGTCGTAGGGCAGGCGGTTGTACTCGTTCCAGGAGATCTTGGTGGTCATGAAGTAGTCGACGCCGCAGCCCTTCATGACCTGGGGCAGCGCGGCGGAGTAGCCGAACACGTCGGGCAGCCACAGCAGCCGCGCGTCCACGCCGAGCTCGTCGCGGAAGAAGCGTTGGCCGAACAGGAACTGGCGCACCAGCGCCTCGCCGCCGGCCAGATTGCAGTCCATCTCCACCCACGAAGCGCCAGTCGGTTCCCAGCGCCCCTCGGCGATACGCTCTTTGACGCGCGCATAGAGAGCCTGCTCATCCTCCTTGATCATCTGATAGAGCGCGGGCTGCGAGGCCACGAAGTGGTAAGCGGGGTACCGCTCCATCAGCGCCAGCACGGTGCTGAAGGTGCGCGCGCCCTTGCGGCGCGTCTGCGCGACCGGCCATTGCCAGGCCAGGTCGATGTGCGCGTGGCCCACCGCGACGGTACGCGGACGCGGGCCGCCCTGTCCGTGCGCGTCGGCGGCCGCGCGCAGCAGCGCGCGCGCGGGGCCGACGGAGCGCAGGTAGTCGTCGGACTGGGGGTCGCGCAGGTCGAGCAACTGGTAGGCTTGCGTGAGGGCGCACGTCAGGCGTATCCGCGCCAGCGCGTCCTCGGGCATGGTGAGCACCGCGTCATAGACGACACGCATGTCGTGGTAGAGTTCCTCGGCCTCAGGGTCGATACGCACGAGTTCTAGCGCGCCGATCACCTGTGGTCCGGGCAGGAGCGAACTGTACGCTTCGAGCGCCAGCACATGCGCGCGGCCGTCCCCCGCTCCCACGTCGAGGACAAGGTCGCGGTGATAGTAGTCAAAGCCCTGCACGGGCGCCCCGTCGAGATAGGCCAGCGCTTCGGGTCCGGTGATGTCCTCGTAATCGCCGAGGAGGACATGGACCGCGACCTTCCGCCCCGACCACTCCTCCGGCACGCGCACAGGCGCGCGCAGCCACCAGGTCTGCCCGGCGCCGCCCCAGCGGTCGCCCGGGCCGATCGTCGCCCACGCCCCATCGTCGTAGTCGGGGCGCAGCGCGTCCGCGCCCGCCTCCGCGGCCGGCGCGATATGCGCGGGACCGAGCGGGATCGCGCCGCGTCGTGCGGCGGCCTGTAGGGTCGGTAGAGCGGAAGCAATCATGTCGAGGCTAAACTTCATGGATATCCCTCTCTTACTTAGAACGATAGTAGTGCGATCGCGCCGCGCAGGCGCTAAAGGCGAGTTGAGATAAGCCACCGCGACGCCCGACGATAAACGCCGCGCCATCTAATGTCGCGGCGAGGGCCGTCACACCGGATACGGCGACGCGCCCAACCGGGACTAGCGCACGCGTCGTCGCTAGCACAAGCTTGCCGCCGTTCACAAATGCGATGAGCCCACGCGTGGAATCGACCGCGACGGGACCTGTCGCGCTGATGCCCGCGACCGGACGACCGCCGTCGAGCGTGAAAGCGCGCAGGGTCGCGCCCACCTGGACGAAGATACGATTGACCGTAGCGTCCTCGGCTAGCGGAGGGGCCGGAAGCGTGTACGCGCCCTGCACCGCGCCGTGACGCTCGTCCAGGATCTCAACCGTTCCGCTCGAATCGTAGGCGTTGGGGAGGTAGACCGCCAGGCGATTCGCGTTGGCTCGACCGATCCAGATCCCCGCGTGGGTCAGCCCGAGTTGGGCGCGCCAGAGGACGCGCGGCCCGCTCCCCCTGTCGTCTCCGTTGGGGCTGTCGAGCGTGAGCGCCTCGATCACCGCGGCATAGGCGTCGCGCGGCTGTCCGGCGAGGTAGACGCGCCCGGCCGATGGCGCTACGACGGCGGCCGGCCAGCCCAGCGCCTGGACATCGAGTTGTGTACGGGTCGCAACGCGTCCCATCGCCGCGTCTAGCGTGAGCAGCACGCCGTCTACAACCACCACGACCACCTGCCGCCTCCCAATGGTGGCGACGGCCAGGCCCGGAGGCGTCGTATACGCGGGGAGCGTCAGCGCCGCCCGCGTATAGCCGCCCACCCTCCCCTCTCCCGCGGTGCCAGCAGCGTGAGAGACGACTGACCCTTGGATAGGGCCAAACGACCGCTCGTTATACCGTGACAGTGAGGGGCGTTGTGGAGCGAGGAGCACGATGTCGTCGTGGGGCAAAAAACGGACCGTGGACGACTGGCGGGCCACCAGCGCGGCGACCGTCCCCCGCGCTGTCTCAACCAGACTATCGACACGATCGGGTAGGGCGACGATTGGGCGGACCGTGGGCGCACACCTGGGCAAGCCGGATAGGGCATGTCGTGTATCTACTGGGCCCGCCGGCGTCCAGCCGGCCTCGTCATG
>JAABUZ0100004555.1_pt1 | contig 19007 bp, 17 predicted proteins | sample 5562091 | NCBI WGS metagenome assembly JAABUZ01 (sample SAMN12813069, study PRJNA571459) | rock metagenome | isolation source: Antarctica rocks | place: Antarctica: Victoria Land, Linnaeus Terrace sud | collected 2015-12-21 | reverse complement strand
TCGGTTTCGCGGCGGCCGATCCCGCAGCGGTCGTCGGTGCGGCTGCTGCGGGTGTATTCCCGGTCGCGGCATTCGCACCAGTCGCGGGCGTGACCTGCGGGGCGCTCTCCCCACAGGCGGCGAGAAGTGTGGAGCCGGCGAGAATAGTACCGCCCGCACCGAGCGACCGTAGGAACGCGCGCCGGTCAATGCGCCCGGTGCGGAAGCGCCATAACAGTTCCTCGAGTTCGGCTGCCTCGAAAATCGCCATCCTGCTCCCCCTTGCATACGTATGCGACAACACGCACAAACGAACGACCGATCGCGGGGCTTCTGGTTTGGGACTGAGGCCACTATACGGGTCGCAGATGCCGCTGTCAAACGCGGGATAGCGTTTACCCTGCCGGTTCGAGTCGCTGCTGCTCGGCGGCATCGGCCATGACAGCCTGCCACGCGTAGTGCATCGGTAGGAGGCGTTGCTTGCTCCAGGCGATCCGTTGGTCGGCGTAGTGCGGGCTGCCGGGATGGCCGCTGGCGCCGAGCGGCACGACCCAACCGCTTTTCTCCCAGTCCGCGCAGTCGAAGCAGTAGCGATTGACGGACATGCCGGTGACGAGGAAGTCGCCCGCGCCGAAGCCGTTGTAACTGCCGACCTGGGGCGTGTCACCATCGCCACCGACGCCGACGGAGGGCGGGTTGAGCATCGCGGCGAGATCGGGGAAGGTAGCGGCGAGGGTGTGCTGCGGATTTGTCCGATGAATGGCACCCCATTGCCACTCTGCCAGATCGGCGCCGCACTGTGCTTCGAGCCAATCTGTCGCGCGTTGCAGGGCTTGCGCGAGGACGGATAGCCATGTCTCACCATCGGGCAGGAGCGTCGTGTCATCCGCCTGCATCAGAGCAAGCAGGGTAGTGCGGAGCCGGGTGGCGAGCGGGAGCGCTTGCGCTATCGGGGAGGCGGCGGGGGTCTGGGCGAGGGCGGCGAGCGGCCCATGCTCCAGGAGCAGCGCAATCGTTTGCTCGCGCCAGACGGCGTAGAGCGCGGCGGGCACGCTTTCCGGCCCCATCACGCCGTCCCATGCCTGGAGCGCCGCCTTCGCTGCCGCCGAACGCTCATCAAGCGGTTCGAGGTGATCGAGGAGGGCAATAAAGGCGCGGCTCGGGATGGAGAATTTCTCGGCGTGGATGGCGGTCATCATCTCCAGCGTCGCACCGGTCATGTCGGTGAGGCGGTCGGTGATGCACTGCGCGCGATAGGGCGGTGCGAAGTCGAGGCAAATCGGGTACGGGTAATCGTCGGCGACGATCCGGTTGTTGGCGGTGGCGAAAAAGCCCGCGTGTGGGTTCGTCATGCGGGGCAGATTCGCGTGGGGGATCCGACCCTCCCACTCGTGCTCGCCCGTCCAGCCCGGCACGGGCAGCCAGAAGTTCGCGTCGCTGCGGATCGGGATTTCACCGCGCGTCAGGTAGGCGATGCTGCCGTGCCGATCGGCCATCAGGAGGTTGTTACACGGGTCCACCCAGTCGCGCATTGTGTTATCGAGGTCCGCGACGCTCGTCGCCATCAGCATCGGGAGGAAGGTGCCGAACCCGGCATTCGGCCCAGTCGTCGCGCTGTACCGCATCGCCAGCGCGTATCCTTCGGACGGATCGCCGACCGCGATGGGACCGTGCCGCGTGACTGTTACGTCCACGTCAACCGGCGAGGCGCCACGCACCTGCACGGTTTCACGGTATCGCTCGGCCTCTTGCCACTCACCTTTGTACTCGTAGCGCGTCGGATCGCTAGGGGCGAATCGTTCGACGTAAAGGTCCTGATAATCGGCGGAGGCATGGGTGATGCACCATGCGACATCCGCGTTGTGTCCGAAGTGCGGGAAGGCGGGAACGCCACCAAATGAGAAACCGATCACATCGAATTCCGGGCAGACGAGATGATTCTGGTAATAGACATTCGGTGTGTCGAGCGCGCGGTGCGAGTCGCCGCAGAGGAGCGGTTTGCCGGAAACGGTGCGCGTGCCGTGAACAGCCCAACTGTTGCTGCCCGTGCCCGTATCCCACGCGCCCGCCATCGCGGCGGCGGCGGCGCGCAGTTCGTCCGCGCCATCGGGAACGCGTGTGTAGGCCATGCCGGGCGGGATGATCAGCGGGCCGGGAACGGCCCCCGCTCGCAGTTTGAGTAGCAGTTCGGGACCACCGGCGCGCAATTGCCGCACCCGCCAGAGTTTCTGCCCCCAGACGCCCATCAGGACATGCCGTACCTTGTAGACAGCGGCGGCGTGCCACGGCTGCCAAAGTTCGGGCGCGGTCTCAGTCAGGTGGTACTCAATCGGCAGCACGGCGGTCGTTTGGATAAAAGCATTGATGCCCGCCGCGTAGGCATCGAACATCGCTTTTGTCTCCGCATCGAAGGCGGCGTAGTCAGTTTGCGCGCTCGCGCCGAGACGAAGGCGGCGCATCAGGATATCGTGCTCCTGTCCCGTCGGCCCGGCGATTTCCGCCCACCGACCAAGTGCGCGGCGGCGGTCATACTCCATCTGCCAGAGCCGATCCTGCGCGTGGACGAAGCCCTGCGCGAAAAACGCATCATGCACCGATCCCGCGCGGATATGGGGAATGCCGAGCGAGTCCCGAACGACTTCGACTGATCCATTGAGGCCGTCGAGTTGGATTGTTCCCGTATGGCCTGGAATTGCTGTGTGGAGATCTTGCTGCTCAATGCGCACTGTCACGGCTTTCCCCTCCGATAATGTTGACTGACGGATGCTGCATTGCGAGCACGATAACACAGCGTATCAGGTGGCGATAGATGACAATCGCGCTACGCGGGGCGGCCAATCTGGCCCGCGTGGGCAAGCGCGCCGATCATGTTGAGGATGAGCCGTGCCGCGAGAAAACTCGTCATGTTGCCAATGTCGAGCGCCGGTGCGACCTCGACAAAATCGAACCCGACTACCTTTCCCTTCGCCGCGATGCCGCGCAACAGGTTCGTCGCCTCGTCGTACGTTACGCCGCCGAAGGCAAGGGCACGGGTGCCAGGTGCGATCGCGGGATCGAGGCCGTCCGCGTCGAAGGTGATATAGTACCGCGCCGCTGGCGGTATCCGGGCGAGCGCTGCGTCAACGCCGATCCGATGCAACTCCGCCGCGCCAATCAAGACGCTCCCGTACGCGCGGGCGTCATTGAACTCGCTCTGTCGCGCGCTACCGACGGAGCGCAGCCCGATCTGTGCCATGCCGCGCACCCAGGATAGTTCCGACGCCCGGCGCATTGGGCTGCTGAGACCATCCCGGACCCCGTTGCGTTCGTCGCGCCAGTCGAGATGCGCGTCAATCTGCACAAGACAGAAGGGCTCCTGACTTTCGTATGCCCGGTGGATGGGGATGGGGATCGCGTGATCGCCGCCGAGCACGACCGGCACCGCCCCCCGGTCGAGAATCGCGCGGATGACAGTAGTCGCTGCGTGATTGTTCGCCTCGAACGCACCTGGCGTCATCGCGACATTGCCGCAGTCCACGATCCGCATGGCGCGGCCGGCGAAGATGTCCCCGCCGAAGTCATAGTCGTAATGCGTCAGGAAACGCGCGGGGCGGAGCGACTGCGCGCGGATTGCATCCGGCGCGGTGCTGCAGTCGCCGCGCGATGCCGCCATATCGTACGGCGTGCTGAACGGGATACCGACAACCGCAATGTCCGCATCGAGGGCGGCGAGATTCGTGCAGCGCGGCATATCAAGAAAGGTCGGCTTTCCATTCGCTATGGGCTCGATCTCACCACGCATTTTGCGTCTCCCACTGCTAAGTCATTATGCATCATGCTCAGACGTTGCGCATCGTTGGATCGAGGACATCGCGGAGCCAGTCGCCGATGCGACTGACGGAGATCGTCGTCAGCGTCAGGAGGATACCGGGGAAGGTACTGATCCACCACGCGGTGTTCAGGTACTCGCGCCCCTCGCCGAGCATCCCGCCCCACGAGGCGGTCGGGGGCTGCACGCCGAGGCCGAGGAAGGAGAGCGTGCTTTCGAGGATGATCGTCCGCGCGAGATCGAGCGAGCCGACGACGATCAGGGAGGCGGCAATATTTGGCAGAATATGCCGGAAGAGGATGCGGCGCGCGGTCGCGCCGATGGCGCGCTCCGCTGTAATGAACTCACGCTCCCTGACTGCGAGCACCTGCGCCCGCGCGATCCGCGCGTACGTTACCCAGCCGCTGATCCCGACGACAATGATCAGGTTTCGCAACGATGGGCCGAGCACCGCAATTACCGCAATCGCCAGGAGAATGAAGGGAAAGGCGAGTTGCATATCACCGAGGGTCATGATCGTCTCGTCCAACCATCCACCAACATATCCCGCGACTAATCCCAGTAATGAGCCGAAGCATCCACCGATCAGAACCGCCAGGAAGCCGACAGTGAGCGAGATACGTGCGCCGTACAGCATCCGCGAAAGCACATCGCGCCCGATCTGATCCGATCCGAGTGGGTACGTCTTTTCTGCGGAGAGGAATGCAGGTGCATGGAGACGGCCGGAGAGCGTGCCCTTCGTCGGGTTGTATGGCGCGAGGATCGGCGCGAAGACAGCAATCAGAATGACGAGCAGCAGAAAACCGATAAAGAACCAAACGGGCAGAGGAATGCGCGCCCGCCGACGCTTGCCGGTGCGCGGGGCCGCGTCGTCCGCAAAGGTGACGATGGTCGCTGAGCCGCCGGTCGGCTGGATTATTTCACCGCGTGTCGCCATCGCCCGCCCCCTCACGCGTTCCGGATACGCGGATCGAGCCGCCCATAGAGCAGGTCTGTCGCGAGGTTGACGAGCACGAAGGCGACGGCAGCGAGAAAGACCGTCGCCTGCACGACGGGGTAATCGCGGTTACGGATCGCGTCAATGGCGAGCCGCCCCATCCCCGGCCAGGAGAAGATCGTCTCCGTGACGACCGCGCCGCCTAAGAGCGCGCCGAACTGCAAGCCCATAATCGTGACGACCGGGACAAGCGCATTACGAAAGCCATGCGCGAGGGTGACGACGCGGGGTGCAAGCCCCTTCGCCCGCGCCGTGCGAATGAACTCCTGCCCCATCGTTTCCAGCATCGCGGAGCGCGTCAGTCGTGCAATCGAGGCCATCGCGAAGGTGCCGAGGGTGATCGTCGGCATGACGAGATGCGAGATGCCGCCCCGCCCGCCGACCGGGAAGAGGTGGAACCGCACGGAGAAGAAGAGGATAAGCAGGATGCCGAGGTAGAAGGTCGGCAGCGCCTGGCCGATCACCGCGATCGTCATTGTCAGATTGTCCACGAAACTGCGGGGCCGCACGCCCGCCATGATGCCGAGCGGTAACCCAACGATGATCGCGAAGAGGAACGACGAGACGGCGAGCGTGATCGTCGCAGGGAGCCGCCCGAGGGCGAGACCAAACGCCGGTTCATGTTGCCGGATCGAGTCGCCAAGGTCGCCGTGCGCCGCCCGACCGAGGAAAACAGCGTACTGCACGGGCAGCGGGTCGTTGAGGCCGTAGCGGTCGCGTACGCGCTGAATCTCCGCCGGTGGGGCATCCGGCGGGAGGATGAGCGAAATCGGGTCACCCGACAGGCGGGTAACGAAGAAGACAATCGTGCTGACACCCCAGAGGACGATGATCGTCCTGAGTAGGCGGCGAAGAAGGAATTGCCCCATCGGTCGCTAACTCGTCACGAAGTTGAAGTTCTCCTTGCGGAGGTTGAGATAACTGTTCCCGTAGTATCTAAAATTGAGGTAGTTTGCGGCTCCGTAGGAGATGACGGGCTGGAGAACCGGGATCCACGGGAAGTTCTCGCGGAAGATCTCGTTCATCCGCTTGTAGTCCTTCAGGCGGAGAGTGGCGTCGAGCGATGTGCGACCCTCCGCACCCAGTTTGTCCCACTCCGCATCGCGCCAGTAATCCTGCGGGCCACCGGGGCCGAGCAGCCGCCACATCATGCCATCGGGGTCGAGCACCGTGCTCGTCGGATCGGTCCACCACATCCCCTTGAAGGTCTTGTTCGCATTCTTTTGCGCGCGGACGGAAATCTCGATCAACTCCGCCTTCGCGTTGACACCAATATCCTTCCACATCTGGACAATCGCCTCCGCCATCTGGCGGTCATTGGCGATGTATCCCTGCGTCGTCTCGATGATGATTTCTTCGTTGTTGTAGTTCGCCTGCTTGAGGAGCGCCTTCGCTTTTGTCGGATCGTAGGCGAGGGGCGGGAGGGATTCGTCGTAGGCGAAGTCGCCCTTCGAGATGCCGCCATTCGGTACAAGCCCCTGACCCCGGAAAATCTCCTTGATAATGGACTGGCGATCCACCCCAAAGGCCAGGGCTTGCTTGACAAGTTTGTTGGAGAGCGGCGCGACCTTGGAGTTTACGCCGAGCGCCCAGAGTCCGGCAAAGAGCGCCGGTTCCGTTCGCGTCTTGCCGCTCTTGTTCACCTGGTCGGTCTGGTCCGGCGGGATGTTGGAAGCGAGGTCCGACTCACCGGAGACGAGCGAGGCGACCCGCGCAGCCGTTTCCGGGCGAGGCTTGATCGAAACTTTGCTGATGGCTGGCGCGCCGCCCCAGTACGTTGTGTTCGCTTCGAGCACGACGCGATCATCCTTTACCTGCTCGACGAACTTGTAGGGGCCGGAACCGATGGGCTTGGCCGCGAACCCGGTTGTCACCTGCTGGAAATACTTGGCGGGCATAATCTGCCCGCCATAAAAGGCGAGGCGCGCGGGCAGTAATGGATCCGACTGCTTTGTGTTGAAAACGACGGTGTAATCATCCGGCGTCTCGATCTTGTCAATGGTTGTGAAGATTGTCGAGACGAGCGTTTTCGCGTTCGGGTCGTAGGTACGCTCAATCGTGAACTTGACGTCCGCCGCCGTGAGCGGATCGCCGTTGTGGAATTTCACGTCCTGACGCAGTTTGAATGTCCATTGCGTATCGCCCGTCGTCTTCCATTCCGTCGCCAGCATTGGCTGCAACTGGTTATTGACGTCCCGGAAGATCAGGTTGTCGAAGAGATTGAAGGTCGCATTCGTGTCGTTCCCGTTGGTGGAAAGGTGCGGATCGAGCGTGACGATGTCCGCGCCCTGCACGAAGATGATCTCCTTCTTGCCTGCCGGTACGGGGATGCGCGCGGTGATTGCCGTCGGCAATCCGGCGGCGGACGCACTCGTGCTCGCGGCGGGTGTGGCCGCGCTGCCCGCTGCCGTCGCAGGGGATGCGACGGTCGTGCCACTCGCCGCGCTCCCTGCCGCTTTCGTGGCGGCAGTGGTTGGTGCAGCGTTCGTCGCAGTAGTCGTGGGCGCGCTTGTCGCGGGGCTTGGCCCTTCTTTCGATCCGCCGCACGCCGCGAGGATGCTCCCCGCCGCCGCCGCTGCTCCGCCCGCGCTCAGCCAGCGCAAGAATGATCGTCGCGTTACAGGTGTTTGTTCAGGCATGAATTTCTTCTTTCCGTTGTACCCGTATCACGTCCATGCACCATGGAGCAACAGCACTCCGCCTACAGCAAACGTGTGGTGTGGTCTCCATGAATTTCCGCCACCCGTTCTGATAGATAGCGGACAACTGGTATCTATTCACCATTTGCACGTAGTATCGCATATCCACGCAAAGAAAGCTTAGGGGCCGCCCGTGCCGCCCCGCTCCGGCTCCGCGTGGGGGAGAGTCGGTGCCATGTCGCTCGACTGTGGACGGTCTCGTGTGCTGGGGCGGCGACTCTCCCACCGATGGAGGATAGTGCCAAGGATACCGCGCCGGAAACCGAGGACGATTACGGCGAAGACAAGCCCCGTCACGACGCCGAGTAGATCGGGCCGCTTCGAGAGCCAGTCTCGCAGGAGCAGCACGATTACCGCGCCAATCACGCCGCCCCAGAGGGTGCCGACACCGCCAAGAATCGCCATGATGACGACGAGACCGGAGGTTGTCCAGCGGGCGTAGTCGAGGTCTGCCAGGCCACGACTCATCGCGAAGAGCGAACCGGCAAGGCCGGCCAATCCGGCGGAGATCACGAAGCCGAGCAGTTTGTACTGATGGGTTGGGTAGCCGAGCGCCTGCGCACGCGCCTCATTATCGCGGATCGCGACGAGAACATGACCGAACGGCGAATGGACGACCCGGTACGCGATGAGATAGCCAATCAGCGCGATCGGCAGCGCGAAGTAATAAAACGTCGTTGCATTGCCGAGATCCACACCGGGGAAGGTGCGCGGGATCGCCTGCAATCCGTTCTCGCCACCGGTGACAGAGCGCCACTGGTTAATGACGAAGTAGATCATCTGAGCGAAGGCGAGCGTCACCATCGCGAAATAGATACCCTGCCGCCGGATGGAAAGGTAGCCAATCGGGATGGCGAGCAGGATCGCCACGATCGTGGCGATCAGGACAGCGATGGGGAAGGCGACGCCAACGCGCTTGGCGACGATGCCCGCGATGTAGGCGGCGCTGCCCCAGAAAGCGGCATGGCCGAACGAGAGCAGACCGCCGAAGCCAAGCAACAAGTCCACCGAGATGGCGAAAAGCCCCCAGAGGACGATGTCCAGCGCGAGTACCGGATAGATGACGTGCGGCAGCAGGAGCGCCACCAGGAGCGCAACGCCATAGCACGCGATCCGCACGGACGCGGATGTGCGCATCATGTCGCCTCCACGCTGCCGAACAATCCGGCGGGCCGCACGAGAAGGACAATAGCCATGACAATGAAGACCAGTGTGGACGAAATCTGCGAGTAATATGCCTCGCCGACCGCCGCCACGACGCCGATGGCCAGCCCCGCGACCACCGATCCGGCAATCGAGCCCATGCCGCCAATAACGACAACCGCGAAAATAACGATAATCAAGTCCTCGCCCATGCTCGGCTTCACCTGCTGCATCGGCGCGGCGAGTACGCCACCGAGCGCGGCAAGGGCGACACCGAAGCCGAAGACCGGCGTGATCCAGCGATCGACGTTGACGCCGAGAGCGCGTGTCAGTGCTGGCTTCTCTGTCGCGGCGCGGACGACCATGCCGATGCGCGTGCGCTCGATGATGAACCAGACGACGATACAGACGATGACGGAGAAAAGAATCACGAAGAGCCGGTAGGTCGGGTAAAACGTCGGGCCGATATGCTTGACGCCAGCGAGCAGCGGCGCTGTGACGCGGTACGGTTTGCCCTGGACGCTGTACCGAAGCCGCATCGCATCCTGGATGATCGTCGCGACGGCGAACGAGAGCAGGAAATTGTAGAGCGGATCGAGGTGATAGAGACGACGGAACAGGAAACGCTCAAGGAGCATCCCCACCGCGCCGATCGCGAGCGGCGCGAGCAGCAGCGCCCACCAGAAACCGATGTGCCATTGATCCAGCAGGATATAGGCACCGAATGCACCGAGCATATAAAAGGCACCGTGCGCAAAGTTCACCACACGCATCATCCCGAAGATGATCGCGAGGCCAAGCGCGATGACGGCGTAGAAACTACCGGTCACCAGCCCATTAAAGATCAGCACTGCCAGCCGCCCCGCGTCCATTGGCGAACCTCATCCCCCGCCCTTCTCCATTGCTCCGGCAATGGAGAAGGGCGCAATCCGGGTAAACGAATGCCGCTCCGTTTCCCCTCCTTTGTCGGGAAGAGGAAACGGAGGTTACGCGCTGAAGGTGCAGCCGGTCTGCCCATCCGGGCGATAGGCGTCCTTGCCGGGGATGGTCGCAAGGATTTTCGAGTAGTCGCCTTCCTCAGCGTTTTCCTTGAGTGGCTTCACCTGCGCCAGGTAGACATCGTGGATCAGGTTATGATCCTCCGCGCGAATGGTGGCATTGCGGGCGAAGAAGTCGTTGAATTGGTAGCCTTCCAGTTGCTTGATGACCGCATCGGGATCGTCAGTTCCCGCGCGGCGGATCGCTTCCATGTACTGCCATGCTGCTGAGTAGTTCCCTGCATGCGCGAACGTCGGGCGGACGCCGATCACTTTTTTCGCCATATCCGCGAACGTGCGCGCCTCGGCATCCAGCGTCCACAGCCAGGCAGTCGTATACGTGACGCCCGCGAAGGCGTCCGGTCCGAGCGCCTTGATATCGCTGTCAAACAGCAATCCGATGGCGAGATTAATTTTTTGATCGCGCAACTTGAACTCGTTGTACTGCTTGACGAAGTTGACGACATCGCCCCCGGCATGCATCGAGCCGATGATGTCCGGCTTCTGGGACGGCGCTTTGAGCAGGTACGACGAAAAGTCGCCGGTACTCGGGAAGGGGGAGGGGTCGCTGGCGACGACGCTGCCGCCGTCTTTGGTGATGGCACCGGTGAAGGATTTGACCATGTCCTGCCCGAATGCGTAATCGGGATAGACGAGATACCATTTCTTGCCGACATTTTTCGTCACCCAGGAACCCGTGCCACTTGCCAGCATAAAGGTGTCATACCCATAGTGGAAGGTGTACTTGTTGCACTGTGATCCCGACAGATCGGATGTGGCCGAGCCGACATTGATATAGAGCCGCTTCTTTGCTTTCGCTACCTGTGCGACCGAGAGGCCAGCAGACGACGTTGGCACGTCGAGGATGATGTCGGCCTGATTGCGGTCGTAGAATTCCTGTGCCTTGGAATTCGCGAGGTCCGGCTTGTTCTGATGATCGGCGTCAATCACCTCGACGGTACCGCCGAAGACATCTTTGCCATACTTCGCCATGAAATCGTCCACGGCCTGTTTAACGAGTTTCGTCGCATTTTTGCCGGAAATATCTGCGTAGACTCCAGACTGGTCGTTGAGCACGGCAAGCACCAGTTTGCCGTCCGAGAGTTTCGCCGGGCCTTTGCTCGCCGTGATAGATGCGGAGGCGGATCCAGCGGGCCTGGTCGCCCCGGCTGCGGCTGCGGTTACTGCCGCCGTCGGAGCGACCGTGGAGGAGGCTGCCGTAGCCGGAGCGATCGTTGCCGCCGCTGCGGGCGCTTTCGTTGCAGTAGCCGCTGGTGCGGTGGTCGAGGTGGCGCTACCCCCGCTACCGCACGCAGCGAGGATGGCCGCTGCCGCACTTGTCCCGACACCGGCGATGAACATCCGCCGCGATAGTCGTTTCTTGTCTACCCCTATTGTATATTCCATGAACCTCTCTCCTTCCCTATTAGAAGCATCGCTCCGATGCTTCGTTCTCAGTTCCCACTCCTCAGTCGTTAGCGCTCGTCACACCCTCATATATGCGAGGATTTGGTGTTCGCGTGCCTGCACCTCCTCATTCGTGAGTACGTCCGCAATCTGGCCCTGCACCAGGAGATAGTGACGGTCCGCCACGCTCGTGGCGAAGCGCAGGTTTTGTTCAATGAGCAGGATCGTGATGCCGTGCGCCTTCGCTTCCCTGAGCAGCATCGCGAGTTGCTGCACGAGTACGGGTGCCAGTCCTTCGGTCGGTTCATCGAGCAGCAGAAGCGTCGCACCCATCCGCAGGACGCGGGCAATCGCCAGCATCTGTTGCTCGCCGCCGGAGAGTTTCGAGCCGGAGTGGCGTCGGCGCTCCTTGAGGTTCGGGAACATTGTGTAGATACGATCGAGGCTCCACGGATCCGGGCCGATCGCCGGGGGAAGAAGCAAATTTTCTTCGACTGACAGCGTCGCGTAGATGCCGCGATCATCCGGCACATACCCGATGCCCCGGCGAGCGCGCTGCGAGGCGGAGAGGCGTGAAATCTCGGTACCGTCAAAGCGCATCTGACCTTGTACCTGTTTGTGTATGCCCATCACGCTACGCAGCAGCGTACTTTTGCCCGCGCCGTTGCGCCCGACGAGCGTAACCGTCTCACCCTTCCGAACCTCCATTGCGATCTCGTGCAGCGCCCGCGCCTCACCGTACCACGCCGAGAGTCCTTCGATACTGAGGAGTGCGCCCTCATGCATTGGTCTGCCCCAGATAAGCATCAATGACTTTTGGGTTATCGCGCACATCGGCATAGGTCCCTTCGGCCAGCACGCTCCCACGTTGCAGCACAGTGACACGATCCGCGAGTTCGGAGACGACGCCCATGTTATGCTCGACCAATACGACCGTTCGCCCCGCGCGCACCTGCTTGATGAGTGCGATCATTCGGCTCACGTCGTCGAGGCTCATCCCCGCCGTCGGTTCGTCCAGCAGCAGCAAACGCGGCTCGAGCGCGAGAACGAGCGCCATTTCCAGCGCGCGTTTCTGTCCGTAGGGCAGACTACTGACCAGGCGCGCTGCCATCTCCGCCAGCCCGACCTGTTCGAGGACACGCATCGCCTGCTCCCGAAAACGGCCAAGTACCTTCTCGGATTGCCAGAAGTGGTACCCGAGGCGGGTTGCGGATTGCAACGCGAGCGTCACATGCTCAATCGCGGTGAGTTGCTCGAAAAGGCTGGTGATCTGAAAGGAGCGTGCCATCTTCCGCCGCGCGATTTGCTCCGGCGGTAGGTTCGTCACGTCCTCGCCGGAAAAGAGAATTTGCCCTGCCGTCGGCTTGACAAAGCCAGTCAACATGTTAAACAGGGTCGTCTTGCCCGCACCGTTCGGCCCGACAAGCGCATGAACCGTTCCTTCCTCAACATCGAGGTCAACCGAATCAACAGCCCGAAAACCGCGGAAGTCCTTTGTTAGTGCGTGAACCGCAAGTAATACCATCAACGTGCCCTTCCCGATCGGTGGATAGGGAGTATCGCCCCCAAACAGGGCTGTCATATATCTTTGATCGTCTGGTATTTGTTGCGGACACCGTACGTGATTGTGCGAAGGCTGTCAACATGCCAAAAGCGCGTAGGCAGCGGGCGGCGTATCGCTCATTGCCGCCGTTCGGCGAGACCGTCGCCGATCAGGCTAAGGGAAACGCCGGTGACAAGAATCGCGATGCCGGGTAGGGTCGGCATCCACCATGCTTGCAAAAGGAACTGCCGTCCCTCGGCGATCATCGCGCCCCACTCCGGTGTCGGCGGCTGCGGGCCGAGGCCGAGGAAACTGAGCGTCGCGCCGGTGAGAATCGCCAGCACCATGCCAGTAAAGACATAGACAAGTGATGGCGCGATCACGTTCGGCAGCAGGTGCGTGAAGATGATCCGCCGGTCGGTGCAACCAATCGTCTTCGCCGCCTGGATGTATTCGAGGTTCCGGGCGACCAGCGTCTCGCCGCGTACAAGGCGGCAGTAGGTGATCCAACCGAAGATGCCGACGGCGATGTAGAGGTTCCGCAGCCCCGGCCCGAGTAGTGTCATCAGGGCGATAACGAGGACAAGGAAGGGAAAGGCGAGCAGCACATCTACGATCCGCATCACGACCGTATCCGTCTTGCCACCGAGATAGCCTGCTGTCACGCCGATCAAACTGCCCGCGAGAAAGGGGAAGAGGACGGAGAAGAAGCCAATCTGCAAGTCCAGCCGCGTGCCGAAGATGATCCGGCTCAGGATGTCCCGCCCGAAGTTATCGGTGCCTAACAGGTGTCCGGGGCTGAGCGGTGCCGCGAAGGCCGCGCCGAGGTCTTGCTCGATCGGGTTGTATGGCGCGAGCAGCGGCGCGAAGAGCGCGGTAAGGAGAACGAATGCGAGCAGAATCAGGCCGAGCAGCAGCGTGCCGTGGATATTCAGTCGCCGCAGAACGGAAACAGGCCGCAGCGGACGCGCGGCTGTCGCGATCCCGCCCAGTTGCCTCGTGGTCAGGACGTTTTCACTCATAACTCACCCGTGGATCGAGGAAGGAGTACGACAGGTCAACGATCAGGTTGACGACGATGACGAGAAAGGCTGTGATGACGGTAATCGCCTGCACGATGGGATAATCGCGCGCTGTAATGGACTGGAAGAGCAACTGACCGATGCCGGGGATCGCGAATATTGTTTCAATCACGACTGTGCCGCCGATCAGCGCGCCAAACTGCAAGCCGAAGATGCTGACTGTTGAAACGAGCGCGTTGCGGAGCACATGCGCGATCAGCACTGTGCGGTTGCCAAGCCCCTTCGCCCGTGCGGTGCGGACGAAATCGGAATCGAGCGTGTTAATGATGCCGTTGCGCAGGTTGCGGATCAGTACCGCCGAGAGTTGCAATGCCAGCGTCAACGAAGGCAGGAAGAGATAGCGCAGGTGCTGCGTGAAGTTCTCGCCGTAGCCAGCGACGGGAAAGAGATGGAGCCGGAGGCTGAAAAGGAGAATGAGCAGGATGCCGAGCCAGAAACTCGGCGTTGTCAGGGCAAAGAGGAAGCCGGCGCGGATCAGGTGATCCGAGAGTTTGTTCTTGTGCGTCGCCGCCCAGAGACTGATCGGCAGGGTGATGATCGCCGTTAGCGCCATCGCGTAGCCTGTCAGAAAGAAGGTAACGGGGATACGCCGGAAGACGAGGCTATTGACAGGCTGCCGGTAAAGGAGCGACATGCCGAAATTGCCGTGAAAGACGCCGGAGATAAAGAGCCAGTATTGCTGCGGCAACGACTGATCGAGGCCGAGTTGGTGCCGCAGTTCGGCGGCCTTTTCCTCAGTCGCGCGATCCCCGAGGATTAGAAAGGCCGGATCCCCGGGGACGAGATGAATCATGCCGAAGATGATCAGCGTCACCCCGAAGAGGACGAAGATCATCAACAGCAGCCGTTTGCGGATATACGCCGCGCGTCCCAACTTACTTGTTCACCTTCACGTCCTCGAATCGATAGTATGAGAGTCCATCAATAAAGAAACCGTCCACGTACTTCTGCCACCCGGCCGTCGCGGGCGGATAGGAGATGAAGACGAGCGGCGCGGCATCCAGATAAATTTTCTGTATCTCCGCATAGGCCACCTCGCGCTTCTTCGCATCCTGCTCCAGATCCGCCGCCGTAATCTTAGCATTCAGATCCGGATTATTGTAGCGCGTCCAGTAGGCGAACGGGCTTGCACCGCCACGCATCTCGTAGTTGACGATCTCGGTCGGGTCATTCATGTCGTTCGTCCAGCCGCCAGACACAATTGCCAGTTTGCCATCCTTGTACGATTGGCGCACGACACTTTTCTCCTGCTGCTGGATGTTGACGGTGACGCCGATCTTCGACCACTGATCCTTGGCGATCGTCGCGACCTGCTGCGCGACGTTATCGCCTGAGCCGATCGTGTAATCCACCGTGAAGCCGTTGGGCGTGGACGACGACGCCATCAGTTGCTTCGCCTTGTCGAGGCTGAACGGGTAGCCAGGCAGTGTCTTGTCGTAGTAGGTGCCGGGAGGGATCGGCGAGTTCATGAACTTCGCCTGACCGAAATAGACCGCCTTGAGGATCGCTTCCTTATCCAGCGCGTAGTTCAATGCCTGGCGGACTTTCACATCGTCGAGCGGTTTGAAGGTGATATTCATGATGAGCACGCCGAACTGCTGGATGACAAACGCCTGCGTCTTGATATTCGGCTGCTGCCCAAGGCTCGCCAACTGACTAAGCGGCACGAAGTCAATGACGTCCGTTTCACCGCCCTGTAACTTCAGGATGCGCGCGTTGTCGTCCGGCACATATTCAATCGTGACGGTATCGAGAGTTGGGGTGCCCTTCCAGTAGTTCGGGTTGCGTGTCAGGACGAGCGGTTCGCCCTTCTTCCAGCCATTGAGCGAGTACGCGCCAGTGCCCTTGCTCTTGGTGGGATCGAAGCCATCGGCATCGCTCGCCTTTGCCATATCCGCAGGCAGGATAGCGGCGCAGAACATTGCCAGTTCGGAGAGGATCGGCGCGTGCGGCTGACTTAGAATGACCTTAACGGTCTTGTCGTCCGTCGCCTGAACATCCTTGATCGCCTTGTAGTTGTCTTTCCACGCGCTCTTCGTGCCCTGTGACACTTGCTTAAGCGAGGTCACGAAATCGTCACCCTTCACCGCAGTACCATCCGAGAACTTCAGCCCATCGCGGATCGTGAAGGTCCACGTCAGGCCATCCGCACTTGATTCCCACTTTGTCGCGAGGCCGGGTTCGACGCCGAGGCCGTCCTTCGTCGTACGGAGGAGCGTGTCGTACATATTAACGGAGATGAAAAGTGCTGGGTTGTCGTCAATCTGCCACGGGATGAGCGGCGAAAATGGCTCAGCGTTGCGAGACATTTTCAGTGTCTTGCCTTTGCCACTGCTAGCAGCAGCAGTGGTTGGTGCTGCGGCAGCGGCAGTGGTTGGAGCAGCGGCTGAACCCTTGGTTGCCGGCGCGGCGGTCGCGGCAGCAACAGTCGTCGGCGCGCCAGCGGGTGCGCTCGTCGCGCCGCCGGCCGGCTTCGGCGTATCGGTCGCGCTACTTGTGCCACCACACGCGGCGAGGATCGCGGCGCCCGCAGTCGCCGTTACGCCGGTAAGGAAGTAGCGGCGACTCAGTGCGCGCCGTGTGGATACCGGGTTCGTCGTCCCAATCCGCTCGTCGTCCATGTCTCTCCCATCCCTTCACGATCCTAGCAATTACCATTCGGGCGATGCATATCATTGCTGTTGCACCTTGTGTCGGAACATCCCTACGCGTCTCGCTTTGCTTATCGGTCGTGGCAGCCGAAGGTGCATACCATACGGACCATTCAGCAAAATGCAACTGGTGCATGATCGGTAGCATAGCGTAGTAACCCGTGCGTCGGCAAGGGGGGCGCCGACATCTACCGTTCGATACCACGCGCGGGTGCGGTATGCTTGCGCGATTGGATGCATGGGCGCATACGGGAAAAGGGGAAGTCAGTGACACATACCGAACTGGGGCCAATCAAAGCGCAACTGAAGGAGACCTTGCACGAACTGACCGCGCTTGATGGCGTGGCGGGGCAGGAAATGGCCGTCGTGCGCTGGTTGCGGGAGCGGTTCGTGCCGCTCGCGGACGAGGTAACTGTGGACCGGATGGGCAACGTGATCGCGACGAAGCGCGGCGGTGACGGCCCGCACCTCGTTATCTCGGCGCACTCGGATGAGATCGGCGGACTGGTCACGGCGATCGAGCCGGACGGCAAGATTCGCTTCGCGAAGAACGGTGGCGTGATCGAGACACTGCTGGTCGCGCGGAAGGTGCGTGTCGGCGGCGTGCCGGGGATCGTCGGCGTCAAGGCGGGCCATCTCCAGCGGCCGGACGAGCAGCGCACCGTGCCGCCGATCCGCGATCTCTATATTGATGTCGGGTACGACACGGCGGCGGAAGTCGTCGCGCTCGGTATCCGCACGGGCACGCCGATCACCTACGACGCGCCCCTCTCCGAGTTGACGAATGGCGACCGCGTCTACGGCAAGGCGGTGGACAACCGCATCTCCTGCGCGATCCTCCTCCATCTGCTCGAACGCCTCCAGGGAACGACGCTCGGCGGTACCCTCACCTGCGCGGTCGCGGTACAGGAAGAAGTCGGGCTGCGGGGCGCGCAGGTGCTCGCCTACCGCCTTAACCCGGACTACATCATCGTCATTGATACGATGCCCTCCGGCGACACGCCGGAAATGCGCCTCGCGCAGGATGCCAATGTGAAGATCGGCGCGGGCCCGGTCATCCGCCTGATGGCGGGCGGCGGGGGCGGGGGCCATCATATGCCGCCGCAAATGGTGCGCCTGATGCTCGATACGGCAGCAGTGGCGGACATCCCGGTGCAGCCCGTCGTGCTCGCTGGCGCAAACACCGATGCCGGAACGATGCACCTCGTCCGCGAAGGCATCCCAACGGGCGTCATCAACCTGCCGCGCCGCTACTCGCACTCGCCCGTCGAAATGCTCGACCTCAACGACGCGGCACACGCCTTGTTGCTCGCCGAAGCGATTGCGAAGGGAATCGGCACGCACCAGCTGGAATTTTTGGATTGACCGGGGTGAGGTTTTTTGGACGGCCTCGATCGCATCGAACAGCAACTGATCGAAGCGCGAGACGCATTAACCGCCTATTGGGAGCAGCCGGAAGGGCAGACGTGCTTTCTCGCGCTCCGTATCGCCGAAGACGCGCTGACTGATTACCGGGCGCTCGACCGTCAAGCGATGCAGACGCGCAACCCGGACGGTTGGCGGCGGATCGAAACGGTCGCGGATGCGGTTATGCAACTGCGTGCACCACTGGAAGACGCTCTTTAAGGTGGATAGCGGCGGTTTACGCCTGCCGCAGTGAAGTTCGGTAGGCTGAAGGCTACGCTACCGGACAGAGGTTGGCGCGCTCTACCGCGCGTTCAATCGGTGCATTAGATAAATGCCGTAGAGCGTTAGATCATCATCCACGGCGCCGATGACAGACGTGCCTTCGGCGATGATGTTGGCAAGAAAGCCCGTCGCGACGACATGTGGCGTGCCGCCCAGTTCACGCGTCATCCGCGCCACCAGACCCTCGACCAGACCGATATAGCCAAGCACGACACCGGATCGCATCGAATCCACGGTGTTCGTGCCGATAGCATGGTCCGGCGCTTTCAGTTCGATGCTGTAGAGTTGCGCCGCCCGCCCGGCGAGCGTCTCCAGCGAAAGAGCGAGACCGGGCGCGATCGCTGCGCCGATCATCGCACCCGCCGCGTTGATGCAGGTGAAGGTCGTCGCGGTGCCGAAACCGATGATGATCGCCGGCCCACCATAGCGGTTATGCGCGGCGAGACAGTTCATGATGAGGTCCGCGCCCGTTTCAGTCGGACGATCCGTTCGCACCACCATGCCGAGGTTGACGCCCGGCCCCGCAACGAGCGGCACGAGGTGCAGATAGCGCGCGCAGAGATCGCGCAGTTGCGCCAGCACCTGCGGCACGACGGACGAAATGGCGACCGCCGACAGATCGGACGGCGCGTACCCGGCGGCGCACAGCAGCGACGATACCTGCACCCACCACTCATCGGCGGTGCGATCCCGGTTCGTCGAGATGCGCCAAATGTGCAGAGGTCGCGCATCCTCGCCCGCGTCGTCGGCGTAGAGACCGAATTTCGTGTTCGTGTTCGAGAGATCAATCGCAAGAAGCACTCGGCATGTCCTTACGGCTGAGTGAGATCGCCTTCTTCGTGGATGCCTAGTGCACAATCAGGAGACCTCTTCGATTATGGCGAGGTGCGGTTCATGAACACAGCCGAAACACGCACAGACCCGTTCCGCGATCTCGTCCGCTGTCAGCAGTCGTGCCGGTTCGACGATCCA
>JAABUZ0100004553.1_pt1 | contig 19023 bp, 20 predicted proteins | sample 5562091 | NCBI WGS metagenome assembly JAABUZ01 (sample SAMN12813069, study PRJNA571459) | rock metagenome | isolation source: Antarctica rocks | place: Antarctica: Victoria Land, Linnaeus Terrace sud | collected 2015-12-21 | reverse complement strand
CGTGGTGGCCTATACCTTCCAGCCCAGGAAACCCGCGCTGGACTGGGAAAGCGTCGATCTCCCGCCCGAACAACAGCAACTCTTGGCCGCTGCGCTCGTCTAACGCTTACGTCGAACTGACGTTACTTATGAGCAAGCACGCCTAAACCCGTATGTGGAGAAAATTGGCTCGGACGAGCGGGACGATCCGCTGCACTTTGCGCCCTCGCTGATCAGGAGAATTCAGGAATGCCCCCGCCAGGAGATCGGAACTCACACCTTCTCCCACTATTATTGTCTTGAGTCCGGCCAAACCACCTCTCAATTCAGCGCGGACCTCCAGAGCGCCTGCCGGATTGCTGAAACTCGCGGAATTGAGCTCAGGTCGATAGTCTTTCCGAGGAATCAGGTCAATCCGGCGCTGTTGCCGGTTCTAAGCCAACACGGCATCACATGTTTCCGGGGAACGGCCCGGTCCTGGCTGCATAACGCTTCTTCATTCGCGAGCCAACGGCTGCCTCACAAGCGCGCTCTGCGCTTGGCGGATGCTTACCTGCCGCTGGCCGGTAGTGACTTGGTGGACTGGCCAACTGAAGTCGCCGCCAATCTTCATGAATTGCATGCCAGCCGGTACTTCCGACCGTACACGCCCCGCTTGGGCAGCCTGGCGACGCTCGCTCTTCGTCGTATAAAGCAGGGCATGGAACTGGCGGCCCGCACCGGACGCATTTATCATATCTGGTTCCATCCCGAGGACTTCGGCCTTTATCCTAACGAAAATCTCGCTCTTTTCAATCAAGTTCTCAGCTACTACAAGCAGCTTCACGACCAGTACGGAATGCGTTCGCTTTCCATGGAGGGCGTGCTCGAAGCCGCGTCGCCGATGGACGCTCAAGCCTCGTATTCGCCTGATCTGGCTCTCTCGGCCTGAGCCGTTCCGAGCATGCGTCATTCGTCTTCATCTTTTTCTTTGTTCCATTCAAGGAGTTCACTTTGTTAGCAACCGATTCAATTACTCTTTCAAACCGCGACGCTGGCGCGTCCGAAATGCCGGGTGGCCGTCGATCCATCATGCTGCTGATTACTACGTTGACTTTTGGCGGCGCGGAAACCCAAATGGTCCGCCTCGCCACCGAACTGAAATCAGCCGGTTGGGAAGTAACAGTTGTCTGCATGATCGCCCCCATTGCTTACACAGGCATCCTTCAGCAGGCCGGTATTCCCGTTTTGTCGCTTGACATGCCTCGCGGCGTGCCCGACCCGCGCGGGCTGCTCCGGCTCGCCCGGCTGATCCGCCAGCTCAAGCCTGATGTTCTGCACGCCCATATGGTGCATGCCAATCTGCTGGGCCGAGTTACCAGAGTGATTGCGCGGGTGCCGGTGATGATTTCAACTGTCCATAACCTGCGCGAGACATCCGAGAAAGGCGGGCCTACCTGGCACAAAGAAATTCTTTACCGAGTCACGGACTGTCTCGCGGATCGCACGACCATCATTGCCCAAAGCGCTTTCGAACGTTACGTGCGAGTGGGCGCCGTGCCTCGCTCAAAACTGGAGATGATTCCTAATGGCGTCGATACGCAGCGGTTCAAGCCCTCCGCAAGCCTTCGCGAGAAAACCCGCGCCGATCTGGGCCTCGGGTCTGATTTCGCGTGGCTGGCGGTCGGCCGGTTGGTCGAACAGAAAGACTATCCCAACCTGCTCCGGGCTGTTGGGATGCTTCGCTCGACGAATTGGCAACTCCTGGTGGTAGGAGAAGGAAACCTGCGCGAGTCCCTCGGCGCATTGGCGGCGGAACTCGGCGTTGGCGACAAAGTTCGCTTTGTGCCCGCCCGAGAAGACGTGGTGGCGCTTTATAGCGCCGCGGATGCTTTCGTTATGTCTTCCGCCTTTGAAGGAATGTCCGCCGCCCTGCAGGAAGCAATCGCGATGGCTCTGCCCTGCGTGGTGACGGACGTAGGCGCGAATCGCGATCTTGTCTGTGATGGCGTTACCGGTTACGTTGTTCCGCCCGGCGATTCCAGCCATTTGGCTCAAGCGATGGAGAGCTTGATGACGGCGCCGGCATCCAGCCGCGAGCAGTTCGGCGGAAATGCCCGGCATTTCGCGGTCTCGAACTATGAATTCAAGACGGTGGCGCGGAGGTGGTTTGACCTATACGAACGCTGTCTCGGGAAAAAAGCTGCCCGGCATGATCATTCCATCCTGTGATGGCTGGCGCACTCTGCTGACATCAACCTCCGTTGGTGCTCGCTGCAACCCGGTCAATCACATCCGGGATAAAGTGCGCGAGAAATCGTTGGTCTCTGGAGAACTAACTATTGAGTGTTTGACAGCATGACTGCTCGTGATGGCTTTGACTTTAGAGGCCGATCCACAGCGAGGGGCCTCCCTCGCCGGCTTCGGCTGGGCTTGGAGTGTTTCCTTGCATACAAAGGAGTATGAACATGTATAAATTCGTTGTGATTGGCGGTGGAATCGTCGGCCTTGCGACAGCTCGGGCTCTTCACGGTCGCTACCCAAAAGCCAAGTTGCTGGTTCTTGAGAAAGAGAAGGAGTGGGCACAGCACCAGACAGGCCGAAACAGCGGGGTAATTCATTCCGGAATTTACTATAAGCCTGGAAGTCTAAAAGCGAGGATGGCACGTCAAGGCAACTCCTCGATGGTTGACTTCTGTCGCCGCTATAACATTGAGCACGATATGTGCGGCAAACTTATTGTGGCCTCCGACCCTTCTGAACTACCTCGGCTTCAGTTCCTTCATCAGAGAGGATTAGAAAACGGTCTTTCCGTTTCTTTGCTGGTACCCGAGCAAGTGAAGGAAATAGAGCCCCACGTTCGCTGTACAGGGGCAATCAAGGTGCCCTCCACCGGCATCGTGAACTACAAAAAGGTTTGTGGTGCGATTGCTCGCGAGCTCCAGCACAGCGGAGTAGAGCTTAGATTGGGAACAAAGGTTACGAAGTTGAGAAGCACTGCTCGTGCGGCCATCGTTACATCCGACTCCGAGCAGTTTGAAGCTGAATTCGTGATTAACTGTGCCGGCCTACACAGCGATCGCATTGCCAAGATGAGCGGCGCCGCCGCGCAGGCGAGAATTGTGCCGTTCCGCGGAGAATACTATGAACTGAAGCCGGAACGAAGATCGCTCGTAAAAAATTTAATCTACCCTGTTCCCGATCCTAGCTTCCCTTTCCTTGGGGTTCACTTCACGCGAATGATCGACGGAAGCGTGCACGCCGGGCCTAACGCGGTTCTGAGCTTAAAACGAGAAGGTTACCGGAAAGTTTGCTTCAGCGCCCAGGACTCTTTTGAGACTTTAACCTATAAGGGATTCTGGCGACTGGCTGCCCGGAACTCCAGGGAAGGACTCCGCGAGGTTTGGCGCTCTTTTAATAAAACGGCATTTACCAGGAGTTTGCAGCGGCTTATACCTGAAGTACAGTCGGACGATTTAATTCCTTGCTCGGCGGGAGTTCGAGCGCAGGCACTGCTTCCAAATGGCGCGATGATTGACGATTTCCTCATTACGAAAGCGGATCGGGCTGTCCACGTTTGCAATGCTCCCTCACCCGCCGCGACAGCTTCTTTCGAGATTGCGGAGTACGTAGTGAATTCTATTGCCGATTAGCAAAGCCGCTTACCGCATAGGCATAGTTGCACTCTCATCCCAGAAAGTCTCAACTCTCGCAAGTCCTGAGAGCGCTTTCTTCACAAACTTTCAGAGAAGCCTTTAGGTCCGCGCACTACTAAAGTGTACGGCTCATAAAGCCGATAGAGCTAGTAGCGGTTGGGACAGCATAGCTTTCGTTACAATTCGGAAATTTTAGTTACAACTCAGAGATAGGTGGGCCAGAATAATGGAATCTGTAAAGCAGGAAATTCGAAATTTTATCATCACGAACTATATGTTCAATGGTGGACGTCCGCTCGGCGACGATGATTCTTTGCAGGAGCTTGGAATCGTAGATTCGACCGGCATTCTTGAACTTGTATCGTTTTTACAAGAGAAATTCTCGATCGAGATTGATGACGAGCTGTCTCCCGAAAACTTAGATTCCGTATCAAATCTTACGCATTTTGTGTCTGTGAAGCGTGCGGCATAATCCAGCGGATTATACAGCGGGATTTTTGAAACTATGTCAGTCATCTCTCCAGTCGAAAGCGTCACCGATTTTCTGCTCCAGGGCAAAAATCCAGATGACGTGGCTTTAGTAACGCTCACTGGCCAGCACACTTACGGCGAGTTGCGATCGGCTGTGCTGGCGGTAGCCAACCATCTCCACTTCGCTGGCGCCAAAAAGGGCGAGCGGGTCCTTCTCCTGGGCGAAAACTCTTTTTTCTGGGTCGCCGCTTACCTGGGCATACTGCGTTCCGGTCTGGTTTGCGTGCCTTTACCAGCTACGGTCTCCGAGTTGGAGCTTGGGTACGCATTACAAGTGGCGGAGGCGGGCTTTGCCTTCCTCCAAAACTCGGCCGCGTACCGAAGTTCCGCCTTGCTTTCTGAAGTTTCGGTCGTGCTCGAAAAGGAAGCGCCGGGGCTGGTTTGCGGTAAGACGTTGGACTATTTCCCTGAACTTTTATCCCGTCGAGCCGAAAATGACTTGGCCTCCTCTCCTCTCGACAATAATGATCTTGCCGCACTGATGTTTACGTCCGGCTCAACCGGGGTGCCGCGAGGCGTCATGGTCTCTCACGGGAACATCGTGGCCAATACTGAGTCGATCATCGGATGCCTCGGTCTCACCAACAGCGATCGGATCATGGCCGTGTTGCCGTTTCATTACTGCTTCGGCACCTCATTGCTGCACACGCATCTGAGAGTCGGTGGAACGGTGGTGATCGATGGGCGCTTCATGTATCCGGAAAAGATCTTAGAGCGGATGATCGAAACAGAGTGTACCGGATTTGCCGGCGTCCCGAGCCACTATCAGATCCTGCTGAACTCAACCAGCATTCGGAGCAGACGCTTCCCGCGCCTGCGCTACGTACAGCAAGCCGGTGGGCATCTCCCTTCTAATTTTATTCTCCAATTGCAGGAGGCTCTGCCCGGAACCAAAGTCTTCATTATGTATGGTCAGACAGAAGCGACGGCAAGGCTGTCCTGCATCCCGCCGGAGCGGCTCAGTGAAAAACTCGGTTCAATCGGGAAAGGAATTCCGGGAGTGAACTTGCGCGTCCTGGACGAGTCTGGCCGAGATGTATCGAACGGTGAGACCGGCGAGGTTGTTGCCGAAGGGCGCAACGTGACACTCGGGTACTGGCGCGATCCCGAAGAAACGTCCAAGTGCTTTAAGAATGGCAGGCTGCACACGGGAGATATCGCCACTGTCGATGCCGACGGTTTTATTTACATCGTGGATCGGGCTAAGGACTTCTTAAAATGCGGCGGTAAGCGCGTCAGTTGCCGCCAGCTCGAGCAACAAATCCTGCAATTCGAGGGTTTGGCTGAAGCGGCGGTCATCGGAATTCCCGATGATGTGCTGGGTGAGGCAGTGAAAGCTTTTGTCGTCCCTCAGGTTCCAGTCTCCGACCTCAGCAGACGCCTGCATCTTTTCTGTCGGGAACGCATGCCGTCCCAGTACGTGCCTCGGGAAATCATTGTTTTGGAGAGCCTCCCGAAGAACAGCGCTGGGAAAGTGGCAAAGCAGGCGCTGAAAAATTTGTAGTTTAGGTCCGCACGCTCTCAATATTCGATTCGAAAATTTTCTATATTCATATGCCGGTAATTTTTGCAAATAAATTAGAGCTTTATGTGAAGCAGATCCTGATGGCTGCGGGTGCGCCAAATGCCGCCGCGGGTCTGGTCAGCCACTCGTTGGTGAGCGCCAATCTGCGAGGCGTAGACTCGCACGGTGTCCAGCTTCTCCCTTTGTATATCCAGCAGATTGAGCAAGGCAACTTAGATCCACTTGCAACTGGAAACATTGTGTCTTCCAATGCAGCTTGTCTTTTGTTCGATGGAGAATGCGCCTTCGGGCAAGTCGCCGCAGCGCACTGTTGCGATCATGCAGTCCGGCTTGCGGATGAACACGGAATTGGCTTTGTAACGGCCAGGAATTCCAACCACTTCGGCGCAGCCGCTTACTGGGGAAATCGGATAAAAGATTCCGGCAAAATCGGTATTGTCCTCTGCAATGCCTCGCCCTTAGTGGCTCCCTGGCAGTCGAAGCAGCCGGTCATGGGCACCAATCCAATCTGCGTGGCGGTTCCGGGCCCTTGGCTATTGGATATGGCCACCAGCGCTGTCGCCTTCAATCGTATATATGATGCGGCAATGCGAAACGCAACCGCTATTCCCGACGGGTGGGCGCTCAACGCGTCCGGCGCTCCGGCCTCCACTCCGGCCGAGGCCATGAGAGGGTCGGTGATGCCGTTGGGCGGTTTGGTCGCCGGCTTCAAAGGAACGGGACTGGCGGCGGTCGAAGTCTTATGCAGTGTGTTAGGTGGCGGTCCCATGGGGCGCGAAGTCGGATCCATGCGCGCCGGCGGACGCATGAATGTGAGCCAGACGTTTATCGCGATTGACATCAAACGCTTCCTACCCGTAGAGCAATTCGAGCAAAGGATGGAGCACTTCGTCGCAATGATGAAGTCGGCGCCCGTTGCCGAAGGATTCAGCGAGGTATTGGTAGCGGGAGATCCGCAATGGCGGACCGAGAAACAGCGCGCGACAGATGGCATCCCGATTCCCGAAGCCACGTGGAAACAGATCAATCGCGCCGCCGATAAGCTGGCGGTCGCCGCATAGCTCTAACAAGAAGTAAGTCACCTGCACTGTGTGGTCAGATTATGAATACAAAATATCTTATCAAGCGTTCTGCTGAAACTTTAGGAGCACTTTTCATGATTCCGCTGCTCATCCCTTACGCGGTTACCGATCAGCACGCCGTGGTTCAGCAAGATGTCGAGCGTTGGGCGGAGGAATTGCAAAGACCGGATTGCACATCACTCCTCGGCATGCTCCGTTTGCTGTTGGTCTATCCAGAATTCCGGAGCCTCTTTTACTACCGGCTAAAACGCGGCAATCTGCTGGGGTCTGTTTTATCTTTTGTCTTTCGTTTGGTGTATAAAGGTCAAACGACTTTATACCTGAATTGCGACCATATTGGTCCAGGTCTGTTCCTTCAGCACGCTTTTAGCACGGCGCTCGGCGCGGAGAGCATCGGAAAGAATTGCTGGATTAACCAACAAGTCACGATCGGTTATACAGACCGGAGTCGTGGGCCGATTATCGGTGATAACGTTTGCATCTATTCTGGCGCTAAGGTGCTGGGTCCGATCCGTATTGGCAATAACGTGAAAATTGGGGCGAATGCGCTGGTCATCAAGGATATACCAGACAATAGCGTGGTGCTTGGTGCCCCGGCCCTCATCCGTCGCTCAACTGCGGGCGCCGATCCTGCGGCAGCCGCATAATAAGGTCCTTAAATGCTTCCTAGAGCTATGCGTTTCGTGTTCGGAGTAGTCATCAGCGTTCTTGCGTTCGCGCCATGCAAAATGTTCGCAGGATCAGGCCCACTGTCAGCCCAGTTGCCGTCGCAAGCCAGTGGTTACAAGCTGGTATTTGCGGACGATTTCGATTCGCTTGATTTAAGCTCAAATGGTTCGGGCACGCATACATGGTATGAGTCGCTCTGGTGGGATCGGCATATTCCTGACCGTTCACTTATTTCGGTGTCGAACTCTACTCTTTCCTTGAATTGGCGACGAACACAGGGCTCACCGGACACCAGCATCACCACATTCGCACACGACAGAACACACGGGCGAACGTGGAGGTACGGCTACTTTGAGGCCCGTCTGAAATGGGATGCGGTAAACGGAGCCTGGCCCGCATTTTGGCTCATACCCGCTCAAGACGCAAGAGGCGAGAACATACATAACGGCGTCAAAGAGACGGGGGAAATCGACATTTTTGAAGGACAGGGGGATCATCCAAATACTTTCTACGGAACGATTCACGACTGGATTGATAAGCACCACACTACAAATCATCCGAACTGGTGCACGCTTCCAAGCAACTTCAGTTTTTCCGCTTTCCATACATATGGGTTGCTCTGGGTACCGGGGAAGGTGACGTGGTACTTAGATAATCGGGAGCTTTATTCGGCTCCTACGCCCGCTATCGTGGATAAACAAGACTTTTACATTGTGCTTGGGAGTCAAGAGGGCGCGAATTGGGAAGCCGGTTCTCTGGCCGGAGTAGATGCAGAGAGAATCAACCTGAGCGTGGATTGGGTACGGGTTTGGCAGAAGTAGAGCGGCGGGTCGAAGTCGATCTCCAGGGTACAGTTTCGGCAGTTCATCGACGGTTTGCTTTCGCTCCTAACGCCAGCAATCCGCAGATTTGGAGCCGATTCCTGATCGCCTGCTCCGAGGGACCTATCCTCCATCTCTCACACAGCTCCACACCTTCCTTGCAGTTGGTACGTTCGTGGCACACTATGATCTTGTGTACTTTGTACGAAGGTGCAAAAAGACTCGAATGCTAAAGCCTAGGCAACCCACAATTGAGAACAAAGTACCGGTGGTAGGCTCTGGCGTGTTGACCGCTGTTGGAATGGACCCAGGGCTGTATACTAAGGCGTAATCGTTTGCATACGCTGAACCAAGAGTAAACATTGAATTGGTAGTTGCCCATGAAGCATTGGCCTGTGGAGACAAAGCCGGGTCGAAGTAGGCTGCAACTCCTGCCGCCACTGTCTGCACTACGGTTACCGGTACGTTAGGAGTGAGCAACAAGGATGTTGCAAGGGAAAGCTGATTAGGACAGTTGGCCCTAAAAATCTGCGTACCAACGGCGAACTGCGTGGTGGAGCCTCCCGTATATTGACAGGACGTAATCCCTGTTCCCTGGACTGACACAGGTAAAGCGGTTGTAGTTGAGGCTGCATTCGTTGGGATCAGCATTACTTGAAACCGAGTGGACGCCGTAGCCCCTAGCGACGTCGGCCCATTCGCTCCAGCACTAGTATCATTGGGCAGAACAGAAAGCCGCACGGACGTTGTAGAGTTGGCTAGTAAGCTCAGTTGGATCTGGAGTTGCCCAGAAAGTAGCGTATTAGTGTAGTTAATGGGCTCAGTACCTGCCAAAGTGATTGGAGAGGCACCGGTGCTGAAAGAAACGATATAGAATGCGGGGTCAAGTAAGGGTGCAGTTTTCCCCGCAAAGGGGAGCGCAGTTATAAGAACGAGCAAGCGTAATAATTGGAGGTAGGATGAACTCACTCTAAGGGGTGAAAGCATGATGTACATCTCCTGAGATTCAGAAAGCATATCATTAACGAAATCACCAGTCCTTAAGTTATGTACGGTGATCACTTTCTCTTTGTATTACTTCAACTAGCGAAATAAACTCGCTCGGAAATTGCTGGAACGCAGATTCGTTTCGGAACTCATAAATAATTAACCTGAGTTCGACGGATTCTATTGCGAGGTTTACAATGCACAATTTGGTAGGGTAAAGAGCCGTGCCAATTACCGCAGCCAATCCGTTCAAAGGGCGTCAATATCCGGGCGAGGTGATCCTCACCGCAGTGCGCTGGTATCCGCTCGCGTATGAGCACGTCTCTGAGCTCCTGACCGAGCGAGGCTTGGCAGTCGATGCCAGTTGCATCTGGCGTTGGGTGCAAGCGTATCTCCAGGTGTAGCCGCCGTGAGTCTGTCAGAACTGAGTTCGGCCCCTGGAGCTCTGTATCATAGCGGAACTTACCGCAAAAGTCCTCGCACTCTTCCTTCCAGGACGGTGCGCGCCTGCTTCGCGGGAAACAGTTTTTCCAGCAATCCTAAATCCACGTCCACGGTCAGGTCCTTATCGGTGACTTCGACGATGCCTTTGATGGGCGCACTGAGAAGACCGGCCTTTGCTTCAAAAGAGAAATTGAGAGTGGAGCCGTTCCAGGCTCTTTTTTGATTTACAAGCTGCAGCGGAAAAGCGCCTATGCCGCTGAACAGATCGTTGAACGAGTGATCAACGGCCCGCATGATTTCTTCCTTTGGTTTGTTATGGGAAACGGTGATCCGCATGTGACGCTCCTGTCTTTCAGGAGAACACACCGGGGCGGAGCTAATGTTTCATTTTGGCGATGTGAACGTCAAATCCAGTGCGCGGCAGCAAGGCGGTGAGCACAAAAGCGTCGAAATCCTCGCCGGTAATTTCGGTGTTGCGGTAAAGGCCGGGCTCGGTTTCCACGGTTTCGCGGTGGGCGTCAAGTTGGCCCAAAAAATTCTGGGCTTCCGCTTGTGTCGCCGGAGACGGAACAACCGTTCGCTTCATGCGAGGAGAAAGCGCTTCGGCGGCATAGGAACGGATGAGCTTTGGCCAGTATTTTTCGAGAAGCGCGGGGCTGGCGAAGACGTCGGCCCAGATGAGTTCTCCGTTTACCGCGACAACCGCGCCCACGGCCTTTTCAGCGCGAAACTCCGTGAAGAGTTTTTCGTAAGAGCGCTGGATAGGAACCGTGATGGAGTCGAGCTGACGTTTAACCGCGTCACTTTGGATCGCGGTTGCATAAGATGAATTGGATTGCAGGGCGCGCGCCGCGGCGGGTGGAGCGGCGGCCGCGAAGGCGGATCTCGACTTGGCCACTTCATTCCAAACTTCTTCCTGATTTTGACGGGCCATGGCTTTGAAGCGCACGCTGGGCTGAGCCATGGAGGAGGGCAGGGCTCCGAACTGAGCGGATGTTTCCGTCCAGCGATGGGGTTCGACGCAAAAGACCCCCAAGGCAACCGGTTCGCTGTGGGCCGGAATGATGCGGTCTCTACCGACAACGCGGTCCTGCTTGCCGCCGGTGACGATCTCGCCCGCTAAGAGAACCAGGGGACGATTGGAGTTATTGATAATCGCCAGTTCATTAACGCGCGCGCCGCTTTGCCCTACGATTGGGATGGGCCGTTCGTCCCAGATAAGGCGGCCAGAGCGTCGAGGGCGCACCAAACCAGCAGATTGAGCGGCTTCGGTTACGACCACCTGTCCGGAGCGGACCCCTTCTTCCAGCGTCAAAAAGCCGCTGGTATCAAAGGAAGTGTCCGCGATAACGGGATATACGGCCAAATTGCCTTGTGTCGCGGCGGACAGTACTTTGTAGCGGGAGACAAGCTCTTTACTCCGATTAGGAAGGCGCGCGGCCCAAACCGAACAAGCGGCAAGGCCCAAAGCAGAGACCAGTATTGCCCTGCGTCGCCAATGATTTTTCATGTGAAATTCTCCTTGAGAACGCTTTGCGTGCAACGTTTTGTTGTAGCGTTTTCGTCAAAAGAACGATTCCCGTGGCGTTTCTTGCAAAGTTATTGCAAATTTTTTTTCGGAGAGACAGTCCTTGAACGGCGACCCTGCGGATACAGAGCGCCGGTATGAGCAGTCTGGCGCGGCGACGTTTGGATTTACCCTCTCTGAATTCGGCGACATGCTGGCCGATGTGGTTCGGCGCGCCTTTCCCCAGGGCTGCGGCCCCTCGGAGCGCGAGCAGTTTCTCAACGGGTTGCGTGTGGAAGATCTGACGCTGGCGCGAGCGTGCGCCCGTGGCAATGAACGCGCTTGGGATCGCTTTCTCGTGCTGTATCGCGCTCATCTTTATCATGCGGCTGCGGGGATCACCGGAGAAGAGTCTGCGGCGCGGGAGTTGGCGGATTCGCTTTATGCGGATCTTTTCGGGATGGGGGTGGGAAAAGAAGGACGGCGTTCCAAATTGGAGTCTTACACGGGCCGCGGCTCCTTGGAGGGATGGCTCCGAACGGTGCTGGCGCGGGAATATGTGAATCGTTATCGAAAACAGCGCCGGCTCCTGAGCTTTGATGAGGCGGTTGAAGCCCCGGCGCAAGCGAGAGCGGCGGAGCCTCCTGTTTCCGTTTCGGAACAGGAGAAAGCTGCGCAGGCGACGGATGCGGCGCTGGCGGCGCTTTCCCCGGAAGAACAGTTTCTGCTCGCGGCTTATTATTTGGACGGCCGGACGCTGGCGGAGATGGGACGCGCCGTGGGCTTGCATGAATCAACAGTGAGTCGGCGATTGGAGAAGATTACGTCAGGCTTGCGGAAGGACATTGTGAAAAGGCTATGCCGGAGTGGGATGTCGAAAGGGGCAGCGGAAGAGATCCTGGAGATGGACATTCGCGATATAGGCGTGGATGTGCGAAAGCGTTTGGCGCAAGAAAGGCGGGGTGAATCGTTCCTTAGCTAGGGGATGAGCGTGCAAGGGTCTTATGGCAAAGTTGTCGAAATTCGTGGTTTCCCGGCTGGCGCGGCGGCAAGAGCAAGCGACGGATCACCCTGACGCCGATACCCTGCTGGCGTTTACGGAGGGTGATCTGTCCCCTCGCGAACGAACAGTTATGTTGGGGCATTTAGCCCGATGCCCTGAGTGCCGTGAAGTTGTGGCATTGACCTCGGCGGCTGAGAAGGGCGAATTGCATGGAGCGCCTTCGGCTTTGGAGACGCGACGGGGTGTGGCGTGGTGGAAATGGCGTTGGGCGACCGCAGTGGCGGTGGCGTGTTTAGCGGCTGTCATGGTTTGGCGTCCTTCGTTCGTTCGGGAGAATCAAGAGCGCCCACCCGCGACCGCTGCAAAAATAACGGCAGCGCCGGGAGTTCTGCCGCCTCCCGAGCCGGAGACGACACGCGATGTGAAGGCCGAAGCGCCCAAGGCAGCGGAGTTGATGGCGCGCAAGCCGCCTCAAAGGTTTGTAAAGAGAAAGGCTGAACCTGAGACTGAGAGTAAAGCGCTGCGCAAGCCGGTACCCGCGCCGCCAAGCGTTCCCCATGCAGCTTTGCCGTTGCGGGAGCAACCGCAAGGTTTTGTCGCCGGTGCTGTTTCCCGATCACGCTTGCAGAGAGCAGGGGCGGCAGGCGTTAGTGAAGGGAGCTTGTGGAAGCTTGCCGAGAGCGTTAGGGGAACGTTGCAAAGGTCAGAGGATGGCGGCAAGACTTGGCAAAGCGTGCGAGTGGACGAGCATAGCCGTTTTTATGCCCTGTCAGTCATAGGGGCGGAAGTTTGGGTGGGCGGCGCGGAGGCAGCGCTCTTTCATTCAGCGGATAACGGTTCTCATTGGATGCCGGTCGTGGTTGCCGATGAGGAGCAGCGGTTGCATGATGCGATTACTCGCATTGACGTTCGCGATGAGAAAGTGGTGAGACTGAAGACGCAGGCAGGCGGTTATTGGGTGACGGCCGATGGCGGGCTGCATTGGCGGTTGGAGTAAAATGCAATCGCCATAACCTGAACATCGATTGTCAGATTGGCGCGGCGGAGGTTTTTTCTTTAGTCTCCACCACTTTAGTTTCCCGCGTAATTTCTTGATGATCAGAGCCCGTGGCGTGTAAGTCCGCAATTCGAAACGCGCGCTGGAAGAACATGCGAGTCGTCAGATAGCCGCTCATGAAGCCCGCGGTTGTGAAATAAAGCAGCAGCGCCATGACGAATGCAACGACCGACGACGAATCGGCGGTTCCCGACATTCCCGCTGCGATGACGGAACCTAAGCGGTAAATAAGGCGCGGCATTTTCTCCAGTTCCACCAAGCCGACGCCGACAGCTATCTTCGTGAGCCAGTCGGAAATGTCGTCCAAATGTGTGTTGATGACTAGCTGATAACCCAAACCCTCGGCCTTTCTTCCTGAAGATAAGCCAGTACCCGAGCCTGCGCTGCTTTGAGGAGCTTCGAATCCGGCTTCTCTTTGCAACACTCTCGGGATGCCGAACAAAAAGCCGATGAGAGAGCCTCCGGCAAAGCATGCTAACGCCCAGAAGAAGGCCGTATAACTCATGTTGGATGAGTTTGAAAATCCACATTACCAACACGGTAAGGAGCCCGACAGTAAAACCAGTGAGTAGTATCCAACGAGTAACGGCAAGATCGTGGCTGAGCTCAGACAAGAGCGGATCTTGCCGCACCCGCTTTTCTTGAGCGGTCTCCGGATCAGACGCCAAGCTCGATTGGCCTGTCAGCAGCGGGTTTTTCATCGCAAACCTCCGAAGGGACCTCAGTCTATCAAACCAACTGCCGGAAACTGATTTTCAGGGCGGCAGCCTGAAGATTATGGTTCATCATCAAAGATGGTCAAGGTCAAGCGGTCGCAAATGAATAAAGTTTTTCTGTTGGCTTGCGTTCTCGTTCCGGTTCTGGCGAGCGATTACCGTACGCCGGCAGGGCCGCGTCGCGCGCAACGAACGGAAGAGGGTCCCGGAACCATTCTGCCGGGAGGCCGGTTGCTGTCTCCTTACGGTCGGGAATTTACCACGGGTCCGGGGCCGTTCGGATTGGCTGTCAGTCCGGGCGGTAAACGAATTGTTACGTCCAATGGCGGCCTGGACCGCACTTCACTTTCGCTGCTGGAAAGCACCGGCGCGGGTTGGGCGATTCGCACGCTGGGAGTTCCGGCGAAAGGGAAAAGCGAGATTGCGGATGACGATTGGAAGAGCACGTTCATGGGGCTGGCGTTTGATGGCGAGAATGTGCTCTATGCGTCCGAAGGCGAGTCGGGGCAGGTGCGCGTGCTCCATCCTGTCACCGGTCGGCGGATTGCCCGCCTCAATCTGAATGGCAAAGGTTTTGAGGATAGCTACTCCGGAGACCTGGCTTTTGATGCCTCTCGCCGTTTGCTGTATGTTGTCGATCAGGCGAACTTTCGCGTAGTTATTTTCGACGCGCGGAGCAGGCAGGTTTTGTCCAGCCTGCGCGTGGGACGTCTTCCATTTGCGATGGCGCTGTCACCGGATCGCCAACGGCTTTATGTCACGAACATTGGCATGTTTTCGTATCAGCCGATTCCTGGCGCTGGCTTGAAGGATGCAAGAACGACGGGCTTGACGTTCCCCGCCTTCGGGTTTCCGTCGCCCGAAGCGCGGAATGGAGTCATGCGCGAGAACGCCAGCGGACAAGCGGTTCACGTTCCGGGGCTGGGTGATCCGAATGTGCCGGAGTCGAACAGCTTGTGCGCTGTTGATGTGGCGGACCCGGCGCATCCGCGCGTGCTGAAGTTTATTCGGACAGGTTTGCCGTTTGGTCCTGAAAGCTGGGGCGGCGGCAGTCCTGCCGGGGTAATTGCTTTGCCGGGACAAGTGTTTGTGTCCAATAGCGTGAATGATTCTCTTTCGGTGATTGACCCGGAGAAGCTGGAAGTGACCCGCACGATTGAACTGAGAATTCCGGGGTTGGAGACGCTGCGGGGCATTCTGCCGATCGGCTTGGCTTACCACGCGCCGACACATCGCTTGTTGGTGGCGGAAGCGGGCATCAATGCCGTGGGAGTGATTGATGGGCAGTTACTGAGTGTCGTCGGACATATCCCGGCGGGCTGGTTTCCCACTCGGGTCGCAGTGTTTGGAGACGAAGCGTATGTGACAAACGCCAAGGGACATGGGACCGGTCCCAATGCGACGTTAAGCGGACCGTTGCCTGACAGCTTTCAGTTGCAACGCCGACGGGGATCGCTTTCGCGCTATCAATTGCCGGGGTCTTCCGAGTTGCTTCCGTTGACGGGACAGGTGATGCGGAACAACGGATTCCTGCCGGCGGCGGATGCCGGACTGCTGCCGGACGGCATCAAGCGCGTGGTCGTTATTGTAAAGGAGAATCGCACGTTCGACGAAGTATTCGGCGATATGGCGGGCGCGCCCCGGCTTGCCCGGTATGGCCGCAAGGTTACTCCGAATCATCACGCGATTGCCCGGCGTTTCGCCATGAGCGACAATTTCTACGCTGATTCGGAAGTCAGTGTGGATGGGCATCATTGGCTGGTCGGGTCTTATCCGAATGTATGGACGGAAAGTTCGTTGATGTCCAGTTATGCGCATGCCAAAAGTTTCCGGTTGACGCCGGACGCTCCGGGGCGGCTGGAGGTTGCCGAAAGCAATTCGTCCGTGCTGCCGGAAGATCAATTGGAGGCGGGAACGCTATGGCATAACCTGAGCCGCCATGGCGTGACGTTTCGTAATTTCGGTGAAGGGTTTGAGCTGGCCGGCGTTACCGAGGGGCCAGGGCTGAAGCCGACGGGCGCTCGTTATTTGACCAATGCGCCCATGCCGCAAGCGCTCTACGAAAACACTTCGCGCGGTTATCCGAATTACAATACCAACATTCCCGATCAGTTTCGCGCCGGGCAGTTTATCGAGGAGATCCGGGAGTTGTACATAAAGCCCGGACGCGATTTGCCCCAACTGATTTTCATTCACTTGCCCCAGGATCATACCGCCGAGCCGCGTCCGGCTGACGGCTACCGTTCGCGCGCCTCGTATGTAGCCGACAATGATTATGCCCTGGGCCGCATTTTTGAGTTTCTGTCGCATACTCCGTGGTGGCGTGAGATAGCTTTGTTCGTTACGGAAGACGACGCGGCCGGCGGCGTTGATCATCTTGACTCGCATCGAACACTGCTGTTGGTGGCTGGGCCTTACGCGCAGAAGGGATATGTCGCGCATGCGAATTCGAGCTTTCCGGGGATGCTGAAAACGGTTTACCGTCTGCTCCATGTGCCGCCTTTGAATTTGTATGATGCCGTCGCGACAGATTTAAGCGAGTGCTTTACCGCGAAACCCGACTTTGCGCCGTATTCCGTATTGCCGGTAAATCACTCCATTTTTGATCCAGCGCGGGCGCGTGAGCCGCTTGACCCGAAACCGGCGCCAAAGATGGACGACCCGCGGGAATTAATGCGCGAGCATCGGCGGCGAGTTCGATGAGAGTTCGCGTGGCTTACTACGGTTTGAAGAGGGCGTCCAGACCTGCTTGCGCGATAGCTTCGTCGATCTCGGATTTTGCGCCGCTGGCGGCGATGGCTCCAATGGTTTGGCCGTCAACTTGAATGGGCAGTCCTCCTTGATTAGGGAAGAAGTCGGGAAACGCGAGAACTTCTAAATTACCCTTCTTGACTGCGTCGGCTCCATTCTTAGAAGGGGATTTGTACGCGGCGGAGTGACGGGCTTTCTTTTGGGCGAATTGGATGGTGTTGAGAGGCGCGCGATCCGCTTTCTGAAAGAACAGCAGGTTGCCGCTTTCGTCCACGATGCAGAGAGAGACTTCCACATTGCGCTTTCCGGCTTCCGCTTCCGCGGCAGCCACCATGGTTTTAATGGCGGCCAGGTTTAAAGCTTTCTTGGTGGAAAGGTCGGCGGCAGAAGCAGCGGCGGCAAGAGCAAGCAGTATTGAGAGAAGTTTGCGCATGGGGAACATGCTATCAGTTAGCCGCTTCGAGCACTTCGACTGGAAGACCAGTTCGCAGCAAACCTGGAACGGTAACGAGCGCGTTCTGGGCAAAGAATACCTTTTGCGGTTTTCTTCGATAGCGGGCTAAAGTTTGCAGCGGTTCAATGCCACGCTCTCCTGTGCGGGGGTCCACCAGGACAACGGAGCAGCGGGCGCACGGCTTCACAACCGCGAGTTCTACGCTGCCTATGCGCAGCCGACGCCAGGAGTCCTCTTCATGCGCGGCTGCCCCCGCGATGACCAGATTCGGGCGAAAGCGTTCCATGCCGACCGGCACGCGCAGGCGTTCATTCAACAGGTCAAGCGAAGCCTGCGCGACGAGGAGCAACGGATAGCCGTCGGCCAGACTTACGCTCCACTCCGCGCTGTTATAGGGAGGCTCGATGCCGCGCGCAACTGTTTGGGGCAGATGTACAAGGCGGCAGGATTGGCCGAGATATGAGCTGAACCACTCGCTGTATTTTGGATTTGGATGTGGAAGGCACAACTGATCCCCCCACAGCCGAACCGAAATCCAATCGCCTTCTCCAGACCAGCTCCGTAAGACGAGGGGCGATACGCCCGGCGCTTCCACAACGATGTCGTCGCTCTCAAAACGCGGAGACAGCAAAGCCACCTTGGGCAATCGCCGCTGCGACAGAAAGAGGCCGCCATCGTCTACGAGCATCCAGCGCCTGTCCTGGAGAGGTCCGCTCCTGTCCACCGCAGTTTTATGTACTGCAATACCTCGGGCGGACTTAAGAGGGTAAATGAAAATTTGGCCTAGTCTCATCAGCCAAACCGCGATTTTCGGTAGAGTATTAATCTGTCTACGCTTTTGCCAGTCCCTTGAATTGAGACGAAAGGCCCGGCTTGCGGAAGGCCCCGCGCGGTGTTTTTCGAAGAGCTTTCTCCGCCGCGCGCCGCTCACGTTCCATTAGCAAGGGCGAGAGATCCTCTTTGAGCACCTGGTAGCGCTGGAAATGGGCTGCGTAGCCTCCGTCCACCAGCGAGGCGGTGGTCAGCAATTGCAGACAGAACATCGGCCCTTCCTGAAGAGCAATGTGATAATCGGCAAACAGCGCCAGATCCATGGCAATGCACAGGGTCTGTGCCGGACTTATCTTGTCGCCGCCTCCCTGGAACCAGAAACACCTTTGGCTGGCTTCGTGCGTGAAACCCTGATAAGCGAATTGCGTGGTTGGTTTACTTCTCTCAGCTAATAAACTCATTGAATGTGCCTCACTGAAATCGGAAAGTCTTCAAACCCGGCCAGCATCGGTTTAGAAATCAAGTCAGCTTGGGGCGGAGCAGCCTTCATGATTTCCGGCACAAAGCTCCTGCGGGTCCAGCGTGTTTTAGCAAGATTTCTGATCAAGCGGTTTTCACTTCGAATCTCACCCAAGTACGCGCCGTCGGGGCCATAAAGCTCTTCGCCCTCGCTGAAATAGCCGATCTTGGCGCCCGCGAAGCTGAACAGGGAATCAGACGACCGGTAACCAATGTACCGGCCAGACCAGCTCCAAATTCCATCTCGCATGTTGTCTCCTTTGGCAATGCCGCCGTAGCACGCCGTGTCAGCTTGTAAATGAGTGCTCGTGTGGCAAGCACGCGAGTACGCACCTACGAGATCCTGACAGTTGCCTAAGAAAGTAAGTGCAAACGATCCAACCTAGTTCAGATCGCCTGCAGAGTGAGCAAAAGTACCCAACCATATCCATTATACGTGCAAGGGAAGTAGGTATGTGGAGACGGGTAGTGCGCTAAATGTGTGTTGCTGGGAATCTAAAGCGGTTGGGTAGTCGCAGGTTGTTGGAGATGCTCGGACATTCTTAGCGCGTTCACGGCATCTCAGGGTATCG
>JAABUZ0100004549.1_pt1 | contig 19034 bp, 18 predicted proteins | sample 5562091 | NCBI WGS metagenome assembly JAABUZ01 (sample SAMN12813069, study PRJNA571459) | rock metagenome | isolation source: Antarctica rocks | place: Antarctica: Victoria Land, Linnaeus Terrace sud | collected 2015-12-21 | reverse complement strand
GCTGCGCTGCGCGTCCCCCTCCCAGGGTCCGGCTCCGCTGCGCTGCGCGTCCCCCTCCCAGGGTCCGGCTCCGCTGCGCTGCGCGTCCCCCTCCCAGGGTCCGGCTCCGCTGCGCTGCGCGTCCCCCCCGGGCTCGCCGTACATGCGCGCCAGCCCGTCGCGCACGACGTGCCCGATCTCGTAGGCGAAGGCGGGGTCGTAGGCCACGACGGCCGGGTTGGACGCCGCGAGCAGCAGCGAGTGCCCGTCGTTGTGCTGCAGGCCCTCGCCGACGAGTGTGGTGCGCCCGGCGGTGGCACCGAGCAGGAAGCCGCGCGCCATCTGGTCGGCCGCGGCCCACAGGCCGTCTCCGGTGCGCTGGAAGCCGAACATCGAGTAGAACACGTAGATCGGGATCATCGGCTCGCCGTGGGTGGCGTACGAGGTCCCCACCGCGGTGAACGTGGCGACCGAGCCGGCCTCGTTGATGCCCTCGTGGATCAGCTGACCCTGCTCGGACTCGCGGTAGGCGAGCAGCTGGTCGGCGTCGACCGAGGTGTAGAGCTGGCCCTGCGGGTTGTAGATCTTCAGGTTGGAGAAGAAGGCGTCCATCCCGAAGGTGCGGGCCTCGTCGGGGATGATCGGGATGACCCGCTTCCCGATCTCGGCGTCGCGCGTGAGCTCCTTGACCAGCCGGACGAACGCCATCGTCGTGGCGATCTCCTGTTTGCCCGAACCCCGCCGCATCACGTCGTAGGCCTTGTCGCCGGGGAGCACCAGCGGCTTGTGCGCGAGGCGCCGCTCGGGCTGCGGCCCCCCGAGTCGGCGGCGCCGCTCGAGCATGTACTCGATCTCCGGGGCGTCCTTGCCGGGGTGGTAGTAGGGCGGCAGGTAGGGGTCGCGCTCGAGCTCGGCGTCGGAGATCGGGACGCGGACCTCGTCGCGGAAGGTCTTGAGGTCGGCGAGGGTTAGCTTCTTCATCTGGTGGGTCGCGTTGCGGCCCTCGAAGGTCGGGCCGAGCGTGTAGCCCTTGATCGACTTCGCGAGGACCACCGTGGGGCGGCCCTCGTGGTCCAGCGCGGCCTGGTAGGCGGCGAAGACCTTGCGGTAGTCGTGGGCGCCGCGCTTGAGGTTCCACACGTCGGCGTCGGACATCTTGGCCACGAGCTCCTTCGTGCGCGGGTCGCGCCCGAAGAAGTGCTCGCGGACGTAGCCGCCGTCGTGGGCCTTGTAGGTCTGGAAGTCGCCGTCGGGCGTGGTGTTCATGAGGTTGATCAGCGCACCGTCGCGGTCAGCGTGCATCAGCTGGTCCCACTCGCGGCCCCAGACGACCTTGATGACGTTCCATCCGGCGCCGCGGAAGTACGACTCGAGCTCCTGGATGACCTTGCCGTTGCCGTGCACCGGGCCGTCGAGGCGCTGCAGGTTGCAGTTGATGACGAAGGTCAGGTTGTCCAGGCCCTCGGCCGCGGCGACGTGGATCGCGCCGCGCGACTCCGGCTCGTCCATCTCCCCGTCACCGAGAAAGGCCCAGGTGTGCTGCTGCGAGGTGTCCTTCATGCCGCGGTTGTGCAGGTAGCGGTCGAAGCGGGCCTGGAAGATCGCGTTGATCGCGCCGAGGCCCATCGACACCGTCGGGTGCTCCCAGAAGCCCGGCATCAGCCGGGGGTGCGGGTAGGAGGGCAGTCCCCCGCCGGGGCCGGCGTGGGAGAGCTCCTGGCGGAAGCCGTCGAGGTGCTCCGCGCCGAGGCGGCCCTCGAGGAACGCGCGCGCGTAGATGCCGGGAGAGGCGTGGCCCTGGATGTAGAGGTGGTCGCCGCCGCCGGGATGGTCCTTGCCGCGGAAGAACCAGTTGAAGCCGACCTCGTAGAGGGTCGCGGCCGAGGCGTAGGTCGAGATGTGGCCGCCGACGCCGACGCCGGGCCGCTGCGCGCGGTGCACCATGACCGCGGCGTTCCAGCGGATCCAGGCGCGGTAGCGGCGCTCGGTCTCCTCGTCGCCGGGGAACCAGGGCTCCTGGTCGGTGGGGATGGTGTTGACGTAGTCGGTCGAGAACAGCGACGGCACGGCGACCCGGCGCTCGCGGGCCCGCTGCAGCAGCTGGAGCATGAGGAACCGCGCACGCTGGGCGCCCGCACCGTCGAGCATCGCGTCGAAGGACTCGATCCACTCGGCGGTCTCGTCGGGGTCGATGTCGGGCAGGTGCGTGGAGAGCCCGTCCCGGATGACGTGGACGCGCGCCGGGTCCTTGCCGTTCTCCTGCCCGGTGCCGTTCTGGGTGGACACGAGCAACCTCCTCGTCGCGGGTGGTCCCGGTCGGTGGGTGGGCCCAGCGGATGGGGCGTCGGAACCGATTCTGCTCCCGGCGTCACCGGGACGTCCCATCGTCGTCGCAGGGCGGGTCGCTCGTCATCTCTACCGGCCGGTAGGGCACGTGGGGCCCCGACGACGCCGCGTGCCTTGTTGCGTGCCGTGCGCGGGGCGTGTTCGCTGTCGCCTCGGACGGGACGCACCACCGGAGTGCGGTCCGCCACCGAACGTGAGGGGGTCCCGTCGTGGTCGCGGCCACGGGAGACGCCGACAAATCCGATCTGGCCGGAAAGCTCGGTGTCGAGCCGGGCATGATCGTCCAGGAGCTGGGCTGGGACTCCGACGTCGACGGCGAGGTCCGCAACGCGATCGAGGAACGCTGCGGCGAGGACCTGCTGGACGAGGACGCCCAGGAGGTGGTCGACGTGGTCGTGCTGTGGTGGCGCGACGGCGACGGCGACCTGGTGGACACGCTCATGGACGCCCGCTCCCCGCTCACCGACAACGGCGTGGTCTGGGTGCTCACCCCCAAGACCGGCCACGGCGGACACGTCGAACCCTCCGACATCGCCGAGGCCGCTCCGACCGCCGGCCTCTCCCAGACCTCCAACGTGAGCGTCTCCGACGGCTGGGTGGGCTCCCGGCTGGTGGCGCCGAAGTCCGGGAAGGGTCGCCGCTAGGGGTGCCGGACCCGGCGGGCTGGATAGGGTGATCGCGCCCCGCGGTCCCAGCCCCCGAAGGAGACGTGCCCGCCATGACGGTCGAGGTGGGCCAGCCGGCCCCCGACTTCAGCCTCAGCAACCAGGACGGCGACGTCGTGTCGCTCGCCGACTACCGCGGCAAGCAGGCCGTGCTCGTCGTGTTCTACCCGTTCGCGTTCTCCCGCATCTGCACCAACGAGCTCACCGAGGTGCGCGACAACCTGTCGACGTTCCAGAACGACGCCGTGGAGGTCCTCGCGGTGTCGACCGACCCGCGCCCGACGCTCAAAGCATGGGCCGACGACCAGGGCTACACCTTCCCGTTGCTCTCCGACTTCTGGCCCCACGGCGCGACCGCCGAGAGCTACGGGGTCTTCTTCTCCGACGCCGGGATGGCCATGCGCGGGACCTTCCTGGTCGACAAGGACGGGATCGTGCGGTTCTCTGAGACCAACGGTCCGGGCGACGCCCGCGACCAGCAGGGCTGGAAGGACGCCATCTCCGCGTTGGCCTAGCGGCTCGTGCGTGTCCTCTCGGCGTGCTCCCCGTCCCGGGACACGGAAACGCACGGTCGCAGCCGGGGCGCGTAGCTCAGCGGGAGAGCACCGGCCTTACAAGCCGTCGGTCGCAGGTTCGAATCCTGCCGCGCCCACTCGCAACGCTTTAACCTGCGAGGATATTGATCGTCGGGTTCGGTGCCGCCCGTCCTGAAACCGGCAATCGTGCGCACAGCGCTCTTGACAGGATAACCCGGCCGGTGGTTACGGCGCCAGCAGGAGGAACCTCGAGCCCGGGTGCCCGCGATCCCTGGCCCCGGGCGGATAGCAGGCGTGCGCCTCGCGGAGTGTCGTTGTCCGGCCGAGCCGCCAGTTCCGCTGGGGCTGCTGTGCTGACAGGGCAAAACCGACTTATACGTCCGCTGAGCTGAGCCCTAGGGTGGCTGCGGCTGCGGCTGACACCATGGCTTCGACAGACGTACGGCCGTAGCGCCCGTATTTGGTGCGGTAGGCGGCATCGATGTCCGCGCGCAGCTCAGCTGTGCCCACGCCAGCGTCTTCAACAGCGACATCGGCCTCCAGGCCCGAGACGCGGATGCGGGCTCGGTGCGAGTCCAGTACGTGACCGAACCAACCGCTTTCGCGTCTGTACCAAGTTCGCACATACACGTGCTCGCCGACGCTAACGACCCAGATCGGCGTCCAACGCCGCAGGGCCCCGTCAGCACGCCTGCTCGCGATCTGTAGTTCGTCGGCCATACCGATCCGCTCCAACTGTTTCGGAGACCAGGTGGCAGCCATGATGGAAGGTCCCCTCCTCGAAATCGATCCTCGCGAAGTGCCGAGGGATCCGTCTAACCGGGTGAAACGTCCCCGTGACCGGTCGTCACTTGGCAGTGACGCTTGGGCGTGCTGCGAATCGGCGATCACCGGTTGGCGATGGTGGCGGCCTGTCGGAGGTTGTCGTCGCTGGTGAGCTGAGCGACCAGGAACGCGGCGAGGTCCGCGCGGGTGATGGAGTGGGCCCGATCGCGATTGTCGGCGGAGAAGATGCGAACGTCGCCGTGGGCGGGCTTCTCGCTCAGGATCGCGGGTCGGGTGATAACCCAGTCCAGTTCGCTGCCGCTTACTGTCGACTCCATGTTCGCCTTGTCGGGGGTGGCGCCACGCAGGAAGGTCGCCAGCAGGATCCTGACGTAGAAGGGCGTGTTCGCGGCACTGTCGCCCTCGCCGAGCATCGAGGTGACGACGAGCCGACGGACGCCGTGACGCTTCATCGCCGCGACGATCGTCGTGGCCACGCTCGCCTCGAGAGTGGTGTGCTTGAAGGGGGTCTTGCCGCCTACTGTATTGATCACGGCCTCCTGACCCATGATCGCGGTCTCCATTGCCGCCATGTCGCTGGCATCGCCGGCCCGCACCTCGACGCCGGGGACGTCGTAGCCCTCGTCGCTGCGGACGAAGGCGGTGACCTCGTGACTCTCCTTCACGGCCCGCTCTACGACGGCCCGTCCGGTCTTGCCGGCGGCGCCCACTACGAGAACCTTCATGCTTGTCTCCTCACCGAGTCAAGTCGTCATCTATAACTGTCGCTTGTCAGGCTTGTGTGTCGAAGTAGTCGCCTTGCTCGAGGTCGTCGAGCAGCGTGCGGTGATTAGGTGCCCAACTAAGCAGCTGCTGCGTGTACTCACTGGATGAAGGCGCGTCGGTACCGAACACCACGGCCATGAACGGGTTGCCAAAGTGTTCTCCTGCGCCCTCGGCGGGGCCGCAGTCTGCGGAACCTGTCCGCAGCGGTGTTTGGGATGCAGACAGTGCTGTTCCACCTCGGGCGCCTCGAGCAACTCCCCACCCGCGACAACGGGCGCAGTGGAGGTCGCGACGCGGACTGGCAGCGCATCACCGAGCGGGCACCCGTCCTGGCCGCCACCATGAGCGACTACCTCGACCAGATGTCGGTGCGGCTGCGCCCGAACTCCCGCGCCACCATCGAGAAGTCCTGGTTGGCTGCCCGCCCCGGCCACCGCGGCACGACCTGGCCACCCAGACCATCCGCGGGCGGCTCGGGGCGCTGGCGGCGTTCTTCGTCCGGCTCGACGAGCTCGACCTCCCGGACGCGCCGCCGCGTACACCGATCCTGCGCACCGATCTGCCGATCAAGGACGACCCTCTACCCCGCTTCATCGACGACCCAGCCTCGGCGAAGCTGCTCGCCGCCGCCCGCGCCCACCCCGACCCGTTCACCCGCGTCGCGATCGAGCTGCTCGCCCGCACCGGCCTACGTCAAGGCGAACTACTCGACGTCGGCAAGCTGCTCACCGACCGTTACGTTCCGCTGCATCCCCAGCTCAAGACCCTGCTCGACAAGTGTCTGAACCACCGGGGCAGGCGCCGCGCTCGGACATCCTGTTCCTCGAACGCGGCCGGCGGATCACCGCCTCCCGGCTCAACACCGCCCTCGCCGCGGTGGCCGCGACCGCTGGCATCGGTCACGTCACCGCCCGCCAGCTGCGCCCGCCCTGTCGAGCTCGACTGCCACTTCGAGTCGGTCTGCGAGACCTGCACCTTCTTCGTCACCACCATCGAGTTCCGCCCCACCCTCAAACGCCAACGCGACGACGCCGCAGCCAAGGGCGAGCCAAGGGCCAACGCGGCCGAGAGAAGCTCTTCGAGGGCATCCTCAGCAGACTCGACGAACCTGCCTCTTGACGATCACCCGCATAACCATGATCTCCTGCCATCCTTCTTCACAGGTCCCTCCACCGGCTCGGGTCCAACAGCACCCCGAGCGCACCCGTGGAGGGACCACCCACCACGGACCGACACGCCGCCAGCCCAGGCCAGTCCCCAGGGAGATCAGCTGTCCGTCCAACCGGCGATGCGGTGTCCGCCTACAGGGAGATTGGCGTGTCCGCTGTCAGCTGGCTCACGCGTCGCGGCGCACCACGGCGGCGGGGCTCGACGGCGAGCAGGGCGGCTGTGCGTCGAGGCGCTCGCGGCCGCGCCGGTTGACCGGAGCCTTGTCGGTGATCTCCCGTCGTCGAGGGCTGCGGGTTCGGTGAGAACGAGCAGCCGCTCGACGCGCTGGGAGCGCCGCCGCCGTCGGCGGCGAGTGTTCGAGGGTGGCGTTTAGCTCGGCGCGCAGCCCGTCGTCGGGAACGTCCGTCGACGCAGCGCGGGGTGGTGGGTGCAGCCGGACCAGGGCGGTGACGTGCTCGTGTTGTCGCCGCCGATGACCGCGTCGGTGATCAGGCCCCGGCGGCCGAGAGTAGCCGAGGCCGCAGCGGCCCGGCTCCGCCGGTCAGTGAGCGGTGGAGCGGCTCGAGCGATTGGTGCTGTGGACGAAGTTGCTCTGAAGGCCGTGCTGCTCGCGGTTGGGAAAATCCGAAATCCGTCCCGCGGGGCCACCCGAGATGCTGCCGGCCCGAGAGGTCGTTACCGCTCCCTCTCGAGGTGCGCGCGTACGGCGTCACCCTTCTCGTTGAGCCAGCCCTTGTTCCGGGCGTAGGTGAGCATGCCAGCGAAGTCGTCGTCCCAACCCTCGGGGACTCGCCCGGCGGCGAGACGGCGCAGCGTCGCCACGGGAATCATGACGTGAGCGCAGTCCGGAAGGAGCTCTCCCGCGTCGTGCTCCGCCAGCACGGCGGCCAGTCGGTCCGGTGTCAGCCGCTCCCGGTAGGAGGCGTAGAGGTCGGTCACCACCTCGGGCTCGTGCAGTGCGACACCGTCGTGGGAGATTGCGAGGTTCATGGCGCTCCTCGGGTCTGCGCTCAAGCCCGGGACATCGGGTCACGGGACCGGCGTGGCGTGGGGCACGCCAGCACCGGACATCAGCGAAAGGACCTCGGCGAGGTACGCCTTCGGTGGCTCTGCTGAGCTCGCCATCCGACCTCTCTCCACGCGTGCGCGCGCCGACCCGTCGAACCCTAGGGCGGTCGCAAGCAGCCTCGACGAGAATTCTGCCTCACCTCGAGGAAGCCGACGATGCAGCTACGCCGCCGACGTCCCGCCAGTTCGAACAGTGCTCCGCCGCATCGACCTGACCAGGGTCTTAAGACTGCAGCGCTTGGCCTGGTTGAACGCGTCGCTGCAGCTGCCGACGGCCACCAGCGGGCGCAGCGACGCGGCCTGCGCGGCGGCGGAAGGCACCTCGTCGACCTCACCTGGGCCGGGTCGAGTCGCCGCTGGGAGCGGCCGACGCCGCGCGGTCGGGCGAGGCCGACGCCCGCGTGCCGGAGCGCTGCGGGGTGTCCAGTGCGGCCATCCCGACGCTGTTCCGCGCCGTCGACACCGGCGCGGCGTCTACTGGGACAGCGTCTTCTCCGAGAACCCGCCGATTTGCGCCCTGCCGCGCTCGCCCCCGACGCGCTGTGGGTCGTGCAGATCTTCCCGAGGACGATCGACACCGAGCCCCGCTCCCCCCGGCGCCATCGCCGACCGGCGGGCCGAGCTGACGGCCAACCTGTCGCTGGAGCAGGAGGTCGACGCGATCGAGACGATCAACCAGCTGGTGCGCGGCGGGTACCTCGCCAACGCCGGGTACCGGGAGGTCGGCATCGAGCGGATCGAGCTCGACCGCGGGCTCGACCCGGCTTCGGCGGCGGCCCGCTCACCGTCGTTCCTCGCCGGCCTGGTCGCCGACGGGGAGAAGGCCGGCGCGGCGTTCCTCGAGGAGCGGCGGCGCCGCTGACCGCGGCCGGGGCACCGGGGAGGGCTCCCGGGCGCCCGCGCGGGCCCGCAGCTCGGCGAGCACGGCGGGCAGCACCTCGTGCACGTCGCCGATCACCGCGTACGTGGCCCGGGTGACCATGGGGGCCTCGGGATCGGTGTTGATCGCCAGGATCGTCCGGGCGTTCATGCATCCGACCCAGTGCTGGGTGGCGCCGCTGATGCCGCACGCCACGTAGAGGTCCGGGCTGATCCGGGTGCCAGTGAGCCCGACCTGGTCGCTGTGCGGGCGCCACCCGTTGTTGGTGGCGACGCGCGAGCACCCGACGGCGCCGCCGAGCAGCGCGGCCAGCTCCTCGAGCGCCGCGTACCCCTCGGCGCTGCCCACGCCCCGGCCGCCCGAGACCACCACCGGGGCGCTCGCCAGGCCCACCCCGCTCGCGCGCCGCTGACGGTCGACGACCCGGGTGCAGCGGTCCGCGTCGTCGAGGTCCGGGACGAACTCGGAGACGGCGACGTCGCACCGGGCGGGCGCCGGCGACGCTCCGGCCCCCGCTCCGGGCGTGACGGTGCACAGCGCGACCGGGGCGTCGAGCTCGGCGTCCTCGAGCAGGCTCCCGCCGCCCCGCTCCCGGGTCAGCGCCCAGGGCGGGCCCGGCCGCAGGGCCGTGCAGTGCGTCGCCAGCGGGAGCCCGGCCCGGGCGGCCGCCCGGGCGAGCACCTCGGTGCCCGCCACGGTGTCGGCGGCGAGGACGGCGTCCGCTCCGACGGCGTCGACCAGCTGGGCGAGGGCGTCGCCCCGGGGCTGCGGGGAGCCGCCGTCGAGCCGGGGGTGGCGCAGCAGGTACAGGCGCCCGACGCCGTGCCCGCCGAGCTGCGCCGGGAGGTCTCCCAGGTCGCCGACGGCAACCGCGGCGACCGGTGCGTTACGGGCTCCGGACAGGACCCTGGCCACGGCGAGGACGCCGGCCGCGCCGTCGGCGAGCCGGCCGTCCTCCTGCTCCACGAGGGCGAGGATCATCGCCGCACCACCCCCAGCTCCTCGAGGACGTCGACGACGGCGGCCGCGGCCGCGGCGCCGTGGCCGAGCACGACGGTCTCGGTGCCGGCGTCGGGCGGTGGCCGCAGCCGTACCGTCCGCAGGCCGCCGAACCGGAGCGGCGCCTCGATCCGGTGCACCGGCGCCTTGCGCGCCCGCAGTCGCCCCTTGATCGTCGGGTAGCGCGGCAGGTTGAGCCCCTCGGACACCGCGACCGCCGCGGGCGTCGTCGTCTCGTGGACCTCCACCCCGTCGGCGACCTCGCGCCGCAGGACCAGCCGCGGCCCGTCGACGTCGATGCCCTTGACCCCGCCGAGCACGGGCCACCCGAGGGCGCACGCCACCCGGACGGCCACCTGCCCGTGGCCGGCGTCGGCCGACTCGGTCCCGAACAGCACGAGGTCGTACGGGGCCTGCCGGAGGGGCGCGGTGATCGCGGCCGCCGTCGCCTCCGGGTTGGGGTCGCACGCCGGGGCGTCCACCCGGACCGCGTGGTCGGCGCCCATCGACATCGCGTACCGCAGCTGCTCCTCGGCCTCCGCGGGTCCCACGGTGAGGACCCCCGCGGAGCCGCCGGTGCGCTCGGCGATGCGGACCGCCTCCTCGACCGCGCACTCCTCGTGCGGGCCGATGGTGAAGCCGAGGTGGCGGGTGTCGATCGCCCGCGCGTCGGGCGTCAGCAGGATCTCGGCGCCCACCGCGGGCACCCGTTTCACGCAGACCAGGACGTCCATCGGCACTCCCCGGGCCTCACGCGCGCATCCGCGCGTCGTCGGGGTCGAACAGCGGGGTCCGGCCCACGCGGGCGACGGTGGCCGGGTACCGCCTGCCCATGTACTCCACGGCGAGCCCGGTGCCCTCCACCGCGTGGGGCGGTGGGAGATAGGCCATCAGCAGGTGGACGCCCAGCGACGGGCCCGGCCCGGCGCTGGTGACGTAGGAGGTCCGCCCGCGGCGGTCCACGATCCGCTCCCCGTCGCGGGTCAGCACCGGCTCGCCGCCCTGGGGCCACCGGCGCACGCCGCGCGCGTCGGTGGGGTCGTCGACGGTCAGCGTGCACAGCGTCGCCGCCGGTCCGGCCTCGCGGGCGGCCAGGTACGCGGCCTTGCCGACGAAGTCCGCGGCCTTGACCCGCGGCAGCGCGAGGCCGGCCTCCACCGGGCCGTGCTCGGAGTCCAGCTCGTGCCCGATGAGCCGGTAGCCCTTCTCCAACCGGCCGGTGGTGCCGTACACCCCGATGCCGGCGGGCACGAGCCCGTGCGGCCGGCCCGCGGCGGCGAGGGTGTCCCACAACCGCAGTCCCTGCTCGAACGGCGCGTGCAGCTCCCAGCCGAGCTCGCCGACGTAGGACAGGCGTAGTGCGAGCACCGGCACCGACCCGACGGTGATCCGGCGCGCGGTTCCGAACCGGAACGCGCCGTCGGACACGTCGTCGTCGGTGACCGCGGCCAGCACGTCGCGCGCCCGCGGGCCCCACAGCCCGAGCGTGCTCACCTGCGAGGTCACGTCGTGCAGGTCCACCGAGCCGTCGTCGGGCAGGTGGGTGGCGAACCAGTGGTGGTCCCGGGCCCCGTCGGCGCCGCCGGTGATGACGCGGAACCGCTGCTCGCCGAGGCGGACCACGGTGAGGTCGGCGCGGAACCCGCCGCCCGGCGCCAGGACCGGCGTGTAGACGACCCGGCCGACCGGGCGGTCCATCTCGGACACGGTCAGATGCTGCAGGAGGTCGAGCGCCCCCGGGCCGGAGACGTCGAGCTGAGTGAAGGCGGTGAGGTCGACCACCGCGGCGCCCCGGCGCATCGCCAGGTGCTCGGCCTCGATGATCGGCGACCACCAGCGGGCGTCCCACTCGTGCGGTCGATCCGCCACCCCGAACTCGTCGACCAGCGGCCGGTTCGACCCGTACCACTGCGGCCGCTCCCAGCCCGCCACCTCGAAGAACACCGCGTCCAGCTCGCGCTCGCGCACGTGGAAGGGGGACAGCCGGGCATCGCGGTCGGACGACCACTGCTCGCGCGGGTGCACGATGCCGTAGGTCTTGTTGAAGCCCTCGGCCGCGCGCCCGCACGTGGACGCGGGTCCGCTCGTGCGGTCCGAAGCGGGCGACGTCGGCGGCGTGCGGGTCGATCTCCGGGACCCCGTCGGTCATCCACTCCGCGACCAGCCGGCCGACCCCCGGGCCCTCCTTGATCCACACCGCGGCGGCCGACCAGAGCCCGCGGACCTCAGTGGTCTCCCCGAGCAGTGGGTGCCCGTCCGGCGTCAGGGACAGCAGCCCGTTGATGGCGTGGCGCACCCCGGCGCCGGGCCGGTCCAGGACGTCGCCGAACAGCTCGAGCGCCTGCTCCATCTGCGGGTCGAAGTCCTCGTCGGTGAACGGGAGCTGGGTGGGCGAGAGCGCGGCGGCCGCGATCGACGGGATGTCGTCGGGGTCGACCAGGATCGGGCGGTGCGCGTACGACCCGATCTCCAGGTCGGCGCCGCTCTGGCGCTCGTACATCAGCGCGTCCATGTCCCGGATGATCGGGAACGCGATCTCCGAGCGGGTGCGCTCGAGCTCCGGGATGGGGCCCACGTCGATCATCTGGTGCACCGCGGGGGTCAGCGGGACGGAGGCGCCGGCCATGCGGGCGAGGCGCGGGCTCCACACCCCGCAGGCGAGCACCACGAACTCGGTGTCGACGTCCCCGCGGTCGGTCCGCACGCGACGCACCCGGCCGCGCTCGGTGTCGATGCCCAGGACCTCGGTGTTCGCCGCGACGGTCAGCGCCGCCATGTCCGCCGCCTGCTCGCGCATGAGCGCCCCGGCCCGCAACGGGTCGACCACGGCGACCGACGGGGTCCAGAACCCCGCGAGGACCAGCGAGGGATCGAGGAACGGCACCCGGTCGCGCACCTCGTCCGGGCTGATCAGCTCGGACCCGATGCCCCAGGCCCGCGCGGACGTTATCCGTCGGGTGAGCTCCTCGACCCGCTCGGGCCGGCGCGCCACCTCGATGCCGCCGCAGGTGGTGAGGGTGCCGAGCTTCTCGTACTGGCGCATCGAGTCCGTCGTCAGCGCGGTGATCTCCTTGGAGTGGTCCACCGGGAAGACGAAGTTGGACGCGTGGCCGGTGGAGCCGCCCGGGTCGGGCAGCGGCCCCTTGTCCAGCAGGACGAGGTCCCGCCAGCCCAGCTGGGCGAGGTGGTGGACGACGGAGTTGCCGACGATCCCGGCCCCGATGACGACGACCTGGGCCCGGTCGGGGAGGTGGTTCACGGGTTCCTCCGACTGTGTGGGGGTTGCGGTGGCCCGGACGGCTCGGACCCGGCCCTGCTCATGCCGCGGCCCGGCGGTGCGCCTCGGCCAGCCACCGCACGGTGGGGGCGATCTGGTTGAACGTGTAGACGTGCACCCCGTCGATCGCGCACCGGCCCTCGTGGCCGTGCGCCGCGAGGTCGCGGACCAGCGCGTCCGGCCGGTAGGAGCCGGGCCGCAGCAGGGACCCGGCCACCGAGCGGTGGGCCCGGGCGAAGCGCAGCGAGTCCCCGACGCCGATGCGCACGCCGATCCGCAGCAGCCGCCCGGTGTCGACGACGCCGGGGATGCCGACGACCACCGGCAGGTCGACGCCCCGCCGCCGCGCCTCCTGGGTGAAGCCGCAGACGGTGTCGGCGTCGAGGCAGAGCTGCGTGACCGTGTAGTCGGCGTGGGCCTGCTTGGCCCGCAGCGAGGACCATAGGGTCTCGGTGTCGACCAGGTGGTGCCCGTCCGGGTACGACGGCACGCCGACCCGCCCCGGGCGCTGCCCGAGCTCCTCCACGGCCCGCAGCAGGGCCAGCCCGTCGGCGAAGCACCCGACCGGCTCGCGGGCGTCTCCGCCCACCACGAACACCTCGTCCACCCCGGCGGCGCCGAAGCGGGCGAGGATTCCGGAGAGCTCCGCGCGGTCGCGCAGGCCGCGCGCGGGCAGGTGCGGCACCGCCCGGAAGCCGCGGGCGGCGAGGGCCGCGGCGAGGTCCAGGGTCGCCGCGACGCCCCGGGCCGGCGAGGCCGTCACGGCCACCGTCGCGCCCGCGGGCAGCTCACCGGCCCGGTCGAGCACCCCCGGCACCGGCGCCACCTCGTAGCGCGGGTGGGCCAGCAGCGAGGCCACCGTCCGCCGTTCGCCCCGGCGGTCCACCGATTCGTCCATGGCCGAACCCACCCCGTCAGCCCTTGGGGGTCTGCTTGCGCGGATCGACGAACGGCTTCTCCACCACGACGCCGGCGCGCGTGCCGCCCGGGGTGGCGACCTCGAGCCGGGTGCCGGGGTCCGTCCATCCGTTCGCCACCATGGCGAGCCCGATGTTGCGCTCGAGGCGCGGCGACCAGCAGGCGCTGGTCACCGACCCGACCGCCCGGCCCGCGTCCGCGGACACCGGGAAAGGCTCGATCATTGATCCGTCGTTGTAGGAGCCGAGGGGCTCCCCGTCGATCTCCACGCCGACCATCGACCGGGACACACCATGCTCCTTGATGCGGATCAGGGCGTCCTTGCCGACGAAGTCCGCCTCCTGCTCGAGGTCGACCATCCAGGTGTAGTCGTAGCCCACCTCGAGCGGGTTGGTGTCCGCGGTGATGTCGGCGCCGTAGGCGAGCATGCCGCCCTCGATGCGCCGGATGTGGCAGGGCCCGATCGGCCGCATCCCGTGGGGCTCGCCGGCGGCCCACACCCGGTCCCACAGCGCGCCCGCGTCGCGGCTCGCGTGGTGGAGGTAAACCTCGTAGCCGATCTCGCCGCTGTAGCCGGTGCGGCTGACCACCACGTCCATCCCGTCCAGGGCGGCGTGCCGCAGGTGGTAGTACGGCATGTCGGCGACGTCCCGGCCGAACAGGTCGGCGACGACGTCCTTGGCCTCCGGGCCCTGGATCTGCAGTGGCGCGACGTCGATCTCGCGGATGCGCACGTCTAACCGGCCGGCGTGCGCCAGGCCCATCGCCAAGAGCCCCACGTCGCTGTCGGCCAGCGACAGCCAGAACCGGTCCTCGGCGATCCGCAGCAGGACCGGGTCGTTGAGGATCCCGCCGTCGGGCGCGGTGACGAACACGTACTTGCACTCCCCGACGGCGCACTTGGTGAGGTCACGGGGCACCAGCATGTTGGTGAACGCGAACGCGTCCGGGCCCGAGATCTCGATCTGCCGCTCCACGCCGACGTCCCACAGCGTCACGCCGGTGAGCAGCGCCCAGTACTCGGCGACCGGGTCGCCGTAGTGCCGGGGGTGGTAGGTGTGGTTGTAGACGCTGTACATCGCGACGCCGTGCCGGCGTGACCGCCAGAAGTACGGTGACCTGCGCAGACGCGTGTACAGCAGTACGGCCGGGGTCGTCACGATCCCCGAAGCCGGCCCCGGTGCGGTGTCGGCGGGGGCTCTCAGTAGGTCGGTCATCGCGCACCTCATCCATCGCCCGCGGTCGGCTGCACCATCGGCACGCGCCTGAACCGGGCCGTTGCGCATCCCGCAACAAGTTGTGAGGGACGCAACATCTCGGAGTGTGGGCGTGCGGAGGCCGCGTCGTCAAGGGGTCGTCGACGACGCGAGCGGGGAGGTGCGGGAGCACCCCGAGGGGCCGAGCGTCCGAGGCCTCGGCGCGCCCGGCCTCAGCGGGAGATGGCGTTCGGGGACCGGAGGGGTCAGAGGAGCTCGAGCACGAACGGCAGGGGACGAATTCGGCGTCGAGGTCGCCCAGGTCGGCGGCGTCGACGACATCGGTGGCCTTGCGCACCGCGTCCTGGGCTCGGCGAGGTCGAGGCGCCCGGGGTACATGGGTGCGATCACCCACGTGCTGCGGGGTCACTCTCCGTTCTCCGGGCGCATCGGGGGGGGGGGCCGCCAACCAGCCGTGGCCCGGGTTCGTCCCCGGCCTGATGCGATGAAGGAGCGGGAGGCCCCGCTCCTTCATCGCATCAGTGTTTGACAGCTGAGCGCGTCGCGACACCGCTGTCGAACGAAGGTCGAACGAAGGTGCGGCTGGTCAGGTAAATCGCCAGCGTGTTGCGGTGAGGCCGTCGGCGCCGTAGCCGAAGGCGAGGGTGGGTCGGAGTCGGTAGAGGTGGTACTCGGGCGGGCCGGGTAGCGCGTGGCCGTGGACCCGGCTACCGCGCACGGCCAGCTTCCACTGGTACTTGACGTGGAAGTGGTCGGCGATGCTGTGGAGGTCGGCCACGTCGGTGATCGATTCGGCGTTGCCTTCGACGACGAGGTCGATGTCGTCGCTGGCGACGGTGACGACACATCCCGGGTCGTGGGCGAGGTTGCGGGCCTTGCGTGATCCGGGGCGGGTGGCGAAGCAGGGCGTGTCGTCGAGCCAGACCACCAGGAGGGGTGCGACGTGCGCGCGCCCGTTGGGTCGTGTGGTGGTCAACCAGACCTTCGGGGCTGCCTCGAGGCACTCGCGAGCGTGATGCCAGGGTTTCACCGTGGATTCGTCGGTGCTCATCGGTGTGGCGTCGTGCTCGGTGGACAGCAGTTCGGCAATGGGGTGTGCGTCGTCATCGCGATTCCCTGGTGCGTGCCGGACGTTTCGATCGGCCGCGGTCGCTGGGTCGCGCGGTCGCCTGGTCGTTGAACGCCATCGCGACGTCGATCCAGAAGCGCAGCTGGTCGTCGGTGGCGATGCGCTCGGCGGGGACGTCGAGCCAGCCCGGCCCCATCACTCTTCCTGCGCCCATTTCGGCGGGGCGGGCGCCATGGTCGGCCATGAGCTCGGGTGATCGGTGGGGGTCGATGCGTACGAGCAGGTCGCCGTCGCGGCGGACGTTGACGATCATTTTGTCGTTGACCATGAACGACACGCCGCCGAACATCGACACCTCGCGGGTCGAGGGTTCGGTGGTGAGCATCGCGCGGATGCGCTCGGCGGTGGGCCCGTGATCGCGCGGCACGCCAGACCTGCCGCTCACGCCTCGGTGGGCGGAGCGAAGGACAGCCGGTCAAAGACCAGCAGATTCTCGACGATGACCCCGTCGCGAACGGTGAAGCATTCGGCGGCGGGCGCGGTGCTCGTGGCCGCGGTGTGAGGGTAGTAGAACAGCGTGACGTGCTGGTCATCAGCCAGGCTGGCGATGTCGGTCAGGCCGGTCAGTGCGGGCGCGAAGTCGGCCAGGAAACCGCGGTAGGCGTCCTTGCCGATGAGGTCCCCGCCGGGGGCGTGGCACACGATGTCGTCGGCGACGCGGCTCATGGCGCGGTCGATGTCGCCGCTGGTCCACGCGCGGTGGTAGTCCAGGACGGTGTCGAGTGCGCTGGTGCCCGACGGCGTGGTGGGTGATGGGGCTGTCACTGTGGGGCTCCTGGGTGGGTTCGGCGGGTCGGGTCGCGGTCGTCGATGGGACGCCAGTGGTCTGGGCCGGGGTCGCCGCCGGTGGCGACGGTCTGCAGGCGGGGCAGGAAGTGGGTCCAGCCGTCGGCATGACCGTCAATTTCGGTGTCGGGCAGCCCGGAGTGGACGAGGTCGACGCGCGTGCCGCGCGCGGTGGCGGTGAGCCGGAACTCCACGGTCGACGCGTCGGGGGGCAGGTCGAGGCTGGCGGCGACGCCCCAGGAGACGACCACGCGATGGGGGCGCTCGACGTGCAGGTAGCGGCCGCGGATGGCGTAGCCGGCGATGTCAACTGCGAACTGCCCGCCACCCTGAGGGGCCAGCGTCGCGCGCTGGCCCATCCAGGCGGTCATGCCGTCCTCGGTGACCAGGTAGTCGAACACCCGCCCGGGCGACGCGGCGATCTCGATCGAGGCGGCGTACTCAGCCACCGGCGCCGCCTCTGCCCGCGTCACCTGCCGCGCCGGACTCGACCGCGCTCTTGAGGGCGGCGAGCCGGTCGGGCCAGAACCCGTCGAGGTAGCTGCGCACAGCCGCGAGCCCGTCGGTGTTCACTGCGAACAGGTGCCGCGTGCCCTCACGGGTGCCGCGCGCAAGGCCGGCGGCGCTGAGCACCCGCAGGTGGTGGGAGGTCGCCTGCTGGGACAGCCCAACCTCGTGGGCGAGCTCCCCGACCGGTCGCGGGCGGGAACGGACCGTGGCCAGGATGGCCCGGCGGTTCCCGTCAGCAAGGGCGCGCAGGACTAGGTCGAGATCAGGGGCGGGCTCGGCGTTCATGGGCTCCTCGAGAGGCGAGATCGAGGATCACCGTAGCACCTGCGCTCGCTTGTACTTACGAGAACTTGTCGAGGGAGTAGAAGCGCGGCTGCCCGACTGTCTCGGAACCTTGGTTCCCTCCGGGCCCGGAGCGGTGTGGCTGACTGTGGCTCGAGGCAGTCACCCGTACGGCGGCAACGGGTTCTCTCACCGTGTCGGTCATGTGGTCGTCGTCGTTGTGGCGGCCGAGATCGACAAGGGAGTCAAGGATGCGAGCGTTTCCGGTCCGGATGCCGTCCGGGGTGCGGTACTGGACGGTGATCGACGAGGACCTTCGGGTCGTGCCGGCGGCGGATGCCTATCTGCGTCAGGTCCGGTTTGGGCGGGATGGGGCTGAGTCCACGACCAAGACCTACGCCGGCGCGGTGGCGCTCTACCTGCGTTGGTGCGCGGCCACCGAGCAGGACTGGCCGGCAGCGGCGGCGCGGATGCCGTCGTTCGTGCTGTGGCTGCGCCACGCCCCCGCGCGGCCGGGGGCGGTAGCCGGTGGGGTAGGAGCCGCGGCGGTGCGTGGGCCGCGGCGGATCAACTGCGTGGCTCGCCGGCGTGCGGGAGTTCTTGGCGTTCGCCGTCGTCCATGGCCGCGCTCCGGCCACGGTGCTCGGCCAGCTCTACGAGCTGGCCGACAGCCGGGATCTGCCGGCGGAAGGGCGCGGCGAGGACGGCGCCTGGAGACTGCCGATGAAGGCCCGTCATCGGGTGCCGGTGACCTGGCAGCGGCCCGAGCGGGCCAGCGACGAGGACGTCCTCGGGCTGCTGCGGGCGTGCCGGTCGGCGCGGGACCGGCTGCTGGTGCTGCTGCTCTCACGGGTAGGTCTACGGCGCGGTGAGGTGGTCGGGCTGCGCCGCGAGGACCTTCACTTCCTGGTTGACGCCTCGGGGCTGGGGTGCGGTTCCCGGGCTCGCACCTGCATGTGGTCCGCCGCCCGAACACCAACGGTGCGTGGGCGAAGTCGCGCCACTCCCGCTGCGTTCCGGTCGACGAACTGGTGGTGCAGGCGCACGACCACTACGTCGCTCAGCGGGCCCGCACGCCCGAGGCGGGAGAGAGCGACTTCGTGTTCGTGAACTTATTCCGGGCGCCGGTCGGCGCGCCGATGACCCCGAAAGCGGTCAACGAGCTGCTGGGGGCGGCGTCTCGACGCGCGGAGCTGGATCGGCCGGTGCACCCGCACGCGCTGCGGCACGGGTTCGCCAGCAACGTCCTCGACGCCGGCGGCACCGTCGACGAGGTCGGCGTTGGCGTTGGCGGCGCGGATTCATGGTGCGGGGGACGCGGAGCTGATCCGGGAGGTCCTCGACGCGTTGTCGGTTCCGGCCGGGCCGGGGGACACCCGCCCGGTGGGCACGCGACGCGCCGACGCGCTGCTGGAACTGTTCACCCAGGCCGCGGCACCCACCGGGATCGCCGAACACCAGCCCCCGACGTCGCACCGGACCCGCAGCCCGAGCCGGTCACCGAGGAGCCGGTCACCGAGGATGTGGGGCCGGTGTCGACGCCGGGGCGGCCGTTGTTGACGGTGACCATCGATCATGAGTGGCTGCGGTTGCAGGTCGGGCACGGCCTGCTGGACTCCGACGCCGCAATCTCGCCGGGCGAGGCGCGGCGGCTGGCCTGCGACGCCGGCATCGTGTCGATGGTGCTGGGGTCGCGGTCGCAGCCCCTGGACGTGGGGCGG
>JAABUZ0100004548.1_pt1 | contig 19034 bp, 15 predicted proteins | sample 5562091 | NCBI WGS metagenome assembly JAABUZ01 (sample SAMN12813069, study PRJNA571459) | rock metagenome | isolation source: Antarctica rocks | place: Antarctica: Victoria Land, Linnaeus Terrace sud | collected 2015-12-21 | reverse complement strand
GGCCGACGAGGCCGCCCTCCACGAGCTCCGCGAACGCCTCGTCGGCCAGGACCGCCGCCGCGCGGATGCGCTCGACCTCCGCCGGCTCCTTGACCGCGCGGGCCCGCTCGAGCATCCCGCCGGCGGCCACGAGCTCGACGCGCTCCCCGAGCAGCTCGCGCAGGCGCCCGTGCTGCTTGACCGAGACGCGCGCGTCGTCGAACCCGAGCCGCAGGGGCGTGCCGGCAGCGCCCGGCAGGTTCTCCCCCACCGCCTCGAGGAGCTCCTGCGGCGCGCGGACGCACTCGAAGTCGGCCACCTGCGCCTCGGCCTGCTCGACGTAGCGGAAGTCGGTGGCGAAGCGCCGCAGGCCGTCGGCGCCGAGGATGGCCAGGCCGTTGGTGCCGGTGAAGCCCGTGAGCCAGCGCAGGTTGTGGTGCTCGGCGACGAGCAGCACGTCGAGCTCGCGGCCCGGGAGCTGGGCGGCGAGCCGCTCGGCGCGGGTCGCGCTCATACGACGAGCTCCTCCCGGATCTGCTCGAGTGCGGCCCGGTAGCCCTCGACGCCCTGCCCGGCCACGGTGGCCAGGCACAGCGGCCGGATGACCGACTCGCGGCGCCACTCCTCCCGTTCGCCCACGGCGGAGAGGTGCACCTCGATCGCCGGCAGGCCGGCGATCTCGAGCGCGTCCCGGATCGCCCACGCGTAGTGCGTCCACGCCCCGGGATTGAGGATGAGCGCGTCGGCCATCCCCTCCAGGCGGTGGAGGTGCTCGACGAAGTCCCCCTCGTGGTTTGTCTGGAAGTAGCGGGTGTTGAGCCCGAGCTCACGGGCCCATTCGCTCACCTCGCGCTCGAGCTCGGGAAGGGTGAGCGAGCCGTACTTGCCAGGGTCGCGCCGCCCGAGCTGGTCGAGGTTCACCCCGTGCATCACCTCGACGCGGTTCCTCGCGATGGGCTCCCGCGCGCTCACGCGGTCAACTCTGCCACGGCGGCCCGGATCTCGTCGTCGGAGACCGTCTCGCCCGGGCGCACGTCTCCGGGAGCGAAGACGAGGACGAAGGGCACCGGCCCCTCCCCCGTGCGCTTCTTGTCCCGCCGCGTCGCCTCGAGCACGTCGCCGGGATCGAGCCCCGCGACGGCCGTCCGGAGCCCCTGTCCGCGCAGGAGCTCCTCGACCTCGCCGCGCAGCTCCTCCTGACCGGAGAGGCGCAGCGCGGCCAGCAGGCCGAGCGCGACCGCCTCCCCGTGGCGCAGGCGCGCGTACCCCGTGACGACCTCGATCGCGTGGCCCACGGTGTGCCCGAGGTTCAGCACCTGGCGGCGCCCGCCGTCGCGCTCGTCGCCCGCGACGATGCGGAGCTTCGCGCGCGCGCACGCGAGGACGGTCTCCTCGTCGTCCACCGCCCCGTCGCGGACGCGCGCCCACAGCGACCCGCCCGCGATGAGCGCGGTCTTCACCACCTCGGCGTAGCCCGCGGCGCGCTCCTCCGCCGGCAGGCTCGCAAGCGAGGCGTGGTCGAGGAGCACCGCCGCGGGCTGGTGGTAGGCGCCAACGTAGTTCTTGGCCTCGGGGAGGTCGACACCGGTCTTGCCGCCGTAGGCGGAGTCGACCTGGGCGAGCACCGTGGTGGGGACGTGGACGACCGGCATGCCACGCTGGTAGGTGGCGGCGCAGAAGCCGGCGAGATCGCCGACGACGCCGCCCCCGAGGGCGACGACGTGATCCTCGCGCGTGGCACCGCGGCGCGCGAGCTCCCTCCAGACGAGCTCGGCGTAGGCGACGGTCTTGCTCGGCTCCCCGGGCTCGACCGCGATGCCGCCGGCGAGCGGCCCGACCCGGTCGGCGTAGAGGCCGGCCACCGTCTGGTCGGTGACGAGGAAGCGGCGGGAGGAGAGCGGCCAGAAGCCCGACTCGAGCAGGCCCGACGCCGCCCACACGGGGTACTCGGCCTCCCCGCCGCGCGCCCACAGGAGCCTCGCGCCCGGCGGACGCGCCTCGGCCCGGAGCGCCCGCGCTGCGCCTTCGAGGCTGTCTGCGTGGAAGATCACCGCGTCGGCCGCCGCCGCGTAGCTCGGCTCGCGCTCGGCGTGCAGCGCACGGAACGCGGGCTCCTCGCGGGCGAGCGGCCGGCCCGAGGCCCGCACGCGCTCCCACGCCACCGCGGGCTCGAGGTCGAGCCACACCACCGGATGGCGGCGCAGCGCGGCGCGAACCTGCTCCGAGGCCAGGGCCCCTCCGCCTAGCGCGACCGTGCCCGCGCCGCGGGGATCGAGCAGCGAGAGGATCTCGCGCTCTTCGCGCGCGCGGAACGACGCCTCCCCCTCGCGGTCGAAGAACGCCTCGATCGACTCGCCGAGGGCGGACTCGAGGTGCTCGTCGGAGTCGCGGGCGGCGGGATCGAGCCGGCGGGCGGCGGTGCTCTTGCCCGCGCCCATGAAGCCGATGAGGACGAGGTCGGCCACTAAGCGCGCCGCCACCCGATGCGTTCGCGGTAGGCCTCGAGCGCCGCCCGCACGTCATCGATGTGGTCGCCGCCGAGCTTCCTGCGGTAGGCGTCGGCGAGCACGAGGGCGACCATCGCCTCTCCCACCACCCCGGCGGCGGGGATCGTCGCCGAGTCGGTCCGCTCGCGCAGCGCCTGGGCCGGCTCCTTGGTGGCGATGTCGACCGAGCGCAGCGGCTTGGTGAGGGTGGGCAGGGGCTTCATCGCCGCGCGGACGATGAGCGGCTCGCCCGTGGTCATGCCGCCCTCGACGCCCCCCGAGCGGTTCGTCTCGCGGAAGTAGCCGTGCTCCTCGTCGTAGAAGATCTCGTCGTGGGCCTCCGAGCCGGGCACCCCCGCGAGGTCGAACCCGTCGCCGATCCCCACGCCCTTCATCGCCTGGATGGAGAGGATCGCCTGAGCCAGGCGCCCGTCGAGGCGCTCCTCCCAGGAGACGTGGGAGCCGAGGCCGGGCACGAGCCCGAAGGCGCGCACCTCGAAGACCCCGCCGAGCGACTCGTTGCGCTTGCGCAGCGCGTTTATCTCCTCGACCATCGCGCGGCTCGCCTCCGGGTCGAGGCAGCGCACGGGCGAGGCGTCCACCGCGGCGAAGTCCTCGGGCCGAAGCGGCTCGCGTACCGGCGCACGCACCGTGGTGATCTGGATGACGTGGGAGAAGACCCGCACCCCGAGGACGGCCAGGAAGGCCTTGGCCAGCGCGCCACCGGCCACGCGCGCCGCGGTCTCACGGGCGCTCGCGCGCTCGAGCACGTCGCGCACGTCGGTGAGGCCATACTTCTGGGTCCCCACGAGGTCGGCGTGTCCGGGGCGCGGGAGGTGGACCTCGGCCACCTCGGCCTGGACGGGCCACGGGCTCATGCGCTCCTCCCAGTTGGCGTAGTCCCGGTTGGCCACGCGCAGCGCGATCGGGCCGCCGAGCGTGCGGCCGTGGCGCACGCCCGAGGTCACCTCGACGGTGTCGCGCTCGATCTTCATCCGCCCGCCGCGCCCGTGGCCGAGCTGGCGGCGGGCGAGGTCGCGGTCGAGCGCCTCACGGACGAGCTCGAGGCCCGCGGGCAGGCCCTCGACCACGCAGGTCAGCCCGGGGCCGTGCGACTCGCCGGCGGTGATGAGGCGGAGGGCCATCGCGGCCCACAGGTTAGGTGCCGCTCTACGGAGCCGGCGGCGCCGGCACGGGCACGAGCCCGGCGATGGCGCCCACCGCGGCGTCAGGGGAGAGCGGCGTCTCCCAGGCCGGCGCAGGCTGCGGGCTCGTGAGCGGGAGCTGAGGCTGGAGGGTCCCCGTCGTCGCGTCGTTGCGCAGGGCGCCCAGCGCGGGCTCCTGCTTGGCGCTCGCCCGGAGGATGCGCGCTCCGTCGACCGAGGCGCTACGGGCGACGGCGGCCGAGGTGGTCACGCGGCGATGGACCGCGAGGAGGTCGAGTTGGAATTGCTGATCGGATCCGTCGTCGGCGATCACGTCGAAGAACTCGGTGTCGGCCGCCTTGAGGAGCACGGTCCGGCAGTCGCGTGAGCTCGGCACGCACTGCCCGTCGCCCTGGACCCGCGCCCGCGAGGAGATGAGGAACTCGGCCGTCTTGCCGTCGGTCAGCAGCCCGAGGAAGACGACCACGGGATGGGCGCGCGAGGGCAGCAGGTCGAGGCGGTGGAGGGTCTGGCGCCGCGCGGTCGCGCCGGCGGCCCCGAAGCGGACGTCCACCGAGCTGACGACGTAGGTGCGGGCGTGGTGAGGCGCCGGCGGCGGCGCGCTCGGGGTGGGTGAGCTCGGAGGGGGCGACGAGCTGGAGGCGCCGCTCGCGGGACCGGAGGGGATGGGGCTCGGGCTGGAGTGGACGCTCGCCGCAGACGATCCGACGCCCGCTGAGCTCGGTCCCGCCGAGGAGACGGCGGGGCCGGCGGAGCTCGCGCTCGCTCCCAGCTTGGCGGGACCGAGCGTGCTCGAGGCATTGGCGCCGGTCACTCCCGTCACCGACGGGAGCACCGCGACATGGCGCTGGACGAACGGATTCAGGGCGTGCAGGTGGTTCAGGCGCCGCGTGCTCTGGGGAGCGCTCGAGAGCTGGACCACGGGCTGGCCGACGAAGGGGGTCATCTCCCCCGGGCCGGACGGCGGGAGCACCGGCACCGACGCGGTCGGCGCGGGGCTCGAGGCCGGGTTGGCCAGCACGACGGGGATGGCGATCAGGGCGAGCAGGAGGACGACCGCGACCGGCCACAGCCGGCGGTCGACGAGATCCTCGTAGACGTCGTGAAGCGCTCTGAGGGCACCGGTTCTCATGGCATCGAGCCTCATGGCGCCGGCGGGGTCGCGGTGGCGGGAGGGGCGGCCGTGGACCCCGAGGCGCCGGCCACGCGGGCTGCTCCGGCGGAGGACCCGGGGGCGCTCGGCGTGGCGCCGGCGGTGAGGCCCTCGCTGGCCGGCAGCAGGTACGCGGTCGCGGAGACGCTCGCCTTCACGAAGGGAAAGCCACGACGCCCCGCCCCGAGCGAGAACCCGTTGACGGTGAGCAGCCGGCCGCCCACCGACACGTGCTGGTTCGACGCGCGGACGAAGGAGTCGAGGCGGTGCAGGAAGTCGTCCATGTGGAAGAACGATCCGTCGAAGGTGAACGAGAACGGCATGGTCGGGAAGCCGGCGGGGCCGACGCTCGCGCCCGGAGGCAGGGTCGCCGTGGCGCTCTGCGTGGCCGGCGCCGAGGTCTTCGCCGACGCGCTCGCCGCGCCCGACGCGGCCGGCGCTGCGGAGGACGTGGTGGCCGCCGCGCCGCTTTGGCTCAGCTTCACGGCACGGAAGTCGACGTGGGCCGCACGCGCCGCGGCGTCCACCTGGTACACGAGCGAGGGAACGTTGTCGTCGGTCGGGACGGCCTCGCCGAGGCGCGCCACCGAGGCGTAGTTCTCCCCGTAGGAGCGGCGCGCGACTAGCCCCGAGGCGATCGCGCTCTGCGCCTGCTGAAGCCGCTGCGTCTGCGTGGTCAGCTTGGCGCCCAGGGCGGCCGCCTCGTGTTGCTTGGGCGCGAGCAGGAGGAACCAGTAGCCCGCCACGAGGGCGACGGCCACGATGACCATGACGACGATGCGGTCGCGCCCGGTCACTTCGACGCTCCTGCGGCGGCCGGGGATGAGGCGCCCGGAGAAGAGGCGCCCGGGGCCGACTGGCCCGGCGTGGACGTGCTCGAGGCGCCCGGGGCGGCCGGGGGGCTGGCCGTGCCCTTCGTCGCGGCGGCGCCCGTGGCGCTCGCGGGGGTGGCGACGCTCCCGGGGGCGCTCGCGACGGACGCCGCGCCGGCGAGCGGCTTATAGAAGACCACGACGTCGAACTTGGGGAACTTGTCCGAGCCGCCGGTGCAGTCACCGCCACCACCCCCGGAGCTCCCGGAGGCCGGGGCACTCGCGGCAGCGCCGCCCGAAGACGCGCCGCCCGAGGCCACGGCGGTGTCGGACTTCTGGGCATCGCTCAGCGACACGCGGATGACGCCGTTCATCACCCGCAGGCGCGAGACGAAGCTCACCACCTGGTCGTTTGAGGTCGCACAGCCCGCGATGGAGAGGGCGGGGTTCGGCAGCGCGGAGCGCAGGCCGGAGCTGCCGCCTCCTCCTCCAGCGCTAGCGCCGCTACCGCCGCCGTCCAGGGTGACGTTGGGCGCCACCGTGCCGGTGACGGAGGTCAGCCAGACGTCCTTGCTCATGACCCGCGCGAGGTCGTGCAGCGACTGGTGCCAGTCAAAGCGGGTCGCGGCGAGCTGGCGGACGGTCTGCGTGCGGTTCTGCTCCATCGAGGCGAAGCTCACGTACGGGGTGAGCTGGGCGACCGAGGCCTGGGCGCTGTCGGCCTGCGTGCTGATCTGGACCAGCTTGGCCTGACGCGCGGAGACCTGGTTGGAGGCGAGCACGAAGCCGGCGAGCGCCGCGACCAGAACGCCGAGCCCCACGAGCAGCCACACGGTGGGCGGCCCGGAGCCGCCGCCGGCGCCACCGCGGCGCTCCTCGACGGGGATGAGGTTGACCGCTCTCATGCCGCCCGCTCCTCGACGGCGAGCCCCGCCGCGACGACCGCGCGCCCGGGCTCGACGTCCCCGAGCGCGCCGGGCTTGGCCTCGGCCACCGTGCCGGTTCCCACGGGCACGCCGATCTCGCCCGCGAGGCGCTCGGCGAAGCCGGGGACGGCCGATCCCGGGCCGGTGAGCAGAGCCGACTGCACGGCGCCGGTGCCCGACTGCGCCCGGAAGAAGTCCAGGGAGTTGCGGATGTCGTCGCCGATGCGCCGCACGCCCTCCTCGAGGACGGAGCGCGCCTCGCCGACGATCGCCGGATCGCCGTCGACGTCGTCGACGGCGTCGGCCAGCCCGACGTGGCGCAGCCACTGGTGGGCGTGCGCGAGCGTGAGGCCGCGGCGCTCGGCCAGCGCGGTGGCGAACGATTCGCTGCCCATGGCCACGACGCGGGTGAAGAGGCACTGCGTGCCCTCCGCGAGGGCGAGGTTCGTCATCCCGCCCACGTTCACGTAGAGGACCGCGTGCCCGGCCGAGCTGTGGCCGTCCTGCAGGGCGCGGATCATGGCGAAGGCCGAGAGGTCGATGCCTTCGGGCCGCAGGCCGGCGCTGCGCGCGGCGCCGAGCAGCCGCTCGATCATGTCGCGGCGGGCGGCGACGAGCACGACGCGGGCGCGCGGCCCCTCGGGGGTGTCGACCAGGCCGAGGGACTGGTGCTCGAGCACGGCCTGGTCGAGCGGCATGGGAATGTGCTCCTGGGCCTGGAAGCGCACCGCGGCGGCGAACGCCTTCGGGTCCTCGATCGGCATGAGGTCGACCGTGCGCACGACGATGCGCTGGTTGGCGACGCCGAGGCGCACCCGCTTGGGGAGCTTGTGCTCGGCGAAGAGCGCGCGCAGCACGCCGGCCAGCGCCGCGGGGTCGGTGACCTCGCCGTCGCGCACGATCCCGGGCTCGAGCTGTGCGGTGGCGGCACGCTCGATGGCGATCGTGTCTCCGACCCGCGCCTCGACGGCGGCGACGTAGCCCGGCTCGATGTCGAGGCCGACGAGCGTGCGTGACGAGGGGGTGGAGGAGGAGGTGGCGGGAAGCTTGATCATGGGGCGGAGTCGGGCACGCAGGGGAGCCCACCGTTCGCCAGGTCTATCGGCGGTCGGCGGCCGAAGGTTGAGCGACGCGCGAGAGCCGCGAGAGGTTTGGCGCGCTGGCCACCTCAGGAGACGAAGGTGTGCAGGTACCAGGCGATGACGGGCGGCCCGGCGAGCACCGCGACGAGACCTCCGAGGGCGAGGAACGGCCCGAAGGGTACGGCGGTCTTGCGTCCCTCGGCGGTGCCCTTCCGGACCATGATCGCCACGCCGACGAGCGTGCCCGCGACAAGCGCCACGAGCATGGCCACCCCCACCGAGCGCCCGAGGAAGAGGCCGAGCACCGCCGCCAGCTTGACGTCGCCCATCCCCATCCCGCGCGGGTAGGCGAGCGCGGCGAGCAGCAGGAACCCGCCGGCGGCGAGTCCGGCGATGAGCTGCTCGGGCAGGTGCTCGGGGCGGGTGAGCGCTCCGATGGCGATGGCGGCGACGGCGGCGGGGGCGGTGATGCGATTGGGAATGATGCGGTGGTCGAGGTCGATCAGCGCCACGGGCAGGAGCACGAGCACGAGCATGAGCCCGAGCCACGCGTCGCGGTCGAAGCCCTTGACGAGCACGACGGCGACCGCGAGCGCCGCGGTGGCGAGCTCGACGAGCGGATACCGGGCGGAGATCGGCGTGCGGCAGGAGCGACAGCGCCCGCGCAGCAGGATCCACGAGAGGACGGGGACGTTGTCGTAGAACTTGATCGGCGTGGCGCATCCCGGGCAGCGCGAGCCGGGCGTGGCCAGCGACCCCCGCTTGGGGAGCCGGTAGGCGACGACGTTCAGGAACGAGCCGATGACGAGGCCGAAGAGGGCGGTGATCGCGATGGGCATGGGGGATATAGGGCCGCGGTGACGCTTTCCCGCCCCGCCGGCCTGTCTCCCCATCGGTTGTGTGGACGGCGAGCTTGAGCGCCACCCGCGAAGGCGCAGCCCCGCTGGAGCGTCCGAATCAGGGGTTCTGAGCCGGAATCTGCTCCGTGTAGCGCACGACCTGCCACGGAGCCTGGAGCGGGCTCAGGAAGAAGGGCGGGTTCGTGTACTTCAGGCGGTCGTCGTAGTTGTAGTTCTTCGTGTAGCCGGTCGCCACCTGCGTGCCACCCGTGCCGACGGGTCCCCTGAACGACTGCGCTATGGCGCCCTTGACCGTGAGTTGCCCAAGTGGCGCGCCGCACATGTAGTTGTCGACGATAAAGGAGTGCTGCAGGCTCAGAATCGCGGCGTCAACCTCGACGTTGGTGGGGGTGCCGGGGACATTCGTGCAAGTAGAGCCGCCATTCTGGTTGTCGCCGTTGCCGCCGTTCTGGCGCGTGACGGGGTGGTAGATGCGCACGAAGTTGTTCGCGATCATTCCGAGCACCGCATTGCCGCTTCGCAGCACGCTGCCGTTCACGATGATGTCGTTCTCACTCGCGACTGTCAGGCTCTGCGAGTAGGTCCCCTTGATGTAGAGGTCCGCGCAGCCCGCAGGATCGGTGTAGTCCTGGTAGAGGCTGTAGGTCGTGCCGCACGCTCCATTCTGAGCGTAGATCACGCCGTTCGGCGGAAGCGGCATCGAGACGCCGTTGAGCCCCATCGTTGGGTTGGTGACCGTCATGGTGCTCCCGTTGAGGACGATCGTCGTCGTCCCGGTGAACAGATAGTTGGGCTGCACGACGCTCTTCAGCGCGGAGTTCGAGGGAGGCATGTCGAGCGTTGGCACCCCCGCCTTCACCGTCCCCACGAAGTTCGGCGTCCCGCCGCAGCCATAGCCGTTCGACCATCCGGGGGCAGGCTGGGAGAACTCGACTTGATCACCGGCAGCGCGTCCGAAGGTGGGAGAGCCACAGGTGAGGATGCTGTCGTTCGTGTGGAGTGGCCCGTTGATCCGGTCGGCATCCGCGAACACGATCGGCATGCATGCCGACGGGCGTTGCGGCCGGTACTGGGAGCACTGCTGGCTCAGCCACTGGTAGTTGGCCTGGTTCTGGTAGACGATCGGATCGAGCGTCTCGAACTTCGTGAAGTAGAGGAAGTCGAGAAAGGCCTTGCGCCTGAACTCCGCGATGACGCTTCGGCGCCGGCCGTTGTAGAGCCCGGTCGAGCGGATGCGGAAGGTGCCGCTGATCGGGTCGACCATCGAGGTCTGGTCGTTCGTGTCGCACTGGCTGTGGCCGGCCGCCGGCATCAGGTCGACCGAGTACTGGGCGGTGGTTCCTGGAATCGCCTTCCAGGGGCGCTGGCCCGTGCCATTCGAGATCGGACTAGTCGCGGCGCAGCGGTTCCAGTACAAGTTGTCCTGGTTGAGGTGGTACTGGTACCAGGCGATACCGGCCTCCGCCGCGCCGTAGGCCTGCTTGCTGTCGCGGTCCCGGCCAGTGAGGGGGATGTCGCCGTTGGCCGCGGCCCAGGCCGCCGCGGACAGCATGGACGCGCCGAGGAGGAAGAGCATGACGACGACGAGGGTGAAGCCCTCGTCCCGGCGCGCGCGGCTCGTGATCCAGCTCGCCATCAGCCGCACTGGGGGAGGTTGGAGCCGTTTGACGCGTTCGGGTCCGCCGTTCGCGCGAAGACCTCGTCCTGCAGCGGGGTGGTCTGTTGGGAGCTCGGATGGTTGGCGGGCGTCGTCACGAACTGGATCACGATGCGCACGACGTTCTGCTCGTCGGCTTGGGAGAGCGGCGGCGTGAGCTGGGTGCTCGGCACGACCGGTGAGCCCGTCGACCACGTGTAGTAGCTGAACACCGGTACGTTGGGCAGCGGCGTGACGTCCGTGAGCAGCGTGTTCGTCCGCGTCGGAGTCGAGGGGTAGGTCATGTTCGGGGGGCTCCCGGTCCCCACGTAGTCGTATTCGACGATCGTGTGCGTATTCGTGTCCCACTTGATCGTGTGAAGCTCGGGCGCGAACGCCCCGGCTCCGGTGAACGTGTAGAAGCTCACCTGGTTACCTTGGCCGTCGGTGATCGCCGGCTGACCGGGTCCGAGGCAGACCTGCGAGCGCAGCTCGCTGGTGATCTGGTCCATCGCCCGGCGCCCGCGCTGGGTGGCGTCCACGCGGTCGGAGGCCTTGAGCGCCAGAGCTCCCGAGATGTCGAGCAGGCCGTAGGCGGCGAGGATCACGACCATCCCGATCGTGGTCGCGACGAGCATCTCGACGAGGGTGAAGCCCTCCGAGGCCTGGAGCCGGCGCGAGGCTCGAGCTCTCATCACGTACAGACCCCGTTGTTCCCGCTGGACGGCACGTTCAGCGTGGTTGGCGCGCTGCCGTTCGGATTCGTGTTCGTCACCGCGCCCGTGCCGGTTCGGAACCAGCGTTGACCGTCGTCGGCGCAGACCGTGTAGTTGCCGAACGGGGCGGCGGCGACGTTCGACGGGGCTCCGTTCGCGGCGTTCACCATCATCCCCGTGGCGTTCGTCGTGAAGGTGAGCTTGCGGGTGTTGCAACCGGCGTCGGACTCCGTCACCACGACGTGCGCGTTCTGGAGGGCGAGGCCGTTACGTTGTACGAGCACGCTCAGCGCCGGCTCGCGCACCGTCATCGACGCGCTCGCCCCGGGGGCCAGCGTGGCGTAGCTGCCGGGATTCTGCGTGAAGTAGTTGGGGATGTAGGTGACCGGGTTGTTCGCCTGGCAGTTGCCCGCGTAGACGCCGTAGCCGCTCGGGAAGGGGAACAGGTTGGTGGCGTTGATCGTCGAGACCACGCCGCCGCCCTGAGGCGAGAAGGTGCGCCAGCCTGGCGGGGGCACGCCGGGATTCGCGAGGCTGACCGAATCCGCCTGCACGGGCGCCGCGTTTGCTCCGAGCTTCGAGTCGAAGCTGACCGCGCTCTGCGCCGCCTGGGCGTAGCTGCCGGTGAGCGTGTTCGTCGCGCCCGCGGTCACCGAGCCGTCAGGAAGCGTGACGTTGCTCGCCCCCGACGGATCGACCCATCCTGGCTGTGCGAAGCTCGCCGAGTAGGTCCCCACCGCCAGGTATCCGAAGAACGCGCAGCCGACAGAGTTCGTGGCAACGGAGGCACCGCCGGGCGTCAGGGTCACCGGCACTCCGGTGACCGGCGAGCCGGCCTGGTCGAGCAGCTGAACGGACAGGTTGCCGGTGTTTGCTCCCACTCCTCCCGGCGGCGGAGACATGAGGCTCGCCACGGTCACGGGCGCGCCGCTGCCGATGTTGGGCCACGTGGCGGTCGAGCTGATCTTCAAATAGTTCGTCTGGCTCGAGTTGTTCGAGCAGCTTTCGGTCCCCGTCGAGTCCGAGATCCAGGCCGCCTTCGACTTCACGGTGTAGGCGATGCCCCCAACCGCCACCGTGCGCGTCGCGTTGTAGTTGGAGATGTCGCTCACTTTGAAGGCACGTAGACGGTTCTGGTCCTGCTGGGCGAGGGCGGCCGCGATGCTCCGGGACTTGTTCTGCCCCGACGTGCTGCCCGGGCCGTCGACCCCGGCGAGCACGCCCACCGCGACGAGCACGAGCAGCATCGCGCTCACCATCACCTCGACGAGGCCGAGGCCCTCCTCGCCGTCGCGGAGCGCGCGCAAAGTCCGACCCCGGGCGGGGCTGGCGGCTGCTAGCTGCTGGCAAAGACTCACGTGCTTCCTCCGGGCCTGGATGTCGGTAGGCCCTCCCGAGGTCCTCGGCCGATGACCCTGGACGGTTCATCGGCCGATGCACCGCAGCGCTTGAGGGCGGCCCGGCGTGGATTGCGCGCCCGAAGCGCTGCGTACGCCCCTATCCGTCCGCTGAGGCCGCCGAGTGAGCGAGCGGCGGCCGCGGCAGGGACGGGAGCAAACTCACTTGCCTTGGAGGCAAAGGGAGCGACGGCACTGCGATCGCCGCCGCGATCCCTGCCCGGCGCAAGAAGAGATGCGTCGCCTCGTGGACCACTCTTCCGGAAGGATGCACCGGGGGACTGTTGACTTAACAGTGCGCGGCGGGCTGGAGCCCGCCGCGCGTACTGCCTTGTGACGAGCAGGGAGATCTACCAGCTGGCACCCTCAGCAGTGCACCCACCGCTCGCCGAACCGCCGGCGATCGAGCAGCTGCGAACGGCGGCCGCGCCGCTCGTCTTGGTGATCGTAAACGTGTTGCCCGACTTGGACTTCGCGGTGACCACGTAGCTGTTGACGTCAGGAGCACCACCGGAAGCACTGACCGTACCCGCGGCTGGGGGGGCCGTGGCGCTGGTGTTCAGGCCGGTGTTACCGAGCTGGCTGCCGGCGGCCGTGCTGCAGGTGCTGTAGTCCTGCGTGGTGGCGTAGCACGACTCAACCTGCGAGACCATGTTGCGGGCGTCTGACTTGGCGGACGCGTCCTGGCCCTTGGTCTTCTGGCCGAGGAACGACGGCAGCGCGATCGCCGCCAAGATACCGATAATGAGCACGACGACGAGGAGCTCGATCAGGGTGAAGCCCTGCTCCTCCTCAAAACGACGACGCAGCTTATGAAGCATGAAGACCCTCCTTAAGGGGGGAATCGATTGGGCAATGAGTGCCAGTCCTCTAAGTCGATCCGCCCCCAAGAGGAACTCTCTCGGCAGCAACCCGGCTATCTCTTCCCAGCGCGAGAAGAGACCCGTGGCTTTGCGCCCCACCCTCACGAGCGGTTTACCTCGCCTCGACACCTTCGGTACTGACAGCCTCTGTATCGGTCGCCGTAGCGCTGTTCTTTAGCGGCACGGACGTTCGGTCTTTCGTGACCTCCTCGCCGCGTGCGCTCACGCGATACAACAATGCGCAGCCGAAGCGCCTCCGCACGAGAAAGAGCTCGCGGCGAGCAGGTGCCTGCCGGCGTCACCAGACGAGATATTGTGCTGGTCGCCGGGAAACAGATCGGTGGTCCCGTGAGTGCGTCGTGCTCGGACTCGGCGACGGCCAGGAGGATCAGGAGCGGGACCACAAGGCGCGAAAGACCCCTCTCTAGGCCGCGAGGCCTGAGTACGAGCGCTCGAGTCGATCACTCGGCGAGCGGGGAGCGCGCGGTGCTGCGGACGGACCGCTCGCGCCGCGCGGCCAGGGCCCGACCGACATCGTCAGCGCCGGACGAGGATGACCCGGTTGACGCGGACCGTGTGGCCCGCGGAATCACTAACGGTGCCGACCACCAGGAGAGCCAGCGAGCGCAGCCGGGTGCGCCGCAGCGCGCTCTGGACCGAGCGCGTAAGCCGCAGGCGAACGACTGTGGTCCGGTTCGCCCCGAGCGAAACCGAGGCAGAGCCGACCGTCACCATCCGCGATCCACGGCGAACACGCAGATGCATCCGGCGGCCCTGAGCCGCGCTGAGCTGAAGGGTCATGGAGCAGCGGGCCGTACGGTTGGCGCGGCAGGTCAGTGAAAGGCCATGCGAAGCGACGCTCGCGAGCCGCTGGATCGGCGAGCCGCCGAGCACGCCGACGAAGGGCGCCGAGGGAATGGGCGCCGCGACCGTGCCGCCGCCCAGCCCGCCGCCAATCGGGCCTCCACCGGCCGAGCCGCCACCGGTCGTGCCGCCGCCCGTTCCGCCACCCGAAGGAGGCGGTGGCGGATCGGTGACGTTGAGCTGCAGCGTGGCCGTGGACTCCACGCCGGCGTCGTCGGTCACACGCACCGCGACGGTGACCGGCCCCGAGCGGGGAAAGGTCGTGCTCGCCGAGGGACTCGCGCCGGTGTCGGTCTCGAACGTGCCGTTCCCGTCGAGATCCCACTGGTAGCGCACGACCGATCCTCCGGCGTCGGGGGCGTGGGCGTTGGCGGTGAGCGTGACGGGCTGACCGGTCTGCGGAGCGGCCGGGGAGGCGCTCGGCGTTACCACCGGGGGAGTCCCGACGTTGACCGTTATCGCCTTCGTCGCCGTGTGACCCTGATCGTCGGTGACCTTGAGCCCGACGACATGCGCACCGCGGGTGAAGGTGTGGGTCAACCTCCCCGCCCCGCTGGCGTAGCTGCCCGGCTGATCGGTCTCGTAGGTGCCGTTGCCATCGAGGTCCCAGGCGTAGTCCACGATGTTCCCGGCCGGGTCGGAAGAGTTCCGGGCGTCGAGGGTCACGCTGCCGGCGGGCGCCGAGTTCGGCGTGGCCGTGAAGCTCGCCACGGGCTGCAGCGAGCACGTCGCCGGCGAGAGGTCGGCTCCCCAGGAGACGAGCACTCCGGAGTTGCCGGGCACCTGGTCGGTCACCCTGAGCGTCCAGTTGCCGGTCATGGGCTTGCCGTCGAAGACGCTGAGCGGCTGCTCGGGCTTGTAGGTCCCCGTGAACGGGGCGCTCGCGCCGTCGATGCTCTGGCCAGCGCCGTCGTCGAAGACCGTGTTGGCGTAGTCATGGCCTGCGCCACCCTGGCTGGTCACGAGGGTCGCGGTCGTCCCGTCGGGGGCGATGATCTGGATCTTCAGGTCGCTGTCGTAGGGGTGGATGATCTGACCGATCCGGACGGCCAGGTGCTTGACCCGACCCGTGTCGCCGACGTGGACGGTCGATAGCGTGCTGCCGGGATCCGGGATCTGGCTGGCGGGTCCCGAGCTGTCGTAGCTCTGGGGGGCGGCGGCGGTGCCGGTGGGAAGCGCGTAGGGCAGCGTCGCGTCGCCCTGGTCGGCATGCAGCGCCAGCGAGACGGGAACGGGCGCTCCGCACTCGTAGCCGGCCGAGAGCGTCGCGCTGAACGGCGTGTTGTTGGTGGCCTTGCCCCCGGAGGGGATGTTGGGGAACGCCGAGGAGGCGGAGCTGAAGCTCAGCGCAGTCGGGTCGCCGCTCAGGGTGCCCCGCACATTGGTGAGCTGCTGGTTGTCCCGGGCGCCGTAGTGCGCTCGGTTGGGGACGGAGGTGATGAAGTAAGCCCCGTTCTGCACGGCCGTGGAGACGTTGAACTGGTCGCCCGGCCAGAGCGCGTTGCCATGGTTGGAGCCCGGCACCGCAACCGTGGCGCCGGCGGGCTGGACGTCGAGGGCGAGCGCGCCGCTAGGAGCCCACGCGACGAGCAGGCCCACCAGGCAGGTGAGGCGGACGACGGGCCGGACCACAGATAGGAGGCGCATACCCCCCTCCTCATCGGCGCCTCGGACCCGAACTTGACCGGCGCTGGACGCCCGCCTCGCGCTGCGCTCTACTCGGCCGCCGTTGTGCCGCCGGCCGGGCGGCGCCGGCCCGAGCCTCCGCACCAGGGGCAGACGATCCGGCTCGCGGTGCCGCCGAGGTTCGAGATCACCGTGCCGGTGCCCCGGCACGGTGGGCACGCATTCTCGCCCTGACGCTCTGCGGTTCTCTCTCGGGCGGCCATCTCGGAGCGCGCGAGCCTAGCGCCCCGGCTTCAGCCGGCAGGCAGGGCGTCGGGCGTACCCGGGACTCGGCGCGCGAAGAACAGGGGGCGGCTCCGCGCGCGTGACGAGAGCGTCCGGTAGGCGAGGTAGGCGGCGAGGGGCACCGCCCACGCGAGATAGGCACGGTTGAGCGCGTTCGGGTCGCCCATGGGGGCCACGAAGCGCCCCATCGCCCATACGGCGATCGACACCACGCCCGTGAGCAGCGGAAGCCCCCGGCGACGCAGACCCTCGTGCGCGGCGAGCGCGAGAAGGAACGGGGCGTGGTGGTAGCTGTAGGCCAGCGGATCGAGCAGGCATCGAAGCAGGAAGAGGAGGGCGAGCAGCCCCAGGACGTCTGAGACGTCGAGCTCCGGCCGTCGGCGCAGCCAGCACGCGACCGTGAGACCGAGAGCGACGACGACGACCAGCGGGTGGGCGGCGGCGCCGAGGATCGCCGGCAGCGAGAAGGCATCGTGCGAGCCGTGGGGGTCGACCGTAATGCCGGCCAGATGGCCGTAGCCCCACCACACGTTGATCGGCGTGAGCCCAGTGCCGGCGATCCCGAAGGCCCGGATCAGGTGCGTGAAGCGGCCAGGATCGCCCATCGCCATCGGCAGCGTGAGCGCCGCGGCCACGCCGACGGCCACGAGCAAAGTGCGCGCGCGGCGGCCCGGAGCGACCATGAGCACAGGCAGGCAGGCGAGCCAGGCCCACTGCTTGGTCGCGAGCGCGAGACCGAGTGCCACCCCGGCGGTCCGCGGTCGCCCCCGCGCGGAGAGGAGCACTGCCCCCACACACAGCGCCGCCCCGAGCACCTCCTCGGGGTGACCCCAGCGCAGAGCGGTAAACGCGAGGGGACTGACCACGCAGAGCCCTGCGACCGCCGCCTGCGCGAACCTGTTCCTTCCCTCTGCGGCCATCCCGCGCCCCAGGTGCCAGGCGAGTCCGGCGGCGAACAGCAGGCAGGCGAGCGCGCCGGCGCGATACTCCCACAGCTCACCGCCGCCGAGGAGCCGCGCGGCGCCGGCGAAGGGCGCGCGGAGCAGAAGCGAGAAGCTGCCCATGACCGGCTGGACGGCGAAGAAGTCGTGAACCCGCCCGTGGAGGAGCGCGTCGATCGCCGGCCCGGGATAGTCGCAGGTCGCGCACGGCGGTCCGGGATAGTCGCCGCCGAGCGGCGCGGTCAGCGCGGCAAGCGCCGCCGCGGTGAGCACTGCGAGCGCGAGGAGCGAGAACCAGGGGCGGGAGCGCATCACGCAGAGCCCATCGGCCGCGCGCGACCCGGGCTTGAGGAGCCCTCCTTCCGCCGACCGGCGGCCGGGCGCCGCCGGTCCCTACCGGATGTTGTCGTAGACCTTGAACATCGGCATGTACATCGAGATGACGACGAAGCCGACGATCGCCCCGACGAACACGATCATGACCGGCTCGAGGATGGAGGTCAGCGCCTTGACCGAGGCGGCCACCTCGTCCTCGTAGAAGTCCGCGACCTTCGCGAGCATGGAGTCGAGCGCGCCGGTCTCCTCTCCCACCGCGACCATGTGGGCCACCATGCCGGGGAAGACCGGTGCCTCCTTGAGCGGCCCGGAGATCGTACCGCCGGCCTTGACCGACTCGAGCACGGCGCCCATCGTCCGCTCCACCACGACGTTGCCGGCGGTCTTGCCGGTGATCTCGATGGCCTGGAGCACCGGCACGCCCGAGGAGGTGAGCGCCGAGAGCGTGCGCGACCAGCGTGCCAGAGCGACCTTCTGCACGATGTCGCCGATCTTGAACGGCGTGCGCAGGCGGAAGGCGTCCCACTGGGGCCGTCCCCAGGAGGACTTCTTCCAGCGTAGGAAGCCGACCGCGCCGGCCACCGCCGCACCGATGATCAGGTACCACTGCCCGGTCAGGATGTGCGAGGCGGCCACCGTCACCTGGGTGATCGCCGGCAGCTTGCCGCCGAAGTCCTTGAAGATCTTCGCGAAGACGGGGACGAGGAACGCGATCAGCGCGAACATGACGATCAGCGCGAAGGTGATGATGACCGAGGGATAGATCATCGCCGACTTGACCTGGCGGCGCAGGGAGTCGTCCTTCTCGAGCTGGTCGGCGACCCGCAGCAGCGAGTCCTCGAGCAGTCCGCCGGTCTCCCCCGCGCCCACCATCGCGACGTAGAGCGGGCTGAAGACCTTGGGGTGGCGCGCGAGCGCATCGGAGAAGAGCAGGCCCGCCTCGACGTCCTTGCGCACGGCGACGAGGGTCGCCTTGAGCTTCTTGGCCTCGGTCTGGGACTCGAGCACGTAGAGGGCGCGCAGGAGCGTCATGCCCGAGGAGACCATGGTCGCGAGCTGGCGGCTCATGATCGTGAGCTCCGCGGCCTTCACGCGCTCCATGAAGGCAAGGCTGATCTCCTTGGAGCCGCCCTTGTCCTTGATGTCGACGACGATGAGCCCGCGGGCCTTGAGCTGGTCGGCCACCGCCTGCTTGTTGGCGGCCTCCACCTCGCCCTTGGCCGGCGTGCCGGCCAGGTCGACCGCCTGGAAGGCGTAGGCGGCCATCAGGCGGCCATCGGCATCGTGCCGAGCAGCCGGCGGAGCTCGTCGGGAGTCGAGGAGCGCGACTCGGCGAGCTGGCGGGTGATCTTGCCCGAGCGCACGAGCTGGGCCAGGGAGGCGTCCATGGTCTGCATGCCGGCCGATCCGCCGGTCTGGAGCACGGAGTAGAGCTGGTGGGTCTTGCCCTCGCGGATGAGGTTGCGCACCGCCGGCGTGGGGATCATGACCTCGGAGGCCACGACCCGTCCGGCGCCGTCGGCGGTGGGCAGGAGCTGCTGGGTCACCACGCCCTGCAGGGCGACCGCCAGCTGGACGCGGATCTGGGACTGCTGCTCGGAGGGGAAGACGTCGATGATGCGGTCGATCGTCTGCGGAGCGTCCTGGGTGTGCAGGGTGGCGAAGACGAGGTGGCCGGTCTCCGCCGCGGTGATCGCGGTGCCGATCGTCTCGATGTCGCGCATCTCGCCGACGAGGATCACGTCGGGGTCCTGGCGCAGCGCGGCCTTGATCGCGGCCGCGAAGCTCGTGGCGTCCGAGCCCAGCTCGCGCTGGTTGACGATGCACTTCTTGTGGTGGTGGAGGAACTCGATCGGGTCCTCGATCGTCATGATGTGCTCTTCGCGCGTCGAGTTGATCACGTCGA